>Ga0315553_10000386_pt1 | contig 39728 bp, 40 predicted proteins | sample SalMarSW160140MG_FD_203099 | JGI IMG/M metagenome (GOLD analysis project Ga0315553, IMG submission 203099) | Salt marsh sediment microbial communities from the Plum Island Ecosystem LTER, Massachusetts, United States - Salt Marsh Sediment SW1601-40 ... | reverse complement strand
ACGATGGCGGAGATTTGAGTCGAGCGCCTCGACGGTCCGCAGATCGAGCGCGCTGTGTCCGCGTCGCTTTCAGGCCGCGTGGTGAGCAACGAGGGCCGCGTTGAGCTCAGGCCACGGATCGTGCTCGACCGGCTCGCCTCCAGCGCCTTCGAGTCCACGCCTGTGCCCAAGCAGATCCGTCTGACGCTCTCCGAGCGTTACGGGTTGCCGCCGCTCGGCTCGCGCGTGTCGCTGCGCGCCAGACTCATGCCGGTCGGCGGACCCATCGTCCCCGGCGGCTACGACCCCCACCGTGCTGCGTTCTTTGACGGGATCGGCGGCAGCGGCTTCCTGCTCGGCGGCTGGAAGCTGGAAGAGCCGGCAGCTCGGTTCTCGGCCGATCTGGCGGTTGCGCGGACGCGCCGTGCGATCAAGGAACGCATCGTTGCGGCCGAGCCGGGGCAGGCGGGGCCGGTGGCAGCCGCGCTTCTCGTCGGCGATCGGAGCGGTCTCACGGAGGAGACGAAGGAGAGTCTCAGGATCGCCGGGATGGCGCATATCCTCGCGATCTCCGGGCTTCACATGATGCTCGTCGCGGGCACGACCTACTTCGCGCTTCGTGCGCTCTTCGCGCTCTCGCCACGGCTATCGCTGGGCTTCCCGATCCGCAAATGGGCGGCTGTCTCGGCGCTTCTGGTGGTCACCGTCTACCTCGCGCTCTCCGGCGGCGGTGCGGCGACGGTGCGCGCCTATGTGATGGCGGCGATCGTGTTCGGGGCAATCCTGGTCGACCGGCCGGCGATCTCGATGCGCAACCTCGCCATCGCGGCGTTCGTCGTCGTCGGGCTCGGGCCTGAGAGCGTCATGGAGGCGGGCTTCCAGATGTCGTTCGGTGCGGTCGTCGCTTTGATCGCGGTGTGGGAATACTGGCGCGACCGCGGGGTCGCCCGGCTTGCCGATCGGGATGTGCTGCCAGGTTCGCGCGTCCTGCGCGCCGGCTGGCGCTCCGTCTTCGCAGTGGCGCTCACGACGATCGTTGCCGGCCTGGCGACGGGCCCGTTCGCGGCCTATCACTTCGAGCGCGTGGCGAGCTATTCGCTCATCGGCAATCTGCTTGCGGCGCCGCTCGTCTCGCTGGTCATCATGCCGTTCGGTCTGCTTGCGCTCGTCGCAATGCCGTTCGGACTCGAGTCGCTGCCGCTGGCGGTGATGGGGCGCGGCATCGACGCGCTCCTAGCCGTCGCTGCCTGGGTCGAGTCTCTTCCGGGGGCGGAGATGCGCGCCGGATATCGCAGCGCTCTCTTTGATCCTGATCACCGCCGGCATGCTCTGGCTCTGCCTGTGGCGGCTCCGCTGGCGGCTCCTCGGCGTGCCCGTGATCGTGCTGGGGCTCGCGTCGATCCCATTTCTTGTCGACCCGCCCGACATTCTTGTCGCGCCGGATGGCAAGGCGGTCGCGGTGCGCGATCCCGGCGGCGTGCTTCGCGTGTCCGGCGCGCGCACGGGCTCCTATGTCGTCGACCAGTTCGTCGACGAGGAGAGCGATCCGCCCTTCGACGCGGCGACGCTCAGGGGAGGGACACGCTGCGACCCGAATGCGTGTCTCCTCGACAGCCGGGGAGCCCTGCTGGTCAGTCACGTCAGCGATCCGCTCGCCTTCGCGGAGGATTGCAGGAAGGCGAACATCGTCGTCACGGCGCTTCGGGCGCCGGAGAATTGCGACGCGCCGCTGGTCATCGACGCCGCCCAGCTCGAACGCACCGGAGCCGAGGCCGTGCGGATCGACCTCAAAGACGGCTCGCCGAGCTTCAGAATCGAGACGGACCGGTCAGCAACACTGCGGCCTTGGCAAGCGTCGAACCCTCTCCCATAGGAGAGGGCTGCGTGGCAGCGCCTCAGTACTTCCGCAGAAGTCCCGCCAGCCGGCCCTGGATGCGCACGCGGTCGGGCCCGAAGATGCGCGTCTCGTAGGAAGGATTGGCGGCCTCGAGAGCGATCGAAGCGCCTTTGCGGCGGAGTCGCTTCAACGTCGCCTCCTCGTCGTCGATCAGCGCCACGACGATGTCGCCGGTATTCGCCGTATCCTGCTTCTTCAGGATGATGGTGTCGCCGTCGAGGATGCCGGCGTCGATCATCGAGTCGCCGCGGACCTCGAGCGCGAAGTGCTCGCCGCCGGCGAGCATCTCCGTCGGAACGCCGATCGAGTGGCTGTGGACCTGGATGGCCGAAATCGGCACGCCCGCTGCGATCCGGCCCATGACGGGGATCGGCGTGGAATCGTTCGCCGCTTCTTCGCGGCGCGCCGCCGGCTCGGGTGCCTTGCCAAGCCGGCCTTCGATGACGTTCGGGCGGAAGCCGCGCTGACGCACCTGCGTGAAGCTCGGATTGACGGCGTCGGGCAGCCGGATCACTTCCAGCGCGCGCGCCCGATTCGGCAGCCGGCGAATGAACCCACGCTCCTCGAGCGCGGTGATCAGGCGGTGGATGCCGGACTTCGAGCGGAGATCCAATGCGTCCTTCATCTCGTCGAAGGATGGCGGAATCCCGCTCTCCTTGAGCCGCTCGTTGATGAACAACAGGAGTTCGAGTTGCTTGCGCGTCAGCATCTTTTCGGCTCGCCCCTAGCTACGTGATCTTGTGTACAAATCACGAACGGACACTACATGTTCACCGAGTGTTCCGCAATACCCCTTAATTTCGCGTGAAAGGGTGCAAAACCGCTGATTAGCGCCGGAGAAGCAGCACCGGCACGCTCGCTCCGGCGGGGGCCGCCGGGGCTCCGATCGGGCGGACGATCAACCCGTCGGCCGCGGCGAGGGTGGAAAGCATCGACGAATCCTGCACATCGAAGGGCGCCGCCTCGATCCCGGCGGCGCTCTCGGTCAGGCGCGTGCGGACGTAATCTTGGCGGCTGTCGTTTGGCGGCATAGGGCTCGAGAGCTTCGCGTTCACCAGGTGGGGCGCGGTCGGTAGCCCGAGCATGGCCCGGACGAGCGGCGTCAGGAAGAGATGCGCGCAGACGAAGCTCGATACCGGATTGCCGGGAAGGCCGAGCACGCGCATTTCGCCGAGTCGGCCGACCATCAGCGGCTTTCCGGGCCGCATGGCGATTTTCCAGAAATCGAGCTTCAGCCCGCTGTCCTTGAGGGCGTCCTGAACGAGATCGTGCTCGCCGACGGAGGCGCCGCCGCTGGTCACGAGGATATCGGCGTCGGTCGCGCGGCCGACGAAGGCCGCGATGGCTTCGCGCTTGTCCGGAGCGATGCCGAGATCGACAGGCTCGCCGCCGAGCTCGTCAACGAGTGCGGCAAGGCCGATGCCGTTCGACGAGACGATCTGATCCGGCCCCGGCGTCCCGCCCGGGGGCACCAGCTCGTCGCCGTTCGCGAGGATGGCGACGCGCGGCTTGTGACGGACGGGGAGCGTGGCGTGACCCATGGAGGCGGCAAGCGAGATCGCGTGCGGACCGAGCCGGTCACCCGCGTGGAGGAGAACGTCGCCGCGGTGGAAATCGAGACCCGCCGGACGGATGTGCCGCCGGGGCGCAGGCGGCTCCACGACCTCGACGGTATCGCCATCGCGCTTAGCGTTCTCCTGGATCAGGATCGTATCGGCGCCCTCAGGCACCGGCGCGCCGGTGAAGATGCGCACGGCTTCGCCCGGCCCGAGCACGCCGGTGAAGCGCTGGCCCGCGCGCGACATGCCGGCGACCTCGAGCCGCGCGCCCGCGGTCGCTTCCGCGGCGCGGACTGCGTAACCGTCCATGGCCGAGGCGGGGAAGGGGGGCTGCGTCAGCAGCGCCGAGACATCGGCGGCGAGAACGCGTCCGTGCGCTTCAGCTAACGGCGTGTCCTCTGCGGCGAGCGGCGTGACGCCCGAGAGAAGCTGCGCGATCGCTTCGTCGACCGGGAGCAGGCCCATCTATTTTTTCGCCCGCCAGTCGCCGGACCGGCCGCCGGTCTTCTCCTCGAGGCGGACCTCGGTGATGCGCATGCCGCGATCGGCGGCCTTGGCCATGTCGTAGATCGTCAGGCAGGCGACGGAGACGGCCGTCAGCGCCTCCATCTCGACGCCGGTCTTCGCTTCCACCTTGGCGAAGGCGGTGACGCGCAGGCCGGGCAAGGCGTTGTCCGGCTCGATGTCGACGGAGATCTTCGAGAGCGCCAGCGGATGGCAGAGCGGGATCAAATCATGGGTCTTCTTCGCCGCCATGATGCCGGCGATCCGCGCGGTGGCGATCACGTCGCCCTTCTTGGCGTTGCCGGAGAGGATGAGTTCCAGCGTCTCGCGCGCCATGACGACGGCGCCCGTTGCCGTCGCCGTCCGCTCGGTCACCGTCTTGGCGCCGACATCCACCATTTCGGCGCGGCCGCCGGACGAGAGATGCGTGAGCCGCGCGCTCATTCCGCCGCTTCCACCTTCTCCCGCGCCAAGAGCGCGCGCGTGGCGGCTTCAACGTCGGGCTGGCGCATCAGGCTCTCGCCGACGAGGATCGCACGGATACCAGCCGCGGCGAGGCGCGCCACGTCCGATGGCGTGAAGATGCCGCTCTCGCCAACGAGCAGCCGGTCGGAGGGGACGTGCTCCGCCAGCCGCTCCGATGTCGCGAGCGTCGCCTCGAAGGTCTTGAGATCGCGGTTGTTGATGCCGATGAGCGGCGAGGCGAGGTGAAGCGCGCGCTCAAGCTCGGCTTCCTCATGGACTTCAACGAGCACGTCCATGCCGAGCGCGAGTGCGACCTCTTCGAGCGCCTTCGCTTCCCGGTCGGTGACCGCTGCCATGATGATGAGCACGGCGTCGGCGCCGAAGGCGCGGGCCTCGAAGACCTGGTAGGGGTCGTAAAGGAAATCCTTGCGCAGCGCCGGCAGGCTCGCCGCTGCGCGCGCCGCCGACAGGTACTCCGGCGCGCCTTGGAAGGACGGCGTGTCGGTCAGCACCGAGAGGCAGGCGGCGCCGCCGGCCTCATACGCCTTCGCCAGCGCAGGAGGATCGAAGTCCTCGCGGATCAGGCCTTTCGACGGGCTCGCCTTTTTGATCTCGCCGATCAGCGCCACGTTGTCGGAAGCGATCTTGCGGCGGAGCGCCTCCGTGAAGCCGCGCGGCGCCCCCTGCCTTGCGATACGCGCCTTCAGCTCGGCAAGCGGCGTCGACGCCTTGGCGGCCTCGATCTCCTGCCGCTTGTAGGCCTCGATCTTCTTGAGGATGTCAGTCATCTGGGTCCGGTTCAGCCGTTCGACACCGCGACGAGCTTGTCGAGCGCCTTCAGCGCTGCGCCGGAGTCGATCGACTCGCGCGCGCGGTCGGCGGCGTCGCTCAAAAGCGCCGACTTGCCGGCCACCATGAAACCGGCTGCCGCGTTCATGATCACCACGTCGCGGAAGGAGCCGAGCTCGCCCTCGAGCACGCGGCGGAGCGCCTTGGCGTTCTCCTCCGGCGCGCCGCCGAGGAGCTCGTCCGTGGCGACCGTATCGACGCCGAACTCCGACGGCTCCACCTGGAAGGGGCGCACGCGGCCCTCCTTCAGCTCGGCCACGTAGGAGATGCCGGTCAGCGACAGCTCGTCGAGGCCGGCGCGCTCACCGAAGCTGCCGTGGACCACCCATGCCGCCTCCGCGCCGAGCGAGGCGAGCACGTGAGCTATCGGCTCGACCCATTCGCGCGCGAAGACGCCGAGCATGTAGCGCTTGACGCTCGCCGGATTGCAGAGCGGTCCGAGCAGGTTGAAGACGGTGCGCGTGCCGAGCTCGGCGCGCGAGGGACCGACATGCCTCATCGCGGCGTGGTGGGCCGGCGCGAACATGAAGCCGATCCCCGCCTCGCGGATGCATTCGGAGATCTTCTCCGGCGGCAGGTCGAGCTTGACGCCGAGCATGGCGAGGACGTCGGCGGCGCCCGACTTCGAGGAGAGCGCGCGATTGCCGTGCTTGGCTACCGGCACGCCGCCGCCGGCGACGACCAAGGCGGAGCAGGTGGAGATGTTGTAGGTTCCCGAGGCGTCGCCCCCGGTGCCGACGATGTCGATCGCGCCTTCGGGCGCCACAACCTTCGTCATCTTGGCGCGCATCGCCTTCACCGCGCCGGCGATCTCGTCGACCGTCTCGCCGCGTACGCGAAGCGCCATCAGGAAGCCGCCGATCTGCGACGGCGTCGCCTCGCCCGACATGATGATGTTGAAGGCGGCCTCGGCCTCCTCATGTGTCAGCGGCTGGCCCGCGGCCGCCTTGGCGAGGTAAGTCTTCATCTCGGCTGACATGGTCAGGCTGCCCGACGTCCGGCGCGCTGATTGAAGGCACGCGCTATTCTGAGGAAGTTCTCCAGAATCCTGTGCCCGTGCTCCGAGGCAATCGACTCTGGGTGGAACTGCACGCCGTGCACGGGGTCGGTCTTGTGGCGGACGCCCATGATCACGCGGTCCTCCGTGTGCGCCGTTTCCTTGAGGTTCTCCGGCATCGTCTCCGGCGCGATCGTCAGCGAGTGGTAGCGCGTCGCCTGGAACGGGCCATTGATGCCGTGGAAGACGCCGTCGCCCTCGTGGTGGATCGTGGAGAGCTTGCCGTGCATCAGCGTCGGCGCGCGCACGATCTTCCCGCCATAGGCCTGGCCGATCGCCTGGTGTCCGAGGCAGACGCCGAGGAGCGGCACGGTGCCGTTTGCCTGCCGGACGAGATCAAGGCAGATTCCCGCCTCGTTCGGCGTGCAGGGGCCGGGCGACATGACGATCGCCTCGGGCTCGCGCGACAGCGCATCATCGACCGTGATCTTGTCGTTGCGGAAGACGACCGGCTCCGCCCCGAGCTCGCCGAGATAGTGGACGAGGTTCCAGGTGAAGCTGTCGTAATTGTCGATGACAAGCAGCATTTTCTTAGCCGGAAGCCACGAATCCCGGCCAATTAGGCGGGGTCTGGGGCCGGGGTCAAGGAAGGGATGGCTGTTCGGGCAGGGCCGGCCTGTCCATCGCCCCATTCCCGGCCTAGAGAGCAAGTGTGGGAGAGCGGCCGTCGGGGGAGCCGACCTGAAGTGAGCGCCAGCTCGCAGATTTCTGTGAAGCCGCGGCCCGGGCCAAGGGGAGGCCGGGCGGTGCTCCAGCGGCTGGGCCGGCTGGCAGAGCTCGGGACGGACGGCTATTCCCCGAAGACGCGGCGCCGGCTGCGGAACATCAACGTCGCCTGCTACACGATCGCCGTCTCGTGCCTGCTCTTCGCATTCACCTACTGGGCAGAGGACGCGCGGCTCTACAATAGCGCCGCTCTTATCAACCTTGCGATGATGTGTGCGGCGTTGCTCGTGCCGATGGTTCACCGCATCCATGAGGTGGCAGGCGCCGTCTTCATGGCGTTCGTGCTGATGGGCGGCCTTTTTCTGATCGTCGCGCTGTTGGGGCGCGAGTCCGGCATCCAGATCAACTTCGTCGCCGCCTCGGCGCTGGCCTTCATCATCCTCGAGCTGAGGAGGCTGTGGCTTATCGCGCTCATCGTCGCCTCGGGAATCGCGCTCCACATCGCCGCTTGGCTGCTCTTTCGTCACGGTATGGCGCCGGGTGTGATCCAGGAGGGTTTTCTGCTCCGCCTCTACATCACTACCGTCGTCACCATCTCCGTCATCGTCGCGGTCGCCGTCTACTACGCCTTCTGGACGGCGGAGCAGGCGGAGGCGGAGACGGAGGCGCTGCTTCACCGCATCCTTCCGGTGCAGATCGCCGAGCGCTTGAAGGCGCGCCCTGACGCGGCAGTTGCGGACAGCTTCGAAGACGCCTCCGTGCTCTTTTCGGACATCGCCGGCTTCGTTCCGATCGCGCGCCGGCTCGGCGCGCTGCGCACGGTCGCCATGCTCAACCATCTCGTCAAAAGGCTCGACCGGCTGGCGGCCGCGCATGGCGTAGAGAAAATCAAGACGATCGGCGACGCCTACATGGCGGTCAGCGGCGTTCCCGACCGCACGCCCGACCATGCGGCAAGGCTGGCGCGGATGGCCCTCGGCATGCACGCGATCGCCGATGCGACCGGCAAGAAATTCGGCCTCTCCCTGAAGCTCAGGATCGGCATCGCCAAAGGACCGGTCATGGCGGGCGTCATCGGGACAAAGCGCTTCGGCTACGACATCTGGGGAGACGCGGTGAACCTCGCCGCGCGGCTGGAAAGCTCAGGCGAGCCGGGACGGATCCATGTCTCGCGATCGTTTCAGGAGGCGCTCTCGGCCGACTTCGCCTTCGCCCCGCGCGGCGCGACGGAGATCAAGGGCGTGGGGCAGGAGGAGACGTGGTTTCTGCTGAGCGCGGCTGACGATGCTACTCAGCCGCAGTCCTGTTGATCGCGTTGGCGGCTGTCACGAAGCGGCCGATCTCTCTGCCTTTCGATGGCCGACCACCCGGCCGATTCCCGTCCATCGGCCGCAGATACTGATCGACGCCAGGCCCGGCAGTGATCAGCCCGCCAGCGGTGTGGAAAGACATCTGCGCCACGGGCTCACCGGGGTAGAGCGAAATCGGCGCGTCGCCGTAGTTCCTGAGCTTCAGGCTCAACGTCCCAGCGAAGTGCGGCTGCATCGGAGCCACCGTTTCGACGCTGAGACCAGGCAGGCCCGAAGTCTTTCCGACGACCTGCGCCCGCAAGTCTCGAGGCAACCTAATGAATTCAAGAGAAGAGGCCGTGACGTGCTGGCCTGGCTCGATAACGAGCTTACCGCCGATCGGAATATACTCGGTTTGATAGACGGCCGCGACGGTCGCTACCGGATGCCCTTGCGCCGCATCGTCTAAATCGTAGATGGCGCCCTCCGAGGCGGTCGACGCCGCCGCGAACGTGAAGCCCAGGCGGATGTCGATCGCCGCCTCTTCCTCGCCGAACCGTTCGGTCGGCTCAAGTAATGGTGAAACAACCAGACGCAACGGCTTGGGCGCAGCCAAGCGTTGCTTGATCGCAAATCCTGATAAAGCCCCCATCGGTCCAATCTCCCGCCGCCAAGCGGCGCAGTGCCCAGACAACGCAGTTGCTTTTCAGCGACACCTTTTCCTTTTCTGCGCTGCCTTTCGTCGTCCCAAGGAAATCGCCTCCCACTCGACGGCGAAGCGAACTTCTCCCATAGAAAGAAAGTCGTCTTCGCAAAGCAGAACGTGGGAAAACACAGAGAATCCAGCCAAAGAAACGCTAGCACCCACCCAAAAGGCCGGCAATCGCCCCGCAATAGAGCGCGCGTTAGTGTTGCCTTATTGCCCTACTGACCTCGTTGGGCCTGGCTGGCGAAGCGCCGCGCCTCGTCGGCGGCGCGGAAGACGCCGGCGGCTTTGGCGATGCATTCCTGCTGCTCCGACTCCGGATCCGAGTCGGCCACGATACCGGCGCCGGCCTGCACGTAGACCTTGCCGTCCTTCACCATGGCGGTGCGAAGCACAATGCACGTATCCATCGCGCCGTCGGCGGAGAAATAGCCGACACAGCCGGCATAGGGGCCGCGCTTTTCTTTCTCCAACTCGTCGATGATCTCCATCGCCCGCACTTTCGGCGCGCCGGAGACGGTGCCGGCCGGGAAGCCGGCGGCAAGCGCATCAAGCGCGTCCTGGTCAGGCCGCAACCTGCCGACGACGTTGGAGACGATGTGCATCACATGGCTGTAATGCTCGAGGAAGAACTGGTCGGTGACCTTCACCGAGCCGATGGCGGAGACGCGCCCAACGTCATTTCGCCCGAGGTCGAGGAGCATCAGGTGCTCGGCGCGCTCCTTCGGGTCGGCGAGAAGCTCCTTGCCGAGCCGCGTGTCGTCGTCCGGCGTCTTGCCGCGCGGCCTTGTGCCGGCGATCGGGCGGATCGTCACCTCGCCCTCGCGTACACGGACAAGAATCTCCGGGCTCGATCCGACGATCGAGAAGCCGTCGAAATCGAGGAAATAAAGGAAAGGAGAGGGGTTCACGCGGCGAAGCGCGCGGTAGAGCGAGAATGAGGGCAGGGGAAAGGGCGCCTCGAAGCGCTGCGACAGCACCACCTGAAAGATGTCCCCGGCGGCGATGTATTCCTTCGCGCGAGCGACCATGGCCTTGTACTCGCTCGGCGTGGTGTTCGACGCGATCTCGCCGGAAAGGGCAACGTCGGCCGGCTCCGGTGCGTGGTCGACCGGCCTGTCGAGTGCGTCGATCACCTCGATCAGCCGGTTGATGGCGCGGTTATAGGCAGCGCGGGCCGCAACGCCGGCTTCCTGCCTGACCGGCGTGACGACGGTCAGCTCGTCCTTCACCCCGTCGAAGATCGCCACGATGCGCGGGCGGGTGAGGATGGCGTCGGGGACACGCACGGCCTCGCGGTTCTGGTTCGGCAGCACCTCCATGAGCCGCACCATGTCGTAGGCGAGGTAGCCGAAGACGCCGGCCGCCATGGGCGGCAGGTCGGGCGGTACTTCAATCCGGCTCTCGTCGATCAGCGTGCGCAGCGCCTCCAGCGTGCTCTCCGCGCACGGCGTGAAATGCGAGAGGTCCGGGGCGCGTGCGATCTCGGCGTTGCCGCCCTCGGCGCGGAAAATGAGATCCGGGTCGAAGCCGAGCATCGAATAGCGCCCGCGCACGGCGCCGCCCTCGACCGATTCCAGCAGGAAGGCGTTCCTTTTGTTTCCCGCAAGCTTGAGGAAGGCGGACACCGGCGTCTCGAGGTCGGCGACAAGGCGCGTGAAAACGAGCTGCGGCTCGCCCTTGGCGTAGCGCGCCTCGAAGCTCCCGAAGGCAGGCTCTATCTGCATTGCCCCGACTCGCGCCCCATATCGCGCAACGCCCGCGTCACCGCGTCTGCGCCTGGCCGGTAAGCTGCTGATAGGCGGCGCTGTTGATTGACGTCTCGCGCGTGGCGAGGAGCTGCTGGTTGTAGGTGTTGAGCAGGTCCTTTTCGAGGGCGTCGGTCAGTTGCGACTGGATCGCGGTGGCATCGGAGGCCTCAGCGAAGAATGCGGGCGCCGTCACCCTGTCGACCTTGAGAAGAATGCGATCATCGCCGGTGCCGTCGGCGTTGGCGACGTGGCCCTGCGGGCCGGCGAAGGCCTGGCTGACGGCGTTCGACGAAAGACCGGGCGCCGTGCCGTTCCGCTTCACGCCCTCCGCGGTCCGAACCGTCTTTCCGACCTCCGCGGCGAGCGTCGCAAGCGAAGCACCGCCCTTCAGGCGCTCGAAGAGCTTGTCGGCGAGGTCGGAGATGCGCTTGGAGGTCTCTGCCTTTGTCCATGCGGCGACCACCTCGTCGCGCACTTCGTCGAGGGAGCGGTCGCGGGCCGGCGTGATATCGAGCACGTCGTAGAACACCCAGGATTCGGCGTTCGTCCGGAACGGGCTGTTCTCGACCCCGACATCGCTGTCGAAAGCTTCCTTCACGAGGGCGGCGGCGCCTGGAACGTCGACGGCGCTGCCGTCGGGCGCCTTCAGGTCGGCGGAGACGTCGACCACGCTATAGGGGAGAGAAAGCTTGGTGGCGGCTTCCTGCAGGGTGTCGCCCGCGGCGCGCGCGTCCTCCACCTTGTCGTAGAGGTCCTGCACATGGTCGCGCGCTGCGCTCACTGCGAGATCCTTGCGGATGCGCGGCGTCATCTCCTCGAGCGAGGGCACGGAGCCCGGCTCGATCGCCGTCACCTGGATCACCGACGGCTGCAGCGCCCCTTCGGTCACCGCCACGGTCTTGTTCAGCGCCGCCGCGAACGCCGCTTCGGCGACTGCGGGATCAAGCATCTCCGCCTTGCTCTTGACGCCGAGATCGGTCACCTCAACGCCGCTCTCCTGTCCGGCCGCGGCCATGCTCGCGCCGCCTTCGATCTTCGCGAACGCGGCTTTGGCGGCGTCCGCGGTGTCGAAGCGAAGCTCCTCGACGCGCCGCCGCTCCGGCTGGGTCAGGCTCGGCTTGCGGCGCTCGTATTCGGCGGCCACTTGCTCGTCGGTGATCTTGGAGGGATCGGCGACCGCCTCCGGGTCGAGGGTCAGCAGCGCAAGCTTGCGGTATTCGGGGGCGCGAAAGCTGTCCTTGTTGTCGTCGAAATACGTCTGAAGGTCGGAGTCGCTCGGCGTGCCGACGGGCGTGATCGCCGTGTTGTCGACGGGGAAGAAGGAGATCGTGCGCTCCTCGTTCTGCAGGCGGTAGAGGGCGGCGACGAGCGGCTGCGGCAGGCTCAGCCCTACGCCAAGCGACTGGGCGATCTGGCCGCGGATGAGCTGCTTCTTCAGATCGCTGACGAAGTCGTCACGGTTCATGCCGGCATTCGCCAGGATATTCACGAAGCGGTTGCGGTCGAAGTTGCCGTCGGGGCCCTTGAAGATCGGGTTCTTGGCAATCTCTGCCGCCACGCGGTCATCGGAGATGCCGAGCCCGTATTGCGCTGCAGCGTCGTCGATCGCCGCATTCATGAGAACGGCGGAGAGGATCTGCTGCGGATTGACCTGCTGGCCGCTGCGCTGCGCGTTGCCGTAGACGCGGGCGAAATCCTGCACGCTCACTTCCTGGCCGCCCACCGTCGCCAGCGTGTCGGCGCGGTAGCCCTGGAAGCCGCCGATGCCCCAGATGGCGAAGCTCAGGACGAGCAGCGCCATCAGCAGCTTCGACACCCAGCCCCGGGCACCTTGACGCAACTGGTCGAGCATGAAAAAGCCTCTCGCGCACAACAAAAACGCCGGGTCGCGCAGCCCCGGCCTGCCGAACATAAGACCCTCGACCCGCGCTCACAAGCGCATCCCGCGGCCGATCCCACTGGCGGCGGAGGAGCGAAATTCACCATGCGTCACCTGATCGCCGGCAACTGGAAGATGAACGGCCTCGCCGCAAGCCTCGATGAGGCGCGGCAGATCGCCCAAGGCGCCAAGGAGGCGGAGGGAAAGGCCGACGTCATGCTCTGCCCGCCGGCAACGCTGATCGCACAGATGCGCTGGGCGACAAGGGATTTCCCCCTCCTGATCGGCGGGCAGAACTGCCACGCCAAGGCCTCCGGCGCCCACACGGGCGACATTTCGGCGGAGATGCTGAAGGACGCGGGGGCGAGCGCTGTCATCGTCGGACACTCGGAGCGGCGGACCGAACACGGCGAGACGGACGAGGCCGTACGCGGGAAGGTGGAGGCGGCGCGGCGCGCCGGGCTCACCGCGATCGTCTGCATTGGCGAGACCGAGAAGGAGCGCGACGCCGGGACGACACTCGACGTGGTGTCGCGGCAGCTGGCCGGCTCCGTTCCAGACGGGGACCCGGCTGATATCGTCGTCGCCTACGAGCCGGTCTGGGCGATCGGAACCGGCCGGACGCCGAGCGAGGCTGACATCGGCGAGGTGCATGCCCATATCCGGGCGGGCCTCAAGGCCCGCTTCGGCGTCCCGGGGGGCTCCGTCCGCATCCTCTATGGCGGCTCGATGAAGCCTGAAAACGCGGCGGCGATCTTGAAGGTGCCCGAGGTTAACGGCGGTCTGGTCGGCGGAGCGAGCCTGAAAGCCGCGGATTTCCTGGGGATCGTACGCGCCGCGAGCAGCGGGGCGTAAGGCTTCAAAGCAGGGGCCGGCTCGTGTAGAAGGCGCGGCCAAGGAAAGTATTTCATGACTACCGTTGTCATCGTCGTGCACCTCATGGTCGTGCTCGCCATGATCGGCCTGGTGCTTTTGCAGCGCTCCGAAGGCGGAGCGCTCGGCATCGGAGGCGGGCAGGGCGCCTTCATGTCCGGCCGCAGTGCCGGCAACGTGCTCACGCGCTCGACGGCAGTGCTTGCCGTCGCTTTTTTCGCCACCTCGCTCGGCCTCGCGCTCATCTCGAAGTACCAGGCGAACCCCTCCGACGTCATCGAACGGATTTCGGGGCAAAGCGCGCCGGCCGCGACTGAGACGCCGGCGGCTCCGGCGCCGACCGGCGCGCCTGCGACGGCGGAGGATCTCCTCAAGCAGCTCGGTGGCGAGAGCACCTCCGGGGGGCCGCAGACGCCTCCAACCGAACCCGCGACGACGACGGCTCCGGCGCCCGCCGCCCCAGCACCTGCCGCCTCCGCCCCGGCACCGGCGCCCGCCGCGCAGGCTCCGGCAGACGCTCCCGCGGCGAACGACACGTCCCCGGGCCCGCAGACGCCGCCAGCCTCAGACGGCAACACGCAGTAACGAAGCGTCCATCCTTAACGAAGCGTCCCCATCCCGATTTTTCGACTCGTCGAATCGGTATGGCCGCGCTAAGGCTCAAATCCCATGGCGCGGTACATCTTCATTACCGGCGGCGTGGTCTCCTCCCTCGGCAAGGGTCTCGCATCGGCGGCCTTGGGCGCGCTCCTGCAGGCGCGCGGATACAAGGTCCGGCTCCGCAAGCTCGACCCCTATCTGAACGTCGATCCGGGGACCATGAGCCCCTATCAGCACGGCGAGGTCTTCGTCACCGACGACGGGGCGGAGACCGATCTCGACCTCGGCCACTACGAGCGCTTCACCGGGCGCTCGGCCAACCGGATGGATAACGTCACCACCGGCAAGATCTACCAGGAGATCATCGCCAAGGAGCGGCGCGGCGACTATCTCGGCGGCACGGTGCAGGTGATCCCGCACGTCACCGACGCGATCAAGAACTTCGTCCTCGACGGCAACGACGAGTTCGACTTCGTGCTGTGCGAGATCGGCGGCACGGTCGGCGATATCGAAGGGCTGCCGTTCTTCGAGGCGATCCGGCAGCTCGGCAACGAGCTGCCGCGCGGCGACGCGGTCTATATCCACCTGACGCTGATGCCCTACATCGCGACTGCCGGCGAATTGAAGACCAAGCCGACGCAGCACTCCGTCAAGGAGCTTCGCTCGATCGGCATCCAGCCCGACATCCTGCTCGTCCGCTCCGACCGCCACATCCCGGACGGCGACCGGCGGAAGCTCGCGCTCTTCTGCAACGTGCGCGAAGACGCGGTAATCCCAGCCCTCGACGTCGACACCATCTACGACGTGCCGGTCGCCTATCACGACACCGGGCTCGACCGGCAGGTGCTCACATCGTTCGGCGAGCAGCACGCGCCGCCGCCCGACCTCGACCAGTGGCGTGAGATCGGCCGCATCCTGCGCCATCCCGAAGGCGAGGTGACGATCGCGATCGTCGGAAAGTATACGGGGCTCCGCGACGCCTATAAGTCGCTGACCGAGGCGCTCCAGCACGGCGGCATCGCCAACAAGGTGCGCGTCAACCTCGACTGGATCGAGAGCGAGGTCTTCGAGAAGGAAGACCCGTCGCCTTATCTTGAGAACGTCAACGGCATCCTCGTCCCCGGCGGCTTCGGCGAGCGCGGCACGGAAGGCAAGATCAACGCCGTTACCTTTGCGCGCACGCGCGACGTGCCGTTCTTCGGCATCTGTTTCGGCATGCAGATGGCGGTGATCGAGGCGGCTCGGCACCTCGCCGGCATCAACAGCGCCAGCTCATCGGAGTTCGGCGAGACGGACGAGCCGGTGGTCGGGCTCCTCACCGAATGGCTGAAGGGAAATGCGCTTGAGCAGCGGCTCTCGGAAGGCGATCTCGGTGGCACGATGCGGCTCGGCGCCTATCCGGCGCAGCTGAAGCCGGAGAGCCGCATCGCCGCGATCTACGGCGAGACGGAGATCAGCGAGCGCCACCGTCACCGCTACGAGGTCAACATAGACTACATGCAGCGATTGGAGGCGGCGGGGCTCTCCTTCTCCGGCATGTCACCGGACAAATTGCTGCCGGAGACCATCGAGCTTGCCGATCATCCATGGTTCATCGGGGTGCAGTACCACCCGGAGCTGAAGTCGCGGCCGTTCGAGCCGCATCCGCTCTTCGCCAGCTTCATCGAGGCGGCCGTGGAGAACAGCCGGCTGGTCTAGGTGTTGCCCGGCCCGCTGATCGTGACCTCCAAATCCCTCACCAGGCCGTCGGCGAGGGAGTAAACCCACCCGTGGACGCTGAGCGTCTGGCCGCGCGTCCAGGCGTCCTGCACGAACACGTCGGCGGCGACGTTTCTGACCTGACGGACGACGTTCAGCTCGCAGAGCCGGTCGAGGCGGGCCTGGCTGTCGGTGATCGCATCCAGCTCGCCGCGATGCTCGTGGAAGACATCGCGGATCGGATGCAGCCAGTGGTCTACGAGGCCGCGCCGATTGCCGTCGACGGCCGCGGCGACGCCGCCGCAGCCGTAGTGCCCGACGACGAGGATGTGCTTCACCTTCAGGACGTCGACCGCGAACTGGAGGACGGAGAGGTAGTTGGCGTCTTGCGGCGGGGCGAGGTTGGCGACGTTGCGGTGCACGAACAACTCGCCGGGGTCCAGGTCCACAATCTCGTTCGCCGGGACGCGGCTGTCGGAACAGCCGATCCAGAGATATTCCGGGGCCTGCTGGCGCACCAGCCGGCGGAAGAAGTCGACGTCGCCGGCGACCTTGCGCGCGGCCCAGGCACGGTTATTCGCTTTCAGATGGTCGAGCATGGCGCGGAAAGTAGGCCGAGTTGGCCGATCCGCCTACCGGGAAAGACACGCGCCGGGCACGCCCGGAGCCGCGACCCCGGCCCGGAAGCGCGTGGCGGGGGCTGGTCATGCGCGCCCTGATCGCCTAGCGGAGGGCCATGCGCTCGATCGATCACCTCGTCCTTCCGGTCACAACGCTGGCGCTCGCCCGCGCGCGGCTGACGAGCCTTGGATTCACAGTCACCCCTGACGCTCAGCATCCCTTCGGGACCGGCAATTGCTGCGTGTTCTTCCAGGACCGCACCTTCCTGGAGCCGATCACCATCGTCGAGCGCATGGCGGCGGACATGGCGGCGGCGGAGGGCGCGGTTTTCGTCAAGCGGATGAAGCGCTTCACCGAGCGCCAGGGCGAGGGCTTCGCCATGGTGGCACTGAAGAGCGACGATGCCGAGGCCGACCGCGCCGCCTTCGATGCCGCCGAGATGGACGGCGGCCCGGTCTTCCGATTCTCGCGTATCGCCACGCTGCCGGACGGGGAGGAGCGCGAAGTCGGCTTCGCCATTGCCAATGCCGCGTTCCCCGCCGCGCCGGACGCCAGCTTCTTCGCCTGCCAGCACCTCGCCAAGGACGTTCTCTTCCAGCCGGGGCATCTCGAGCACCCGAACGGGGCGGAGGGGATCGCCGTCGTGGCGGCGGTCGCGGAGAACCCGGCGGACTTCCACATCCTGCTCGAGGGCGTCACCGGGCAGCGAGAGCTCAGAACGACGTCCTTCGGGGTTGAGGCGGATATCGACGGCCAGCGCTTCCTCATCCTGACGCCGGCCGGCTTCCGCGCGCGCTACGGCATCGACGCGCCCAATCCGCGCCGCGGCATGCGCTTCGCCGCCTTCGATCTCAAGGTCTTGGATATCGAGCGCGCGGCGGGCTATGCGGGCCGTGCGGCAAAGCGCGAGGACGGATCGGTCGTGGTGCCGCCGGCCCCCGGGCTCAACGCCGTCATGGCCTTCAGGAGCGCCGAGGATGAGTGAGCCCAACGCCGTGGTCGAGGTCGGAGGCGTCCGCTTCGGCAACTCGCTACCGCTGGCTTTGATCGCCGGGCCCTGCCAAATGGAAAGCCGCGGCCACGCCTTCGACATGGCCGGCGCACTGAAGGAACTGTGCGAGCGGCTCGGGATCGGGCTCGTCTACAAGACCAGCTTCGACAAGGCGAACCGCACGAGCCTCTCCGGCAAGCGCGGTGTCGGGCTCGACGCGGCGCTGGCCGTTTTCGCGGACCTGCGCAAGGAATTCGGGCTGCCGGTGCTCACAGACGTGCATGAGCCGGACCAGTGCGCCGTCGTGGCCGAAGTCGTCGACGTGCTGCAGATCCCGGCCTTTCTCTGCCGCCAGACCGATCTTCTCATTGCGGCGGCGAACACCGGACGCACGATCAACGTAAAGAAGGGCCAGTTCCTGGCGCCCTGGGACATGAAGCAGGTGCTCGCCAAGATCGTCGAGAGCGGCAACCCCAACGTGCTTTTGACCGAGCGCGGCGTCTCCTTCGGCTACAACACGCTGGTCTCCGACATGCGGTCGCTGCCGATCATGGAGGCGCTTGGCGCGCCGGTCGTCTTCGACGCGACGCATTCCGTGCAGCAGCCGGGCGGGCAGGGCTCATCGACCGGCGGCGACCGGACGATGGTGCCGGTGCTCGCGCGCGCAGCCGTCGCTGTCGGCGTCGCCGCGGCCTTCATCGAGACGCACCAGGATCCGGACAACGCGCCCTCCGACGGGCCGAACATGGTGCCGCTTCATGAGATGGAGGCGCTGCTCCAGCGCCTGAAAGCCTTCGATTTCCTGGCGAAAGCCTAGAAGGCACGCGGGGAGAGACCCGCGCGCCCAGTTACCGCAGCCGGCCGCCTCTTCGTTGGCCGTGTGGTGCGCTACGCCGCCTTGCGGTTGATGCCACTCTCGGCGAGCTCCGACAGCTTATCGTCGGCCGCGTATTCCTCGTTCAGCGTTTTCGCCAGGACGTCTGCGCAGTCCTCGCGACCGATCTGCTTTGCCCAGGCGACGAGCGTGCCGTAGCGGGTGATCTCGTAATGCTCGACCGCCTGTGCGGCGGCGATCAGCGCAGCGTCGAGCACCTGCTTGTCGGCGACGTCGCCGGCGACCTCGTTGGCCTCCTCGATGATCCCGTCAATCGCCGGGCAGTCTACCGCCTTGGCCTTGGTGCCGTGCATACGGAACACATCCTCGAGGCGCGCGACATGACCCTCCGTCTCCTCAAGATGGCTCTTGAACGCCTGCTTGAGCTTCGGGCTCGTCGCCTTCTCGACCATCTTCGGCAGCGCTTTCACGAGCTGCTTCTCCGCGTAGTAGATGTCCTGGAGCTGATGCACGAAGAGGTCGTCGAATGTCTTTATGTCCTTGGAGAAAATGCCCATGGCTCGTTGTCCTTCTGGAATGGCGTTGAATTCTGGCCGGCCTCCTCGGCGCGGCAGATGCGCAATGAACGCGGTGCGTCGACGCGCGTTCCTCGCCCCAACAAAGAAAGAGATGTGCTGGCTAAGAAGCGCCACTCCGTTTTCCTGGTTTAGGCAAATTGATGGCGGCGCTGTGTGAAGTAATGCTCTTCATGACAACATCAGTGGCTGCGAACATTATCTTTTGTTCACTTGATGCCTGAAAACGCTCGGACGTAGCTTCCGCGCGCTGGTCAATCAGGCCAGGACAAAGTGCCCTGGTCGCCAGCGGCAATCGGAGGCGCACTCATGCGCAAATCCATCATCACGGCAGCACTCGCCGCAACCCTCGTCTCCAGCGCGGCATTCGCCGCCACCGCGACCGACAGCATCAAGTCGATCAACCCGACGAAGCATCAGCTGACGCTCGCTGACGGCAAGGTCTACGACCTGCCGACATCATGGCAGTCGAACGGCTTCAAGGTCGGCGACAAGGTGAAGGTCACCTACGAGCTCAAGAACGGGAAGATGATGGCGAGCGCGGTCACGCACGCCAGCTAGCTTCGGCCCGCGCGGGCCGGGAGCGCGCGGCCCGGCCCGCGTCCATGTGCGCGAATACGCGCAACGCATGCCTTCCGCACCACGTCTTTCGCTTTGAGGCGACTTCGCCTAGGAAACGGCCGGAACCCGTGGGAGCGCCTATGACCGCCATCATCGACATCACCGGCCGCGAGATTCTCGACAGCCGCGGCAACCCGACCGTCGAGGTCGACGTGACGCTGGAGGAAGGCTCCTTCGGGCGCGCCGCAGTCCCTTCCGGCGCGTCGACCGGCGCGCATGAGGCCGTGGAGCTCAGGGACGGCGACAAGAGCCGCTACCTCGGCAAAGGCGTTCTCAACGCGGTCGAGGCCGTCAATGGCGAGATTTTCGACGCGATCGGCGGCATGGACGCCGAGAACCAGGTGCAGATCGACCAGACGATGGTCGCGCTCGACGGCACGGAGAACAAAGGCCGGCTCGGCGCGAACGCGATCCTCGGCGTGTCGCTCGCGGTGGCCAAGGCGGCGGCGGAGGCGAACGCCTTGCCGCTCTTCCGCTATGTCGGCGGAACCAATGCGCGCCTCCTGCCGACGCCGATGATGAACGTCGTCAACGGCGGCGTGCACGCCGACAACCCGATCGACTTCCAGGAATTCATGATCGTGCCGGTCGGCGCGGAGACGTTCGCGGAGGCCGTGCGGATCGGCTCCGAGATCTTCCATGCGCTGAAGAAGGCGCTCGCCGGCGCCGGCCACAACACCAATGTCGGCGACGAGGGCGGATTTGCGCCGAACCTGAAGTCGGCGACCGAGGCGCTCGACTTCATCGTCAAGGCGATCGAGCAGGCCGGTTACAAGCCCGGCGACGACGTGTGCCTCGCTCTCGACCCAGCGGCGACCGAGTTCTTCAAGGATGGCAAATACGTCTACGCCGGCGAAGGCGGCAAGGTCCGCGACCCGTCCGAGCAGGTCGCCTATCTAGGGGAACTCGTCGGAAAGTATCCGATCTTCTCGATCGAGGACGGTCTGGCGGAGGACGATTGGACCGGCTGGAAGCTTGCCACCGAGAAGCTCGGAGACAAGGTTCAGCTCGTAGGCGATGATCTTTTCGTAACCAACACGAAGCGGCTCGCCGAAGGCATCGAGAAGGGCGTCGCCAACTCGATCCTGATCAAGGTCAATCAGATCGGCACGCTCAGCGAGACGCTTGACGCGGTGGAGATGGCGCACAAGGCCGGCTACACGGCGGTGATGTCGCACCGGTCCGGCGAGACCGAGGATTCGACGATTGCCGATCTGGCGGTCGCCACCAATTGCGGTCAGATCAAAACCGGCTCGATGTCGCGCTCCGACCGCATCGCCAAATACAATCAGCTCATCCGCATCGAGGAAGAGCTCGGGCCGGCGGCGAAATATTCGGGGCGCCACGTGCTCAGGGCCTGACGAAGCCCGCTGCTTTGAAGAAGACCTACACCTGCGGACGATCTTGGGGCACACAAATGGAATTCATCAACTCGTCGGCCGCGAAAGCCGCGAAGCTTCCATTCAGTCAGGCCGTGCGCGTCGGCGACATGCTTTATCTCTCAGGCTGCCTCGGCAACGTGCCGGGCAAGATGGAGCTGGTGCCCGGCGGCATGGAAGCCGAGGCTCGGCAGACGATGGAGAACATCGGAGCGGTGCTGAAGGAGAACGGACTCGGCTTCGACGCCGTCATCAAATGCACGGTAATGCTCGCTGACATGTCGAAGTGGGGCGACTTCAACAAGATCTATGTCACCTATTTCGATCCCGACCGCTTGCCGGCGCGCTCGGCTTTCGGAGCGAACGGGCTCGCGCTCGGCGCTTTGGTCGAGGTCGAGTGCATGGCCTGCCTGAAGGGCTGACACCGGGGACCGCATGACCGAGAACAACTGGCAGGAGGTCGACGACTTCATCGCCGACATCTTCATCCATCCCGATCCGGCGCTCGACGCTGCGCTCGTCGCCAGCAAAGAGGCCGGGCTGCCCGCGATCGAGGTCTCGCCCAACCAAGGCAAACTCCTGATGCTACTTGTGAAAATGGTCTCGGCAAAGCGCATCTTGGAGGTGGGCACGCTTGGCGGCTATTCCACGATCTGGCTCGCCCGTGCGCTTCCTGCGGGTGGGAAGCTGATCACGCTCGAAGCAGAGAGGAAGCACGCCGAGGTGGCGCGGAAGAACATCGCGAATGCCGGACTCGCAAGAAAGGTCGAAGTGCGGGTCGGGCCGGCGCTCGACACACTCACGAAGCTTGAAGGGGAGGGCGCGGGGCCTTTCGACTTCGTCTTCCTCGACGCCGACAAGCGGAACAATTCCGCCTATTTCGACCGGGCGCTGAGGCTCTCTCGAAAGGGCACGGCGATCGTCGCCGACAACGTGGTGCGCTGGGGCGCAATAACCGACGACTCGAGCTCCGATCCGAGTGTCCGTGGCGTCCGCAGCTTCATGGAGATCATCGCGCGCGAGAAGCGCGTCAGCGCGACCGCCGTTCAGACCGTCGGCGCCAAAGGCCACGACGGCTTCGCGCTGGCCGTCGTGTTGGAATGAAGCAAGCTCTAATCTCCCCTCAAGGGGAGCTTACGTGAGGCTCAACGCCCGCCCTTAGTCCGTGCGCTCGAAGGCCATGCCCTTCTCGTCGAAGCAGTGCAGAGACCTGGTGTCGCCCGTCAGGCCAACCGTCGAGCCGCGCTGCATGTTTACGGTGCCTTCGAGCTTGGCGATGATCGGATCCTGCGGGTTGCCGCAATCGACGTAGAGCAGTGCGACCTCGCCGAGGTTCTCCACGAGCAGCAGCTTGCCGCGGAAGATCGCATCGCCGTCGGCGGCGACGCGAAGGTCTTCCGGCCGGACCCCGAGCGTGCACTTCTTGCCGACGGCATCGGCGGGAATCTTCACCGGCACCTTCACGGAGACGCCGTCTTCCGTCTTGACGCTGGGGCTCGCGCCGGCTGCTTCGACCACGCAGGGCGAGATGTTCATGGCCGGCGAGCCGATGAAGCGCGCGACGAAGAGGTTGTCGGGCGTGTGGTAGAGCTGCATCGGCGTGCCGACCTGCTCGACCAGCCCGGCATTCAGCACGACGATGCGGTCGGCAAGCGTCATCGCCTCCACCTGGTCGTGCGTCACGTAGATCATCGTGGTGTCGGGCATCGACTCGTTGAGCTTGGCGATCTCGATGCGCGTGGCGACGCGCAGCGCCGCGTCGAGGTTGGAGAGCGGCTCGTCGAAGAGGAAGACCTTTGGATTGCGCACGATCGCGCGGCCAATGGCGACGCGCTGGCGCTGACCGCCGGAGAGCTGCTTCGGCAGCCGGCTGAGTAGCGGCGTCAGCTGCAAAATCTCGGCGGCGGCGTGCACACTCTTGTCGATCTCGGCCTTGCTCGCTTTGGCGAGCTTCATGCCGAAGGCCATGTTCCCGTAGACGGTCATGTGGGGGTAGAGCGCGTAGGATTGGAACACCATGGCGATGCCGCGCGTGGAGGGCGGCAGCTCGTTCACCACCTCTCCGTCGAACTCCAGCGTGCCGGATGTGATCTCCTCAAGCCCCGAGATCAGGCGAAGAAGCGTGGACTTGCCGCATCCGGAGGGCCCGACAAAGACGACGAACTCGCCCTTCTTGACGTCGAGGTCGACTCCCTTGATCACGTCGACCGCGCCGAAGGACTTCTTGATGTTGCGCAACCGAATTTCGGCCATCTCGCTTCCCCCTAGGTAACCTTTGACCGCGCCAGCCGGATTATCCGCCCTTCACCGAGCCGGCGAGGAGGCCGCGGACCAGATAGCGTTGCAGCGAGAAGAACACGGCCAGCGGCACCATGATCGAAACGAATGCGGAAGCAGTGAGGATCTCCCAGTCGCCGCCGCGTGAGCCGAGGAGCTCGCGCAGGCGACCGGTCAGCACCAGTTGCTGCTCCGTATTGCCGAGGAACACGATGGCGACGAGCAGGTCGTTCCACACCCACAGGAATTGGAAGATGGCGAAGGAGGCGAGCGCCGGCACCGAAAGCGGAAGCACGATGCGCACGAAAATCTCGAAATCAGTGGCGCCGTCGATGCGCGCCGATTCCATGACCTCGTTCGGCAGGCCGGCGATGTAGTTGCGCAGGAGATAGATGGCGAGCGGCAATCCGAAGCCGGTGTGTGCCAACCATATCCCGAGATAGGTCTTGGCCGGCACGCCGAAGAAGGCGCCGACATCGTTGTAGAGCTTCAGGAGCGGGATCAACGACATCTGCAGCGGCACGACCAGCAAGCCGACGATCACCGAAAGGATGAGCGCGCGCATCGGGAAGCGCATCCAGGCGAGCGCGTAGGCGGCATAGGCGGCGATAAGAATGGGAATGATAGTGGCGGGAACGGTGACGGTCAGCGAGTTAATGAAGGACTGGCCGATCCCTTCCGAGGTCAGAACCTTCTCGTAGTTCTGCAAGGTGAATTCGGGCGGCAGCGCAGCGGTGTAGTAGATGCGCCGGCCGTTCTTGCCCTCGGGAACCTTGTCGGTCACCAGGCTGTAGCTTCCGTCGCGGTTGATGGTCAGCGTTCCCTGGTCGCCGGGAAGGTCGGCGGTCTCGCCTGCCTTGAACTCGGTCGGGTTCTGGATGCGCACGCCGAAGGCGGTCACATAGCCCGTGCCATGCAGGACATTGCCGGTGATGACGTATTTGCCGGCGTCTTCCTTGGCGTCCGAAGGCGGCGCGGCGCGGTCGACGATGTTCTGTTCGCTCGTGGTCAGCGCCGTCCACCAGCCGGAGACGGCGAGCTGATCGCGGTCGCGGAACGAGGAGACCAGGATGCCGAAGGTCGGCGCCGTCCAGACGATGACGATCACCAGTACCGAGAGATGGACGAAGTATTTGCCCCACTTCGGTCTGCGGCGGCGAACGGTCGCCATGTCAGCCCCTCGCTTCCGCGTTGAGCCGGCGGATGTTCCAGATCATGATCGGAACCACAGCCAGCATGATCACCACAGCGATGGTTGCGCCGCGGCCGAAATCGCCGCCGCCGCGGAACATCCAGTCGTACATCAGGTTCGCCAGCACCTCCGTGTTCCACTGGCCGTTGGTCATGGCGAGCACGATGTCGAACACCTTGAGGACGGTGATGGTGATCGTCGTCCAGACGACGGCGATCGTGCCCCAGATCTGCGGGATCATGATGTAGAAGAAGATGTGCCAGCCCTTGGCGCCGTCTATAACCGCCGCCTCGATGGTCTCCTCCGGTATGCCGCGGAGGGCCGCGGAGAGGATGACCATGGCGAAGCCGGTCTGAATCCAGATGAGGATCACCATCAGGAAGAAGTTGTTCCAGAAGGGGATGGTGATCCACGCCTGCGGCGTGCCGCCCAACGCCTCGACGATCGCGTTCAGGAGGCCGATCTGCGTGGAGCCTTCGCCGCGATAATCATAAATGAACTTCCAGATGACGCTGGCGCCGATGAACGAGATCGCCATCGGCATGAAGACCAGGCTCTTGGCGATGTTGCCCCACCAAATGCGATCGGTGAGGTAGGCGATGACGAGGCCGAAGAAGGTGCTCGCCGCCGGCACGAAGACCAGCCACAGGATATTGTTGAAGATCGACTCGCGGAACTGCCTGTCGCTCGCCGCCCAGCGATAGTTGGAGAACCCGACGAAATCCACGCCGCTGCGGCCGTAGAAGCTGAGCCGAATGGAGTCGACGACCGGGTAGACCAGGTAGAGCCCGAGGAAAAGGATCGCCGGCCCGAGGAAGAGCCACGGCCGTATCGTGGCGGCGATCTTCTGGTTGCGCGCTGCCTGTTCCGCTGGGCCGCGCGGCGGCAGGATGATGTCGAGTATCTTGTTGGCTGCGTAGAAGTAGATGGCCGCCGCGGCTACGCCGATTATGACGGTGACCAGCGCGCCGAAAAGCTGCGCTGCCATTCGTTTCCCCCACCGTGGCGTTCGCCGCCCTGGCGGACTACGCCGCCCTAGTCACCGCGCGCCGTCTATCGGACCATTTTGAAGGTCCGGTTTGCCTTTGTCCCCGGGCCCGTCGGCCCGGGGTGATCGAGTGACGCTACACGATTACTTGAGGGCGTCCCAGTCTTTCTGAATCTGTGTCGCCACCTGTTCAGCGCTTTCGCCGCCGACATAGTCGACCATGCCGGTCCAGAACGCGCCGGCGCCGATCTTGCCGGGCATCAGGTCGGAACCGTCGAAGCGGAAGGTGGTCGCATCGAGCAGGATCTGGCCTTCGCCCTTCAGCGTGTCGTTGCCGTAGGCGTCGAGGTTGACGCTCTTGAACGGAGTCAGGAAGCCCGACTGCGCCATCCACACTTCGTGGGCGATCGGAGTCTTGAGCCACTCGATGAAGGCGCGGGCGGCTTTCGAATCCTTGGTGATCGTCATCAAAGTGCCGGCGCCGAGAACCGGCTTGCCGAGATCCTTGGAGGCATAGGCCGGGAAGTAGAAGAAGTTGGCGTCGGGGCCGAGCTCGGTGCCTTCCGGGAAGAAGGAAGGAATGAACGACGCCTGGCGGTGCATGTAGCACTTGGGCGGCGAGGTGAAGAGGCCCTTCGGGCTATCGCGGAAGTCCGTGGAAGCCACCGCCGCCGCGCCGCCATCGACGAACTTGTCGTTCTTGGCGAACCAGCCGAACTCGTCGATCGCGCCGACCACGCGCGGGTCGTTGAACTTCACGGAGTTGTCGACCCAGCCGTCATAGACGTCGGGCGCCTGCGTCCTCAGCATGAAGTCCTCGACCCAGTCCGTTGCCGGCCAGCCGGTCGCAGCGCCGGAGCCAAGGCCGATGCACCACGGGGTGCCGCCGTCGGCGACGATCTGCTCGGTCAGCGCCTTGAGCTCTTCCATCGTCGTGGGAACTTCGTATCCGGCTTCGGTGAAGTTCTCCGGCACGTACCAGACGAGGCTCTTCACGTCGGCCTTGTAGGGGAAGGCGAAGAGCTGCGGGTTACCGTCCTTGTCCTTGTAGGTGGAAAGGTCGGCCCAGGACTGCCCGGCAGAATAGTTGTCGATCAGCCACTGCTTGGTGTCGTCGCCTAGCGGCGTAAGGTAGCCCTTGGCGGCGATATCGGCGGCAAGGCCGGGCTGCGGGAACACCGCGATGTTGGCGGGGCTGCCGGCCTGCGTGTCGATGACGATCTGCTGCTCGAACGAGTCGGAGCCGGAATATTCTACGTTCGCACCCGTCGCGGCGCGGAAGTAGTCGAGCATACTTTCAACGAGGTCCTTGTCCGGGCCGAGCCAAGGTCCGAAGACTGTCAGCGTCTCGCCCGAGAGGTCGTTTGCATCGGCGAAGTCGTGGTAACTCTGCCAGTTGAACTTCGAATCGCCGTCGATGGGGAACTTGAGATCCTGCGCAGCGGACGGCCCGGCGACGCACGCCAGACAGATCGCAGACGCCATCAAAGCAAGGGATCGCTTCATACGTCTTTCCTCCACTCGTATTCTCCACGGGCACTCGCCCGCTGATTCTCTGGCCGCGGGCTTACGCGGCGCGGCTTCTTGCTCCAGTTCTAACCGGTTAGGCTCAAGATGGCTACCCAAACGGCGCAAGCACTGGTGTAATAGAGGGGCGGATCGGGTGCGCTCGAAGCTACTGAGGAGGCGGGATTGAAGAAGGCCATTGTCGCCTTAGCTTTCCTGTCGAGCGTGGTGAGCTTCCTCGTCGTGGGGGGAGGGGGCGCGGCGCTTGTCGCCATCGCCAATTCGGGCGAGCAGGCCACGGGCGCACTTCTCGGGTTCTGCGGGACCATCGCGCTCGCCTGCGTGTTGGTGCTCATCTTTGCGAGCGAGGCGCGGTTCCGGGAACCGACATGGCGCGCCGGCGCCATCGCGGCCGCGATCATCGGCGCCATGCCGTCGGCGGGAATTGCTGCTGCGGCATTTCGCTTCGCGGGCCTGCCGATCGGGAGCGCGATGCCGACCGTCGACTGGTCGGTGTTCCTAGCCGGAATTCTGTTCACACTCGGGAGCGTCTCGATCCTCGTGCTCGGTTATCTGCGGTCGCAGACGCCAATGCAGCCGGCTGAGGAGGACGACGACGAGACGGAGGAAGCTGACGTGATCCGTATGCAGCAGCTGCGAAACGCCCAAGAGCGACTGCGCTCAGCGCTCGAAGACGCCGCTGCGCTCGAGGAAGACGACGGTATCCGCGTCAGGCGCGTTTGATTGGCGGGCCCGTTCTCGTCTCCACATCACAGATGCGATCACGTGCTCTGACCTGTCAAAGGTGGGGAAATGCGCTCGGCTTGATGCCCAGACGGATCAGGTCGTTGGCGCTCGGGCGTTGGCGGCTCTCGACCGCGCCTGCAACCCGGAGAGCGGCACCGACGAGTTCAAGGAAATTACGCACCCCGCCAGGGGTGCGCGCGCGGCGGGCGACCGGGGGACGGTCGGAAGCGGAGATATAGGCCATGAGAGCCCTCTGGTTTGCCGATCTGGCGACTGGCTTCACCCGCGGATGTAAGGCCTATGCCGCGCCGCACAAGACGAAGCACCGCAACGCAGCAATGCGGCCCCGGCATGGCCACGCCGGGCGAGGACGGGTTGGGCGTCAGGCCTCTAGGGACGGATCGTCTTCGCGCTTCGCAGGCGCGGGCGCTTCGGCTGTGTCGCTGACCTGGACGTCGTAAAGATCGTCCCTGCTTCCGCCGTCGGTGCGCGAGAGGGCGAACGAAGACAGGCCGTAGATCGCGAGGGCGCTCATCAGGGCGAGGACGGTTTCGTTCATAGCTCCAGCTCCTTACCGCACCACCCCAGCGTCAAGAAGCACGCGGAATGGTCGGTTTGATGACGAGAATTGAGCGAAAGCGCGGCGGCGGCGGGCCGGCGACAGGGCTAGCCGATCCTTGACCTTCCAGTTGCTGGAATCCTCACATGAGGCGCGGGCGATAGCAAAGAGAGCGGCAATGGAACATTCGTGCGGGGCGCATGCCCATCACGGCGGCGCGGCGGCGGCCAAGGATCCCGTCTGCGGGATGAGCGTCGATCCCGGCACGGCCAGGCATTCGGCCGAACATCAGGGCACGACCTACTATTTCTGCTCCGGGGGCTGCCGGCAGAAATTCCTCGCCGATCCGGAGTCCTACCTCGCGCCGCCGCAGAGCCGCCCGAAGCCGGCGCCGGACGGCACAATCTACACCTGCCCGATGCACCCCGAAATTCGACAGGTCGGGCCGGGAGCCTGCCCGATCTGCGGCATGGCGCTCGAACCGGCCATGGTGACGGCCGAAACCGGCCCGAACCTCGAGCTGATCGACATGACGCGGCGGTTCTGGGCCGGCCTGGCGCTGGCGGTCCCGGTCGTGGCGTTGGAGATGGGCGGCCATGTCTTCGACCTCGAACGACTCGTCGCGCCGAAGGTCTCCAACTGGGTCCAGCTTGCGTTCGCGACGCCGGTGGTGCTTTGGGCCGGCGCGCCTTTCTTCGCCCGCGGCTGGCGCTCCCTGGTCACGCGCAATCTCAACATGTTCACGCTGATCGCGATGGGGACCGGCGTCGCCTGGCTCTACAGCGTGATCGCGACCTTCGCCCCGGACGTGTTCCCGCCGGCATTTCGCGGAACGCACGGGACCGTCGCCGTCTATTTCGAGGCGGCGGCGATGATCACCGTGCTGGTGCTTCTCGGTCAGGTGCTCGAGCTTCGCGCACGCGACACCACGAGCGGCGCGATCCGCGCGCTGCTCGACCTTGCGCCGAAGACGGCGCACCGGGTCGACGAGGGCGGCGGCGAGAAGGACGTGCCGCTCGCCGACGTCGCGGTCGGCGACCGGCTCCGCGTCAGGCCTGGAGAGAGCGTGCCCGTCGACGGCGTGGTCGTGGAGGGGAGGAGCACGGTCGACGAATCCATGGTGACGGGCGAGTCGATGCCGATCGCGAAGGCCGCGGGCGCGACGGTCCTCGGCGGCACGATCAACCAGACCGGCAGCCTGGTCATGCGCGCGGAGAAAGTCGGCAGCGACACGCTGCTTCAGCGGATCGTGCAGCTCGTCGCCGACGCGCAGCGCAGCCGCGCACCGATCCAGCGGCTTGCCGACCAGGTCTCCGGTTATTTCGTTCCGGCAGTGATCGTGGTCGCGCTCGTGGCTTTTGCGTCGTGGGCGACGTTCGGGCCGGAGCCACGCCTCGCCTACGGCCTCGTCGCGGCGGTGGCGGTCCTCATCATCGCATGCCCCTGCGCGCTTGGCCTGGCGACGCCGATGTCGATCATGGTCGGCGTCGGCCGCGGGGCGGGGTCCGGCGTCCTCATCCGCGACGCCGAGGCGCTGGAGCGCATGGAGCGCGTCGACACGCTGATCGTCGACAAGACCGGGACGCTGACGGAAGGCCGACCGACCGTCACCGAAGTCGTTCCGGCCGAGGGCTTCGATGAGATATCGGTGCTGAGCACCGCCGCAAGCGTCGAGCGGCTGAGCGAGCATCCGCTTGCCCGCGCCGTCGTCAACGCAGCGGAGAAGCGCGGGATCGATGTCCGTCCGGCAACGGACTTCGACTCGCCGACGGGGAAGGGCGCGGTCGCCCGCGTCGACGGGCGCGAGGTCCGGATCGGCAGCGCCGCCTATCTCAAAGAGAGCGGCGTCGATGTGCGCGCGCTCGCGGGCAAGGCCGAGGCGCTTCGCAAGGAAGGCGCGACAACGATCTTCGTCGCGGTCGACGGCAAGGTCGCCGGGGCGATCGGGATTGCCGATCCGATCAAGCCGGGCAGCGCCGAGATGGTCGCGGCGCTGAAAGGCGACGGCGTCCGCGTGGTCATGCTCACCGGCGACAACCGCACCACCGCCGAAGCGATCGCGCGGCGGCTCAAGATCGACGAAGTCGAGGCGGAAGTGCTGCCCGAGCGCAAGAGCGAGGTCGTGCGCCGCATCCGCGGCGAGGGCCATGTCGTCGCCATGGCGGGCGACGGCGTCAACGATGCGCCGGCGCTCGCCGCCGCCGATGTCGGCATCGCCATGGGGACCGGCACCGACATCGCGATCGAAGCGGCGTCGGTGACGCTGGTGAAGGGCGAGCTCGCGGGCATCTTGAAGGCGCGGCGGCTCTCGGCGGCGACGATGCACAACATCCGGCAGAATCTCGCCTTTGCCTTCGTCTACAACGCCGCCGGCGTGCCCATCGCGGCGGGCGTGCTCTATCCGGTCTTCGGGATACTGCTCTCGCCGGTCGTAGCCGCCGCGGCGATGGCGCTTTCCTCCGTCAGCGTCATCACCAACGCGCTCAGACTGCGCGCGGTCGATCTCGGCCAGGGTCAGGACTAGGCTTGCCGGCCCGAAGCCGATGATGTTCGCCAAGGAAGAGTCTCACGATGACCGTCACCATTACCGCCTTTGAAAGCTCACCCGATGGCGGCAAGGGGCTGGCGCGCGATACGCGCGTTCGCTGGGCGCTCGAGGAAGTGGCCCAACCCTACGAGGTTCGCTTGGTTTCGTTCAGCGCGATGAAGGAACCCGCGCATCTGGCGCTGCATCCTTTCGGGCAGATTCCGACCTATGAGGAAGGCGACCTCGCTTTGTTCGAGACTGGCGCCATCGTGTTCCATATTGCGGAGCATCATGCGGGCCTCTTGCCGGACGATACCGAAGATGGGGCGAATGCCCGGGCGCGCGCGATCACCTGGATGTTTGCCGCGCTCAACACGGTGGAGCCGCCGATCCTCGAGCTTGCAAACGCCAAGCTTCTGGAGCGCGACAAGAGCTGGAGCGAGGAGCGGCTGCCGCTGGTCGAGGATCGCGTCCGCGACCGGTTGAACCAACTTTCCGCTCGCCTCGGCGATGCCGAATGGCTCGACGGTGCGTTCAGCGCGGGCGACTTGATGATGGTGCATGTGCTGCAGCGGCTGAAACCGTCGGGCATTCTGGACGAATATCCGAACCTCTCCGCCTATGTCGCCCGCGGCGAAGCGCGGCCCGCCTACAAGCGAGCTTTCGCCGCTCAATTGGCGCTCTACGCGGGCAAGCCGAGCGGCTGATCGAGGCGGTCCTGGGCTCGAGGTCGTCGTTCAGCTTTAGGACTGCGACCCTGGGAACGCGGATCAGCGGCTGAGCCACGCGGTCTCGGCGATCGACGCGTAGATCGCGTCGAACACGTCGCCGATGCCGGAGGAGTCGTGCACCTCGAAATAGGCGCCCGAAGTCGACGCGCAGGCGGAGAGCAGGTCATAAACCGACGTGTCGTCGACGTCATAGGCGATCGTGTAGATCGAGATGTCGTCCGCCTTGGCGTTCTCGCAAAGCTCCGACGTCGTGCGGTTCGCGCCGTCGATCGAGATGTCGCCGGTCGGGCCGATGGCCTCGATCGTCTGCACGCCGTCGGTCAGAAGCACGAGGATCTTGCGCACGTACGGATCGGACTTGTCCCGCGCGGTCTCGAACGGCTCGTTCGGCGTAAGCATGTGCCAGCCCATCTCGGCGGCCAGCGATATGTTGGTCCAGCCGACCGGGTGCATGCCGGCGAGCGCGTTGCTGAGCCCGGTGAAATCGTCGGTCAGATCGCGTGCCTTCAGGCCGCCGTCCTCGTAGGCCTTGCAGCGCGAGCTATCCGGGTCGGCCTGCCGCCACTTGCTGGCGCTGGCGCCGTTCGGCGTCTCGCTCGTCACCGAATACGGGTAGTCGCGGTTCAACAGGCACTTGGCGGTCGCGCTGCTGGTCGGAGGCGTCCAGCTGCCGCCCCAAGTCGACCCGCCGTCCCAGCTCGAGCCGCCGTCCCAGACATGACCGCCGCTGGTGTCGGCGGAGCGCACGTCGGTGTCGGCCACGTCGGCGTAGACGAACTCGGAGAAGGGGACGATGCCGATCTTGGTGCGGTCGGCACGGTTGGCGCCGACCTTGGCGATGAAGTCGCGCGCCGCGGAGGTCATGCGCGTGTACTTGTTGTTCGTGTGCATCGACAGCGAGTAGTCGAGCGCGAGCACGATCTCGACCAGGATCGGATCGGGCACGTTCACCTCCGCGAAGGTCGACGCGGGAAGCGTGTTGAGGCCGATCACGCCGAGAAACGCGGTCTTCATGTCGTAGTGCGCGGTGATCGTAACGGTTGCCTGCGTGATCTGGATATTGAGGTCGGGCTTGCCGTTCACGCCGAGGTCGAGCAGCGAGGCGTCGACGAGCTTGGCGGCCATGGCCTGCGCCTGCGACTTCAAGGTGTCCCAGTCACCGCGATTGAGCTGTCCCTCCTGGAGAAGCCGCGCCGCGGCCAACGCCGCGGTGTCGGAGGCGCTTTGCATGGCGCCGTGAATCCGGGCGCGCTGGGCGAAATCGATCGACCCGCCGCCGAGCGCAACGAGGGGGACGACCGCCAGGCCGAAGATGATGGCGGTGTTGCCGCGCTGATCGCGCAAGAAATCGAGGAGACGCCGCACGAGACTGCCCCGGACTTTTCTGCTTGCCGGGATTTAGGGTTCGAAAGCGGGCAAAAGAATTAAAGGTCGGAGCAAATTCGCTCCGAGAGTTAAGGTTGCGTTTAGAGATTAGAACAGCGGCGTGGCCGTCCCTACGCCCCGCTATCGCTTCAGCGATATGGCCAGGCCGCTGAAGTCGGCGTTGACCATCAGTCCTTCCTGGTGGCCCTGCAGCTCGAGAACCGCGCCCTTCTCATTGGAGAGAACGATCGTGCCCGCTCCCGCACGCCCGAGAGCTCCTCCGGCACCGGCGGCTCCGTATACGCCTTCGACGTCGGAAGCCCGCCTGATGTGGCTTACCCGTCCCGACAGCGTCGCTTTCGACCCGCCGAACGTAAAGCCGATGCTCACGCCGCCAACCCCCAGCGAATAGGTCTTGCCCTTGAAGACCAGCGTGCCGCTGCCGCCCGTGCCGCCGATGATCCAGCCGGCTTTGACTATCGTGAGCCGTATCGTGCCGCTATCGGCGAGAGCCGCGGACGAGATGATCACAGCGAGCCCGGCAACCAAAGCGACGAGCCATACATGGAACTGGAATGAGCGACGCATGCGAAAGCCTCCAATCGAGCCCGCCGGGAATCGGCGACAGGGGTCTATGCCAAGTATAGCACTTTCCGAAGAGGAGCTCCGCTGCGTCGGGCGGCTCCAAAGCAGAACAGGGACCCGGGTGACGACCACCTAAGTCCCTGTTCGAATTTGGCTCCCCGGGCCGGACTCGAACCAGCGACCCAGCGGTTAACAGCCGCTTGCTCTACCGACTGAGCTACCGGGGATTAACCCCGCATATAGTCGAGACCCCTTCGGGATGGCAAGGCGAAGGGAACAAGGAAAAGGGCCGAGGCTGAGGGTAGGAGCGGCCGGGGGCGGCTCGGGCCCCGCAACGAACGGCTTACACTCCCGCGCTCCGCGTGATAGAGGCGGCGCGGCCCGCGCCGGCCATCGCGTGAACCCGCCCTGCCTTGGCCTTGAAAGCCGGCGACAAGCGGCGCGGAAACAGGAATCGTCTCAATCATGGCAGAAACCAAGGCCGGCAGCTCGGTCCGCCTAGGCAGTCGCCGGATGCCGCTCCCGCGCTCGCGCCTGCTCCGGATCTCGATCGGCAGCGTGCTGGTGGTGTTCGGCATGTTCGGGTTCCTGCCGGTGCTCGGCTTCTGGATGATCCCCGTCGGGCTTCTGATTCTCTCCGTGGACATTCCACGCGTCCGCCGCTGGCGACGCCGCTTCGCCGTGTGGTTCAGCCGCCGCTATCCGCTCTGGGCGGCGAGGCTGGGCGTCTCGGGGAACGGCAACGGCGGGTCGCGCGCGACCGGAAACGGGCCGACCGCCTGATATGGCCGTCACGGCGCTTGCTTAGCGCCCACCTCTTTCGTCATAATGGATTCGCTCTGGTTCCCCGTCGGCGCGAAAACGCGTCTGGGGATCAAATGGGAATGCGGTGCGGAAGGACCCAAACCGGGCTTCCAATGCCGCAGCTGCCCCCGCAACTGTGAGCGGCGAGCCCATCCGCATCTGCCACCGGAAACGGGAAGGCGCGGGGAAGGCGACGACCCGCGAGCCAGGAGACCAGCCGGGCAATGAAAGGCTCGAACCCGCCGTCGGAGGGACGGCAAGGAGGTCTCATGAACGCACAGTCCGCTTCCGTCGTCACGACCAGCCAGTTTTCCAAATGGCCGGCCGTTCTCGCACTCGCCTTCGGGATTCTCGTCGTCTACGGCGCCGGCTTCTCGCATCCGATGGCAATCCACAACGCCACACACGACACGCGCCACGCCTTCGGCCTTCCCTGCCACTGAGGCGGCCATGCTCAAAAATCTGATCTTGAGCGCCGCCGCGGCGGGCGTCGCGGCAGGCGTTCTCACGGCCGTCATCCAGCACGTGACGACCACTCCCATCATCATCGAAGCGGAGAAATACGAGGGCGCTGCTCCGGCGCACGACCACGGCGCGGCGGTGAGCCCGCAAGATCACGGTGCCACGGTGCCGGCCGCGATGGCGGCTGCCGAGCACCAGGAGGATGCGTGGGAGCCGGCCGACGGTATCCAGCGCACGCTCTTCACATCGCTCGCGACCACGGTGATCGGCGTCGGCTTCGGCCTGGCACTGCTCGGGGCGATGTCCCTTGCCGGCGTCAGCATCAACGCGCGCACGGGACTGGCCTTCGGGATCGCCGGCTTCATCGCGGTCGCGCTCGCGCCGGCTCTCGGCCTGCCGCCTGAGATTCCCGGAGGCGGCGCGGCTGCGCTCGAGCCGCGTCAGCTCTGGTGGTTCTTCGCGGTCGTCTGCACCGCGGTCGGCATTGCCGGGCTGGTGCTGTCGAAAACCGTGTGGCTGCAAATCGGCGGGGTCGTGCTGATCGCGCTCCCGCATATCGTCGGCGCACCGCATCCGCACGAATATGTCTCGACCGCGCCCGCGGCGCTCGCCGGGCATTTTGCCGCGACCTCGCTTGCGGTCACGGCAATCTTCTGGGCGGTCCTCGGCTACGCGTCCGGAGGCTTCTACGAGCGCTTCTCGCGCTCCGGATAGTCCGATGAGGAGCGGTCTCGTGCTCGTGCTCGGGGGCGCGCGGTCGGGCAAGAGCGCCTATGCCGAACGACTGGTGGCGGAGAGCGGCCTCGACGCCGTCTACGTCGCCACCGCTGCGGCGGATGACGCAGAGATGGCGGCGCGCATCGAAACGCATCGTGCGCGCCGCGACCCGAGCTGGCGAACCGTCGAAGCGCCGGATCGGGTCGAGGACGCCTTGCGGCAGGAAGCAGGTGAGGGAAGGGCCGTGCTGGTCGACTGTCTGACGCTCTGGCTCTCCAATCTCATGCTCGCCGATGGGGACATCGGGTCGCGCACCGAGCGGCTCGTCGAAACGGCGAGGGACGCAAATGGCCTTCGCGTTTTCGTCTCCAACGAAGTGGGACTCGGGTTGGTGCCCGAGACCCCGCTCGGGCGGCGCTTCCGCGACGCGCAGGGCCGCTTGAACCAGGCGGTCGCCGGCGCCGCGGACCACGTCGTGTTCATGGCGGCTGGCCTGCCGCTCGTGCTGAAAGGAAGTGAAGGATGAGCGCCACGGCCAAGGTGACCCTGGGCCGAATCCCGGCAACGATCGTCACCGGCTTTCTCGGCGCCGGCAAGACGACGCTGATCCGGCATCTGCTTGCAAATCCCGGCGGGAGGAGGATCGCGCTGATCGTCAACGAGTTCGGCGATGTCGGCTTCGATGGCGGGCTTCTGTCCGATTGCGGCAGCGAGGCGTGCGGCGCTGACGACATCATCGAGCTGGCGAACGGCTGCATCTGCTGCACCGTCGCCGACGATTTCCTGCCGGCGATGGAGGCGATCCTCGAACGCGACATGCTTCCCGACCACATCGTCATCGAGACGTCCGGCCTGGCGCTGCCGCAGCCGCTGGTGAAAGCTTTCGCCTGGCCGAGCGTGAAGGCTCGCGTCACTGTTGACGGCGTCGTTACGGTGATCGACGCGGTGGCTGTCGCCGAGGGGCGTGTTGCTTCCGATGAAGCGAAGCTCGCGGAGCAGCGCGCGAAGGATCTTTCACTGGAGCACGACGACCCGGTGGAGGAGCTGTTCGAGGATCAGCTCCGTTGCGCCGACCTCATCGTGATCTCGAAGACCGATCTCGTCGACGAAGCGGGACTCGCAAAGGTCGATGCGGCGATCGCCGAAGATCGGCGGCCGCAGGCGAAGGCGATCCGCGTTGCGAACGGCGTCATCCCGATCGAAGTGATGCTCGGCCAGTCAGCCGCCGCGGAAACGGATTCCGAGAACCGCAAGAGCCATCACGAGCTTGAAGGCGAAGAGCACGATCACGACGACTTCGACAGCTTCGTGCTCGACGTCGTCGCGCCCGACCGCGCTACGATCGAGACGCGCGTGAAGGACGCCATGGCGATCGACGGGGTGCTTCGGATCAAGGGTGCCGTCAGCGTCGAAGGCCGCGAGGCGCCGCTTGCCGTACAGGCCGTCGGGCCACGGGTTGAATCGTGGTTCGTGGATTCCTCGCGCGAACCGGGGCTGGTGGTGATTGGGCTCAAGGGGCTCGACAGAGCGAAGGTCGAGGGAATTCTGAAGGATGGCGCGTAGCGAGCGACGCCAACCCTCTCCCACGGGGAGAGGGTGTCGCCGAAGGCGACGGGTGAGGGGCTGCCGCGTCCCTGAGGCTTGCCGTATCCCCTCATCCGGCTGCTCCGCAGCCACCTTCTCCCCACGGGAGAAGGTCACGCATTTCGTCGCCGCGGCTTAGCAATGCACCTGCTGAAGGGTCAGCCGCGGACGATCACCGGCGAGGCGGAGCCGGTCGATCTCGGGCAGTCGCCCGGAGACATCGTGATCCTCTCCGCCGCCGACACCGAGATATCCGGGCTGGCGGCGGCGCGGCGGTCGCTCGGGCGGGATTTCCCCAGCGTGCGCCTCGCCAACTGGATGGCGCTGTCGCATCCCTATTCGGTCGATCTCTACGGAGAGAGCGTGCTTCAGCACGCGAAGCTCGTCGTGATCCGCCTCCTCGGCGGCGCGTCCTATTGGCGCTACGGGCTCGACGAGGCGACGCGGATTTCGCGCGCGAGCGGCGCGACGCTCGTGGTCATCCCGGGCGATGCGACATGGGATGCGGCGCTCGCTGCGCACGGCAATGTTGATGCGGCGCTGGCGAGGAAGCTCTGGTCGTATCTCGTCGAGGGCGGATCGGAGAACCTCACGGATGCGCTTCGCTACGCCGCGTGGCTGATCGGGATGGGCGGGGAGCCCGAGGAGGCAAGGGCGCTCCCGAGCGCGGGGATATATGAAGGGCGCAAGAACCTTCTCCCCTGGAGGGAGAAGGTGCCGGTCGGGTTTGCCCGACCGGCGGAAGAGGGGGAGATCGAAGATCTCCCGCCGGCAGCTAATGGCAAGGCTCCCCCTCTCCCGGTCGGCTCCGCCGACCACCCTCTCCCTCGAGGGGAGAGGGTTCGTGCGTCTCCCGACGGCGCCAAGCTGACAGGCGCGATCGTCTTCTACCGTGCGCTGATGCAGGCTGGGCAGACGGAGCCCGTCGATGCTCTTTGCGGTGCGCTTCGAGAGCGCGGACTGAACCCGCTGCCTGTCTTCGTCTCCAGTCTCAAATCGAAAGAAGACGTAGCGTTCGTCGCCGACCTCTTCGCCAGGCACGCGCCGGCGGTGGTTCTGAACGCCACGTCCTTCGCGCTGTCGCAGCCTGGCGCGGAGTTCGCCCGCACCGTGCTCGACGACGGCGAGCGCCCGGTGATCCAGGTCACCTTCGCAAGTATTTCGGAAGAGGCCTGGGCGGGCTCGACACGCGGGTTGGCGCCGACCGATCTCACGATGAACGTCGTGCTGCCGGAGGTGGACGGGCGCATCATCTCCCGCGCCGTCTCCTTCAAGGAAGCGGGCGAGCTCGATCCGCTGACCGAGTGCCGGCCCGTGCGCTACAGGCCCAAAGCCGATCGCATCGCTTTCGTCGCCGATCTTGCTTCGCTCTGGACACGACTGCGCATGAAGCCGAACGCGGAGAAGCGCGTCGCGATCGTGCTCTCCAACTATCCGAACAAGGACGGCCGCATCGCCAACGGCGTCGGCCTCGATGCACCGGCATCGACGGCGAACGTGCTCAAGGCGATGCGTGAGGTGGGCTATGACGCCGACGGCGCACCGGAGACGGGGGCAGCATTGATGGAGATGCTGCTCGCCGGACCGACGAACGCGCGCGACGGCGACGCGCAAACCCTCTCCCAGAGGGAGAGGGTAGCTGCGGAGCAGCCGGGTGAGGGGATGCGGCGCTCCTTGAAAAGCTCCGATGCCGTACCCGCTCATCCGTCGCCTTCGGCGACACCTTCTCCCTATGGGAGAAGGGAATCGCGCTCCTCCGTTGCGCTTTCCCTTCAGCAGTACGAGGAGCACTTCTCCCGCCTGCCTGCCTCGGTCCGCGAGGCCGTCACTGCCCGCTGGGGCTCGCCCTCGTCCGACCCCTTCGTCGAAGGCGGCGCCTTCCTCCTCCCCGCGCATCGCTTCGGCAATGTCGCGATCGGCATCCAGCCCGCGCGCGGCTACAACATCGATCCGAAGGCGAGCTATCACGACCCCGATCTCGTCCCGCCGCATTCCTATTTCGCCTTTTACTTCTGGCTCCGTGAGGCGTTCGGCGCCGACGCGCTCGTGCACATGGGCAAGCACGGCAATCTCGAATGGCTGCCGGGGAAGGCGCTGGCGCTATCGGCCGAATGCTATCCCGAGGCGGCGCTGGGACCGCTCCCCGTCGTCTATCCGTTCATCGTCAACGATCCGGGCGAGGGCGCGCAGGCGAAGCGGCGCAGCGCGGCCGTCGTCGTCGACCATCTCATGCCGGCGATGGCGCGCGCGGAGAGCTACGGCCCGGCGGTCAAGCTTGAGGCGCTGATCGACGAATATGCGGCGGCGGAGGCTAGCGATCCGCGCCGGGCGAAGCGCGTTGCAGCCGATATCGCCGACCTCGCCGAGCGGTATGGCTTCGACAAGGACCTCGGACTCGATTTCAAGAGCGCCGACGGCGACGCGCTCGCGAAGCTCGACGCGCATATCTGCGACCTGAAGGAGCTGCAGATCCGCGACGGGCTGCATGTGCTCGGCGAAGGGCCGGTGGGAAAGCAGCGCGCAGAAACGCTTGTCGCTCTCGCGCGTGTCCCGCGCGGCCCTTCGAGGCGCCGCCAAGGCGACGCACCTCAGGATGAGGGCGGCGACGGTGATGCGTCGCTGCTGCGCGCGCTCGCCGACGATCTCGAGCTTGGGTTCGATCCGCTGGCTTGCGACTTCTCGGAGCCTTGGCGCGGCGAGCGACCGGAGGCGCTGACGAGCACCCTCTCCCCTTGTGGGAGAGGGTCGGGGAGAGGGGAAAGAGCGAGCCACAACGCTGTCTGGCGCACGGTCGGCGACACTGTGGAGCGACTTGAGGCTCTGGCCCTTGGGCTCGTCGAGGAGCGCTGCGCCTCAACCTCCCCCTTGAGGGGAGGTCGGAGTTTCCAAG
>Ga0315553_10000383_pt1 | contig 39824 bp, 24 predicted proteins | sample SalMarSW160140MG_FD_203099 | JGI IMG/M metagenome (GOLD analysis project Ga0315553, IMG submission 203099) | Salt marsh sediment microbial communities from the Plum Island Ecosystem LTER, Massachusetts, United States - Salt Marsh Sediment SW1601-40 ... | reverse complement strand
TTCACAGAGTTGTATGATGAATTAGCTTTATTCAATACTCAAATAATGGGAGAGGAGTTTGACATAGCTTATTTGAGGGAACGAGCTAATCATGCAGAAGGGGAGCAGAAGGAACAACTCGAGAAAGCTATTGAAGAGTTATTAGCACAATCTCAACGTAATCTTGCAGATATTTGGATGGCAAGAGTCATGGCATGGCTTCATCAAGCCGCCGCAGCTAGTGGACCCTTTACAGAGGAGGATGATCCTGAGAAAGAAAAAAGTGCATCACTCCATCTTGCTGCAGTATATACGATGCTTGAGAGGGGTTTCTCTGCAATCCCTTCCAAAGTTGATGGGACTCAGAAACTTCGTCGAGTAGCACTTGGTCATCAGACATACCATCTTATGAAAGAAGGTTTATCTGAGGATGACAAACAGCTGGCAGATATATTAGGTAAAAACAAATCTGCAGAAGCAGAATTCTATGATGAATTTCTAAATGAATTAATTGGTATTGAGAGTACATTTAGACAAGCATTCAATCCCTTTGACGAACTCCTCTGGCGAGACATCCTTAGCTCGTTTATATTTGAACGTGCAACAGACCTTTACATTGATGCACTCCCGTATTTTCAGAAGGATAAGAAGACAAACAAGCAGAGAATTGGGGTCATAAAAGCTTGGAAACAGAACACTGCAGGACTTAGTGAAGTGTATCTAGCGATGACATATAATGACATCGCTGATGCACAGATGAGAGCTGGAAATCTTGAAGATGCCTCAAAGCTCTACATTGTTTCCTCGGATGCATTTGGTAGGGCTGAGAAGTGCTTTAGAGAAGTACTCGGTTTACAGTCAAACGCCGAACAATCAAGGTTGGATAAGGAACATAAAAAAGCACAAGCACATTTCTGCAAAGCTGAAGCCGCGGTTCGGTCTTTTTCTGAATTGATTGTTGTAAATAATAAGAAGGAATCAATCGAAGTATTGAAAGAGATTGTCAAAGATTTAAAGAGTGCAGAGAAACTTTCAAAGACCAGAGAGTTAACTGCTGCAATTCAGGAGAATCTTAAAACCTTCTCATTTGTACATGAACTCTTGAAGAAATCTGATGATATGAGCGGAATCTCGGCACAGATTGATTTTGCAAAGGATCTTAGAAAAACAGGACTCATTCAAAGTGTAAACAAAGCACTTGACGAGGCGATATTACATCTTAATAAGAGCCCAGCAGATGCTCTGGATTCTATTCGTGAGGGATTGGACATACTAGGTATCTTATTGAGCCTCGAGATGGAAGATAGTGAAGTAGGAGAGCTCCGCAACAAAACACTTGCCCTTTTGAACCATGTCAAGTACGTGATTCAATTTCAACTAAGTTCTGAACTTCAGCAGGGTGTGAAGTTTGTGATGTCAAGGATATTAGAAAACCTTCATGCCGCAGAGGCTGCATCTTACTACAAGGTTATTGGAGAAGACAGCCAAGCTGAAGAGATGAGAGATCTAGGTAGACTCGCTCTGGCAACTGCGTATGCATCCGAAGCCCAAGTTTTCGGTTCGCAGGCAGATCAGTGGGCGTTTAGAGCTCAAGTAGAGCGAATAAACATATTTCAAAGACTTGAAGATGAATTAGCTCAGTTAGAAGGTGATGATTCTATTGATGGTGTTATCATGGCACACGACAATACCATTGAGAGAATTAAACAAGCTGTTGCAGCTTTTGAGTCAGCAGCGAACGAGCTGAATAGTGTGAAGGGTTCAGAGATTCGCAAGAACAATAGTGTAGATGTTCAGGTGACGCAACTGAGAGGTGTGGTCATGAAATACAGAGGCGACCTCTCTCGACTTGAAGGGGCAAAGAGTGACTTTATGGCTGAATTTCGCTTCAGACAAGGAGATCGTTCAAAAGCTAAAATGCATTATACAGAGGCTAATGATCAGCTCAGAGAAGCAGTGGGAAATTACACTGTTGCTGCACAAGTTTTCCAACAACTCGGTGATAATCAAGCTGCTCAGAGTGTGGATGGAAAAGCAAAAACCACAGATCTTCTGGCAAGAAGTATATGGGATAGTAAACAGAAAATCGGGATGGATCAGAATCCCAATGTAAAGGGAGATGCGGAATTAGCGGCTCTTTATCTAGGAGCAGGTGGAAATTAGTCCACCTACCCTAGATTTCATCGTCAACTGTTTGCTGCAACTACTATTTCGGGTACTTGATTCATCGAAACAGTGTGTTTTCGTGGATATTGAAATGGATTAAATCGGACTCCTCCAGCTTCATAGAACTTGCTAAACCATTCAACAAAATGCAAACGAAGAGTATGCATGAACGCAAGCAAGCCTTCCAGAATTCCTACAATGAAGGTTCCAATTATTGCGCCTAAGAGAGGCAAATATGGAGCCACTTCGGCATGTGTGTCAGGTCGATAGACATGTACAGGAATAATCTCGAGGCCGAATATCTCAATGCTTGGAAATGGTATCTCTAACAATGGTGGAACCAACGTAAAGAATACACCACTCAGAATGATGTGAACTGTATTGAGTGCAAAGATTCGCGCATAGCTCACAGTGTGACTAATCATGCCCAATCCATTCTCAAGAAGGTGAACCATGCCATCCATTCCACCCATAAGAGATGGTATCGCCATGAGGATGAATGGTACTATGAAAACGAGGATTGTAAATGTGAATGCAGTAACAGGTAATGTTGGATATATGCCATTGTCACCTGTGCCATAACCGATTCCAATGATTGGCAGCCAGAGATTAACTGCTTTATCACTGAACCAATCACCGATGCTGTTATAGCTTACCCCAAAAAGAAGATTGACAAATCCGAGATACAACCAAACATAAGCAAAGGAGGCCAGTGCTTCGCGAAATTCCTTGTGTTTTAATTTGACATACAGACTAAGAAGTATTCCAATAGTCAGTTGGATTGCACCAATTTCGATTGATAATTTAAGCATATGTGCAGATCTGTAAGGATTGACATGACCATGGCTATCATAGTGTGCGAAGACGCCCCATAACGGCTCTACTACAGTTTCAGCACCAAAGAAGCTACCAAACAGGAAGCCTCCAATAATCGCAAATATACCCATCATTATGAGCCCCTCGGCACCACTCTGGATATAGCCCATAATGTCACCCCAATCATCTCCTCTGCGCTTTGCTCTAAGAGCAAAGAGACCTATGAGTAGAATCAGAAACCCTTGGCCAATATCCGCGAACACCATACCAAAAATCAGAGGAAATGATAACCACATAATTTTGGTAGGGTCAAGGTCGTGCTTTCCAGGAGTGCCAAATGCTTCCACGACATCTTGAGTTGGTTTCATAAAAGATGGATTGTTCAAATATGTTGGTGATTCGACTTCAGCAAAATCAGGTTCGTCAAATGTGACTTCAACAACAGAATTCGTCATTTCGGTTAGAAGGTCCCTAAAACTCTCCTCTGTACCATGAGGAATCCAACCCCAAACTTTCAATGATTGAGGAGTATATACGAGATATTTCTTAGCCTCGACACGATTGTGTTCTATTGTAAGAAGTTCCCATGTTGCGAGTATACGGGATCCCCACTCGTTAGCTAGATAGGCTTTCCTAATTTTCAATTGGTCTATATTAGATTCAAGTTCAGATATTCGAAGTGTAGCATTCTCAACAATATCATCAGGTCTTCCACTCGAGTCTTCAGAAATAGTAAATGATTCAAATTCCATCGCACTCAAGATTCTCTCTGTTGCATCTTTGCGGTCAATTCCTACACTGATACTTGCTACGGACATTCCACGCCCTACGGTAAGAGAGTTGAACGAATATGCACCTTCAGTCAATTCATTAAGACTCCATTCAAGCTGCGAAACTCGTCCAGATGGAAGAATACCTGCAGTTGTAAAGGTATAACTTGTACTACCAAGTAAACTTGGATCGATACCCAATGGACGTAAGGATGCTGCGACATCTCGGATTCCTTGCTGCCTTGATAGCTCCTGAGTTGCAACCATCAGGTCGCGGTCAAGTTCTAAGATCTCCTCCTCAACTGAACCGATTACGGTTCCAACGTACTCTAGTGAATCGTGGAGAGTAGAGTCATTGATCTCAATCAAAGATCCTTTCCGTCTTTTAGTGTCCAAATCAAGGGATTCGACCATTCTATTTACTCGATCCATCACAGCATAAACGGTCTGTTCATCTCGTGATTTTTCAATGTCTGCGATCCCTGCTTGTCGTGGTACATCAATGAACTCGAATTTCTTGAAAGATTCCAAAGCAATAATGACTTGTCGTTCAAAGTCCCTATGGGATACAACCTTTGCAACGACCATTTTAGCCGGACTCATGCTTATTCCCATGATGGGGTCCTCGATTTTATGTAAGGATGCAAATATGCAAACCGGTGTCGGTACCACGTCAGCCGTTACATAAACGTTGTGAATCGCACCCTCCACATTAAAATATAGGTTAAATTTACACACGACTATCTTTATCAGGGATTTAAACCCTAAAAACAAAAACAACCACACCCCGAGTTGCTAGAAATGGGTACTGCTCAAGAAGAGATTGACAGAATACATCAAGCGGAAGAAGATGCAAAGCAACGAATTGAAGATGCTAATGCTGAAATTCGCAAGATGAAAAAAGAAACTGAAACAAAAGCCGCTGAGATTATGAATCAGAGAGAGATTGATGCGAGACAAGAAGCTGAGCGTCTTCTCAAGGAGAAGGAGGATAAGAAAATCAAGATTGAAGGGAGTATCCTCTCAAATGCTGATGCCAAAGTGGCTGAATATCAAGATATCTCAAAGAAGAAACAAGATAAAGCCGTAAAGACGGTTCTCAAAATTGTACTAGGAGAGGAGTGAGAATGAGCGGCACAGAAAAAATTATCGAGATGATTCAAGCTAAAACAGACGAGGACGAGAAGAAAATCCTTACTGAAGCAGAGGATGACAAAAGGATTAGACTTGAAATCGCACAGAAGAGAGCAGAAGAGAAAGCTAATGAAATCATCTCCAAGGCTAATTCCGAACTGAAAGCTGAACTAGTTCGATATGAGGCAAGCGCAAAACTCCGAGTGAAACAGAAAATTCTCCAAGCAAAGGAGAACATTGTCCAAGACGTTCTACAATCAGCAAGAGAGGAACTCGTGAAAAGAGTTGGATCAAAAGCATATGAAGCAGATTTGACTCGTCTAATTGTAGATGGTGCTAAATGTCTGGAAGTAGATGAATTGGAGCTGGTCTATCCCCGGAACCAAAAGATTTCCTTGACTGCTGCGGCCGCGAAGAAAGCCATTGAGGATGAGATTGGTAAGAAAACCACTATCACAATCTCGAAAGAAACAGTTCGCTCTGAAGGTGGTGTGATTGTTCGAACCTTGGATAAAGAGAGATGGGTTGACAACACCATCGAAGCTCGTATGGAAAGACTGGAGTCGGATATACGATATGCAATCAATGAAGCCCTCTTTCCTGGGGACACCTAGATAGTGGGTGCAGGAATTTCTGCACCCAAGATAGTCAATTCTATCCGATTGTACTAATTAGTTGGCTTATGTTACCAACAAGTAGGAATGCAATAACGAAACCGTAGATAGCAACAGCTTCGATGAACACAACGTACAGAATTGATTTTCCAAAGGTCTCTGGTTTCTCAGTAATAGCACCTAGTGCTGCTGCTGAGGCAGTACCCATTCCAATTGATGCACCTAGTCCAGCAAGTCCAAGGGCAAGACCAGCGCCAATAGCAATACCTAGGATTCCCAGTCCAGCATCTGCTGCTTGCAATGCTTGAAATCCACCTACGGGATTTTGTGAAAGCGCACTCACATTTGGAATCAATGCAAGCACAAACACAAATGCTCCAGCAATGAACATCAGAAGACTTGTGATTCGATTGTCTTGTTTCATTAGGGGTTTTCTCCGTTACCATATTGTAATCATTTGTCTAATTATATCGGCAGATTCGCCTCTTTCTATACCTACCGCAATGGATCTAATGTTTTTCACTTCATAGTATTTCAGATTGAAGAAACCTATGATTGTCCCTAAATGAAAGGGAAATGCAGTCATCTGCTGTAAAACCCTCTGTGCAACATAATCTTCCACAGCAAGTTCAATTTCAGCAAGATCATTAGTATCCTCATAGAGCCTAGCAAGACGACCACCTATTTGAGCATAGCGGGTTGTATTCAAACGATTGAAAACATCTCTCCAATTGGTGGATACCGCAAGAGATTCCATCAAGGACCTTGATTTTCGAGTGAATCGAACCAAAGACAGTTCAATTACCCGTGAGTCAAGGTTAAGATAGAGACCTCGAAGTGTTGCCAATACATTGTGTAAATCGACACGTGCTTCAAGGATATCAAGTACTCTCTTCTTGTCACCTTTTGAGAAGCCCTTTAATGCTTCCAGAATGCTTCGAAGATACCATTCCTCTATTGCAACCTCAATGGGTGCGGTTGAATCATATTCTTCATAGAGATGTAAACGAGTCAACATCGCCACCTTGATCTCCCAGTATGGGAGTGAATCAATCATCGCATTCACAGAAGGAGAATTGACCAACATTTCATATTCACTTAATTGCTCAGCAGAGGTTGGTACAGTGAACCGCAGAATCTCTTCTCGGTCAAGACCTGCATGTAGTCCACGCACAATAGTCTTGATACTTTCAGCCAAGAATAGTTCCATGTATTTCTTAGTGAACTTCTGTACTTTTCCCGTAAGAGAACGCGAAAGATTGTAGACAACTTCCGCAAATTCTTTCGCAAGAAATAATGCGAGTTCATTGGGATACAAGTTCTTACCCGAGGATGCTCGATTCATCGAAGGGCCGTATGCGGTTCCTGAAAGGATTTTGATGTAGTCATCATAGTCTTTGGACTGCATTAACCGTTCATAATCACCCACTGTGAGAAAATCGGATTTGAGCGCTCGAATACGAGCGTTGACAAATCCATACAGGTTTGCAGCTCCAATAGACACGTGTTATCAGCTCTTTGTGGTATGTAGAAATGCACTTCAATATGCACGATATAAGCTTGACGAACGCGCAGAAATAAGTTCAGTTTCGAAGAATTCAAATAAAACGCAGCCATAAGACACGATGTGATTCTATGAACGAGGAGAAACGAAGTAATGTCGATATGATAGATCTTGGAAGTCTGTTTAGGAATTCTGCAACTATCACATTTGTGATTGAGATAGTATCAGTAATAATAATGTTTGGCGCACTTATAGGACATTTCTTGATGGGATTCCTACCTGAATTCAGTTCGGATATTCAAGTCTTGTTTATACTTGTTGTGATTATCATAATTCTATTCATCTTTCTAGCTGCTCTAGGAGTTTTCGTCCGTTTCTCCAGACGTATTGGTGATGCTGTTATTGGACCTGGCATCCAAGAAGTAAGGATGGATACGCCAAAGGTAAAGTTAGTTGTCTATCTATACGCATTATTGGTAATAGTCATGGGTATCCTTAGTATCTGGATATTCTGGCTGGTATACAGTTATTTCTTGGCACCGTTAGCAGTAGGTTCTATAGCACTCCAATTATTCAATCTAGCATTGGGTGCGTTCTTCATCGCATTTCTGATTCAACTGATAATTGCGGGTGTTGGCAGAACCGCTACTAAGGTAATAATAGAGGTCTTAGATAGCGACGATTCAGAGTTCTTGGAGTAATTCAATCATTGGTCTTCTTTGAAGACCAATCATACTCCTCGAATATTTCCTCAGCTGGAGGCATGTATTTCCGATTTCGTTCCAAGGATTCTGCTTCTATTTGTTCGAATCTTCGAATAGTGATAAAAACACTATAGATTCCAATTACGAATCCTAGAATGACTCCTATGAGAGCTCCTGTGATTGCACCTTGATCACCCCAAATCTGCTGTCCTACAAGTTGGCCTGCAAATAGAAAGACAATGACTGAACAAGGAAGTTCGGATGCTACTGTAAGCCAACGACCTACACCGGTAAAAGCGCCAGGATTTTCATTCGAATCACTCATGTAGAAAACCTGAACATTGTAGCGGATATGAGTTTCGGCATGGTATCTGCACATTGGCGAATCCTTTTCTGAACGAATATTCATCATGTGCATGGTGTCAGATGGATGGATATTGCTGTAAGCTACGGTGATGGGAAAGTAACTATTGAGATTCCGGACGAGAACTTAGCTGGTAGAATTGTGCCAAGTCAGCTGGATTTGCTATCTGATGTTGATACCGAATTAGAGAGGGTGATGAATAACCCTCATGGTCCACTCTTATCAGACATAGCAAAGAGCAAGAGTGTTTGTGTACTTGTAGAAGACCATACTAGAGATGAACCTCATTGGGAACTTCTTAATGCAGTCACACCATCGCTGAAGGATGCAAATAGTGTTCAATTCATTATTACCACAGGTTCACATGAAGTCGAACATCCAGAGAACTTGAAGATTATCGACATGATAAAGAGAGCATCTGAAGCTGATAGTCTGAATGAATATCGAATAAAGATTAACGATAGCAATGATCCAGATGTGGTAAAACTTGGCACAACAAGTCGTGGTACTCCTGTCATTGTAACCTCCAAAGCCGTGGGTCATGATGTATATGTTGCATTAGCTGATATGAAGGCACACTATTTTGCAGGTTATTCAAACGCACTCAAGGACTTTCTTCCAGGTGTATGTGCATTCGATACAATAGAGGCAAATCATGCTATGGCGTTGGACCCGGATTCGACATTCGGAAAGCATCCATTTCATCCAAATCCAGCAAGAAGAAACAATCCTCTTGCTAATGATATGCGGGAAGCCGCTGAGATGATTACCAGGAACGCAAAAGCATTCACTCTGTCTGTGATTTCAAGTAGTGGAAAACTTGTTTGGGCTGATGCAGGTCGTCTTGAACCTGTTATTGCAGGAGGAATTGAGGTTTTAGACAGGACTGCAAGCTTCACGGTGAAACCCACATCAAGAATAATAGTCTCACCAGGAGGGTACCCACAAGACATATCCCTCTATCACGCACAGAGAGGGCTTGAATTGACAAAGAATGCGGTTAAAGATAAAGGAGAGATCTTGTTCCTCGCCGAATGTCGTGATGGAGTGGCTCCTGAAACAGCTTATGAGAACTTCTACATGAAACTGACTGCACCATTGGATGAAGTTGTTAAATCAATCAAAGGTAAATACCATCTCTATGAACATAAAGCGTACAAATTTGCAGAACTACTTCAGCGAATTTCGAAAATTAAAATGTACTCAGAGCTTGATGAGCCGACACTCCAATCTGCACATCTGTTAAAGACGCAACATCCACAAGATGTGATAGATGGATGGTTAAAGGAAGACACATCAGCACAGATTCTTGTTCTTGATAAGGGAAATAAGCTTGCGATATATTCTTCTTAATACTAGTCCCAGCTCATGTCCTTTATGGATGAATATAGCATCTGGTATCGACTATAGGCTTTGTCGTAAACCTCACGATTTTGTTCGGTGGGAAGAAGTCGTTCTCTTGGTTTGACCATTTCTTCTGCGGCTTCGGGTATTGAGGAAAACACACCCACACCTTTGCATGCCAATATCGCTGCACCCAAAGCTGTAGCTTCTTCAAGTTCGGTGAGTACTATAGGCAAGTTTAGAATATCACTTTGTATCTGCATCCATAGATTACTTCGAGTAGCACCTCCGGTCACTCGGACTTCGGAAATTGAGAGACCAATCTCGTTCATGACCTCGAGATTTGTTCGTATCTCATATGACACACCTTCAAGAATTGCACGGATGAGATGTTTTCGTGAATGTCCTAATGCTAATCCTGCAAATATTGCTCTTGCATGTGGGTTCCAATGAGGAGCTCCAGCACCCACAAAATGGGGGATATGAAGAACTCCTTCTGATCCAGGAGAAACCTCACTTGCACCTTCAGTTAAGACCTCGTAAGGATCAACACCCAATTCTTCTGCAATAGTTCTCTCTCTGTAACCAAGATTGTCTCTAAACCATCTCAAAGCGGAACCCGTAGTGAAAATACTTGATTCGATAACGTATGCATTAGGCACCACATGACAACTACATAAGACACGTTTTAGAGAGTCAAGTAGTACATCCTCAGAATAAGCAAGAATGAATGTGCCAGTACCCGTTGTTGATTTAGTCATCCCTGACCGGACAACTCCAACACCTAAAGCAGCACATTGTTGATCTCCACCACCAAGAACTACAGGCGTTCCTTCTTTGAGCCCGATTTCTTTGGCGGCAGAAGCTGTAAGTTCGCCAATTTTTGTTCCGGCTATCTTCACAGCAGGTAGTTTTTCAGATTGTATGCCCATTTTTTCTAAAAGAGGCTTAGACCAATCAGATTTGTTTATGTCAAAAAGCATGGTTCGACTAGCATTTGATCTATCAGTGACGTATTCACCAGAGAGTTTGCTGATGATGAAATCATGAACGAGCAGAAACTTGTGAGCCTTCTTGAATGTAGATTCATCATGCCTTTTGATCCAGAGTAACTTGGGAGCTGTAAAGTATGGATCAATAGTTAGACCTGTAATTGAATAGATAGTATCTGATGTCAGATTCTCATGGATCCAATCGCACTGTGGAACGGTTCGCCTATCTTGCCAAACAATGGCATTTCGTATTGGATGGTTATTCTCGTCTACAGGAACTACTGTTTCACGTTGGTTTGTGACGCTTATACCAATTACATACTCACTGCTCAATCCGGATTTCAAACATCTTTTGATCGTTGTGCATACGGTGTTCCACCATAGATTAGCATCCTGCTCAACCCAAGAGGGTTGAGGAAATTGACTTGGAAATTCCTCATAGGATGATACAATGGGTTTTCCATCAATAGTGTAGAAGATGGACCGTACGCCTGTGGTACCAACATCAATTGCTAAGACGAATTCATCCATTCTGACCACAGGGATTATTCAATCATCCAAGATATGAACGCTTCGAACATTCCAACAGCTAATGCATAAGGTATCTAAGAGGTCATGTTTTTCTATTCCGGATTATGAGAACTATAAACACAATAATGACAACAATCGAACCAATAGTGATAGTCCAACTAATGATCATCATAAGTTCAGAAACGTTGAAGGGTTGGTTGTCTGTTGATGATGTGGGAGATGTTGGAAGTTCACTTGTTGAGAATGGAGAGGTTGGTAAAGGAAACGTAGTTGTCTCTGCCAACCCTTCCACCCAGAAACCTGCAAGAATATCCATCGTTGTGGCGTTATATACCTCATATTGATACAATTCAAGGAAACCATTTGATGAATCAAATCCAGAGACCGTAGTTAATAATTAAGGAACCAATTGTATATGAATTCTACGAGATTAATCGGAAGCAGACAAATAGCTCTCAATACTGATGCGCTCATTTTCGTCTATCAATTGTTGTTTTAAACGCCGGTTCTTCTTCAATTCAATCTCTCTTCGCATAGCTCCCCCACGTGTTTCGAATTCTTCAAGGTGTACAAGGAAGAGTGGTCTATGCATTCTGAAATATGATGCAGATTGAGAACTTTGGGAAGCATGTTCTCTTAGGCGACGCGTTAAGTCATTAGTCTGCCCAGTATAATAGGTTCCTTTGTCTGTTTCAATGATGTACACGTAGAACATGTTGCGATATAATTAAGGTAAGGACTTATAGTTCCTATTATTGTTCACGCCAACTACGCATGGTCAAGACGATCACAATTACAATCACCGTGGTCGAGGCCAAAGTAATTGACCAGCTAATGATGGTGAAAATTTGCTCAGGTGTGAGTCCACCTGTGTTGTTCCCAGTGCTACTACTAGGAGTAGAGGGGACGATGGTTTCAAACCGGATTTCAGCAAGTTTTGTTGTGTCTGAGGAATTATAGATTTCAGTGATATATTTTGATAGGAATCCGTTGGTCTTCTGATAGAACATCTCACCGTGCATCTCATAACCATCTAGAGCTGTTATACCGGTAAAACCCCATTCAGAATCAGTAGTTTCCACTTGATAGCCACCAAGCATTCTCTCAACAAGTGTGGTTAGAAACTCCCAATCCCCGATAGGCATAGCGAAAGGAAAGGTAACACGATACCATTCAGTACCATTTGCATAACGTATCGGCCCACTCGCAGCATTAAGTTGAATTTGATAATAGGTATCAATGACCTCGGGTATGGGGGGAGTGTAATTTACAATAAAGTATGAAGCCCCCGAATCGATTTCATATGGAAAATAGATTGCTTCTTGAATTTCGGAAGTCATCGTATTTGTAACAATGAAATCTAATCGATCACCAACATCCACACCCCAATACAAATTGTGTAATTGTGTGGAGGTGGACCAACTCTCGGTTGTTGACTCGGACATTTTATAATAATGATAGAAATACGGGTCATGCATTGGATTGAAGATATATCCATACATGTTCTCACGCTCAACGTGAAAGCTTGTTAATTGGGTTATCCAGAGATATGCAGCATGTTCAACTATTATCTCTTGAATCTCTTTGTAGATTAACTCTCTTTGTGATACGGTTTGGGTCTGTGCTGCATCCTGTATCAATCCGTCAACATATACTGAATCCCATCCATCGGACTCATTGAGACCGACTCTTTTGCCATAAGTAGAATTACTATGAACGAATGGAGTGATGTATGTATCAGGGTCTGCGTAGTCCGGAGCCCAACCTAGAAAATAGATAGGTATGTCATAATTACGCATCATTGTTATATACGAGCCCCATTCGATGTCTTCCAAAGTGATCGAAAGATTAGAGGTTGGTTGGATAGCTGCTGGATGATTCAGAATATCTTCAATCCCATCCTTAAAGACATCAAAGAGCGCAGACCTAGCCGTGCTACTAGCTGCTGCGATTAATTCGATTTTATATGAATTATTAGCAAGGATGTCATCCAGACCTGCATCCATCGCGAGATTCCATTGTTCCACTGCAGCGGTGATATTATAGTCATACATGAAAAGCTCATAATAATGTCCAAGCATACCTTTGGGTATAGGTCCTTGCATTGGAATTCCAAATTCATAATACACATCTTCAATTATTCGGGAGATATTATAAGAATAGGAAATGGCTTTACGAAGAGGTTTCAACTGGAAGGGATTTTCGTAGGTTGCCCCCGACATATTTCTCAAGTATTGGTGCATGTTGAAACCAAGGAACATAACATCATATTCTGGTTGCCCAGCCCAGAGCTTGAGGTTTGGATTGTCAGTCATCAGAGTACCGTCGCCTGGATCACCAGTGTATCCGTTGTAGATTTGATCCGCGTAGCTTGTTGGCCAATAAGCTCCATCAGACTCGCCAGTCTGGATGTTCAGAAGTCGGCTGTTCACATCCTCGTTCGTCTTGATGATGACTGTGTCAATTGAACCAGCATAGGGATGCATGGATTTTGCGGATAGTTCTCTCCAATAATATGGATTCTTGGTTAACCGAATATAGTCATCAGGAATCCAATTGTATATCTGGTAGGGTCCAGTGCCACAGGTATGCTCATCGAGGTATAGGTTATGTCCGCCAATAGTGACACCTCCATTCTCCTCAATGAAAGATGGACTTATCATAGATCCCACCGAATGTGTAAGAACTGCAATAAAACCAGCATATGGATAAGCAAGTCGAATTCTGATACTGTATGTATCAAGTACAAGGAGAGCACCTGTACCAGCATCGTTAGCTGCGACCCATGCAGTGTAGTTACCTGTATGTTGAGGGCTACCTTCACCAAATTCATATGCAGCATCTTCGATTGCTTGTCCACCCAATATTGGCTCAGCTATCATCCATGCTGGACCCCAAGTATCAAAGATAGCAAGGACACGCTCAATATTATACTTGACACAGGAAGCGTTGAAAGGTGTGCCATCATGGAATGTTATTCCTTGTCTAAGAGCGAAGGTGTAGTTCAATCCATCTTCAGATATAGTAACACTCTGAGCGAGCAATGGTTCTGTGGGGTATGTACTAGAACTATCCCAAGGGTAGGTAAAGAGGGTCTCATAGACGTTATAAAAAATCCAATCGCCGAATGATTCGTAATCCACATGTGGGTCAAGGTATTCAGGATTCCCGATTGTCTCCCAGAAAATCGTGTCCATATTACCAGCAGCAGGTTGTGGCTTTTGTGTCAGGTTAGTTGGGCCTTGATCTACCTGCGTGATTGAACTTAGAAGAAGAGTGAATAGAACCACGCCAAGAATTCCTTCTCGATACATTCTCATCATTATGGACGCCATCGCTGCTTCAAACCACTATGTATAGAAATATTACATCTAATATTGTTTAATAACTCTGTGTAGAAAGGGACACAACCTCGTAATTGGTGCAAATGTAAAGTTATAGTGCAATAGTAGTCTTATTAACAACTATTATAGGAGATATAGAAATTCAGATAACTTAGTGGCACAGATGAATAAGACGGTCTTAGTCACAGGTGCAGCGGGTTTTATTGCAAGCCATCTAATTGAACTCCTTTTAAAAAACAACTACAATGTGATGGGAATAGATAATCTAAGAACAGGCCACATGAGAAACCTCGAAAATGCAATAGAGCAATCAAAATTCGAATTCATAGAACAGGATATCTGTGGTAAGGATTGTATCGACCTCCAGAATATTATCAATACTGAACTAGATGCAGTTTTCCATTTAGCAGCAATATCTTCCGTCAAACTATCTACAGAAGACCCGGTCCTTGTCAATAGGGTCAATGTATCTGGAACAGTCAATGTTCTCAACCTAGCAAGACTGAATAACGCCAAACGGGTCATATTCACATCTAGTGCAGCCGTATATGGAAATCCTGAAAAAATCCCTACACCAGAAGATGCACCACTCAATCCGCTTAGCCCATACGCAGCATCAAAAATTGCGGGAGAAAAATACATGACTGCATTTAGTAATTCGTATAATATTGATTCCACCGTATTGCGACTCTTCAATATCTATGGACCTCGACAGGCATATTCGGAATATAGCGGTGTTGTGTCCATTTTCATAAATCGTGCATTAGAAGGAAAACAACTTGTCATCGAGGGAAAAGGCAACCAGACGCGAAGCTTTCTCTATGTCGAGGATGTAGCAAGAGCATTATTATCAGCGGCTGAAAAGTCAGACGCCGCAGGTAAAATCATCAATATATCTGGTGAATCTCCAATATCTATTCTTGAGCTTGCAGAGCAAATTAGATCATTCTCACAGCCAGATATTGCGATTATTCACATTCCTCCTAGAATTGGCGATGTTTTAGACAGCCTGGGAACATCTAAGATGGCGAAGACTATCCTAGATTTCACCCCCAAAGTTTCAATTGAGGACGGACTTCGAATGACATATGAATGGTGTAAGAACAACACCTAGGTTATTGTCATGAAGAGACTTACCTGATCCATAACGCCATCTTCAGTTCTGAGTGTGACAATCACCAGATACTGAGCATACACTAAGCCAGTTTCAAGGAATGCTGTTACCTTTGGAGAAGTTCCATAGAGGTCGCCTGGTCCAACAGTACCAATATTCATCGTGAAGGTTTTATTTGTAGGATAGATATAGGGTACAACTTCTAAACCGTGCCAATCAATACTGAAGTTTCCAGCGAACACGCTAATCTCCAATGTTATGTTGTGGCTTATATCATCATTATTTCGAATCAGAGTTACTAGCTGTGAGAAGTCCCCAGAGTTGATTGTCACTGGATTAAAATGGGCACTCTCGAAACCCACTTCACCAGCATCAACAGTAGTTTCATTCAAGAAGCCAAACATCTGATAGTATGCCTCAATAACATTACTTCCGAGTTCAACTCGTTTTCCTGTTTCAACATCAACTAAACCCACGCCTCCAAGCTTTTCAATGACTATGTCTGTTGAGGTTTCCACCTCTAAGAATACTGGAATTACAAAGAATAGGTCTCCACCTAGATGGTATAGAAGTCGATTACCATACCTATGTGCACCCCACAATTGTAGCTGGGTCCGCACTTGATCTGCAGTTTCAAAAGCTTGAACAGCGGCATTAGGTCCTAAATAAGTGGAATATCCTTCTGATCCTGCACTATAAAACTGTAACTTTCCAAAGTTTTTGTCGCCGCAACCCATTACATAGATGCCAGCTAGATTTTGCCCAGGTGAAGCAAGAAATTCAGTATTGTGCATAGCTACGAATCTCTCAACACCCCCTATCCGCATGATGATATATCTTGTATCGGAATTGCTTGGGCTTTCATGAAAGTCACGTCCACTTTGCCAAACCAAACCATCTTTTACATGTGTGAAATAGGCAACATCAAGTTGGCGCTCATAGAGGTCCTCGGGCCATTTCATTTGACGCTGCAACCACAAAGGAGCCTCCTGCCAGTCATAGTAGTTCATGTAGGTCTGTTCAATAAAGAATGATTCAACAATCGTAGGGGATTTGTAAAAACTCAGTTCTCCAGATTCGATGCCAACTAAAATGACGCCCAAAAAGCGCATGTAGTTCTCCTTTGCATATCCAGTCGATAGTCGATAATCGGTATAGACTGAAACTGCATAATGAAGATCTCCACTTGCATCCACTACAATATAGGGGTCGCTATCAACCGTAATTCCCTGAAGCATGATTGACCTAACACGTGAGATGACATCACGTTCCAAAAGAATATCCATATCACGTCCAAGAAACGACCATGCATCCGGACCCAATCCAAAGAAATAGAAGAGTGATTCAAATCCTTGCAGGCGATAGTCGGGTTCGCCTTGAAATGAATGATTACCAACTTCTTGAAATCCAGGAACGTTCACAAATGCTGCATCATAGAAACTACTGCCTTCTCCATAGTAGGTTTGTATACCTTGACTTCGATTCAAAAGAGCTACAAGATTCTCGTGCTCGATAACATCACCACTAAACGCATCTAATACAACAAGACCTTCGGTGTGTGTGTATATTAGATGCTGGCTGATGAAATTTGTACTAGTAGCGATTCGATCAAAGGTAAGAGGGGCTATCCAATATTCATGATTTCGTAAATATACAATATCTGAGTCTGCTAACTGCATCCAATTCGTTCCGATCTGATTCCGCATCCGTAAATAACTAGCAGTGTTATCCCATTGACGTACGGTATTGAGAAACTCCACCTCACCTTCAGGAGTTGCATTCGATGTAAGGTCATCCAAGGTAAGAGATTCTATATCTGAGACTCCAGAAGCCCAGCTTGTGATGGCAATCTCTTTTTCAGTTTCATAACCAAATTTCCAGTCCACATATTTGTCGCCTTCCATTTGAACACCATAGTAGAAACCCTGTATGATTGGAAGAGAGATACATAGAACAATGAGGATTACTGCTAATACCCCAAAAGAACGAGATGAGCCAAATGCAGGAAGCATCCTTTCTAATTTTAATCTCCGCAACTCATTTGAAATGTGAGAACGATCCTCCATAAGAAAGGATACTCTTGTGCGGTATTCATCCGCATCCATAGCGCCGCTCTCATATTCCTGTCTAAGCGACGCGAGCTCACCCTGCAACCGAATTAAATCATCTTCAAGACTTTGTATTTTACTTCGAAGTCGAGAACGGGCATCGCCCGTACGCAATCGCAACATACTGAAACCAATAGCACCGATGATACATGAGAAAAGAACAATAATCAAAGTGAGATATGTCATCCAAGTTCCCGCATTCACAGTCCACATAGGTACACTCAGAATCTCCAATATGGATGCAATAGCACCAAGAGAGAGCGACTTCGCTGCAATGATATAGATGTCCTTTTTCTCAGAGAGAAAATCTGTAACAAGAGTTAACCCAATTCTAACTCCTGTCGCAAAGATAAGTGTACCAACAAGTCCCAGATAAAGCTGGTATGCCTCCATTGCAGGAATCAATGATTCTATAGTTGCAGCACTTGTTCCAGGTGAAAAAGGTAACGAGAATAAAGTACTCATCTGTTCAGATGTAATGGAAATTGATTCGTGTCCCATGAGCATTAATAGAAACGCAACATTCTGACCGGTGATGGAATAGCCACCTGTTGATATATAAAACACAAAGAAACCACCAAGCTCAAGAGCCTTCCAAATGATTGACTGACTCACAGTTAGACGCTTCAATGTTGGTCCAGTGCCTGATAAAGCTGAGATGAAGGTAAGAAAGGTGGAACGTTGAGGAAGAGAAATCCAGCTTAAAATGGCAAGGAGAGCTGAAGCGGTGAAAATATTCCATTCTAAAGTCCAGGTGTTCCAGAAATTAACTCCTGCTTTAGATTCATACATACTCTGATAGATAGTCTGTCCTAGTAACCAGCCATAGATTATTCCTGATGCTACTACAAGGACTCCTATTACAATGAGCAGTACAATGATATATCGTAGAATCTTCATCTATTGAAACCTCTGTCCTCTGTACTTCAATACATAGGAGCACATAAGAGGATAGCGTTTCATCCAATCGGATTGTATCGAAATCCCAAAGGCACAAATCGAGATTGTATTTCATGTGAGATAATAACGCATTATGTTGGTTTATACCTGTTGGATAAAATTACTAGCAATGTACAAAGAGTAACGATTGAAAATGCAATAGGATACACAACTAGGGGAGATGTTCGTTCTCTTACATCCACCAAGACAGTATCAGCGGCACAATTCCCGAATAAATCGGACACTACAATTGTGATATTCCAAATTCCTCCGGATTCGGGACAGAATATGTAAGTGATATTACCAACCGCCCATACTCCTGTTATAGTCTTCACTCCGTTGACATAGATGGAGTAGTTCCAGGGAGCTAGGTCGTATGCAGTCCAATTGAGAATCAAAGTGGTTCCACTTTCCATTGTGTAGTCATTTGGACCTACTACTAGTGGAATAATACTCTCGGTTGTGGGGAGATTGTACGAGAATGCAACAACTGCATCCAACTCAATAAAAGCTCCATCAAAATAGGTTATCCGAACATATCGAGCAGATTCAAGATCAACCTCTGACAACTCAAAGCTAGTGTTTCCACTAAAGACACCCATAATTTCGAAATTACTGTCAAGATTCGTAGCCACAGATAATTGATAATCGCCTCCTCGAGCAATAATCGAGAAGTCAACCCCAGGATTATTGAGTATCTCTTCGCCTTGTCCCATATCTAGAGTAACATACCCATTTCCGTATTCCACATAGATTGTAGTGAACATACCATCTGGGGGACCAATCGAGTTGTTACCATCATAATACCAACCAGACCAGCTTGTGATTAGAGTGTCTGCATACGGATCACCCAGATTCAATACGATACGCAAAAAGGTAATTGCACAATCCTCATTTCCTTCCAAATTCGATACAACAAGTGTTAGATTATACACACCTGGAATCCATGCCCTATTGCTCCACGAATCAATTGATACTGAAATGAAGACTGAATCCATGAGTCCAGATTGGAATAGGACTCCATCCTTCAATAATACCCATTCTGACGCACCATGCACTTCCCATTCAAGCTTAAAGCTCTCAGTACCCCATTCAATGACATCAGGATATGGAGTGGATGCGATAATTGGATTGTCAGGTTCTAAAACAATCAGTCTGACCGTAGAATTGGATTGAAAACCAGCCCAATCAAAAGCTGTAAGTGTAATATAGTAAACACCCTCGCTAAGAGTTGGAACTAACCAATCTACTGTCGTGTTTTTATCAATCCATGAATTTGATTGAACAAAAACACCATTAATTGAAACCATCCAGTTCATTGGTGTCATATCGAAAATATCCCAATATAGATGACATGGTTCATCCCATTCGATAACAAATTCTGTGTTCGATGTGAAAACTATCGGAGGTTCAGCATCATAGATATTGGCCCAAAAATCATCAACATGAAGTACTGCTGTAGCATTAGATATCTGTAGGATGATATGATGAGAACCGATTTCGAGCGAATTCAAATCCAATAATATATCAGTGCCATTCCATGGCTCGAATCTTATCGGAACCCCATTGATTGTAAGATTGAGGTTTACAGATTCAGTTGTGAATCCAGACCAGCGGATGGTAGAATTCATCTGGCCATATTCAATTTCTTCAGGTCCTGACCTTGTAATGAAAAGGGAACCGACATCAACATTGACTGTATCGGTAATTCTCTGTCCCACGTCATTGTAAACTGCAAGCGTGAGATTATATTGTCCAACAGGAAGTGCATCAATGTTCATTGTTAATTCTGTATCTTGCCAGAATTTGTTAAAGTCGAAGACACCAGACTGAATCACTTCGTCATTAAGATAAAGTGAGTAACTACCAGGAAGGTATTGTTTCGTTCGGTAATTATACCAGGTCTTCCATGGAATTGAGAAGTTTTCTTGGGCTGGCACTAGAATATCATCTGGATGATTGATTATAGGATTAAAACGAATTCTCTCAGAACGATATGTGCCATATATGGCACCATCCTCCTTTGGAAAATCCAATTCCCACACAATACTCCCAGATGGACTTACTTCAATGATTGCAGGAATACCCGCACTCCAATAACCAAAGGTTCCAAGCCGGTTTCCATTTGGAAGCCTATCCGCATCACCCCAACCCGCAGTCCAATGACTGCTGGATGCAGCATACGACCAGGTTTCCTGCGCAGTCATTGATGTCTGGTTGATTGTTATCTCCACAATACGAGAATTTTTGTTTCCTGGATCAACTTGATCATAGTAATCATTATCGAATATAATAAATTTATTCTCACCCAATTTTTCGACTGAATGCGCATGCCAAAATAAACTCCGTTTAGGTTGACCGAGTCCATCAAGGAGGGTAAAATCACCAAACTCCCCTAATGCCCAGATTACCTCACCATTTGTATGATTGATCTTAAAGAAAGTGTTAGTGTTTCGAGAGTTATACAGGAACGCGTCTTCATCAGCATCATAGAAAATGGTGTTTGAATGGGTCACATCTGGAGCCCCACCAGCTATTTCACCAGTATACCACCAAGAGGGAGAGATAAAATCAGTGGTGTTCAAAGACCATACAACAGTACCGTTTCGGTCAACTTCTTCTATTGTATCATAGAGATAATTCGTGCCTTCAATATCAACCTTAATATGCTGGAGCATGAATATCGTATCGGAGTTAGGATTGTATTCATATTCGTGGTGACCACGTCTAGGTACATGCTCCCAGGTATCATTAACTATATTCCAGAAACCGGGACCCTCGCGAGCACCAACTAAGATCGTATAGGGATCTACAAATTCAGCCATCGAATAGAACGCAACTAAATCACCGATATACAAGTCTCGGACAACCTCACCATTCATATCAACAATCACTAGGGAGTTATTCGTTCCGCTAGAACTTGATTGACTTAGCGTGAACATTGTGTACCCGTCGAAAGCATCATCGCTATTGATTGGAACCTCTAAATTCACAGTGTATGGATCCAAATTACTCAATGGGTATCGAGAGTTTGGTGCTTTCTGTGTGTCTTCATATAAAACCAACTCATCTAATCCGATAATTAATTGTGAAGTAACTATCAGAAGTACGAATACAAGTAGAGAGTAGTTTCTTGAAGGCAATTTATCTGATCACCAGCGATGTAATATCCCAGAAGACTGGGTTAATGAGGATTTCGGGATTCATTCATTTCACAGGTGCATTCTTCGTACTTTGGCAACCTTTTTCAACAATGACACCTCAGCGACGCGTGTCTGAAGTACCGAAGAAGGTGTAAATGATGACAACAGAGATAGTTGTTGTTGGTATGGGCTATGTTGGCATCCCTGCTGCAGCATTGCTCGCAGATGTTGAAGGACATCATGTTACAGGGCTCCAGAGAAAATCAAAGAGGTCTGGTTGGAAAATTGACGCACTGAACAATGGGAAATCACCATTTGAGGGAGTAGAACCAGGTCTCGAGGAGCTCATATCGCGAGTAGTAAAGAAGGGCACCTTTGTAGTGACAGATGATATAGAAGTATTAGCAGATGCTGATATCATCCTTATTGATGTTCAGACACCAACTGATGCACAGAACATGCCACAGTATCAATCCCTGAGAGAAGTAAGTGCAAATATTGGTAAAAAACTCAAAAAGGGTGCATTGGTTATTGTAGAATCAACAGTTGCCCCAGGAACAACAGAAAATGTTGTAAAGACAATCATCGAAAAGGAATCCGGTTTAGTAGGCGGAGAGGACTTTGATCTTGCATTCTCATATGAGCGTGTTATGCCGGGAAGACTTCTTGAATTCATTGCGAATATGCCAAGAGTTGTCGGAGGAATCACCGCAGAAGCTACCAAGAGAGCATATGACCTATATGCAACGATTGTGAAAGAAGAGATTTACACAACAGATACCCTCACCGCAGAACTATCAAAGACAATCGAGAATGCCTATCGGGATGTGAATATCGCATTCGCAAATGAAATGGCATTGGTTTCTGAAAGTCTTGGTGTTAATATCTATGAGATTATCAAGTTGATAAACGCAAGACATGACAGGCATATGCACATCCCAGGAGCGGGTGTTGGTGGACACTGTCTTCCAAAGGATCCGTGGCTCCTCAGATACGGTTTATATGAATACGGAACGTGGAAAATAGAACCTGAATTCATTTCACTAGCGAGAAGAATCAATAATCATATGCCGGTTCATATGACCGATCTAATCCAAAATGCACTGCAATTCAAGGAAGTTTCAATTCAGGATTCAATCGTCACAGTCCTTGGTGTGGCATATCTTGAAAATAGTGATGACACCAGAAATTCGCCCGCTGCGACGTTGATAGCTGCTCTGATGTCAAAAGGTGCGCAAGTACGTATTCACGATCCATTTGTACAGACATGGGAATTTACACCTCATGAAATCCAACGTGATATCATTGAAGCAGCAAAAGACTCGGACTGTCTGGCGCTAGTTACAAAACATAACGAATACTTCGAAATGGATTTAGACAGAATTGTCAAGGTAATGCGTACTCCTGTGATTGTAGATGGTCGTAACGTATTTGATGCCAACGATTTAGTTTCAAGAGGTTTTGAGTATCGTTGCGTTGGAAAAGTGGGTATTAAGAGACAGACTTAGTATTATAGTCATGGCAACAACATCCGAAGTGTATTTTTAATATCTAGTGTCGTCAAGAATCTGATATTCAGGTGAAGACAATGCGAGGACACAGAATCATCGCCTTAATCTTGATTGTGACATTTGCTGCATCTTTGTGTTATCCGATGAGTAATGAATGCATCAAGACATGTGAAATGAATGAAGTCCACCAATACCAAGTAGGCGAAGCATTACCCTATAATTCAACTGAATTCGAAGTAGTCAGAGAATCCATATTTGTCAACCAATACAGTCCAAATCGGGCAGCTGATGGATACAATCTTGTACCAGTTCAGTATTATCATGCAGGTACTACAAATCCTGCATTTGGTTTTGTGTTAGTTATGAATATGGAAGGAAAGGTCTTCTCAGGATTGTATAAAGAAGGTTACGGATATGGACATCCAACATGGATTAATTCTACTACAGTTGCTTTAACTGCTAATGATGAACCAGATACTATCACAATTTGGAACATTATGACGAACGGTACAGAAGTGCTTCCCGTTCCGAGCGGGGCTAATGATATTGAATATAATCCGAACACGGAAAGTTTCCTTGTTATTGAGAGTTCAAATTTTGGAAATTATATGCACAATGGAACTGACTACACAATAATTGGAAATGACATTGTTGAATATGATCTTGAGGGTACCGAGCTTTGGAGATGGGACGGTAATATGACGTTCCCATTCAATGCAAGTGAATATCTCTTACGAGAAGAAACTGTTGAAGGAGCACCTACAGATATTGACTGGATGCATGCTAACAGTATTTCATGGGATATGGAAGATGCGATGATATACCTCACGGTCAGAAACCTAGACTGTGTGGTGAAAATCAACTACGCATCGGGGGAAACTGAATGGATTATTGGAAGATATCAGAACGAGTTTGAAATATTCAATCTTGTAGGTGAATCGTTGGACAATATATTCTATCATCCGGATTCATGTGAGAAAGTGGGACCTGACCAATTTGTCTGCATCGACACAGATTATTGGAACTTGACTGCCTCAGACCCAAGAATTGGAATTACTAGATTCATCGAATTCGTGCTTGATGAAGAAGGAAACGTCACGCAAGTTGTACGATCTCTGAATGGGCCAGATAATTCCTTTGCGTCTTCAGGTAGCATGAGCAGAATCCCGTTGGAAAACACAATTATTGCATTCAATAGACAAGATCGACCAGTTCTCCTAGAATTCACTCAGAATGACAGACTCGCATGGGAGATCGAGTTTGATTCCGATGTTTATTCTATATCTATTGAGGACATAGAACGATTTTACGTTCATCCATTTGTCAGGGTAATGGGAATCCCAGAGCCTTACGTCGATGGTGCAGATATGGAAATTAATCTTCGAGTATGGGATAATATTAGACGAATGTATGAGACAACCGCTCTCATTACCATTGAAGAGGCGGATACTGTTCTATTCACCTATCCGTTTGTTATGGAATCATATTGGCAAGAGAATTTCATAGTTCTAGGATTTACAGGATTAGGGATTGGTACACACAACATATCAGTCACAGTATCAAATTCTGAAGGGCTCGAAATGACAGATTATATTATAATCACTGTTGAGCAAAATGCCCTATTGTATGCAAATTATGGTGCAATCACGCTCATTGTACTAATAACGATATTATTCATCTGGCAATTCAGAAATAGAAAACGGATTAACAGTAGCCCTGAATACTCATATCCACCTGAACCTGAATTAACAACTATGTAGATTTCCGCCTATACCAGAATATAATCGCAATAATGAGCGCAGAGATACCGATACCACTAATGAGCAAGAGTGTGGTGACCTCCAGAGTATCTGATGGAATGAAACTCACTTCAACTAACACCGAGTCGTACGCAGAGTTACCAAAAGCATCAAAAAAGACCATAGTTACATTCCAGATGCCGATATCTTTTGGTCTGAAGGTATATTCAACTGCACCACCAGTCCAAGCGCCGTATTTCATAATAGTACCATTATGCAGAACTTGATAGATAAGCGGATTCTCGTCACTGCCGGTCCATTCAAGAACGACACTTCTCAGACCTGGATCAAGGACGAGATTGTGTTCATCACTAATCTGGGGATTTATGAGATCACTTGAAGGATTATTGTGATGTAATGCCTCTATTGCATCTAGCTCGACCCAGTCTCCATTGTAGTATTCCAATCGAACATATCGAACCAAACTGACCTCAAATGAATCTAGGTCAATACTATGATTTCCGCTGAATACACCAATTGAGATGGGATTACTGGTTAATGTTTGAAGAATTGAGAGGGAATAATTCCCACCATTAGAGTAGATTATTAGATCGTCACCAACACCGTTAACAATCTCTTCATTCAACCCCATATCTAGTGTCATGTATCCAGGTCCATAATCCATGAATATTGAAGCGGTTACGCCATCCGGTTCACCTATCGCATTATCACCATTGGAATACCAGGTGGATCTAGAGGTGACAATGCTATCTGCATAAGCATCCCCAGGGTCCTGTATGACCTCAACACTCAAGGTGTCAGAAGTAAATCCAAATGAATCGTAGACCTTTAGCACGATTTCGTTTGTGCCAACACTCCACAACTCCGCTCCCCAATCGTGGATTGTAAAACCTATCGTGGTGTCAATCACAGGACCACCATACAGGGGTATTGAGTTCTTATATACAGTCCATTGACCACCACCTCTAACTTCCCAACTGAATGAAACATCAGGTGTACCCCACAAAATTGGTTCGACAATAGGACGGGAAACAATCATTGGAGGCGAAGGGACTGTGATGAAGAGCACGACCGAGTCAGATACTCTGTGGTTCGCCATATCAATCAAGACCAGAGTGATATTGTACGCCCCAATATCCAGATCAACAGGAGTCCACTCAACCTTAACAGTACCTACCTCCCAGGTTTCATTCGATATCATATTTCCATCAACATAGAGCTCTCTAAAGGCTGGAGCGCAATCGTTGACTCCCCAAATCAATTGTTTCTCACGACCATACGCAAATGATTTGATGATTGGTGAAGAATAGAAAACAGGTAACTCATTAGGACATATTTTCAGTGTGAATTCATCAAGATATACCTCAACAGTATCGTTGTAAAGACTTAGTTGTACTTGATGTTCACCTACACCTATTGCACCTAAATCGAGATTGATATCGTCTCCATTCCAGGAAAAAGTTGTGGTTTCAGCACCATCAACAAGAATAGTGCATATAAGAGGATGAATAGTTCCCCCAGTCCAAGTAATCACATATTCGTTTTGTCCCTCTTCAAGATGTGTAGAGCCCACACGATTCATGTAAATGGGAACTACAGATATCATTACGGTATCAGATGTTGTATGCCCACCTTCATCTGCAGCAACTAGTGTGACATTGTACACACCGGGAGACCATTGACCTATTGCTACAGGAACATCAACGGGACGCCAGAATCGGTCATAGGTTATATTCCCTGTACTCACCAGACTTCCATTCACATATGCCCAGTAAGAACCAGTAAGTGATTGCTTACTACGAAAATTATACAGTGCTTGCCATGTAAGCTCTATTTCTTCATTGAATAATGCAATTGAATCTACTGGAGAGATTAGAGATGGTTCAAACCTGATTCTGTCACAACGGTAAATCCCCCACTTATACTGATCAGATCCTCGAAAGTTCATCTCCCATACAATTTCACCGGCTTCATTGACTTCTACCACTCTCGCGCCATAATCACCTGCAGCGTGAGTTGGAGCACCAAAAACCCCCAATCTGTTCCCATTAGGAAGCCGGTCTGCATCGCCCCAGAAATGACACCAGTAATCGTCGCCTCCAGTCCAAGTCCAGCTCTCATAAGCTGTCATTGTGTCTTCATCAATCGTGATCTCAATCATTCGAGAACGATAGTTAAACTGGTTGGATTGATTGTGCAGGTCATTATCGAAGATAATGAACGTATTATCATCAACCTTTTCAAGCGCATGTCCATGATAGAAAAGAGCGTTAGTGACTCGACCATATCTGTCAATAAGTGTGAAGTCCCCATACTCACCAAGCCCCCAGATTACATCTCCGGTCGCATGGTCGATTTTGAAAAATGTATTCGTGTTTCTAGGATGATAGTAAATCATGTCCTCATCATCATCATAAAAGAGTGTGTTGGAATGAGTGATGTCGGGCTGATTCATGAAACGATCTTCATAAGGGCAATACCATTCATGTGAAATGAACTCACTAACATCGAGAGACCAAACTATGTTCCCATCAAGATCGTATTCTCTGATTTCATCCATAAGATAGGGATTACCTTCGATTTCAACAGAATGGTACTTGAATGTGAAAATGGTGTTATCATTATTATTGTACTCGTATTCGTGATGTCCCCAAAAACCAAGGAATTTCTTCCGTCCTGTTTCAAGATTCCAGAGTGCAGCAGTACCTTGATACCCCATGAGTAGAGTTGTAGAGTTAATCATCTCACAATTCACATCAGCAAGTTCAAAGATTCCTTCAACAACATTTTCTTCGATTAGAATATTCCCTTCCATGTCAGTAAGTAGTAGAGTTTGATTGTATCCAGTAACATCTACATTTTTCTTTCTGAGGACAAAGAGATTGTATCCTTCAAACGCTTGGTCTGAAGTCCATATCTCTACATCTGCCCCCATGATATCAACAGTTGTGAGAGTTAAATTGTCAACATCTCTGTCACGCACTTTAGTTTCATAGTTAAGGGGTTGAGATGTATCTGTAATTGACTCAACGCTACTTGGAACCATTGGCATGGTAAAGAGTAAAATTAGAACCGCAACGATCAGTTTTCTATGCATGACACATCATCTACTCCAAATTATGTTCGCCTATAATCCTTGTTTTAATTTCATGGACTTCGTTTTCGTATCACATATAATGCTATTATAATTGCAATCACAGAGACACCTAGACCAATCATTAGAAGAGTACCTAAATCGACACCCAAACTAGGAGTTGTTGCTTCTTCGGGCACTGTGACCATCACAGTGTCTTCAGCATGATTTCCGAAGGCATCGAATAACAAGAGTGTGATGTTATACACTCCATTCTCTGTGAATATTGCTGTATACACGATGTTCGCACCATTCCATGAATCAGAATCGATTGCTGTGCCGTTCATAAAAATTGTATAATTCAGGGGATATTCATCAGAGGTTGACCAATCTAATGTTACATTATCAACACCAGGGTCGAGAAGAATATCATCAAGAGCTGTGATAATTGGGGAACCATCATCTGAAGGAGAGTTATAATGGATTGCGACTATTGCATCAAGATAGACTGCATTCCCAGACATCAATTCGATTCGTACATACCTCGCACTATCCAATGAAAGGGCATTCAAATCAAAATCTTGTGTTCCATTAATTGCAGGATAGTAAGTGAAACTAATGTCTAAATCAGATGTTACACCTATACGGTAAGAGTCACCTTCTGCTATTACTGTAAAATCAGCTCCAGTTCCATTCAGTATCTCCTCTTCATATCCCATATCAAGAGTCAGATACCCGTAGCCATAATCAGCATAAATTGTAGCATTCTCATTATCAGGTGCTCCTAGCGCATTCTCACCATTACCGTACCAAGCAGATCTTGAAGTGAGAATCGCATCTGCGTAGATATCACCTTCAATGGAATCCAAATCACCCATCCTGTTTTGGGTGCTTGTATTTAATGCAGTTACTGATACTATTGGTAGAGTAAGAGCCATCCCGAACACTAATAGAGTAAGCAGATATCTCATCACCATTTCTCTCCAAATGTAATCAAGTTGGATGTCTTTTCTTAAGGAATCTGGACAATACAAGATTCCCATTTTGATGTTCTAAAGAACATTTCGACATTTATCTACGCCTCTTGAAAATGAAGAAGATAACGATTATTCCACCCGATACTGTAGCAATAAGGAGTATCAATTCAATAGGTATTGAGAATGGAACTCCAACAATTTGAAACTCATTCGAAGCTGAATAAACAAGATCACTTCCATTGAATAATTCAATCTGAAGAGAATGATTACCAACTCCATATGTACTTACATCGAGTGTTATATCAGATCCATTCCAAGTGAATGATGAAACGTTATTCTCATCAACGGATATTGTGCATTGGTAGGGTAATAGAGTATCACCGGTCCATCGAATTAGATTGTTGGGGTCTCCTACAACAAATGAAAGTGGTCCCTGAAATTCAAGATAGAATAGTGAGATATTCACAAAGATAGTACTGATTGTTCTTGAACCTGATGGCTCATTAAACAGGAGTGTAGCATTGTGTAAGCCCTGATCAATAATGCCAAGATCGAATTCTAGCTCGGATGGACGCCAATATTTGTCATAAGACAATTGCCCAGATTCAAATAATGCATCATCCAGATAGAGTTCATAACTACCTGATATCGTCCTTTTCGGACGATAGTTATAGAAAACATCCCAATCAACTACGATGTTCTCGCCTACGAGACCATGAGTCATACCAGTTTCAGTTGTGATTGGTGAATTTCGGAATCGTTCGATTTTATAGATACCATAGTTATAATTTGCATTGTTTTCAAAGGTCATTTCCCATACAACCTCACCCTCGGGATTCACTTCGACAACACGACCGCCATACGGACTGCTATCAAAATGATACCAAGGCCCAAAAACCCCTAACCGGTTTCCATTAGGAAGCCTGTCTGCATCACCCCAAATGAATGAGTAATATTCTCTGGGAGCAGACCAGACCCAAGATGTATGAGCAGTCATTGTGTCTTCATCGATTGTGATCTCAAGCATACGAGAGGTGTAGTTGATCTCAGAGGTCTGATTGTGTAGGTCGTTATCAAAAAGAATGAAAACATTCTCATCAACTTGTTCCACTGCATGCGCGTGGTAGAAGAGATTTTCCTTCTGATTTCCATATTGATCAATTAAGGTGAAATCACCAAATTCACCGAGCCCCCAAAGTATCTCACTTGTGTTATGGTCAATCAGATAGAAAGTGTTTGTATTGCGGGAGTTGTATAGAATTGTATCCTCTTCCGGATCATAGAAAATAGTGTTGGAGTGAGTAACATCTGGTTTGTTCATGTAGCGATCTGAATAAGGACAGTATTGGTCAGGAGTGATGAAAGTAGATGTGTCCAGAGACCAAACGAGAGAGCCAGTACGATCAAACTCCTTAATCATGTCAAAAAGATAAGATGTCCCGTTTATGTCAACATATTGATAATTGAACGTAAAGAATGTTCCACTATTAGGATTGTATTCAAACTCATGATGCCCAGCAAAGTTGAAATCTGTTATACTTCCATTCTCAAGGTGATAGAGAATAGCACCACTAGGTCTGCGGGTGAGAATCGTATTTGGATCAATGAATTCAGCAGGACAGTCTGCAAGGAGTATTCCGTCACCCATATGCTCATTTAAGAGCACATTTCCTTCCATATCTACAATCATCAAATAGAATTCTCGAACTGTAGTTGACGTACTCGTCTTTCGAAGCATGAAGAGATTGTAGCCATCAAATGCACCTTCTTCCTTCAAAATATGCACCTGCGCGCCATTGATTTCAGCGTTAATATTCCAGTCCTGAGAGATTTTATGAGAATCGGATGCAACTAAAGGAATCGGATAAAGTGTTAGAACTAAAATAAAGATTAGGAGAACGGATTTGATTCTGTTGTTTGGCTGCACGGGTCACACATCACGTCTGTGATTAAGCACAATTGAGATTTCTACAAGTAACTTATAATTGTCGCTTTCTAAGTCAAGTAATCTAATGAGTTACTGATGATAGAACCTCCTTTATCACGCACCAAATTTTTCAATTTGGCCTGAATATCCTAAGAGTAAAGGGAGAACATCATGTCCTCGGATTGTTCCAAGACCACCAATTGATGATTCAAGTTCGCAGAATGTAATTGTCTTATCAGGACGAATATTTGTACCCCATAGAATGATAGGTACAGGGTCACATGTATGTTCACCTATGGTCACAGGAGTTGAATGATCTCCAGATATAGCTATGACTATCCTATCACCAACGGCTTCGATTATTTTTCCAATCATCTGATCAGACCGCTCGATAGCCAAGACCTTTTGGTTTACATCATGATCATGGCTGGCATTATCAGTAGCTTTAATGTGAACAAAGATATAGTCGTAATTTTCAACGCTGTCAATCACCTTTGAGGCGATGTTATCGAAGTTTGTGTCAATCGTTCCAGTCTGTCCCTCAACCAACACGTGTTCCATACCAACGTATTTAGCTGTACCAATATAGAGAGCACCTCCTGCAATAACAGCACATTTTATACCATATCGTTCAAACAGTGTTGGGGAATCCATATGCTGACCCTGACCTCGAAGAAGAATGACATTTGCTGGGGGAAGTCCGCGCTCAATACGTTTCTTATTCATATCGAGGGCATTCCATTTTTCATTCGATAATTGAATCAGCTTGTTCACAATTCTAGCAGTCTTCTCAGCCTCAGGAACTACAGGTTTACACTCCAAAACTCTTTTTCCTGTTTCATGCGGATCGACATCTGTGATCCGAGGAGAAAGACCAGGGCCTTCAAGAACTAACGCGCCTCTATGCTCTACAGTATGGATGAATCGAACGAGAACATCCTCGATCTCAAGACCATCCAGAGCGTGTTGAAGAATTTCACCTTCCTCAGAAGATATTTCTCGCCCAGCTCTTCGGTCTTGCACAATGAAATTTTCGTCTACTGTAGCGAAATTAGAACGGAATGCCACGTCACCAGGTTTTGTACTTAATCCAGCACCCTGAGCCTCAAGTGGACCTCTGCCAGGATAGTTTTCATATGGATCATATCCAAACAATGCGAGATGAGCAGCATCGCTTCCAGGAGTTATCCCAGGTCCAATTACATCCATAAGACCGCTTTGCCCTTGGGATACCAACATATCGAAAGTTGGAGTATTCGCAAATTCCAAGGGCGTCTTGCCATTCAAATCAGGGACAGGACGGTCTCCAAGTCCATCCATAATAAATAGAATAGCAGTCCGCTTAGATTCCATTGGTTAATAGTCCCTCCACGCAGTGCGAAATCCAGAACCAGGATAGCTGCATCCCCCTTCAAGAATGTGAAATATCTCCATCAATCGATTGTATTTCTCTACACGATCGCTACGAGCAGGAGCTCCGGTCTTTATCAGACCTGATGCAAGTGCAACAGAAAGATCTGAGATGAAAGTATCTCCGGTCTCACCACTTCTGTGACTGACGACAACCGGCCAACCTGCACCTTGAGCCGTCTTTGCAGCTTCAATAGCTTCCGTAACTGAACCAATCTGATTGACCTTCAGAAGCAGAGCGTTTCCTGCACCCATTTCAATACATTTTCTCACTGTAGGTGGATGAGATACTGTTAGGTCATCTGTCACAATCTGTATTTTGGTCTTCTTTGTATATTCAGAAAATTCTTCAAATGCTTCCTCATCGAAGGGATCTTCGTTAGACTGCAATGGAAATGTCTTTTCCATATCAAGATAATAATCAATCAAATCTCCTGTATCAAGGGACTTGCCATCTAAGTTATACTTACCATCTTTGTAAAACCCACTTGCAGCAGCGTCTATTCCTAGAACCACATCTTTTCCAGAAGCATAACCGGCCTCTTCTGTAGCAGCCACAATTTCTTCAAATGCATCGTAAGAGGTCTGCAGACCGTATCCACAGAATCCGCCTTCGTCTCCTACGTGTTTACTCATCCGTCCATGGTTTTTGATCAATCGTTTCCCAAGAACATGATAGACTTCGCTTATGCATTGAACTGCTTCTAAAATGTCCTTAGCTCCTATGGGTAGAATCATGAATTCTTGAATTGCAAGATTATTACCAGCATGTGCCCCGCCATTTATCACATTGGACATTGGCACAGGTTGGAGGTATCGTGCATCTTTTCCAATCACCTTGGTTCTAAGATATTCAAATAGTTCCAGACCAAGATGATTTGCAGCTGCAACAGCAGTTGCCATAGATACGGAAAGAATCGCATTTGCTCCAAGATTCTTTTTACCTTCAGTTCCGTCCATGTTCAACATAGCTGCATCAACTTCAGCCTGAGAGAGAGGATCCACAGACAGCAGACCTTTTGCTAGTACTTTGTGAACATTATCAATTGCGGTCCTCACACCCTTACCAAGATACCGAGCTTCACCATCTCTAAGTTCCATCGCTTCACGGAGTCCGGTAGAAGCACCACTTGGAACACGAGCAACACCAGAGGTTCCATCAGAGAGGATTACCTTGGTCATTATTGTAGGATTGCCGCGTGAATCAAGGATTTCAATCGCTTTAATCTCGCTTATTGTCACCAATTCGATAACCACCAATATTGCGCTTTCTTCAGGATGGGTGTAGAATTGCTTCGTTATATACTACTCCATAGATGAGGTCATTTCACAATTGTTTCTTTCTATACAGGATGGCTGCAATTCCAATAGTACTACAAGCTAAAGTAATTCCAAATAACCAAGAGGTGTCAACGATTATTCCGGATGGTACAACAGTAATCTCAAGTGAATCAGATGCAGAATTGCCAATTTCATCAAAAACCAATACCGTTACATTATGGGTTCCCACGGATAATGAGTTTGTATTGTAACTGATATTCACTGGACGCCAATATCTATCATATATGATGCAATTTGATTCAAAAAGTACATCATCAACAAAGATTTCGTAGTGTCCAGTCACATCGTGTTTTGCACGATAATTATACCAGGCATTCCAGGTAAGGAAGGAGTCAGTTCCTGAGATTACTAATGTATCATGTTCCTGTGAAATGGTTGGAGAAAATCTAAACCGTTCCATATTATAAAGTCCATAAACGATGTTGTTCTCATTAATGAATTTGATTTCCCACACAATATCCCCCTCATCATTGACCTCAACTAAAATTGCACCTAATTCAGGATTCAGTTTCCAGTGAGTACCAAAAACACCAAGACGATTTCCGTTGGGCAGATGGTCTGCATCACCATAGATTATAGAATGATATTCTTGTGGGCTGGTCCATACCCATGATACATTTGCCATCATAGTGGATTCATTGACCACAATCTCAAGTATACGTGAATTCAGACTATCTGGATTCGTTTGATTATGATAGTCATTATCAAATAAAATGAAGGTGTTCTCATCAATTAATTCCAAAGCATGAGAATGATAGAAGAGATTTGTCTTTTCATCACCAGTTATACTGTATAAATCAAAGTCCCCATATTCTCCTAATGCCCAGATTATATCTCCAGTCTTGTGGTCGATTTTGTAGAATGTGTTCAGATTTCTAGTATTGAGATATATAACATCCTCACTTGGATCATAAAATACTGTGTTAGAGTGTGTGATATCTGGGATGAAACTGCTTCTATAATCATGAAATGGACACCACTGATACCCGTGAACAAAGGTAGATGTGTTCAATTGCCACACTAAATTTCCATCTAGGTCATATTCCAATATCGCATCATAAGCATATGGAAAGTCTTTTGATACTAAATAGTATTCTTCGAGTGCGAATATTGTATTATTCTCAAAGTTTGCTTCCAAATCATGATGACTGAAGAATCCCAAAGGTTGTATCTTACCAGTTGCGATATTCCAAAGAACAGATTCTTGGTCTTGATTTTGACAGAGTATCGTAGTTGCATTATAGAATTCTGCGGGAGACTCAAGGGTTGGTTCCTCAAGGAGTAGATTTCCTCTCATATCAGTAATTATGAGAGAGGTCTCCATTCGTTTGAAGAGATCACTTTCATTCAGTCGCCAGATATACATGAGGTTTAAACCTTCAAAGGCTTCGTCCGTATTGATTAACTCAGCAGTGATACCTTCATAGATTGGTAGAACTAAGTTTTCAACAGAAATGAAATCAGACGATGGATTAAACACATACAAATCATTAGTTGCTGTGAATAATGGAAGAATGGATGAAAAAAGAGTGCAATGTAGAAGAAGTATAACCAAAATTCCTTGGTTCTTAGAAATATGCATCTAATCTTCACCAACCGGTATTCCAGAATCGGATCCGGATTTCTTGCGATGAAATAGATAGGCGGTCAAAGCAATTACTCCAACTACGCCCGATCCAATTGCAAGTAATACCCATGGTTCAATACCAGGAACCTGATGCAAGGTGATGAGTAGAGTATTAGTTGCTGTATTATCGAATAAATCAACAACCACAAGATGGACCTCCCATACTCCTGGAGAGGGAGGATCAAATGAGTACACGATGGGAGATCCATCCCAAGGAGCAGTATATGACAGAGTCCCATTAAGGTAAATAGAATAATTCCAAGGAGTCCGATCAGAAACAGTCCATTCTATCTCATATGGTGTCTGATTAGTCCATATCTCCAAGTCATTCAGTTGATTGATAATGGGTGCATCATTGTCGGATCCTTGTTCATTGTAGTTAAGAGCTACAATGGCATCGAGAAATACCGTTTCGGAACTGTATATCTCTAATTTCACATATCTAACTTTATTGTACTCAATCGATGATAATTCGAAACTGTGGTTTCCTGAAACCACTCCTAAATCCAGGAATGGCTGAATCAAATCCGGAGAAACTGAAATAGAATAATTACCTCCATTCGCGATAACCTCAAAATCAGTTCCCTCTTCATCGAATATCTCTTCATTCTCACCCATATCCAATGTCATATATCCTGGACCATAATCCTCGAATAGACTCGCAACCTCACCATCTGGTGCTCCTACTGCATTATCACCATCCGAATACCATGCAGACCTAGTTGTAACTACTGCGTCAACATATGCATCACCAAAGTCAACATACACTGTAAGCCAGATAGTACTTGAGATTGAATACAACTCATCACTGACAACCAATGTGATATTATAATCACCTAACCGCCAACCATCTGCCTGCCAATTTATTATCTCAAGGGTGAGTTGAGGTGCTCGTTTAGTCCCCTCCTTCATTATGGTTCCATTCCTATATAGCATCCAATGGGTTCCGCCATGAACTTCCCAATTGTATCGAACGGTGCTCTTAGCCCACTCGATAGTGTCAGAGTATGGAGCCTTCGTCAATATAGGAGGGCTTGGAGGAATTACATACAACCAGCAGGTAGAGGAGTTAGTATTTGACACAACATCCCGCAGAATCATTGTAATATTATATAGACCCTCATCAACACCTGATACATGCCAATCTATGTTATGTGTGCCACCGTTCCATGTACCAGAGAGAATTATTGTACCATTTCGGTATAGGTACCATTCTGATGGAGAATGGTCAAAAACCGACCAGCTCATCGTAGTTGTTGTATTCCAGTCGATGCTAGTATCATCAGGCACACTCGTAAACACCGGTATTGCAGAAGGATTTACAATAACCCAAAACGAATCACTATATACAATTCCAGTTGTGTTTGTGAACTCCAATATTATGTTATAGTGACCTATTGATAGAGTGTTTAGGTCCAGATGAATATCAGACTTATCCCATATGTCCTGACCTATGACAGTACCATTTACAGAGAGTTCATAGGAAACAGAGTAGGAACTTACACCACTCCAAGTGATTATAGAATTAGAAACACTCGTTTCAATGATTAAAGGTCCAGTTCTATCGATATGAAATGTTCGCACACTTACATTGACAGTATCTGAAGTGCCATGACCGCCTTCGTCCTTGACGAGTAGGGTGATGTTATGGTCCCCTACGCTGAGTCCGCTGAAACCGAAATTTAGGTTCGTGGCCCGCCAGAATTTATCAAACTCGACAGGTCCATTGTCAGATAGGAAATCATCAATGTAAAGCTCATATGTGCCATACATGGTCCGCTTTGACCTGAAGTTATACCACGTCTGCCATGACAGGTCAAGACTAGAGCCATAGCTCACTAACACATCGGGTGGTGAAGAGAGTAAGGGAGAAAATCGGATCCGTTCCATTCGATATACACCATAGATAAATTCCTCAGTGTTTTCAAAAGACATCTCCCAAACAATATCACCGTCCTCGTTAACCTCAACTAATCGAGCACCATATGGACCTACATCCTTAGTTTCGGTTCCGAACGTACCTAATCTGTTACCATTAGCTAACCTATCAGCATCTCCCCACCAGGCTGAATAATAGCTAAGATCACCAGTCCAAGACCAAGCCTCGGTGGCAGTCATTGTATTCTCATCAATTTCAATCTCAAGGATGCGAGACCTGTGATTCCCATTGTCTGTTTGATTATGAAAGTCATTATCAAAAATAATGTACCTGTTATCATCAATCTGTTCGACAGAGTGTGCGTGATAGAAGAGGCTCGTTTTTTGGCGACCGAATCTATCTATCAATGTGAAATCACCATACTCCCCAAGTGCCCAAATCACGTCTCCTGTCGAATGATCAATTTTATAGAAAGTATTCACATTGCGTCCATTTAGGAGAATGGTATCCTCATCAGCATCATAAAAAACTGTGTTGCAATGAGTGACATCATTAAATCCACTCTGACGGTCATGATATGGACACCACTGCGTGTAGTCGATGAAATCGTGAACATCTAGACTCCAGACTAGAGTACCATCGAGAGCGTACTCTTGGATTTTATCAAAACGGTAGATGGCACCCCCAATCTCCTCGGTAGTTAGCTCAAGAGTGAAGATTGTGTTATCATTTGGATTGTATTCATATTCATGGTGTCCTCTAAAACCTAGAAATTGATATACATCGGTCTCCATATTCCAAAGCACAGCACCGCTTGAGCTATCTCCAAGAACGGTTGTAGAGTTTATCAACTCAATAGGCTTATTGAAGACGGAGTTCTCAAGGAGTAAGTTTCCCTCCATATCAAAAATGACTAATGAGTTGTTAATACGCTGACCACGTCTGCTAGCATTGATTGCATGCAAATTGAACAGATTGTAACCATCGAGATATCCATCCTCCATGGTAATATCAAAGGAAATACCACCATATAGAGGACTTGAGTAAGTATCACTGGATGTAAATGAATCAATCAAAGGAACAATAGATTGCTCAGCAACAATGTCTTTAGTTACATTTCCAGGAGTGTTATTTGGGGATACAGAAATACAAAGACTACTGAGAAATAGTAAGATAAAACAAGTTGTAATCAAGGAATCCCGATACTCCTTCATTGAAATCACCGTTGTTTTCTATTGGGTCCTTCAATAATTAGACAATATCAACCTATTCACTAAAGTATAGTCATTAGAGTTCACTTGTCAACCATCGGTTTAATAGCAATGATTGATTACAACCACATAATGTAGGGAGATGACTCCTGATGAAATTCGATAATACCCGAACAAAGATAGTGTGTACAATTGGTCCTGCTTCGAAATCTACAGAAACACTAACCAAAATGATCGATGAGGGAATGGATGTTGCTCGACTCAATCTTTCTCATATGGCGCACCTTGAGGCGAGAGAAACATTCGATAGGATTAGATCTATCGATGACTGCATCGCTATTCTTTTCGACCTTCAAGGACCCAAGATTCGTGTTGGAGAAATAAAAGAGGCGGTGAAACTCCAAGTAGGAAATGAATTCATACTCTCTACTGAAGATTTCGTGGGAGATGAAACTAGGGTATCTGTGTCCCATAAAGAACTTCCAGATGATGTCAAAGTTGGTGATACTATCGCGATTAATGATGGTACGGTTAGACTACTTGTGAGAGAGATTCAAGGTTCTGAGATATATACAGATGTGATGAGTGGGGGGATAGTGTCTAGTAGAAAGGGAGTCAACGTACCTGGGATAAAGCTATCATGCGGCATCCCAACCGAGAAAGATCTGAATGATTTAGACTTGGCTGCTGAACTAGAGCCTGATATGATTGCGCTGTCCTTTGTGAGAGAAGGCGATGATGTTAGACGCGTAAACGAGATTGTCGAGGCTAACGGTCCACAACATGTGGATATTGTAAGTAAAATTGAGCACATGTTGGCAGTTAAGAACTACGATGAGATTCTCAAAGAGTCACATGGAGTAATGATAGCAAGAGGAGATTTGGGAATAGAAGTACCAATAGAAGATGTTCCCATTCTACAAAGACAGCTGATAAACCAAGCAAACATCTGGGCGCGTCCAGCGATCGTCGCTACGCATATGCTAGAATCAATGACCTACGAAACTATGCCCACTCGTGCAGAGGTGAGTGATGTTGCACATGCAGTTCTTGATAGAGCTGATGCAGTGATGCTCAGTGGAGAGACCGCGATGGGTCATGACCCACCAGGTGTTGTGCGAATGATGCAGAAAATAGCACGCAGAGCTGAGGAAAGTTTACCAGATATCGAACCCTTGAGCATTACATCGCCAGAGAAGATGATTGTAGAAATAATTGGGAATCTTGTCTACAATGCAGTCACTTTGATACCTGACAAGATTGATGGAGTCATCACTTCAACAAGAAGTGGATTCACCGCACGCTGGATATCCAAGTTCAGACCTCCAACCGCCATTTTTGCTGTGACAAATAACAAACGGGTGATGCGGCAAGTCCGTCTATTGTGGGGAGTACATCCCATCTACTTCGATAAACATCTCAATGATGTTGATTCACTTGTGCAGGAGTCAGTTCGGGCCGTGTATGAGGAAGGTTTGCTAGATGAGAAAAAGGACATTGTATTCACATCAGGCACAAGATTGATTCCTGGGAGAACAAATA
>Ga0315553_10000382_pt1 | contig 39855 bp, 37 predicted proteins | sample SalMarSW160140MG_FD_203099 | JGI IMG/M metagenome (GOLD analysis project Ga0315553, IMG submission 203099) | Salt marsh sediment microbial communities from the Plum Island Ecosystem LTER, Massachusetts, United States - Salt Marsh Sediment SW1601-40 ... | reverse complement strand
AAAGGAAGGTTGTGAAGATATTGTTTGAACTCATATTGAAGGATGAGATGAAAGATAGACACCGTGAAATCTCAGATTATGCAAATTCCCATCCAGATGAGTTCACTAATTTCATTCAAGTATTATTTAATAGTACTGAAGGAGATACTTCTGAAGAAAAGATCAGGGTGCTTGATCTAGTTGACCATCTAACTACTCATCTGGCACAGATCCTTGTGGAAAAGGCTCTTACAGATAATCAGGAGAAGGTCAGAATCTATGGTGTTAAGGCAGCTTATCGAACTAGAATTGAAACTCTAAATGAACAGATTGCTACAGTTTTAATGAATCGTGAAGAGGTTTTTGAGATTAGAAAGTGGATAATCCACATTCTAGCTAGTTCTGATCCTGAAGGCTATGCAAAGATTCTGAGAAAGATTGCTCGTGATAACACAGAAGAGCGAGATATTCGAAAAGAGGTGATATTTGCTCTTACAAATATGGATGATGAGATAACAATTGGATTTCTATGCACACTTCTTGGTGACTACGATAATGAAATCAGGCAATCGGGAGCTTGGGCATTGAGTAAGGTACGTCCAGCTTCATCTATCAGCTGCTTGTTGGCGGCAATAGAAGATCCTGATGAGTATGTTCGAGATTGGGCAATAAGAGCTCTAAGGGATATGGATGATGCAAGAGCTCTACAAGGCTTAGCTGATGTGATGAAATCGGCACAGCCTAGTGAGCAGGTCCGTCTGATACGCTTACTTGTAGAACGACGATCTGAAATCATACTCAGAGCAATTGCAGAAAGACTCTCTTCACCTGATGTTAGAGTTAAACGAGAAGCATCGTGGGCAATGGGTGTGACCTTATTCACACCAGCAATACCAAGCCTTGAAGTACTTCTGAACGATGATGATGAACAGGTCCGCGATTATGCGAAGACTGCATTGGTGCGTATGGGACAGGTAGACCCCACTGATTTTGGAGTGGAACTCTAGAGTTTTTACATCATTCCCTTGTAAAGACCACCATCAACGAGTAATAACGCTCCATGAATATAGCTAGCCATCGGACTGAGTAGGAATGCACAAACAGGTCCAAACTCGTTGGGATTACCCATTCTACCTAGAGGGATACGTGTTATTATTGCGTTCATGGGATTGATATCAGATTTTTTGGATTCTGCCATGAGCTCTTCAACACGTTGAGTGTGGATATATCCAGGACAAACTGCATTGATACGGATTCCATCTGACGCAACTTCTTCAGAAAGGGTTCTCATCATGCCAATGACTGCAGGACGTAATGCGTTTGAGAGGAGAAGGTTACCAATCGGTTGTTTGACTGAAATCGAAGTACTATACAGTATTGCGGGGTGGTTTGATCTCTTCAACAAAGGCAAGGCCTCACGAGTCAATCGGACTGCACTCATAAGTGTAAGCTCGAAAGCGTTTATCCATTCGGTATCGCTCAAATCAGAGAACGTTCCCGGAGATGGACCTCCTGCATTCACAAATAGTCCATCAAGCTGATCTATAGATGCAAAGAGTTGTTTGATATCCTCGTATTTTGACACATCTGCGACTCTATATTCTGCATTTGGACCAAGCTTTGACACTGCATCTTTTAACGACTGCTCAGTCCTACCACATATAATCACTTTAGCACCCTCGGCTACCAAGGATTCAGCAACACTAAATCCAAGTCCCTTTGAAGCAGCAGTGACAAGAACTAAACTATCTTTCAATTTCAGGTCCATTGTAAAAAAACACCCATGGAGCAGTAACAACTGAGAACTATATTATTGCTCCGAAATCTGCTAACATGCATCAGGGGATACTAATTGCTCTGTACGAGCTCCAAGTGACACCTCTAGATGAAGAAATGACGCACTGAGTCGCTGAAATTCATTGGGAACTTTGAATTCACCCATTCCGAGAGAATTCAAAACGTTCTTGATTTTCTTAATGGACAACTTTTGACTATCCTGAGAACTGAACGATAATAGAACGCGGAGTTGATCCAAGTCGGGTAATTTGTATACTGACTGGCACTTTACTCCCTTCTCCTTTAGACCGGTTTTTATCTTTGTTTCAATAGGTTGCATTAGTACTTCCGCCATGTATTAGTTTGATTTCTGATAGTATAAGAACACCTCTCGGAGATTTTGAGAATGGGTGTTACAGAGGTAGTACTGGGTTATAGAAAAAAGCCACCATGGCGGTAGCACTAAGATTTGAAATGAAATTTATTATGACCCAATTTCAAGTTCGTCTTTGATTTCGAGCACACCGAAAGTATTCTGCACGCAGTTTGTGATAATTTGTCGAGTGAACCAATTTGGTATTGTGCCCATAAGTGTAATTATACCATCTTTGACCTTGACATCAATTCGGTCAGCCTCAACACTGCTTCGTTCAAGTGCTGAGATAATGTCACGTGCAATGACTTCGTCCTTGAGACCTCTTCCTGGTACAATAGTAATGTTATCAATGACTTTAACGACTCCAAAGACATGAGATACTAATTCGTGTGCCTTGATTTTCTTCCAATATGCATCAACAGTGCCTTCTAATTCAACAACACCTGCTTTTACTGACACTCGTACGTCTTGTCCATATAGGAGCGTGGTCCACGATAGAACATTGTTGATTCGCGATTTAATTTCAGGATCTGGGGGTATATCTTGAGATGTAGGGTATTCTATTGCAAGGTGATTCATGACTTGAACTACACCTTTTGTTCCCCAAGCAGTCATTAGTGCTGCTTCAGAAGCAGCGTAGTTTGGAACGCTCCCTGTCAGAGTGACTCTATGATCGTCAACGTCCACTTTAATTTCTGAAACATCAATTCTGTTATCCCAATATAATTGGTCAACAATGTCTTTCTTCAATTTTTCATCTGTTTCTTTCAATTCAAAACATTTCCATTAGAGATTTGATATATTATATAGGAGTCTGCCTTTATAACTAAGGAGATTTAGGAAATCATAGTTCTTTTTTTTGTTTTTGAGATAGTAACCACAGAGTAATCCTTTTAACAATATTAGTGGGAAATCCGGACTTGGCGGAGCGTAGCTCAAAAGAGCATCGTTTTGGCGAACTCTGAGCAATCTGGCAGAGCAATGGACTGTAGATCCATCGGTTGGGAGTTCAAATCTCCCCGCTCCGACCACTTCTTTTCTAAAGTCTATGATCACTAAAGAATAATTTGAAATGGAAAGAATCGAATATATTATTTTAGTAGCTGGTGAGTAAATAGTGAAAAACGTTCGTTTCCTTTTTGTTATATTCGAACTGGTACTCATTTCTTTTGTGACAGCAATTCCTATTGCTATGTATAACTCAACCACTACAGAAACTGCAACCACTACGAATCCTGGGATTTCACTTCCTCCGAGTGTTTCGGTATATCTTGGAAGCATCGATAGTGGTGTTCCAGTCACGCGTTACATGGAAGCAAGTTGGTCAGTCATCTACTCGATTAGAGTTGACAACGAATCTCTTGGAATCAGGGTAGTCTTGGAGTGTGGTGCCAATGACTACGATTCAGAACTTTGGCGTCGTATCAATGGGGATTCTGAGAGTCATCCCATATCCACCCCAGGAGGAGAGAACTATACTCTTGAAAATCCAGCGGCGGGAACTTGGTACGTACACGTATATGCAATCACTGGATCAGGTCCATTCACATTGACAGTCACTGTTACTTATCCTAATTCGTCTACAAGTACTTCTGTAACCACTGATACACTCCCAGAATCATCAGCCGACCTTTTGCTGATTGGCCTATTTCTAACAGGTTTTGGGGTAGTAATTCTGATAGTTCTTATCATAACCGTTGCAAGGCAGAGATGACATTAGTTATTTCCAGCAAATCCGGCCGTCCCGACCATTGATTCTGTTTTATCCAAAAACAAGACTGCATCTGTTGAGAGGAAGATATCTAAATTAGGTCTTCTGCAGCACTAAGTCATGAACTCTGCTACTTCGTCAACAGTCAATCGTGATCTGGGGCTAGGACTCACATCAGGCCAACCTAGAGTTAGAGCAGCAAGCAATTTCCATGGTTTGTTGAAGTAGTTCATTATCGCATCATACGTGTAGAAGATATCACCAATCCAACATGTACCTAGACCCAGAGAATGGGCCTTGAGTAGAATATTCTGAATTGCTGCGGCTACACTATGCACCTCTGTAGTCCATCCAAATTGATTTGTATTCCAAACGACAATATTGACTGGAGCCTCCTCCATCATATCACAGGACCCGTAAGATGAGCCCACATCGTAGCTCAGCTTGCCAAGCTCACTTCTATACATATCCGTGAATCTATCCTTGGCATCACCAGTAAGCACTGTAAAACGCCACTGTTGACCATTTTTGGCACTTGGAGCATATGTAGCAGCTTCAATTACCTGCCTGAGAAGTTCTTCTGGTACTGCATCACCTTTGTAGGCTCTGATACTTCTCCTTCCCTCGATTGCATCATCTAAACTCATTGCTTCACGGCTCATTTCACAATCAACTGCCTTACTTTGTTACATCTGCTATCTAAACCACATCTTCTGGCAAATAAATGACAAAACTACACTCAAGATCTCCCTTTAGCACGGATTTGACCATCTCGTATTCAAGTGGTTGGTCAAGTGCAGCCTCCCAAGGTTGTTTAGTAAATCCACCGCTGCAATGACAAAAAGTCGAGGACACATCAATATCATCGTTCACAATTGACTCTCGTGCCCATGCACAGTGACAGGCATAGTATCGCTTCATTCTCTCATCAGTTGCAGTGAGATATTCTTGAACCATGTATGGAATCTTCGTATGATAGATGGTGTTACCTCTTCTCTCGCCACTGAGGACGTCAGGACGGCTCTTGACAAATTCGACGACGTCATCGGTGATATATTGATTATAGAAGAGAGAACCATCGTCTCTATGTTTTTCTAGTTCTGCAATCGCATTCGCACGTTTCTCTTTTAGATAGGTATCAATATTACCAGCGTTCAGAAACTTCTCTCGTTCTCCCTTTCTGAAGTCACGAGGTAATCCATGAGCAACGTCAGCCAAGATGCTCTTGCAGGTATCAGAATCCAAAACTTCCAATTGCTTCAATACTTCCCGAGTTACTTTCGGTTTTTCAGTAGCAGGTAGACCTAAGGGAGGTAGGTTCTCTTTTGGGAGAATGTTGTCACGTTGCGCCTCACCAAGATGTTCCTCTAGTCGTTCATAGAGAACATTCATCACTTCGCCCCCGTCAAATATCTCAAGAACTGGAAGGAACAAATCCATATTCTTTACAAAGTATGCATACCGAGACAATGCAGCAAAGTTGGAATAGGTATTTGCATTCTCTTCAATCAGGACCTTTGAAAATTTGGTGAATTCTTCTGCGGTAGCAGTTTCAAGTGTTTTTCCAAACTGTTCTAGAAATTTTTCAAACTGTTCTACCATCTTTACGTTTTCAGCTACTTCCTCTTCAGGGATAGGTTGTTCCCTATCGGTCAGGTATTTTCGATAACCTTCCGTATCCATCTCTTCAACACCCACACAATCTTTACGTTAATGACTTATCAAGCGAAGGATGAAAGCAAGTGTTAAACTGTTTACTCGGAAAAAGTGAGGATTCGAAGGCTTAGTACTAGTTGTTTTGTTTCTACAGTCGATAGTTACTGGTAAGAGAGTTACTATTTTTTAGGTAACTGCTTTATTTATAACAGCGATTTAACTATAGTATATTGAGACGATTTTAATGATGAAAGCAGTTGAAGTTGTGAAAGATGTCTATTGGGTGGGTGCAGTAGACTATAATGTACGAAATTTCCATGGATATAGCTACACTACTCATCATGGGACTACATTCAATGCATACTTGGTTATTGGGGAGAAGATTGCGTTAGTTGACGCAGTATTTGGGCCCTTCTCAAAAGAAATGTTTGAACGAATAGAAAGCGTGATTGACCCATCTAAAATTGATTATGTTGTATCAAATCATACTGAGATGGATCATTCAGGTGCAATACCTGATGTATTGAATAGAGTCAATGATGCAATCTTGGTCTGTACTGATAGAGCAGTTGATGAACTTAAGAAACACTATGCAGATGGTTGGAACATTAAGACTGTAAAGACGGGTGACGAGATTGATTTAGGAGGGAAGACTCTAAGATTCTATGAAGCACCTATGCTTCATTGGCCTGAGAGTATGTTCACCTATTATGTTGAAGAAGAGCTACTAATGCCTAATGATGCCTTTGGACAACACTATGCAACAGCGAAACGTTTTGCGGATGAAGTTGATCAAAATGTACTCTGGAGAGAAGCTGAGAAGTACTATGCGAATATCTTATGGCCCTTGAGTCGCATGGTCCAGAAAAAGATTGAGGAAGTTATTGAACTAGGTCTTCCAATTAAGATAATCGCACCCTCTCATGGGCTGATTTGGCGGAAAGACCCTCTGCAGATTGTGACAAGATATCTGGAATGGGCAAAAGGAGAACGCACAACGGATAAGGTTGTAATTGCATGGGATACCATGTACGAGTCTACTACCAAACTAGCAAGAGCAATGGCAGAAGGAATCAATGATGAAGGTTTGGAACCACTTCTAAGATTGATTCCACATAGCGACCGTAGTGATATCATAGCAGACCTCTTAGAGGCAAAAGGCATTCTGGTGGGATGTCCAACACTCCACAATGATATTCTTCCGACTGTTGCTTCAGTATTGTCTGATTTTGGGGTATTGAAACCTGCGCGAAAGAAGGCAGCCGCATTCGGTTCCTATGGTTGGGGTGGTGGATCGGTCAAAAGAATCCAAAAGGCAATGGAAGAGGGAAAGATGGACATCATAATGGAGCCGTTTACTGTAAAGTGGGTTCCAAACGAAGAAGAATTGAAACGTGCCTACGAGTATGGAAAGGAATTTGCAAAGAAAGTGAAATAGAATATGTCAAAAGAACATGCAGAGTACGATGTGGCAGTTATAGGAGGGGGGCCTGCTGGTCTCTCAGCTGGAATGATTTCAGCATATAAGGGTCTCAAGACCATTGTCTTTGAAGGTGGTACATGGGGAGGATTATTATCAACAATCTATCCCTACAAGCATATCTACAATTATCCAGGAATTCCAAAAATCTTGGCCACCCATCTTGTTTCAGAATGGGTCAGACAAGCAGCTGATCTCGGAGTCTATTTAGTTCAGGAGCGGGTTATAAAGATTACAAAAGATAAAGACATACTAACTACTGAGGGGAAATATCACGCTAAGGTAATCACAATTGCTACCGGAATGAAACCAAATACGCTTGGAATTTCTGGTGAAGAAAAGTTCTCAAGAAAAAATAGCGGAGTGTTTCCATACGTTACCGAACCCGAATTCTTCCGCAACAAGAAAGTGTTAGTCGTTGGAGGTGGTGATACTGCATTGGATGCAGTAATAGATGCTCACAAGGTGACTGACAAGATTTGGATTGCTCATCGAAAAGGTGAATTCAGAGCAGCAGAAACCACCCTAGAACAAGTGATAGGACAAAATATGGCTGAAGTTCTATACAACACAGAGCTCGTTGATATACGAGGCGAAGCTGAGGTTTCACAGGTAACACTCCAAAATAATGATAATGGAGAAAAATGGGATCTTGCTATTGACCGTGTGATAATCGCTATTGGATTGGTTCCAAACACGGAAGTGTTTCATGATTTAGGTCTCGAGATGAATGGAAAATTCATAGTCACTGATGATGAGATGAGGACTAATATTGAAGGGATGTTTGCAGCAGGTGATATTGTATCGGTATATCAGCTGGCAACAGTAGCTGCAGCTCAAGGAGCACTAGCAGCACATAATGCCTACAAATACATAAGAAAACCCTACTGGGCATGAAAAGATCTCTGGGTCAGTCAAATGGAGAGATGCCAGCTTGATTTCAAGGCGTTGAAATGAAGGCTTATAGATGAAACGAGGATTTCACTGGCTTGTCGATTTTGTGCTATACTGACATCTCATGGTGAACATAATGGCCTCATATGATGAAATAATCAAACAAAGAAGAGAATTATTGAAAGCCCATGACTATGAAGCTTACCCTCCTGAATCATGGTGGGAACCTGACCAACAAAAGGGTGTAAAAGCTCCACCATTAGAGAAACCTTATGATAAGGAGGGTGCTTTGATTGATTTGATTGCTCCAGAAGAATTCACCTTTGGGCAAGTATCGTTATTCAATGCAATATCTAATCGTGAGAGCCGACGTGTCTATACAAATCAACTACTTACTCTCAAAGAACTATCTTTTCTATTATGGGCTACACAGGGAATACGAGAAATTGACAAGAATCAGGTCTGGACCAAACGTGTAACACCATCAGGGGGTGGACGCCAGCCCTTCGAAACTTATCTGTTAATCAATCAGGTTGAAGACCTTGAACGAGGGGTATACCGGTACCTTCCTATTGAGCACAAACTTGTTGTGGTAAGCAAGAAATATCCGGATGCAGAAGAACTCATTAACAACGCCTGGTTTCAGAATTTCATTGGAAAGTCAGCAGTTGTCTTTGTTTGGGCAGCTATTCCGTATAAGATGGAATGGCGATATAGTATAATGAGTTACAAAGATATCCTCATCGAAGCAGGTCACATCTGTCAAAATCTGTATCTTGCATGTGAAGCAATCAATGCAGGAACATGTGCTATTGCTGCATATGATCAAAAGGTGCTGGATGATTTAATCTGTGTGGATGGCGAGAACGAAATGACTGTCTATATCTCACCAGTTGGGAAGATTGTAAGCTCTAAGGAGAAGTGATGCTGTGAAATATGATATTCGAGTAAATGAATCACAAGAAGATATTGAATTCCTGTGTGAATCATGTTTTCAGAATGCAAAGAGTATTGGTGCAATACAGTATACATCTCTTATAGAACAGAATCCTGATAAGAATGAGGGAGAAGTATATGAACTATTCAGAAGCGAGATGCTGGAGAGTTTTGATTTTACCAGAAAGGATTGTCGTGTCTATATCATAGATTATGATAAGGTTCCTATAGGCTATATTTGGGTGGCAATTCGTGATAGTGAAGACCCATGGGATATGGATCGTCCATTATGGATATTTGATATCTTTGTCCAATCTGAATATAGGAGAAAAGGTCTAGCAAAACAGCTCTTGCAACAAGCAGAAGATTTTGCGAAAGAACTTGGAAGAAACATTGGTCTTTTTGTACATGCACACAATACAGGAGCTATAAGACTATACGAATCATCGGGTTATGAGGTAAAGACGACCCCCATATCATGGAAATTTGAAGAAAATGACAAGATTATGAATTCGTTTCCCGAATATAGAGTAAGACAGCCCGTAAAAGAGGATAATCAGATTATTTGGAACATGGGACTTACTGCTTTTGAACGCCTTGTGAGGTATTCTACAGATGTTTCTGATGAGATTATCTTCAAAAAATATCAATCAATTCAGCAGGAATATGATTTACAAAGTGGAAAATATATGAGATATATTATATCTGATTCCAGAGATGAGATTGTCGCCTTTATTTTAATGGGAGTAGCATATTTCAGTGAAGGGGTGAGTCTGGTTTATGATTTGGCCATAAAAGAGGGAGAAAAGAACAGTGATTTGCAGAAATTGTTGCTTGAAATGTTCAAGAAATGGTCAATTGATAATGAGCTCTCAACAGCATACATCTTACTACACTCTGAAAATGACATATCTATTGATGTCTGCAAAGAGATGGAATTCAAGATTCTAGGTTATTTTATGGAAAAAAGGCTGAGATAAGCGATAAGCCCTTTAGTCGATTATTATTTGTAAATGGTGGAGGTTTTCACCTGCCCCATTACCCTATAGAAGACACATTTCCTGTAACAGAAATCAACAAGATTGCTGAGAAAGAATCAACAGGTTTTGGAAGAAGACATTACAGACCGGTTTATGTGATGCATAAATGGTGGGCAAGACGGCTGGGTTCGGTCTTTCGCAGTATTCTACTATACTCTCTCGCTGACAAAAATACCACAGATTGGAATCAAAATCCTGATGATTTGTGGAGATTGTACTCTCAAGATACTGATTTTTCAGGGAAAATTGTATTGGATCCGATGATGGGAGGGGGTACGACAGTTGTTGAAGCATTGAGATTCAGATGTAATGTAGTAGCAGGAGACCTGAATCCTGTTGCATGGTTCATTGTCAAGAAGCAAATAGAGAATATTAATCCTGAAGTCATAAAACAAGCATTAGTAGAATTAGAAAAGGAACTTGGCAAGGAACTTCGTAGGTATTACAATACTACATGCCCTGAATGTGGTGCAGAAGCCGAAGCTATCTATTATTTTTACTGTAAGGAACTAGAATGTCCAGATTGTAACGAAATTGTTTCGCTTATGCGCAATTTCTTCCTTGCTAAATCACCGAATCGATCAGGGGATTATGTCATCTGCCCCAGTTGTTGGGAAGTATTTGAAACAAAGAGCGCAAAAATTCAAACTGAATGCCCAAAATGTCAGGAAAGATTTGTTGCATATGATGTAACGAAGATAAAAAATCGTAGATACATCTGTTCTACTGAGAGTTGTGAAGGTGGCCGGATAATAGATTCAATCTCAGGTACTAGCAGATTGAAAGAGAGAATGTATGCTATAGAATTCCATTGTATGAACTGCGAATCTAGTAGGAATCCTAGATTGAAGATGGGTCGTGGATACAAAAAGGCTGAGATGCATGATAAAAAATTGTTAGAATTAGCAACAGAGGAGTTTGATCTTATTGAGAGTGAGTTGCCAATTCCGTCTACTGAGATACCAGTTGGGGTTGAAACTAAGCGTGCTCAAAATCACGGTTATGTACGTTTTCGAGATATGTTTAACTCTAGGCAACTGCTAAATTTGGGAAAGATTTACCGTTGGATTCTTGGACTTCAGGACTGGAATCTAAGGGAGTTTCTTATTCTTGCCTTCTCAAATTCTTTAAAGTATAACAATATGTTTGCAAAATATAACAGTACTAGAGGCTTCATTACTGATATCTTCAGAACTCACTCGTTTTCACCATCAATGGCACCTGTTGAAGCAAATTGTTATGATACAGCTAAGGGACGAGGTTCATTCACGGCATTTGTGAAATTGGTTATTGAGGGAAAGGAATATTGTCAATCTCCATTTGAAAGGGTAGAAATCGATGATGAGATACAGAAAGTCCATCATGAAACTCGGATTTCTGCGAAGCTGGTTAAGAAATTTCAGAGAATAGGAGGAACCCAAACAGTATTTTTGCAGTGTGGTTCGTCTGAAAATTTGCGCATTCCCGAAAAATTTGTTGATGTGGCAATTACAGACCCTCCATATTATGATAATGTGATGTATAGTGAACTATCAAATTTCTTCTATGTATGGTTAAGATTAGGATTGAATGAACAATATCCGTATTTTCAAGATGAATTAGTACCTTGGGAAGATGAGGTGATTGAGAATCGCATACAAGAGAAGCAAAAATCTGATTTTTCTGAAGGACTGAAACGAATTTTTCAGGAAACCAATAGAGTGTTGAAAGATGATGGCTTGCTTGTCTTCACTTTTCATCATAAAAAGTTAGATGCATGGGACGCATTATTGAGAGCGGTATTGAATGCAGGTTTCTATGTAACTGCAATATATCCGATTAGAAGTGAAATGCGAGCATCTACACATCTCCATGATATGAACAACATCGTCTATGATGTGATATTGGTATGCCGAAAGCGTACCAAAGAATCGGAATTTGTAACTTGGAAAACCATTCGTGACCGTATTTATAGGACGACCATAGAAATCATAGATGAACTCATGTCCAATGAAGAACGACCTAGTATTTTGGATGTCTATATGATAGGTCTTGGTAAATGTATTGAGCATTATTCGAAACATTATCCAAATGTCGTTGAAAATGGTCGAAGAGTTGAAGTCGAAGATGTTCTGAAATCAATACAGGAGATTTTAGAACCAAGAATGCGGAATTTTGATTTTAGATGATTGCAGAGATCCAAGGAAGCAAGCCATTGGATAATAAAATACAGAAAATTAGTAGTAGTATAGACAGAACTAGAGGAAAGGAGTCGACTACTCTCCATTTTGATTCTCGAAGATATGTTCGGGTTTTTCTGTATCCGAACCCTCGAGTATCCATGGAATTAGCAAGTGTATCTATACGAGAGAGTGCCGAAACTAATAATGGGAAGAATGTGAATCGTAACGACCTTAATAATTTGGAAGGGCTACCCACCTCCATTGTGATTCCTCTAGACCTCTGAGACATACGCACTAAATCGGTTTCGGCATCGAAAATGGGAAGAAAACGCAATGCTAATACCAATCCGAATGCGTATCTATAGGGAATTTGCAATCTTGTAAGTGAGTGTGCAAATAATGTAGGATCCGTGATGGAGATAAAGAGCATGCTTGAGAAGACTATAATTAGAAAACGTAATGCAAGAATCAGACCACGTTCTAGACCATAGTCAGTAACAGGTAGTGCTGGACCAATATCACCATACTGAGGAATTATGAAAAACAAAATCTCGCCATTGATTGTAACCAGAAGTTGAATGACAAGCATAAATAACGAAAAAATTACGAGAAAACGGATTCTGCGAGAGGATAATTTCAATGAAACTCCTGCAACACCAAAACAAGCTAGTATAACGACTAACAGAATAATAGATAGTATCCAGCTTGGATAGATGAAAATAGCAGCCATGATGAGTATGAGTGCGAAAAAGTTGATAGTTGGGTTGAGTCTGTGAAGTATGGAATCTCGTTTCGTGTATCCTAGAGACCTACTCAAGAAACAATACCTCCTTCATAATATTCACTACGTCCTGTTTCATTAAGCCGTTCAAGAACCTGACTTGGTGACCCATCGAATAGGATGCGGCCCTTTTCCATGAATAATAGTCGGTTACAATGGTTTTTAGCAAAATGACTATCATGTGTGGCTACAACACATGCCCCTGCTGTTTTGGCTCTCTCAACTAGCACCTCTGTAATGAAATGTCGTCCATCCTCATCTTGACCTATGAAGGGTTCATCAAATAGATGCAGGAGAGGACTATGTGCTACTGTGGATGTCACATTCAATCTTCGTTTTTGACCATGGCTCAGAGAGAAAGGATTGTGTTCCTTCATTTTCTCAAGTTGTGCTCGCTCCAGGAAATCTTCTGAAATATGTACAAAATTCGTATCATCTAAATCAAGTACTTCACTTGCTAAGAGTTGTTCACGCCAGACTGTTCGTTCAAAGATTTGATGAGTAGGATTCTGAAAGACTATGGCAATCTTTCGTGCCATATCTTTTGAGCTGAGTTCAGCCATTTTTTTAGACTCAAGTCGAATTTCGCCATAATTTGGTGTAAGCAATCCACCTAACAATGCAAGAAGTGTTGTTTTTCCAGAACCATTGTCACCCATTAACGCGATTAAGTCACCACCATTAATACTCAAATCAATATCATTTACAGCTTGGACTACATCATAAGAGAAAGAGATACCAGACGCTGTAAGAAGCTCATTTTCGGATATGAGAGGCATATCAGTTCTGGATTCGAAAGATGCAGTTGTTGGTGATTCGTTTATTGTGAGTGTCCCATTTTGCAACTGAAATACCTGATCAGCTATAGAAAGGACAGTATGAAGTCTGTGTTCGAAAATTACAATTCCTAATCCTCTTGCCTTCAAATCAATCAATGTTTTTCTTAGTGCTGCCACACTAGAAGGATCCAGACTTGAAGTGGGTTCATCAAGTATGAGATAATCTGGCTGACAGGCAAGCACGGAAGATATTACAAGTCGCTGACGTTCACCCCCTGAAAGTTGGGTAGTAGAACGATTTTTGAGATAAGTACAATCTAGTTGTTCAAGTGAAGAATCGACTATCTTCTCTATCTCAGTTGATTCAGTTTGAAAGTTTTCAGGTCCAAATGCAACCTCATCCACTACAGTGAGTGTACAGATTTGACTGTCTGTGTCCTGTTGAACAAGTGCTACTTTACGAGATATTTCGGGCAGAGATAAATCTGCTATATCTTTATCATCAATTGAGATTTTACCTGAAAATTCACCAGGAATTGTACGTGGAATTAAGCCGGTCAGACATTTAGCGAGAGTAGACTTACCTGAACCTGTATTTCCAGTAATGACTGTTATTGTACCGCGACGTATCTGTAATGAAACCGAATTAAGTATAGGAGCACTTCTGGGATATGCAAAAGTGATATCCTGTGTATCTAACATCATATTCGTCGCCTAATATATCTCAATTACTGAAACTTTCTGGACCCAAAATGATCCCTCATAATTGCCCGCAATAAGCCATAGACCTTCTAGCGTATCAGTCAATAATAGTTCTGCATCGTCTAATACCAAATTCAAATCAAGAGCTATTACATAACCATCCCAGGCCACGATTCTTACACCAGTTGCTGCCGGTAGTACTTTTGCCTGCTGTAGAATTGTAGTTAGTAATACCCCAGTATAGTTAGTTGGGGGTAGTTGCACAATTGAACCTGAAAGTTGAGCCTCGATTGTCACTATATCATTAGTAAAATCAGTTGGTGAGAATATGAATGGTTGTTCTACTAATCCGGTGATTTGACATGAATGCAAATCAGAAGAGTATCTTGCGACTCCTATTATGTAATACAAAGATCCTGTTATCAAGAACAAAATAAACGCAATAGCTGGTAGATTGCTTTTTGCAAGTCCAGTTCGTGACTTGACAGGGTGTATTTGTGTGATTGGTTTTGATGGTACAACACCGGTCTCGCCAAGAAATTCAATGGTTTCCCAAGCAAAATAGCCAGCAAAAATCACACCTGAACAAAAAGCAAGTAGTGTAATCACAGAGATGTAGAGTATCGGAACTCCTGAGAAGTAAAAGATTTGGAATATTATGACATTTGATGCAGATGCGATGCCAGCTCCAATCCACCAGATTAAACGTGAGGTTACACCTTTAGAGTGATAATCACCTGCAAACCTCCCTACAATATCAATCAGAAACCCTTGAAATAGCGATACAAATAATATTACAATACCATGCGTGCTACCAGTGAATAGTTCTACTAATCCTTTGAGTGTCCCACCAATTGTACCCACTCCAGTTCGTGGAACCATGGCTCGAATAAGAATTAACCAAAATACATGCAGACCTGCCATGAATTGACCTGCCCCAAATGGAACTCCAAGACTTAGATTGATCAGATTCCCAAGATATCCCACAAAGGTACTCAAAGCACCTCCAAGAGAAGCAAGAATTGCTACCGTGACAATATCACGGGTGGATGGGAGAATACTTTCTGTAGCGGTCAGACTTCCACCACCTCGATGAATTCTACATTACTAACCCATCTAGCACCTGCGGACGGATAGACATGATAACCCATTCCTGTTTCCGATGTTAAAGAGCAATCTTCGTTACTATATCCACCATCTATTGGAATCATCACAATGCGTAGTCCTTGGTCCCAATCAGGAGTTGTTGTGCCATTATACGAAAATGCAAGAATCATATCTCCCTGTATGGTGTTCCAAGATTCATTTGGATGCACATTTGAATATGCAAATTCCTGTTGGTAACCATCATAGGAAACGATTCTCAGAATATTGGACGGTTCCATACCTCCGACAAATGAAAGTAGGTCAGAGAGTTTCACACCGATGTATGTGCCTTGGCCGCGCCAGTTTCCATAAGAGTTCTGGAATGAAGAACTACCTTCTATGAGTGTCAACTGTTTGAGATCATCTATGGTCAATGTGACATCTTCAGAGATACCTCGAATAACAACCATGTCTCTAGCGATTGTAGGTTCGGGGAGAGAAACAGGAGTTATAGTCAATGATGTAGGGTGAACCTGAACATGAACGTAATGATAAAAACCACCAGAATCGGAGCTAGCGTATAGGCTTGCCCCAGCACCACCTGTGATGACATAATCAACACCATCAATGACTGAATGGTTAAACATGTGAATATGGCCTGCAAAAACTGCATCTACATTTGTTGATTTGAAAAGAGTAATGAGACGAGCTGTTGTTGTTGAGTTGAGAAGTGTATGATTCTGTGCGGGTCTTGGATCAAAGAGAGGAATGTGGGTGAAGACAAAGTTCCACTTCAGGGTAGAATGTGATAAGTCGGATTCCAACCACCTTAACTCGGATTCAGAAACATCGCCTGATGATGAATTAAAGATGATAAAATGTGCTGGACCATAGTTGAATGAATAAGTAGAGGGTCCAAAGTAGTCGAGATACAGAGAGCTACCACCTAGACGAGTGTCATGATTACCAATAGTAGTAAAAACAGGGACATGAAAGAAGGCAAGTGCATTTGACACTGCTTCATACTGGTTCTGTTGTCCAAACGGTGTGAGATCGCCACAATGAAACACAAAATCAGGATTGTCTATGAGAGCATTCTTAGCTATTTCTTTAATTCCTTCTTGATAGCCTTGCGAATCGCCAAAAACATAGAATTCAAACTCATTAGTAGGTTCTTGAGTTGAAAAAGTGATATTGAATTTGGGCATTGTAGGAATAATTTCGACTGTTATTGATGCATTTTCTGTTTCAATAATGGAGAATGGAACAACAGACTCGATATTTAACTTCGCGGGATTCATATTATTGGTTGTAATTCTGAAAGGATTCGGTCCTGTCCCATTCTCCCAGTTGAGTGTAACAATGATTTCTGGCGTTAATGCTCTAACAGTTACAGATGATTCTGATTGGGCAGTGATAAAACCTCCATTAACAGATACTTCGGGGGTGGTTTGAAACTGACTGAGAGAGATGAAGAAGAGACCTAGACTGGCTGTGATTGTTATTATAACGACCAATGATGCCACAAGTTTCTTTTGCATTAGACATCCACCAGAATCTTACTTTCTCGTTATGTTTGGCTGTATATATCGATAACTAAGTAAGATATGAAGGTTGGGGATTGAAGGAGATTAGAAACCGTCAGTTTCGATGGTGATAGCTATTTTGAAGATTTCTTTGTCATTTCGCAATTCTGCAGTATATTTTAGAGTGTCCACTATCGTGTTTGTGTATAGTTTGTCTAGTGCAACATCGCGCTCAGAGTGTTTTAATGAGAGATAGTATTCGAAGATATTCCAAGCAAGATTCCGTTTTCTAGTATCAAAGATCGGATTTGTATCAAAAAGACTAGCGGCTATACCTCCAATATCCAGAATCCAATTCCCTGCACGAGACTCTTCGAAGTCTACTCCATAAACTCCTTGTTCGCTATAGATAAAATTTCGAAGTCTGGGGTCTCCCTTAATTTCGCAATGTAATGTGTGATAATGAAAATACCATTCTGCAAGAGCTTCCATTAAGGATGAATCGAACGTTCGATTCACGAGGTCAACTAATGGTTCTCCGGGAATATGAGTCATAAGTATCACTCTATTCTGTGCACTGATAACCTCAGGAACCAACAGACCATCTTTGGCACTTTTCCTGAGAATGCTGACTTCTTTCTCAAAAGCATCAGTCACAAATAGCTTGGCTACAAAATCATGATTCGTATCAGGTAGTAGTATATGGAAAACTGCATTTTTCTTGCTTCTGAATCTCTCAGTTATTAGAGGTGATGATGAGGGGTGATAGGTTTCCTGAATAAGAGAATCAAGGGTTTCTATGGATTTAGGACTGATACGGATTCCATCTAGACCTTGAGGAATATCTGATAACAGTTCATGCAGTTCCATGGTGTTATGGGGTTATACTATCCTCCGCTATTAGGATACCGACACGACCATATTGGTTATAACGGGTAATAGGAAGAAGTGGATGAAATGTCAGGCAGAATCTGTAATGTAGAGAAGAATAAGGCAAGATGTGGATGCACATATCCAGGATGTTCTAGACAGGGGTATTGTTGTGATTGCATACATTACCACTGGCAACACAAGGAGCTTCCAGGATGTCTCTTTCCAAAAGATGCGGAAAAGACCTATGATAGGTCTCTTGAGTATTTTCTTGAGGTTTGGAATAAGAAATTAGGTAAGAAGTAGACAGTCAATGAGAGTCCATTTCCATCTGTTTTTCAGATATCTTTCTTAATAGTAGAGGTCTACAAAGGACATAGAATAGCAGTCCCATAATCACAGGTATTAGAAAAATGATTAGATTTTGAACTGTTGAGTATTCCTCATATGGCCATATTATAGGATAGCCTTGAATAGAATGCACTTTATTATTTGCCAAGCCAGAAGAATGTTGGTGGGTACGCTAGGATTCGGACTGTTGATCCTGCTATTAGCAGCTGTACGACATGGCTAAATGTTTTTGATACCATTATCACCTCGAGAATATGAAGTCGGGATTGTGATAAGATGGACGATTTACCTTCTCCTACAATCATACAAAAGCTCAGAGCGAGGGGTTTGGATGTTGTAGGATATCTAGTCCCTCTTTTTCAGTCAATTCCGTTTGGCTATGCGGGACTCATGAGTGCACCTTTCATATTCTACCTTCTTGGATTGGTGGTTACATCTCCAATTGCATTGCCTGCCTTTGTATTAGCCATCGTGTTTGGTGGATTTCCACTAGAGCTTATCATATCAGGGATTGGATTTTTCCTGTTGGTTTATTCAATTGCATATCTTAGATTGAACAAGAAACATGGTCTTGTTACAGACGGCCCATACAAATTTATTAGGCACCCTCAGTATCTTGGCGTACTCTTATTGACCTTGAGCCTTACTACAAGAAGTGTTTGGATTATAACACACACCTTCGGAATAAGTTATTTTACTGGCCAAGTGACCATTCTTGTCTGGTATGCAACATTAGCTGCCTATATTCTTCTTGCCCTTGCAGAAGAGCAGTATTTGATTATTAACCATCATGAGATATATTCAGACTACTTGCAGAACACAGGATTCCTAATTCCGTTCATGGTTACAAAAAGACGCTCTATAGATGTCATTCTCTCCATCATTCTATTGCTGTTACTAATGCACGGGACTATTATATTATATGAAAATACAATGGAGTGGCCTATTGGGTGGTTCTACTGAAATAGCAGAATTAAGTTGAGAAATGGAACAGATGGCGGGCGCGCCAGGATTCGAACCTGGGATACCCAACTCCGAAGGCTGGTGCCTTATCCATACTAGACTACGCGCCCTACATCGAAAAACTCGTTTTGATTCTTAAGCCCTTCTATGTATTAATTGTTCCAATTTTGTAGATAGCGCTAATTGATTTCGGGATTTAGAATGTGTTCGAGTGGATTTCCCTCCAAGTCTAGGACTTCGAGATTCTCATAGAATATCAGGGGCCGCAAGTCAATAGAGTGTATTCGATTATCTTTTAGATCAAGACCCCTTAGGTTAGACAATTTCCCGATTGGCTCTAAATTGATCTGCTTGATTCTATTTTCTCTGAGGACTAGAGAATAGAGATTTTGACAATGACGAAGTGGAGCAAGATTAACGGTACAGAACCGGTTCATACCTAGATTGAGAGTCTTTAGTTTGATACAAGATGAAAGCGCTGAAAGATCAATTTCATGTAGCTTATTTCTATTCAAAGATAGGATTTCTAAATTGGAACACGTGTTCAAGGGATTTAGATTAATGACTGTGAGCTTGTTGAATGCCAAGGATAGCTCCTGAAGTGTGACACAGTATCCAAGTGGGGAGAGATTGACTTCACTGAGGTCTAATTTTGTCATTCGCAGGGAAGTGAGAGCGGACCAACTCTGAAGAGGCGTTAAATCAATGGATTTCAAGGGATTATAGGAGAGTGAAAGGCGTCTGAGTGGTGATTCACGTCCTAATTGAGCCAAGTCAATTGTTTGGAGATTGTTTTTGGATAAATCAAGCCATTGAATAGTGTTAATATCACGAAGAGGGGAGAGGTCAATATATTCCAAGTGGTTTTTTGAGAGATGTAAAGATTCTAGTTGGGTGAAGGAAGGAAGAAAGGATAGGTCGATTGAAAAGATATTGAGGTTTCTTAGATCAATTTCAGTCTGACTACTTGATAGAGTGATTTCCTCAACCTGTCCATCATTCGTTTCAAACTTTATTCGGACGTCATACAATATGATACCTCAAAAAGATAAACGAGACCTACTCCAATAATCTTCGCATCCTTTCCTCAGTTGGATTTTCAACGGCACCCCTGTCTGTTATTATTGCTGTTATCAGTTCAGGAGGGGTCACATCAAATGCAGGATTGTATACCTTTGCATTTGGAACGGTTACATACTCTCCATTGATTATACGAATCTCATTTTCATCGCGTTCTTCTATTTCGACATCTTCCACATTGGTTTTCCAGTCAATTGTTGACATTGGAACCACTGAATAAAATGGGATGTTGTGATAATTTGCTGTGATTGCCATTGTATAGGTGCCTATTTTATTTATGACATGACCAGTTCTGAGAATTCTATCAGCCCCCACCACACAGCAGTCAACTCTTCCATCACGAAACACGGTCCCAATCATTCCATCTGTGATTAGAGTGGTATCTATTCCGTCTTCCATAAATTCGTAAACTGTTAGCTTTGCGCCTTGTTGTCTTGGACGGGTTTCTGCCGCGTATACCTTGATGTCACCATTATATGCTTCATGGGCAACCCGTACCACTGCACCTACAGTGCCAAGATGCACAGTTGCAAGTGAACCTGCATTACATATTGTTTGAATAGTAAATCCAGGTTTGAGATAGGGAAGTGCATTCTCTCCGATAGCCCTACACATTCGAACATCTTCTTCCGCGATTTCCTTTGCCTCTTCAATCAACTTTTGGATGATCTCATCAGCAGTGCCTTCAGCTTCATATGCAAATTTCAGCATTCGTTCTGTTGCCCAAGTCAAGTTCACTGCAGTTGGACGGGTGTTTAGTGTCACAGCGGCTTTCTCCAAAAAAGCGATCAAATCGTCTTTATCCTTCGCATTACTCTCAATTGCGGCTAAGGCCATACCCATACCTGCAGCAGCACCGATTGCTGGAGCACCTCGGATTTCCATTATTTTTATTGATTGAGCGATTCTCTCATGGCTTTTTGTTATCACATGACTCGTAACAAGTGGTAGTTTCGTCTGATCTACGAGCCTGACCTCGTTGGTATCATCTAACCATTCAATTGTTCTATACATCTTATAGTCCTCTCAAGTGTGTTTCAAGCAGATTCTCTAAGCTACTAATAATCTTTCGAGCTACTTCTTCAAGCTCTGGTGTTAAACCCTCCCCAAATTGTACACTCTTTGGCTGAATACCCAGAAGAATGGATTGTCCGCCTGTTTGCTGTTCAAGGTAAGCCATCAAGAGAGATAGGGGCATTCGGTGAGTGCTGATTGCAATGCCACCGATACGGTCCTTTGTTACAAGTTCTATATGACCAGGAGTTTTTCTCATATCTGCGGCATCAATCATGATTATTCTCGTTGCTCCAAACTCAGCTAAGGGTCTAGCAAATGCTTCTGGAACAGAACCAACGTTTTCTATCAGTAGATTCGGGTGTTTGATAGTCATCTCACTGATTATGAAAGGACCTAATCCGTCATCAGTTCTGAGGTCATTTCCTACTCCCAGAACTGCAATCCTTTCTGCCGGAGCAATGAATTCTGCAAGTTCCTTCTCAAAATCTATATCGGTCACAATAACAACTGCGCTTGAAAGTTGCTATAGTTCTTGTCATTGGTCCCTGTCGAAGGGTTTTTCTCATTATCAACGAGGCTGATGTATGAGTAGGCGAACATACTTTGTCAGATAACAATGAAGACAATCCAGATTTTGTTCCAATTGAGGAACTAGAGGATGGCATAGCAGAAGAACCACTTGAGATTGAAGAAGAACCTGCTAGTGTAATCTTTGACGGAGAGAAAGGATATGTCAACAGAGAAGAGTCTGACAGAATATCTCAACAGGGATTCTATGGGACGCGTCTTGAAGATGGCAGGCTCGAGTTAGAATCTGTCGAACTTCTCCATCTGATAGAGAGAAAGCGGGTCATCGTTGCAGCCAAAGATGGTTCTCCAATAGATGCGAGAGATATAGTCAACCTCTTGCTCCCAAAAGACCCAGACCTGTGGATACGATATCTGGTATTTCGTGATTTAAGAAGTAGAGGCTATGCAGTACGTCAAGGATTTGGGGGAGGAATTGGTTTTAGAGTCTATGCACGTGGAGAGAAACCTGGAATTGCGAGTGCAGACCAATTAGTGTATATATTGAAGGAGGGTGTGCCAATTTCGCTTCATGACCTTGATAATATCACTGAAACATCTAATGCAGCACGTAAGAAACTGATTTTTGCACTTGTTGATCAGATTGGAGAAGTGAATTACTATAGGGTGGCACAGACAATTTTACGTGATAGGAGTGTAAAGCCAGATGAATGATGATTGGGATGACTTTGAATATGATGAAGATATTATGACGTTGAAGGCATTCTTTGACGATCATACAATGAGTGTTCATCTCATAGAGAAGAATCCACCTCGTGCAAAGAGAGGAGAACCTGGCAATTGGGAGCTTGTAAAGCTCTCTGAAAGGATACTCACCTTTGAAGAACTGGATGCTCTTTCTGAGGCAATAATGGAGATAGCTAGAAATGATCCTGAATCATTCATCGAAATAGAGGAAGAAGGCGCAGCCGTGGTGCAACTCCGAAATCTTAGAATTGCGATAGCCACACGTCCGTTTGCGGACAAGATGGAAATCTCAGCCATTCGGCCAATTGTTAAGTTGAGCATCGAGGATTATCATCTGAGCTCCAAACTCATAAACAGACTTGAATCACGGGCAGAGGGAATTCTGGTTTCAGGATCTCCGGGTTCTGGGAAGAGTACCTTTGCCGCAGCTCTTGCGGAGTTTTATGCTAGTAAAGGAAATGTAGTAAAGACCTTAGAGCAACCTAGAGACCTTCAGGTAGAAGAAGCGATTGTGCAATATTCCCCATTAGATGGTAGCATGGAAAAAGCTGCTGATATTCTGTTGCTTGTACGCCCAGATTTTGTCATCTACGATGAGCTTCGAAAGAATGCAGACTTTGCAGCCTATGCTGACCTGCGGTCAGCTGGTGTTGGTATGGTTGGAGTTGTTCATGCGGGTTCGTCAATAGATGCCTTACAAAGACTCCTTCTAGGTGGACGAGTTGAGCTTGGACAGGTCCCAAGTACTGTTGATACCGTTATTCAGATTGAAGCAGGTCAGGTTGCAAAAGTTTCTTCATTGTCCTTAAAGGTGAAACTTCCCACAGGAATGGGAGGAAATCAGCGAGATTTGGCAAGACCTGTTGTTGAAGTACGTGATTTTGAAGGTGGTATCTTGGAATATGAGATGTTCACCTTTGGCGGCGAGAAAGTTGTTGTGCCTGTAAGAAGCGGAATTCAAACAAGAGATAGCAGATCAAGACCAAGCGGCGCAAAACCTGGTGAAACAGTTCCAGTTTCGGTAAGTTATTCCAAGAAGAAAGTGACAATATATGCAGGTCGAAAATATTCAAAGCAGAGAATTGAGATCTTCGCAGATGATTCGTATCTCTTCACAACAGTTGTTGGTCGAAATGGTGAGAGTTCGATTCGTATCAAAACAAGACAGGGTAGCACTTTGGTAGATGCATTAGAAGAAGGTGCAATTGTCACAGCTAAGATTGCTCAGTGATTTCGAAACTGCAAAAGCTTTAACAACTGATAACTAACTCGACTGGGTTTAGGGCCCGTGACCTAGTATGGATAAGGTACTTGCCTCCTAAGCAAGGCATCCCAGGTTCAAATCCTGGCGGGCCCGCCATTCTATTTCTTAAGTATGTATGAACCTTCATTTGTACCCACATGTACCTCATCAGTCATTCCTACGAAAAGTCCAGTTTCTACAATCCCAGGAATCATCTTCAGGTCCACTGCAACCTTTTTGGGATCATTTATTGGCTCAGGAAACTTGAGATCAAGAATGAAATTACCATTATCAGTTATTACAGGACCCATCTTTCGTTCGGCTTGACGAATATTGGGTTTAATCCCCATGCTCTCAATTTTTCTTTTTACCACTCCCAAAGAAAAGGGTAAGATTTCTACAGGAATCAAGAAGCGTGTTGCCAGTTTATCCACGAGTTTTGTTTCATCTACGATAATTATCAAACGTTCTGATGCAGATGCAACAATTTTCTCTTGGAATAATGCTCCACCACCACCCTTGGTAAGATTGAGATTCTTATCCACCTCATCGGCACCATCGATTGTTAATAGTAATGAAGGTGCAATATCTAGATTTGTAAGAGGAATCTTGTGTTCAATTGCAAGTTGATATGCTTGGTATGAACTTGGAACAACACTAACATCTACCTCTCCCTCAACAATCTGACGACCAAGTTCCTTAGCAAGGATTGCTACAGTTGATCCACTCCCAAGACCTAAGACACCCTGTTTTGGAATGAGCTTGATTGCACTTTTTGCCGCATTGAGTTTTGCATTAGACATGTCAATCTATTCCGTCAAACTATAGGATATATTTCTCATTAACCTCTTCAAAAAACCTTCCTAGAGGCTAAAAGGGACTTCTGTCATCACTTATTTTAATTTTAAGAAAAAGAGAGTTTGAGGGGGATTATTCTAGTCCCCACTCATGAGGGATTTGAGACGCTCCATTTCTGCAAGCATCTCTGATTGGAGTGAACTCTTACCACCACTTGGCACATCACCACTAGGAGGACTTGCAGCACCTGGAGGCCCCGAGGGTGTTCCACCGCCGGGAGTTCCTCCTCCTGGAACTCCATCACTGGGAGGCCCTGAGGGTGTTCCACCACCGGGAGGCCCTCCTCCGGGAACTCCACCGCCTGGGGGTCCTCCTCCGGGAGCTCCACCGCCTGGGGGTCCTCCTCCGGGAGCTCCACCGCCTGGGGGTCCTCCTCCGGGAGCTCCACCGCCTGGGGGTCCTCCTCCGGGAGCTCCACCGCCTGGGGGTCCGGCTGAGATAGCAATTGTATCAGGTGTGCTACTAGTTACAGAACCAGGAGCACCGACACTTGGTGGGCCGGTTTCAGTGTCTGTTTCAACTTGTGTTCCTGACATAGCAGCAAGTTTTCGTAGATAATCCGAACGTGCTTGATCAACAGCTGATTCTGTGTCAACAAGTTGCTTAAGCTGTTCATCCTTCGCCATAGCCGCACGTACTGCAGTCAGACGGTCTTGGTAGAGTACCACCATCTTCTCCTTTACCGTTTCATCGAGTTCGCCTTGTTTTCCATAATAGTCAACAGCCGTGAGTGCTTGTTGAACAGCATTCTCCTCAATCTTAAGGAAAATTAATGCGTCTGATGGATTTCTGATGAAAGATACTTTCTTCGTACCAGCCATTCCTGCAGATACGTCACCTGTCGAAGCAATGATAGCCTTGATACTGTCGTATGATCCCTTACCCCCTCCGCCTCGACGTAATTTGATTCCTAGATAGAAAATTATTAACCAAACCGGTATAGAGTAGATGATTACAAACCAAGCGAGTGGCCCGAACGGGATTCCCAATGGTTGAAGAGCATCTGAAATCACTCTGAACATTTCAAATATTGCCGAGGTGATATCGGTATAGAGATCCATTTGTTATTTCACCATCTTTTGCTTCGTACTACATAATGCAATTACATGTAACACATTTTAACTTTCTCGTGAGCTGTAAATCTTTGTATCACGTATGTACCACAAGTATTGCTATCATTACTTTAGAATCATGACTTATTTACGCAACAGCGCTCATAAACATGTTCGTTGTGAACTTGTCTGTACAATGAGTGCTTAAATCATTGTAATATGTATTAATTTTGGATGATTAATGATGTCATTGTTAGATCCGTCAATTGAATATTATGTACTTCATGAGAAAGTATGGAAATTTGGTGGTGGTGAAATCTACAATCCCAATGGAGAGAAGATTGGAGCCATGAAGAGAAAGCTAATCTCCATGCGAGCAGAGATAAGACTCGAAGAGCCTAATGAAGAAGTAATTTGTACTATAAATAAGAAACTCGTTAGTGCGAGGCCTATCTATGATGTTAAGTTACCAGATGACACACTGATTGGAAGAGCGAAGGCAGCATTCATTGCCTTTCGAGGCTCAATCTCAATGTATGATGCTGATGATCAGGAAATTTTCAAGGCACAGGGTGGTGTCATGAAATGGAACTTTGAGATTCGAGACCCCAAAGACAAAAAGAAAGTGTATGCAATTATCAAGAAAGCAGACAGATTCAGGGATGTTTTCTTGCCGGCATTCAACTTCAAGGATAGATATGTGATTCATATTGTCGATCCCAACGTAGATAGGCTGATGCTTCTTGCTTATGCCGTAATCATCGACAACACATATCACGACAAGTGATAGTTCGAAAACTCTATAACTCAATCCTAGTGCGGATTAAACAGGCCCCAGTGGCTTAGAGGCTATAGCGGCTGTGATCTTTCGGAGATGCGGTCAAAGCGGCTGAGGCCGAAAGTTTAATTCTATTCATTTTCTTGTATGATTAGGTCTGAATATACAAGTACACACTCAGGCTGGAATGATGAGTTCATGGTACGAAAGCGTTTACAGATTTTCAAAGATTGGTTTAATCGCAACCTAGGTATCTTTTGGTTTTGGGCTACAGTTCAATTGTTCTCTACTTGGTTATTTTGGATAAGTTCTGACTGGGTAGGTATGGATTTTGTATCGAGGGCTGGATTACCTGTGATAGTATTTGAGGTGACGACTGCATTTGTCCTCATTATAATATTAGATATCATTCCCCCTAGAATCACCCTTTTCCTTAGAAGATATTTACCAATTATTTTTGCACTGCTAATAATTATTCCATTAACAGCAATGTTTGTTTTAGGCACATTTGTTTTATTTGGATATCTGTCTAGCTTGCCTTTGGATTATCCGGAAGCTCTTGCACTCTCTATTGGGATTACTGTTTTCTCGTCTACTCTGGTAATCTTGAAAGGTGTCTATACATGGAGTAATCTTGAACCAATAGCGCGTTATCAGCCAAATTTACATACTTATGTGTGCACTTTCCTTAATGAGAATACACCAATCTTCACAGGTTTCCGTCAAAGGACAATAGAACGTGAAAGTGATTTATGGTTGATTAGTTATGATACTAAGAGAGCAGAAACAAATCTTGAGATTTCATTAGGTTCTGTAGTTGCCCTCATTGCTTTATCTCTTTTCTTCAGAATATTCAATTTGTCCGGTTTGTGGGACTCAAGATACGCAGATAATGCTCTACTAATGACCGGCTTTTTGACCATTATTACAATATTATATGTTATTGATATTTTGAACAAGTACAGGAAATGGCGCACTCTTTGGATTGAGTATTGGTCATTTGTTAGAGATGTTACAGCACCTGGATTATTTGTACTCGACTCACTTCCATTGATGCGAGGTTCACTATATGCGAATATAAAAAGTCGTGCTAATGATGTTCTACAGATACACGCAGAAAAAATAGCATTAAATTATGGGTTTCCGTTTGATGATAGTGACAAAGATAATCTAGACTATTTGGAATATCTGTTATGGTATGATCGTGTGTATCATAAACTGAAAGATATCAGTGAAACCTTGTATGATGATTTTCCGATATTCAAAAAACTGAAAGACGAATTCAATAGATTGAAGAAAGAATTCTACTCGGAAGAATTCGCATCTCTTGTTAGGATGTCATTAATCCTCAATTTAGTCAACGTTGCAAACATTATGCCTGATGTTTTTTTGGGAATCTCAGAATTAGCATTATGGGAAACGGATGAAGAAAGTACAAGAATCAACTTATTTGAGTTTGCCACGAGAGAGTTGGAATTGATTAAAGGTTTGGGATCGATTCCGGTCCCGTCATCTATTGCATGGTTATTAGGTTGCTTTGTATTTGCACTCTCAATCATACCTTATGCAATTACTGTTGGTATAGCAATCGTTGGATAATAGAAGAAAGAATGAATAAAATATACTAGTCCAAATGTAATGATATGGAGCCCCGGGCGAGATTTGAACTCGCGATCTCCTGATTTCTTGGAATCAGGAACAGCCGTCCCCTGACATACAAGTCAGGCGCTTCCTAGTCTGTGATAACATAATCACAACCTCTTAGACCGCTTAGCTACCGAGGCACTTGCAAGCGTCAATCTGAATTGATTATAGAGTTTTCGAAAATGTCATACAATTTCTAATCCTCTGGCTTCTTTATTCGATTCCAGCTAAAACCAAGTTGCTTCATTGTCCAATGGACAGCATTATGACAACGTGTGCAAAGCATTATCCAATCAGCTTGATTTGCAGTCTTAAGGAAATCTACAGTCCAAGTAGAGTTTCTATGATGTTTTTTACCATCTTTTCTGTGAAGTATTAGTTTGAAATCATCTTTGTGTCGTTTACATATATTACATTCATGTCCAAAAATATCGAATCGTAAATCTCGAAGTTCAGCTTTACTAGCACTTGATGGGATAGATCTAACAGTTGTTACTATATCGGGCAATTTAGGGGTATATTCATCAAGATTGTGTTTTCTTCTTTTCACTTCTTTGCTTATATGATTCCAATCCATATTAAAAAACTCTGAAAGCCAAGTCACCATGTGGTGACAACGAGGACATAATGGCGCCCATTCATCTCGTTTCAAGTTTTTCAATTCTTCAGGATGCCATAATTTCTTTGAACTATGAGGCTCACCATCTTTCCTGTGAATTGCTAAGATTCCACCCGAACAGTCTTTATTACAGATTCTACACTCTTTCCCAAAAAGCTGATCCCGGATTTTCTTTGCTTCTCTCCTCTGTAGATTACTTCCGTGGGTTGAATTGGTAAGACTTTCGAGAAGTGTTTCTTTTGTTTCATTTTGAAGAATTTGTTTCAGGTCATTGAGAACAATTTCAACCCGTTTTGATGACACACCAAGTTTCCTAGCAATATCCATGGGCGATAATTTATCCTCGTAAAACATGCGATATATTTTTGAAACATACAAAAATGATGAAGACTGTTCCAGAACCACAGACAGTTGATGGAGCACTTGAGGGACTGATATCGTATTTTCTATACACACTAGGAAAAGCAGCTATTGATGAATTGTTCGGAGGTGAGAGATGAATGATACCTAAAGGTATTTCCCCACATAAAGAAGTCAGTATACCAAAATGGAAATTACCTTTTCTGCCTAAAGAATATAAAAGAACAGATTTGGGAGATCAAAAAGGTGCGATAGCTCAGTATAGAGGCCCAAACAATGTTCATGTTCTAGAATATGAAAATGAATGGAGAGTTCATTGGGATTTTGGAGATCCAAGAACACCTGATGGGTTGTTAGTTCATGTATTTGCTGATGCTCCCGAAGTAGGTTTCTCATTATTAGCAGCGGTTTCAGCTGGGAAGAGAACATACGATGAAACTCAATCTGTTGGTGATGCTATTGTAGACGCAGCTGCAACAGGACTTTCAGTGTATGCAGGTGTCAAGTTAACAAAAGCGATAATCTCGTGGCTTTCTGATATGTTTTCAAAGAACTCTAAAATTTGATAGTTCGTATGTTGAGTAAAATGATTGGTCTTTATACAAAGGATGCTGACTTGTAATCAGCAGGTCGCGAGACTTCATGCACTTTGTGACATGAAGCGTGAATTCAATTCTCGCCTGGGGCTCCATTCATATTTCATTCGGATTCTTTGTCTATTACAAAAATGCTATAGAGAGGTTTGCTTAGAGTAGCGATATGTCTGCTAGAGGTTCTTTTACAATCGAAGAGGCTAAGGAAGTAGGGAAGAAACTGGATATCAAATGGGATAGGTTTGATGTGGAACAATTCAGAATGGGGATGAACGTTGAACTTGAACATGGTATAAGGGATACCCATACCAATGTCACTAATGATGATTCATTGATGACAGGTAAGATTGCGTTAGCTCATCTCAATGAGTTCCCTGATTATTATGATAGACTTGACAAGCTTGAAGAAGAAGCAAAGATTTTCTGGAATAAATAGATGTGATATTCATCCTAGAGATTTCATGAATTAGATATACGATTTCGCCACCTCTTCTTCTAATTACTAGTTCATATAATCGATTGTATCAATTGTAATACACTTGTTGGTTCCGTAGAACCACTCATTTACAACCACAGAAAAATGACAAAAGCGTAGATATAGAATGATAGGAGAAGTCCAATCACTCCTGCAGCTTGGAATAATCGTTTTTGTGTCTTATGATGAAATCTAAACATACCTGCAAAGAAACCAATGGCTCCTCCTATGAAACATAGGAGTAATAGTGTGGCTTCAGAAACCCTCCAGTCATTCAATCGTGCTTTTCGTTTATCCCACAACATCATCGAGAAAGCAATCAGATTGATTATTGTCAAGTAGATTGTTAATAGAATTGGTATGATATTACTTGGAATCATAGGTTGCATCTATGCATCCATCCTCTTTGCAGCAACTTCAAGAGCTGCAACCAAATCGAGCGTTTTTCCAGTCAGAAAATTAATGGTTGCCCCACCACCCGTGCTGATATGAGTGATTTGGTCAGCAAGACCACTCTTTAGAGCCATTGAGCCCATATGCCCACCACCTACTACTGTAATTCCATCACAAGATGCAATAGCATCAAGTATGCGTTCTGTTCCAAGAGCAAACGATTCCTTCTCAAAGAATCCCATGGGTCCATTTGCGAATACAACAGCAGAATTTCGTATAATCTTGACATAGGTTTCTATGGTTCCAGCTCCAATATCGAAGAAAGGATCTCCATTCATATCATCAAAACCACATTCCACACGCATTCCATCTCTCTCAACGGCGGCATCTTCAGGTAGAATGATGGTTTCCTCATAGTCTTTCAATAACTCCCGTGCAGTATGTACTGCCTCTTCATATCCTTTGATAGGTTTCGAATACGACTCGTGGATTAATCCTTGAGCGATGAGAAATAATGTGCCAATCAGGCCTCCAAGCAATGCATTGTCTACTCTATTAGCCTCCAGTAGCTTTTGAAGTGTCTTCACCTTGTCCTCTACCTTTGCCCCACCAAGTACAAGAGTCCAAGGATGGCGATCTGTTGCAGTAGCATCTGTTAGAGTGCGGATTTCCTTTTCTACCAATCGGCCAGCTACTGAGGGTAGAACTGTTGTGAATCCAACAATGGAAGCCTGTGATCGATGTGCTGCACCGAATGCATCATTCACAAAAAGATCAAACAATGGATAGAGCTCTTGGACGATTGGTTCTTTAGCTACCTCTTGTGGTGGAGCTTTCTTGAGTTCACCATCAAAATAACGAACATTTTGTAATACTAAGACCTCACCAATTTCAAGTTTTTCAATTGCTCTTTTTGCAACATCCCCAAAGATATCATTAACAAAATGCGCATTGATACCTAATTTTTTTAGAATTTCAGTATGAGGCTCGAGTGAAATGAAATCGTTGCTTCCGGGACTACCTTGATGAGCCATCAATACAACTTTACTTGAAGATAGCTCATTCAGAGTTGGAATTGATGCTACTATCCGGGAGTCATCCAGTATCTCTTTTGTATCGGGGTCTACGGAACAGTTGATATCCACTCGAATCAACACCCTCTTTCCAGTATATTCGACATCATCTAAAGTCTTGAAAGGTAACTTCATTCAATCACCTATTAAGGTTTGAACAGCACTGAGATAAAGAGATTACTCAAGAATCAGAAGATCCTAATTTGAATCGATGATGGAATCCAGTTTTTTGCCAATCAGCTCGAGAAACATAGTATCGCGCTTGAGAGATTTTTCGTCTTCTACTGTCTGGTTATAGCTTATAGTATACAATGTTTTGATGTTACGAATAGTACTCCGTATTCGACCTAGGCTCTGTTCGTATCTTTCGAGAGAAAGTGTGGTCCCATAATAGATGCCAACATCAGCCTCTGGTAGGTCTGTCCCCTTTTCGATGAGTCGTTCTGATGCAAACAATACTTTAGCTTCACCCTCCTTGAATTCCTTTATGCGAATATATTGTATAGAACCAAACATTCCACCATGAATATGTGTACTTGGAATATTTTGCAATTTAGCTGCATCCATCAAGTGTTTTGTCGTATCAACGAAACGACACATGACTAGTATTTTTTTGCCCTGCTCTGCAAAACGTTCAAGCCAAAAGAGAAGTCGTTTCTCTTTTTGATCAGGTGAATTGGCTTCTGTGCGTTCTGTAATTGCTTGAACAATTGTTTCGAAGTCGGAGTTTGTTGTTAGTGTCTTGTTAGTAATATTATCTATGAATTTTTTGAAGGAGCGAAAAGTGCTTTCAAGTAGACGTTGACGGGCAACTGTCATTTGGAGGTAAGCATTTGCTGTAGCAATAATATTCGCAAGTTTCTGAGGGCTATTTCCAAGTTTTTGTTTCAAGTTCTCTTGAATCTCTTTCTTACCAAGGAGGTCAGTGATGAAGAGAAGTATTCGATCGATTGGAATTTTCGAACGACCTGTCAGAAGTCTATATGCATTATTTAGAGGGCGCATTAAATCACGTTTTATGGACGAGATTAGGGCATCTACATTGGATATCCACTCATCAAACACACGAATTCGTTGTAGATTGTATGCGGGCCGATAGTCCTCGAAGTCATCACCTATAGGGCGTATTTCTACAACAGCATCCTCACCACCAAAAGTAGTCTTGAGTAAGTCGATTTTTGTATCCTGTGAAAGGGCAGCTGTGAGACCAATAACGATTCTCTTTGAAGATGGGGTTAGAAGGTCTAGAAGATATAAAATAGGCTCGAATTTCTTACTTAGACGATAGCTACGTGCTGCAAATTCTCTCAGTAAATGCTCTTCAAGATTCTTTTCATCGACCTTATAATCAACAGGATGTGATGATTCAATCTCCTGTTTGAGATCGTGTATTATTTGGTCAAAAGACCGACCACGACCATATTTATTCTCAATATATTGAATTGTTTCCTCACGTGGTCGACGTTTTCCATAGCTCTGAGCAAATATATCAAGAATTTCGTCAATAATAACGACTTTTACTTGATCCAAGGTTTCATGATCAATTCGTTTGACCCTTCCCGCGACTGCATTCATCAGTAAGACTGGTGTGGCGAATAGAATCTTTGCAAGACTAGCATGTTGTCTTGACATCGAAGCAGGTAGGGTTTTCTGTTCATCTAAAAGAAAAAGATATCCATGATTTGATAGTCCGTATTTACTTGCCATATCATAGAGTTGATACTTGAGTTTGCGATCTTGCACAAGAAAAAGCGCTTTTTCTTCATTCTGGAGTATACCACGTTCTATCAACATATCAAGGATGAGTGTGGATATGAATGTCTTTCCCATGCCTGTAGGTAATAAGACTAAGAAAACTGACTGGTTCTGACTCTCAAGAATATTGATTACTTGGTCTCTTGCATTTAGTTGATACAAGCGTGGGGTATACTCATTTTCCGATGTCACAAAATGACCTTCTATTCACGGATTATAATGTTGCCCATTATAATTGGTGTATAAAAATTTGGAAAGGAGTGAAAAATGCGGTTATTTAGATTTTGAATAAAGAGTGGTGCCGCAGGAGGGATTTGAGCCCTCGACTTCGAGATTTCTCATCTCGAGTTTCGCGGAGACATTTGACCCCATAGTTCAGACCGGGAAATCCGGTCAGATTATGAGTCTCGCGCCCTGCCAAGCTAGGCCACTGCGGCATATTGCGACTTAGAGGTTGCCATGTAGTTCTCTAATTAAAGTTACCTTTCTGAAACATCATTCGGAGAGGATTCGTTCTACTTCAGCTGTAATTAGATTCTTCACCGTCTTACCGTCTGCTTTTCCACGGAGTTCCTTCATCGCGATACCCATGAGACCACCAACAGAACGTTCGCCTTGTTCTCGAACAAAATCGATTCTGTTCTGAACTATCTCTCGAATAATTGATTCTATCTCAGATAGGTCAACCTTCATTAGACCAGTCTTTTTAATAGCCATTTCAACTTGTGATTCTGGATTTTCAGCTAGATATGTTAGTATTTCAGGAACAACATCCGAAGAAACCTTGCCAGAGGACACGAGTTCAAATAGATGCATGAAATGGGAATCTTTCAGGTTTTCAATCTTAAGTCCATCACGATGGAGACTCACTAATGTGTTTTCAAGAGTGACTGCTACAAGTGTTGGAGAAACATCAATTTTTTGAATAATTTGTTCAAATAAGTCCAAGTTAAGAGACCTTACAATCTGGTGTGATAGCTCTTTACTGAGACCGTATTCCTTTGAGAAGCGCTTCTGCTTTTTCTCCAGTTTTTCAGGCATATTACGTTTAATTCGATTTTTCCGCTCTTCAGTTATTTTGACTGGACGAACATCAGTTTCAGGATACATTCTCTGTGAACCCGGTCTTGGACGGGCATATTTAGAACATCCATTTGGTAGAGGCGTTCGCGTTTCAACTGGGACTCCAATGACAGATTCTTGAGCACGTTTCACAACTGCTTCGAGTGCATCAATACATTTAGCTTCATCTGCAGCAACTATGATTACTGCATCATCGGGGTTGGTTTTCAGTGTCATCCTAAGTGCTTTGATATCATCTTCTGTAATCCCATATTTGGGTAATTCATCGGTGTGGAATATTCCACCAACATCACCCCAGAATTTAGCATAATCTGAGAACTCTGTCCCTAATCTTCGACTGGGTTGAATTTCGAAACCTACTAATCCAGCGAAACCAACCAATCGAACACCATAAACTTTCCCACCAGACTTGATCGCATTTTTGATAACTTTAGATTCGGAATCAATGAATAGTTTAGTAACATCACTCACCTTAGCATGACACCCTACAAGCTCCGATGTGATGTTTCTTTTATGTAACTCAGAACGGATTTTGAGCAGGTTATGCTGTCTAAGAGCCTCATATTCTACGGTGGTTGCAAGTAGGTCAAGTTGTTGAAGACCTTTAATCTCCATAATTGCACCATTTTTAATAGAAACGTTAACATCCTGCCGAATTGTACCAATACCTCTCTTCACCTTTCCAGTTGATCTAAGGAGTAATCCTATTGCCAATGCAACTTCCAGTGCCTCTTTTGGGGAGCTTATATCAGGGGCTGTAGCTACTTCGATTAATGGAATTCCAAGTCTATCAAGTCTGTAAATTTTCAAATTGTTCTTATCATCTTCGGATATTTTACGTGCAGCATCCTCCTCTAGACCAATAGTCTGAATACCGATTTCCTTGCCTCCGACATCAATGAATCCCCCAGATGTAACGATTGAGGTTCGTTGAAATCCTGTAGTGTTACTGCCATCTATCACAATCTTTCGCATAGAATGGATTTCATCTAATGGAATTGAATTAAGGAAGTTTGCCATTGTCAGGCAGATATCGATTGCCTCATCACATAGATCATGCGGTGGTTCTTCGTCTGCTTCGACAAGACATGTTGAGTCATTGTAGTATTCATATTGAAACATTCGCTTCCGCTGAAATTCAAACAATGCAGCAGGATCAACTTCACCCATCTCACTCCTTGTAGGACGAAGACGTCGTACAAAACTTGCATCTGGTTCATCATCTCGGATAAAGGTAGGACAATGACAGTATAATTTCCTGTTCGTGTCTAATTGTTGATGGAGCTCAAGACCGACTTTGAGACCAATTTCAGTAAAGAAGGAATCATCTCTCAATCTATTTCACCTCTTTTTGGCCAATATACTCGGATTGCTCACTGCGCATGTTGATTTCTCCCACTAATGAGATTGGTAATATTTTACGAGCTTCGTCCTTGGTTTTTGTATTAGCAAGTAACCACATTAGTTTGACCAGTGCAGTTTCAGGTATCATATCTTCACAGGGAATAACTCCCATGTCCAGTAATTCAACGCCAGGACGATATACATTCATATTGACTCGTCCAAAGATGCACTGGCTCGTCATGGCAACAATAAGATCGGATTCTATTGCTCGTTTTATTGCTGGGTGGATATTTTGAGAAGTATGGCCTAGACCAGATCCTTCAATGACAATTCCGTTGAATCCTGCATCTATATATGGATTAATAGCTAGGTCTGATATTCCGGGGTAAGTTTTAACCAAAGCTACCTTTTCATCAAATTTAGCCTTTATCTTTAGACGCCTAGATTTATCACGTCTAAGCCGCGGTTGTGATATTTCTTTGGCGCCATTTGAATCAAAGCGGTACAATGGATAATCATTAATGGATTGGAATGCATCTCTGCGGCTTGTATGAAGTTTTCGTACTCGGGTTCCGCGATGAGCGTATAAGAAACTGTCATCTGTTTCACCATGCATTACTACCATAACTTCTGCAGCATCTATATGGCCTACGATATCAGTGGCACCAATAAGGTTGATTGCAGCATCCGAAGATGGGCGATCGGAGGACCTTTGAGAACCAACAAATGCAACTGGGACAGAAAGATTCTGTAATGCAAATGATGTTGCTGCTGCGGTTAAGCCTAATGTATCAGTTCCGTGTGCTACTACTATCCCATCAGACCCCTTCCGTATCTCAGATGCGATGCTTTGAGAGATTTTTGTCCAGTTTCGGGGGTGAATATTCTCTGATAGAAAACTCATTACTATTTTTGCATGAATATTTGCATGGTCTTTTAGCTCTGGAAAAGATTCATACAAATCTTGTGCTGAAAGAGCAGGATTAACAGCCCCTGTATGGTAATCTACTCTACTAGCAATTGTCCCTCCAGTACTAAGTATTGAAACTGTAGGCAGATTTGGATTCATTTCAATAGGCGTGGTAGGTATCGTTCGTTTTTTCTTTGCAGCCTTCAATTTTGTAATAAGGCATTCAAAGTCTAGTTTGACTCCCACATTGTAACCATTTGAGAGTTTAATTACGATATGATTGGGATCACTACCAATCTGACTACGAGGCATGAGTATTCCTATGAACTCTTTATCACGACATACGATTTCGATTGAGTCCCCAATATTGACGCCAGCAGAAAGGAGCTTTTCTAATACTAATCCATGATATCCTGAGCCTTCCGATTCCACTGTTATCCTCACCTTTTTGACTAGTTTCATCGAGATTCGGAGGGGGCATAAAGCCTTTGCCAAACTACCCTAGTATCTAGATAAAACGGAATATAACTGCGATTCCAAATAATATGAATATCAAACCGGTGATTTTTCGTATTTTATTTATCGAGATTAGGTGAGATATACGGTCTCCAGCAAGTACTCCGATGATGTTTATAATGAGAAAACCAATTATTGTACCAATAAAGACTAGGATTGGGTAGATTGATTGTGCAGCGAGTGCCAATATTGCAATCTGGCTTTTGTCACCGAGTTCAGAAAAAAGAACAAGAGAAACCATCCCTAGGAAAGTTGTAGGATTGTCACAGGACTCTATGTCTTCGGAATCTGATTTAAGAAGTGTATAGATACCTAGAGTGAAAAATAGACCACCAGAGATGTATATTATCAAATCTATTGGCAAAGCACTTGCCAGAATATATCCAATAATGACTCCAATAGCGGATGAAATCCCAAGAGCTATCATTGTTGCTGCAAGGACAATGAATGGTCGTCTATATTGCGCACTAAGACAGATAGTCGTGAGCATGGTTTTGTCACCTGCTTCTGTTACTAACACCATTCCGATAGATGAAATAAAAGCCGCTAGTGGCATAGTATCACGATTTTAGTCTATGAAGAATTAGATATTATGGGTATAGGCACCAAACTAAGGTACATCTTTTGTACATCTACGATGAGCTTATTGTTAGTGGTAATCTATTAAAACATCTGATATGGGGATATCACTGAAGAAGGAGTATGTGGTGGTGCGGGAGGCGAGATTTGAACTCGCGGACTTCTACAAGAGCGGATGGCTTATAGTTGACCCCATGTTTTCAACGATCTTAAGTCCGCCGCCTTTGACCGGGCTTGGCAACTCCCGCACATGTTTGTTCTTCATACCCGGTAGAAGAGATGGTGGGGCGGGCCGGATTCGAACCAGCGACCTTCGAAGCTTGAGAGGAATTCTCCCAAAGATTCTCGGTGTAAGCGAGACATCATAGCCGGGCTAGACTACCGCCCCATTGACTGCTGGATTATACTTGATTGTAATAAAAGAATTGCTCACTGGCGTATAGCTACTAGGTGAATTTCTTGGCGCTCCTGGTTTATGTTGATTACTTGTCGATTAATCAATCGATCACTAAAAGACTGAATTTGAGTGTGTACATCTGATTCCTTATCTGTCTTGAAAGCTGCAATGACTTGACCGCCGTGTTTGAGTAGTGGAATATATTTTTCAATTAGTTTTGTTGTACCAGAAAGATCAGTAGTCACATCTATTATCACAAGATCGAGCTCTTCAAATTTACAGATTTTTGTAGTTTCAATCGTAAAAGCATCTTCGAAGAGCATAGTTATACCTTTGTTATTGCGTTCAATTTCTTTCAATATTTCAAAGAAGGTTTCTGATACTTCTATTCCTATAATGTGGGCTCCTTTCTCCAAGAGATATTGAAGAAATCCACCAGCAGATGAGCCAATATCTAATACAACATCATCAGCACTAATCAAATTCCCTCCTAACATAGTATCAATAGCTTTTAGTTTGTTATATCCAATTGGATAGAGAGAGATATCATCAGATAGTACGATATTCTCTGTGCCTTTTACAAAAGTTGATGGTTTGGCTATTTTTCCATCGATTGTAACATGACCCTCTTTGATTATGCGCTTAGCTACTTGGCGAGATGGAACTTGACCTGTCTGAGTAAGCCATATATCAAGTCGCGGCATTTCTCTTCTCCTCTACCTCTCGAGGTATGAAAAGATGAATAGGTACCCCCTTAAGATATGGACCTATAGCTGATACAATTCCACTTGCACGGGTGCTACGTTTGCATAGTAAAGAAAATTCAAAGTGACCGAGTTGCTCGAACTCGTAGATGTCATCAATATGTTTGGTTTTTTTCAGGGCTGATTCTATCATTGTCCTAGAAATACCAAGAATAATTAATCGTTCGTGATCGTCCAATCTCCATTCTTCGTATCTCGTTATGGTTGCATCAGATAATTCAGCTTCGATTTTTCGGTTAACATAATCGATTTCATTCAATTTGATTTCGAGAGGTAAGTAATCAGTTAGTACAAATGTATCGATTATCTCTCGTACAGAACTCTGATTCATTGATAGTTGTTTTCTCAAAGTATAAAGAGGAATTAAGGCATCTACTCGATGTTCATCGATAATGCCTATATCGACATATATGCCATATCCTACTTTTCCGACGTCCACAAGTTGGCCTATGTATCGAGTATTCTGCTTTATGTCATAGAAATGTAAGGATTGACCATATTCTCGTGTGAGAATGTTGGAAACAAATTCTGCATCGTCCCCCTGAATTTTTATTTCAATGCAGTTATTACGTATAATACGATACATAATGCTTACGTCAAGCTCAGCGATTAGGGAGTTAATTTCAGATTGAATTATTGCAAACAGTCTATTTTGATACTGTCCATAAACACGTGAAAGGAGTATAATCTGCTGCATAATATACCCCCAGAGATATCAAAAGATACTATGATGTAGAAGAAGCCTTGAGATCAGCTCTCAATTCTTCGACTCGCTTTCGTAAAAAGCTGATAGCACGTTTATTATCAACAAATTCAAGCTGTTTGTTACAAGATGGACATCTGAATGAGAGGTTCATTGCTTCCTCAAATGGAACTGGAGAGGAATCTTTGTCAACACAAGCATAGAGATCATTACTACTCTCATGTTCTAATCGCTGCTCAAGAAGATTGAGAACCATCTTCTTTTTCCGATTTACTA
>Ga0315553_10000379_pt1 | contig 40146 bp, 33 predicted proteins | sample SalMarSW160140MG_FD_203099 | JGI IMG/M metagenome (GOLD analysis project Ga0315553, IMG submission 203099) | Salt marsh sediment microbial communities from the Plum Island Ecosystem LTER, Massachusetts, United States - Salt Marsh Sediment SW1601-40 ... | reverse complement strand
TCAATAGTTTATGGTATTTCTTCTTAATTTCTTTTTCTTTTTTTTCTTTTAAGTTGATATTGCCTAACATTTCAACAAATTCGAGGGGGTAATTTATTATATTATCCATCCTCAAAACTAAATTTACATAGGCTCCCATCTTAAAAGCTTGTGCTTCGGAAAAATTTTGAATGAGACGAATTTTTAATTCGTCACCTTCTTCTTCAGATAACTGCATCTTAGTCTTCTTCTTTTCTAAGTTTTTTCTATTATTCTCGAAATCTTCTGCCCAAACTGAATAATATACACCCATATCGCTAGTAACGCTATAGATAATTCTTGAATGTTCTATGAGTAATGTTATTATCTCTTCTTTAACTTTCCTATCGGATGACATTTTGAAAATCACTAACTTTTATATATTTAAGAATATAATATGATTAAATAAATAAAAATCATCAGTTTTTAACTTTATTTAACTAAAAAAGATTATTAGCTTCAAGTATTTATAAATATTATAAGGGATTATTCCTTATCTTTAAAAATTAGATTAATTTACACAGTAAACCTTCTATTTTAAGAAAAGAATAATAACGGTGTTTTTTAACAAAAATGCAATTAAAATCTTTAATTATAAAGTGGCATGAATATTCTGAACTATCAAATTTAGGAATAATAGCACGTCGAAAATTCTTTAACAACGCCTTTGATGGAGCGCTAACTTGTGCGGGTATTGTAAGTGGGAGTTTTATAATTTTTATGTCTAACAGTACTCAGAATTTAAGCTCATCTATTATAATAATCACCGGTTTATCAACAGCATTAGCAATTGGTATTAGTGGATTATGGGGAGCATTTCTCTCTGAAGAAGCAGAGAGAAAGAAGAAATTAAGTGATTTGAAAAAAGAAATGGTAATCTATCAAGAAAAAAAGGAAAAATCAGAGAAACCAGATAAAGAATTGGACAAGAATCATAAGAAAGAGAAAAATTTAGCTGAGTATGAGGAGATTCAAAAAGCAATGATAACTCCAATCAACTATAAAAGCACCAAGGGAAACACAGGAGACTTTCGAAAAGATGATGACGAAAATAATAATAAAAATAAATCCCTAATAGAACGTTCAGAAAGATTTGCTACAATTATAGCATCACTGGTAGATGGTGGAGCGCCTGTACTAGGATCTGTTCTTCCTCTGATCCCATTCTTCTTTGGGCCGGCATTAAGCCTATTTCATTTTCTCGTCTCGTATGCAGTATTGGTTGGCATTTTAGCCTATTTAGGAATATTTTTAGGTAAAATTTCTGGCGGAGGTCGCCTAAAGTATACTTTACATCTTATCACGGCGGGAATTACTACACTACTCGTTTCTTTGCTTTTAGAATTAGCATTAAATCCTTAAAGTAAATTTTATTATTTTTCAAACATTACATATATAATTGATAGTAACCAAATGGGAAAAAAGATCGAATAGAATCTCAGATTAATTTCGGGAATAAACCAATCTAGAATAATAAAGATCATCAAAAAGTATCGTGATCTTAGATAAGAAAATTTAAAATGATTGAAAAGGTTAGAATATACGCAAATATTACGGATTTTTTATCAATTGCCCGCCGTTATTTTGTAAATAACTTTTACGACGGGATGTTAACTATTTTAGGCATTCTATTAGGATTTTTTATACTTATTTTTAAAGAAGGACAACATTCAGTAGATAGTCATATTGTAATATTAACTGGGTTCGCAACATCAATTTCAATGCTCATGTCGGGATTAAGTGGTTCATACATATCTGAAAAGGCAGAACAGAAGAGATTGAGATTAGATTTAGATAAGGCTATGGTAATAATGAATGAAGAGGAAGAAACAGAAGAGAATGATAACCTAGTTGAGGACAAAGAAATCGAGAAAGCAATGATAACGGTTGATTTTAATGATAAAAATCGAAGTAAAAATCTAAATTTAAAAAAATCGAATAATAGTAGAAAGAAATCAAAGACATTACAAGAAAAGGCAGAAAGATTTGCAAGCATAGTTGTATCTTTAGTTAATGGATGTGCTCCGTTTTTAGGGGGAATTATTCCGTTAATTCCGTTTTTTTTTGCTATTGAAGCAACATTCAATTTTTTTATCATTTCTTTTTTTATTATTTTTATATGTATTATTCTTCTAGGTATTTTTGTAGGTTTCATTTCTCGAGAATCTTTATGGAAAAATGTTTTTCAAATGTTAATCGCTTTTAGTCTTACTATTATAGTTTCAATTCTTCTATTAGATTAAAAAATTATTTGGTTTTATCGAAAATTTAAAATTTTTAAGACAATTCCTATACAAAAATAATAAATTCTATTTGATTAAAATTGAAAACTTTTATAGGAATCGATATTGGCTCTCTTGCCACAAAAATCGTTTTACTTAGTAACGGCAAAATGCTAGACCATCGCACAGAACGATCCACTTATGATTTTAAAAAGATAGGTCACAAATTATTTGATGACTTATTGGAGAAAAACGATTTGGAGAAATCTGATGTATTCGTCATGAGTACCGGTTATGGGCGGAATACGATCGATATAGCTGATGATCGGGTGACTGAGATTACTGCTCATGCTAAAGGAACTCAATACTTCTTCCCAGATGTACATTCCGTTATAGACATTGGTGGTCAAGATAGTAAAGCTATTGTAATATCTAAGAAAACTGGAAATGTCGTCGACTTTCAAATGAACGATAAATGTGCAGCAGGGACTGGAAGATTTTTAGAAGTTATGGCTCATGCTTTGGAGGTTCCTATTGATCAATTTGGAGATTTGGCTTTAAGATCTAACAAATCAGCTTCAATCAGCTCGACATGTACAGTCTTTGCTGAGAGTGAAGTTATTAGTTTGTTTGCAAGGGGAGCTTCTAAAGAAGAAATAGCCAGTGGTATTCATAGATCAATTGCGAGAAGAGTTGCTGGAATGTCTAAACGTATCGGAGTGGGTCCCAAATTAGTTTTCTGTGGTGGAGTCGCGAAAAATCCCGCTGTGAAAAAGTATCTTGAGGAGGAACTTGGTTATGCAGTCGAAACACCTGAATTTCCTCAATTAACGGGAGCTATAGGTGCTGCTTTAATCGCAGAAACGAACAACTCGCATAAATACAGTTAACAGCTGAACTTATCACTATGGATGACTCTAGTCTACTATCTGAATTTACTCTCTTCCTTAAAGAAAAAAAACAGGAAGGGATCAAAGTTATCGCTTATTTAGCCCATGATAATATTCCCGAGGAGTTGATTGACGCTGCTGGTTTTTTTCCCTTAAGGTTAATCTTTGGAGGGAACGATGAACTAATGGACGCAAGTCACGATTTTTTACCACCTTCCACATGTGCGTTTGCACAATCGTGTATTGGATTATTTTCAGTTAAACCAAACGACTATAAGTTTTTGGAAATGGTTGATTATATCATTGTTTCCAATCACTGTGTATCAGATATTTGTGTTTCAGAAATTATTTCCAAATACTTTAACATTCCTCGCTTGAATTTTTATGTTTCGTATACAATTAATGAAAACAGCCTGAAATATTTTAAACTCGAATTACAAGACTTTAGAAATCAACTTGAAGTTATTATAGATAGAAAGATATCTGATGATGATATACATAATAGCATATTAAAATTCAATAATTTCAAAAAAAAGTTTTTAGAAATCAATGAGCTGGAAATGTTAGGCTCTGAAAAATTGAAATTAATTCATAAATCAATGTTATTTGGACCAGATTTTCTTCACGACTTAGAAAATTTGATTCAAAAAGTTAAAAACGCTCCTCAATCCGTTTCTAATACATCTAAGGATGTTTTACTTACTGGATGTTCAATCTTTATTAATGACAATATGATAGACTTGATTGAGGAGGGGGGAGGTAACATTGTTTTTTTTGATACCTGGATTGGGAATCATTACTATTCTCAAATTATCGAGAGTAATCTCATAGATAGAGAGAATGATCCTTTGGATGTGCTAGTTCTTAGGTTCAAAAATAATATTTATGGTGACCATTCAGTACCTGACTTTCTTGAACAGAAAGTTTCATTTATACAGAAATACTTTGAAAATTACAAAAAAAATAAAGGCAGAAAGTTAGGTGTCATCAATCACATAATAAAGTTTTGCGACCATATTTCGCTAATGTCTTCTTTCTTAAAAGAGACATTACAAGAAAAAGGAATTCAAGTACTAAATGTAGAAAGAGATTATTCCAGAGCTAACCGTGGTCAATTATCAACAAGAATAGAAGCGTATCTGGAGATGATGAAATGAGTTTAATTGCAGACGAAATTATACAATTCAGCAGTGTACTGCGTATTGCTTACAACTTGCTAACAGGTCGTAATTATTTAAAAAGGAAAAAATTTCGAGAAAAAGAGATATTAGTTGCTGTCACCTTACCGTTTTCGGATTTACCTTTTGCAGCAGGTACAATCCCTGTTTTTCCAATAAGAATGCATCAATTTGAGATAAGTCAATATCTTACATATTTAGGTTCAGCTTCGAGCATCTTTGGTTGGAACACGGTATCTAATTTTCTTGGTTTTATTAGAAATCTTGGAATTAACGAAGTAAGCAAAATAGTAGATAACATTATCGAGGATGTAATTGATATTATAAATAAAAAATACAACGAAATGTATGATATTGGAATTGAAAATGGAATTTCAAGTGATTTTTGCTATGGATTAAAAAGTTTAATTGGCATGCATGTCACCAAGGGTAGCAATGTAAATGCTTGTTTTAATGTTACAATTCGTTGTAGTGCTTACAATAAATATTTAGAATCGTTGAAAGCTATTAACCAAGGACCTAAACAAATTTGGGTTGATATTCCACCTAGAAACATTGGAAATGCTATAGAATTACTTACTGAAAACATTTCAACTGCCTTAAATGAATTCGAGAAGCTGACAGGAAATAATGTAACAGATAATGATTTAAGAAACCATTTTAAAATTGGAAATCAAGTAAAAAGGTCGTATAAGAACATTATTTACGATATAAGTGCTTCCGATTTTTATCCTTGTAATCCTGCTACTTTCAGTGAAATTATGGCACTGTTAAGCATTACTTTTCAAGATTATAACTCTAATGCGGCTAGATATAGAGACAATATCGTTTCGCTAGAAAAAGAGATGAGAGAAAGAATCAGAAAGGGGATTGGAATGGACGTGTCAAAAATGCCTAGAATTTTCGTGACCCCTATGTTCGGAGGATGGGAACCCAAAAGTCATGAAATCATATACGAGTTAGGAGGAAGAGCTTTATATGCAGACTGGGAATTGCTTAAACTCTTGGAAGAAATACCTACCGGACCACATACGAATCCTTCAGAAGAGTACGCTCGATTTCTTATGAGAGCTACAGAAACAGGAATAGGTTGCGATAATGAAAAATTAACAGATTCATATTTGAGAATGGCATCGGATTTAAATGCAGACGGTTTAATCTTTTTCCAATTATTTGGGTGCCATTCCATCTCAAACTGTTATACAATGTTAAGAGAGAAAGTAAGACGAGAGCTTGAAATACCGATTACAGCAATTACATTCAATAAAATTGGCGAAAATGTAGAGCAAGTTAAAACTCGACTCGGAGCATTTATGGAAATGTTCAAATAATTTTGTATGAATATGGAATAATACCTTAAAAAACAGGTACCTTCTCTTTTACGATATTGATATTTTCATCTAATTTCTCGTAATCATTATTGGATTTTAAAATTTCCGTTGAATTAGAAACATCTAGTATCCTATGCCATTTACTTAAAAAATCATTATCGAATTTAACCAATTTATTTCTTTCAATTATCTGGTTGTATTCACTTTTTGCGGATTTTACCATATTATTTTTAAATGAAGATGATACTAGCTTGTTATTACCTACTCGTATAATATTTCCCAAATCATTTCGTTTTTGTAATTTTAAATCCTCATTCTCGATAAAATTATGCCACAGTTCATTATTGATAGGAGGTATTACCAATAAAGGAATAATATAATCTGTTTCTCTAATCAAATGCTTTCTCAAATAATCTTTAATTTCTAGATCATATCCATATTGGGATATTAAAATTAATTGTGGTCTGATATTATTGCACTTATTTTTATTATCATTCCTGAATTTTTCTGAAAATGATTTAATTTCATTCACAAATTTTAATAAATTCATATATTTAAACGGTTTAGACGTTCTATTACAATATATAAAAGTAATCTCATAATCATAGGGATTTAATTCTTCAGTAACTTGATTATTGGGTTCTGAGTTAGTTTCTTTAGTAGTTATTATCAACAGATCTATTACTCTTTGAAAAGTATCACTCTTTAATGCAAAATTATAATTACGATATAACTTTGTGTTCTTTACATCGGTCTTAATTATATTATTTTCAATTGATTCAATATATGGAAAATAAATTTTATCCCATTCTTCCCACTTTCCATCAGTATGAATTATAGAAAAAGGAAATTTCATAATTTCATCTGAAAAGTCATTTATATTATATAAATGCTTAATTATAACATTTAGTATCCGTGTTTCGAGCGTAAATATTTTCCTTTTTTCTTGAGCTTTCTCTAATTGAAATTTAGAAAGTTCTTTAAATGGATAGCAAAATTTATTTTTATCCTCATCTTTCAATATTCGAATCAATTTTTCTTCAATTAGGCTTATATAGTTATGCGATTCTTGTTGTATATTTAATTCCTTAGCTAACGATTGAGTTTTAAACACCAAAATGGATATGCTGGTCCTCTCAAAATTCTTATTTATTGAAGATTGAATCACTGAAATAAGACCTTTTTCATTATGACCTATAATAAATAGATTTTCCTCAGAGATAATAGAATTTTTAGAAATCTTGAATTGAGATTTAAAAATTTTTTGGATAACTGAAGAAATCTCGTTCATAGTTATTAATTTTTCAATAATTTTTGTCCTTATATTTAATCACTCTCTTATTTTTTTCATTTTTTTGCAAAAAATCACTTGAGAGTATTTGATTGCCAATTATACCTTCAGAAATTAATCATTTTATAATTAACAATTTAGCTTTTTTCTATCAAAAATAAACAAAAATTAATTTGACACAGGCAATCTCTTTCTTATTATTAACTTTTAAGCCAAATTCTTAAAAATTTTACATTTATGCGAATATCAAATACTCTTTATATCTAATTCATATAAATGAGCCATATTATATAATTTTTTGCCTAAATATATAATATTATAAATACAGAGAATTGAAAATTGAATATTTTATAAGATTTCTCGTAAAAAACTAATAATTTTCAAAGTAAACCTTTTATTTAAAACCATAAAACATTTTGTAATTGTAATCATGCTTTAATTGTAGTTTTAGAGTTAAAAATTAATATCTTTCATCAGAAATGGAAATCTTTACCCTTTAGCAACAAATAATTTTCTCTAAGAATGAACTCTTTAAAATCCTAGAATTTTGAATCTGTTTTAAAATTATGATCGATCAATTTTATGTTAAATATTGGTAAAAAATATTTCAAATAGTATTTTAAAACCTTATAATTCAGCTCATAAATTTTATTACTTTTCTTTTACTATTTTTAAAATGTAGTCCTAACAAACGAAATAAATTACTGCAACTTGAGATGATCCTAAAACGAGTATATACGCTGATGATGTTGTAAGTTTTACTTCTGTTCTAAAAATGGCTTCCAACTTTTTGACGGGCAGAGAATATCTAAGAAGAAAAAAAATTCGAGAGAAGAAAAAACTCATTTCAGTTGCTTTAGGATTCCCTGATTTAGTCTTTGCTGTTGGTGCTGTCCCCGTATTCCCAATTCGATTGGAGACTTTCGAAGTTAGTAAGTATTTAATGCCATTACAATCTGCTACATCTGTGTTAGGATGGAGTTTAACGTCTAAATTCCTTGAGATCGCTCGCCAATTTGATGTGTTAAAAATTGTTGATAAGATACTCGAAGATGTTATTTCTTCTATCAATAGTAAATATAATGAAATGTATGAGATAGGCGTTAGTAATGGTGTTCCTTCGGAATTATGTTATGGGATTAAAGCTCTTTATGGAATGCATAAATCTAAGGGTAAGAATCTAGACGCTAATCTTAACTTCGCAATGCGATGTGGAAGTTGGAATTCTTTTTCAGAATCGTTAAAAACGATAGTACCGAGTCAAATCATAATCGATGTTCCTTCGAAGAATTTAGATAATGAAGAAATAGCTTTAAAGGAAATGGTTAATAATATCAAGAACGGAATCAGTGAACTAGAGAAAATCACGGGAAATTTTGTATCAGATAATAGCTTACAGAAGCAATTTCGTATCGGCAATCAAATAAAACGATTTTATAAGACTATCCTTTACGAGATTAGCAATTCGAACTTTTATCCATGCAATCCGGCTACATTCGCAGAAATTTTGGCACTCTTAACTATCACATTCCAAGATTATAATTCAAACGCTCAAAGATACTTAGAAAATTTGAGCCAGTTAGTTAAAGAGATGAGAGAGAGGATTAGAAAGGGTATAGGAATGGATGTATCTCATATGCCAAGATTGCTTTTTGCTCCCATGTTTCAAGGTTGGGAACCTGAAATTCACGAAATTATCTATAAATTAGGGGGTAGGATAATTTATGCCGATTGGGATGTGTTAGGATTTTTAGAAGAAATTCCCATATCTCACAAAACTGATCCTATAGAAGAATATGCGCGTTTTCTACTAAACGCTTCAACAAAAGGAATAGGATGCGACGATGAAAACATGACTAATTCGTATTTAAAAGCTGCTGAAAACATGAACATTGATGGATTGATCTTCAATCAAGTATATGGGTGCCCATCAATTTCAAAAATTTACGATAGGCTAAAAGAAAAACTAAAAGCAGAGTATAACATACCAGCAATAGTTATCAATTTCAAAAAAATCGGTGAAAATATAGAACAAGTTAGAAAAACTCTCATACCGTTCATGGAAAGATTAAAAAATACAAGAAATTTTTAAATGTGAATAATAAATCCTAAATTTCTTTAAACTTTTTTTTATTTTTCGTTTAAATATGACAAATTGATTAAAGGAATTCAAAATATCAACAATAATAATCATCTAATCATGTGATTCTTTTCCTTAGTAACCCGATTGGAGACAATCCTACCCATAAATCTTTCCGTTTATTTTTTAAAAAGGTCACTTGGTCTCATAAGGTGAGGCTCCTCTTCTTCATCTTTCTTTTTCTTCTTTTTTCCTGGAACAAATCCATAAACTTCTTCTTCCTCTATTGCTGGCGCGGAAACTCCATTTGGAGAATTTAAATTAATGTTAGCGGTTATTTGTTCTGGTGGTTGACCAATTGGAATACTTTGAAGACCTTGAGCTAGTTTTGCTTCTAAAGTTGTAGAACTTTTTAAAACTTTAAGCTCACTAAGAACTTTCTCCAAATTCATAGATTGTACGCTTTTGTTCATTGTGTCCATAATTTCTTGAAGTGATTTGGAAGTTTCTCTAAGCCCTTTAGGATTAATTCCCGTAAGTAATGAATCTAGATTACTGTTGATATTTTCATTCAATTCACTGAGAGAATCTAATACCGTGGACCAATGCTTGTTCATCTGGGATTCGATAGCGCCAATCATTTTGATTGTTTCGTTCATAAAATTGACATGGGCTTCATAACGTTCTTCATCCTTTGCTCGAAGATCAGAAATGAGCATTATCAACTTTCTTATTGCATCCTTCTCTTCACTCACTTTCAAAACTCACTTCTTTTATTTTTCTTTATTATAGTATGATTATCTAATAATGTATATATATTTATTATTAAAAAATAATACTTTGATATTTAATCGATAATTTTGTAAATAATAAAATTCATTTTTTAAATTAAGCGGTATATTAAATAGTAATTAATCCTCAAAAATATAATAAAAGTAAGAATCATCATGCCTACCAAAGAACATGCTTGGCCTGTCCATCCAAAAATATTCGAAATTAATACATGGCCGTGGTTAACGAATTTATCTGATATATATGGTCATAATATTAAACTTGATTCAATACCCATTGAATTAATAGATCAAGAATTAACTCCTTTTGATGCTGTATGGTTGATGGGTGTTTGGGAACGAAGTCCTATAGGAAAAGAAATTGCGATGAATCATGAGGGCTTACAGGAAGAGTATCGTAAAGCATTGAGATATTATAACACACAAGATGTTGTTGGGTCACCTTATTCAGTATATTATTATCATGTCAGTTCTCAATTAGGAGGTTCTGATGCTCTAAAATCATTTAGAACCGATTTGCTAGACCATGATTTACTACTTATTTTAGATTATGTTCCTAATCATGTTTCTATTGATCATCTCTGGACACTTGAGAAATCGGATGTGTTTATAAAAGGAACTTTAGAAGAATTAATGACCAAACCTTACGATTTTTATTCCGTTGGAGATACGGTCTATGCTCATGGTAAAGATCCTAATTTTCCCCCTTGGACAGACACAGTACAAATAAATGCATTTTCTTCTGAGGCACGTTCCAAAGCAGTTAACACTCTACTTTCGATTGCAGAACAGTGTGATGGAGTTAGGTGTGATATGGCAATGTTAATGATTAATGATGTTTTCAGCAAAACTTGGGGTGAAAAAGCTGGGTTACCCCTTGAAAATGAGTATTGGGTTGATGTTATATCTCAAGTTAAGGAAAAATATCCCAACTTTAAGTTTATAGCTGAAGTTTATTGGGATCTGGAATGGGATTTAATTCAACAAGGGTTCGATTATTGTTACGATAAAAAGCTATACGAGCGTTTAATAAAATCTGATGTTCAAAGTATAAAAGAACATCTTAACGCTGATATAAACTATCAAAATAAACTACTTAGATTTATTGAAAATCACGACGAACCAAGAGCTATCACAGTGTTCGGAATTGAAGCTTCAAAAGCTGCTACTGTTATTATTTTAACACTGCCTGGCGCTCGATTGATTTTTGAAGGTCAAACACGAGGATACGAAATAAAATTACCTGTTCAATTAGGAAGGGCGCCGACAGAAGAAGATAATGTAGCTCTTATGGAATTCTATGATACTTTGTTGAAAGTTATTCCCGGAAGAACATTTGATAATGGAAAATGGTCTTTATGTAAAGTTAAACCTGTCAGTTCAAGTGATAACTCTTTCAATAATATTATTTCGTATCAGTGGTGGACAAATAAGGATCGACTATTAATTGTTGTCAATTATAGTTTAAATTCTTCCAAAGCGCATTTAATAATAGAAAATATAGATTTTGGACAATTTAACTGGAAGTTTACAGATCTGCTTACAAGTAACGAGTATTTTTATAAAGGGAAAGATCTTCGTGAAAATGGATTATATATTGAATTAGAGAGTTGGAATAGCCACATATTTCGTGTAGAAAAAGCGTAAATTACTAAAAAAGGTTTATTAGAAGATAGTAGTTATTTTTATTAAAAAAATAAGAAATCTGAACCAGAAAAGAGATATGATTATATGGTATATAATAAAAACTCATTAATTAATGCTTTAATTGAAAAAGGAGTCAATATACCAAATCCTTCTTCGGTTGAAATAAACGAGGAAGTCAACATTAATCTGATATCATCTGAGGATGTTACGATACACTCAGGATGTAAAATATTTGGCAAAAAGACACTTATTATGCCGGGAGTAAAGCTGGGTAGTAGGTCTCCAGTTACTATTAAAGATTGTCAATTAGGGAAAAAAGTTGAATTAAAAGGGGGATATTTTGAAGGATCTACATTTCTGGATTCTGCGAATATGGGTGATGGTGCCGAAGTCCGAGAAGGATGCCTTTTGGAGGAGGAGGCTAATGGTGCTCATACTGTAGGTCTTAAACAAACAATTCTTTTTCCATTTGTGACATTAGGGAGCATTATTAATTTTTGTGACATTTTAATGGCAGGAGGGACGAGCAGAACAAACCATAGCGAAGTGGGTAGTTCGTATATTCATTTTAATTATACATCTAATCAAGATAAAGCAACAGCATCTTTAATTGGAGATGTAGCATATGGTGTTATGCTCAATCAACCTCCAATCTTTTTAGGGGGACAAGGCGGAATAGTAGGACCAAGTCGGATAGGTTATAAGACTGTAATTGCAGCTGGAGTTATTTACCGCGGAGATTGTCCCCAAGGTCATAAGCTTTTAATGGGTAAAGAACCTCAAAAAGGGGATATGGATTTCTATCCGGGACTATATTGGAGCGTTAAAAAAAGAGTTATAAATTGTATTGAATATATCGCAAATATAATAGCTCTCAGACAATGGTACCTAATTGTACGTTCTAAGTTCTATCAAGGAAGTGAGATGGAAAAATTACTTTATGAGGGTGCAGTTGAAAAAATTGAGCTTATTATTAATGAGAGAATTAAGAGATTTAAACAACTAGCTAACAAGATGGAAAAATCTATAGAATTATATAAATCGATTATGGGTATTGAAGGATCGGAAGAGCTGATAAATCAAAAAAGAGAACTTGCTGAGAATATACAAAAAATTGAAAGTAGTTTTAATGAAAGTTTATCATTTTCTGGTGATGAAATAAAGAGAGATGAATTTTTAAGAAATCTAGATAATGTCTATAAAAAAACTGGGAAGGATTATATCAATGTAATAAAGAATTTAGATGAACATAATTTAAAAGTTGGAACTTCTTGGCTTCTAAGTATAGTTGAAAATACGCGAAATACCATTTTGAAATATCTTCCATCTTTTATTTAAAAAGGATAGTTTCTTTTAAGGATAAAGAATATCTTTAATGAACGGTCACAGTCTTACTAAGATTTAATGGTTTATCGGGGTCAAGATCATGAGCTAAGGCAGCATAATAGGCTAATAATTGTAATGCAGGCATGAAAGTAATTGGACTGAACAGATTATGATATTTATCAGCGGGTTGAGGGATTCGAATTGTTATGTCACTTAATTTTGTTATTTTTACATCGCTTTCCACAACGACGGAAATAATTCTTCCTCCTCTAGATTTGAACTCCATTACGTTCCCAACTAATCTATTATATGTCTCGTCAGGTGGAGCAATAAAAATTATAGGAAATCCTTCTCTTACTAAAGAAATTGGCCCATGTTTAGCAGAAGCTGCTGAGTAACCTTCGATAAACCGGCAAGCAACTTCTTTCAATTTTAATCCTCCTTCTTTGGCAGTTGCGATTGAAATACCTCTTGCTAGAAAGAAATAATTCAAATTTTTTTCTAAATGGTTTACGATATATTTAATTAAATCAACATTTTTTTTAAGGAATTTTTCAATGATATTAGGAATTCCAGTTAAAGCATCGTAGTATTTTATTATATCTTCATCAGATATTATTTTTCTAATTTTTGCGATTGAAACTGCTATCAAAGCAAGAGCAAGAACTTGCGTGCTATACGTTTTTGTTGCTGCAACACCAATCTCAGGTCCTGCATTTGTTACGATCACGTAATCGGAATATCTAGTAATTGATGAGCCTACAACATTAGTAATCGTTAAGATTTTAACATATTCTGTTTTTTTTGCCCATCTAATCGCTTCAATCGTGTCAATCGTTTCACCTGATTGTGAGATTGCAATAATTACGGAATTTTTTTGCAAGCTACCTTTTAGTTGAGTCTCAAATTCAGAGCATTCTATATCTTGAATGTTTTTATTAAGAAATCTAGAAATTATAAATTTTCCTGCTAGTGCTGCGTGATAAGATGTGCCCGCTGCAGTGATATATATGTTATCTGCTGATATTAAAGCGTTTGCAAACTTACTTAGGAGTTGCTCTGAAATTTTCATAGTAAGCCTTAATGCATTTGGTTCTTCGAAAATTTCTTTTAGCATAAAATGATCATAACCCCCCTTTTCTGCAGCGTCAATATTCCATTCAATATTATGTATTTTTTTTTTAATCAATTCATTATCGTTTTTAAGATCAAAAAATGTTACTTCTCCCGCTTTCAAAACAGCAAGTTCGTTATCTTCCATTATATAACATTTTTTTGTGTAAGGTAAAAAAGCAGGAATATCTGAAGAACAATAAGTTGTTTTTCCTTCTTCTATTCCAATTATTAAAGGAGATTCCTTTCGAGCAACTATAATCGTATCCGGATTATCAACCTGACAGACTGCTATTGCGTATGTTCCTTTACATTTTTTTAATGCGTTTATAGTAGCAACCTTAAGATTAAAACCTTTTTTCATAAAATCTTCAATTAAATGGGGAATAACTTCAGTATCTGTATCTGAATTAAATGTGTGACCTGTAGAAGAAAGTTCATTCCGCAATTCCATAAAATTATCTATTATCCCATTATGAACAACTGCGATTTTGTTCAAGCAATCTAAATGCGGATGACTATTCTGTTTTGTAGGCGCACCATGAGTTGCCCATCTTGTGTGGGCCAAAGCAAGCTTCGTACCATTAGGAACTTCATCTAATTTAAGTTTTTTATGGATTTCATCTATTTTTCCAGCCTCTTTTTTAACAAATAATTTAGAATTACAAAGTGAAACAATACCACATGAATCATACCCACGGTATTCTAAACGTTTTATTCCTTCGAAGACAACTTTTCCTACAGAGATCTCTTGATTCTTTGTAATTATTCCAAAAATACCACACATTTAAAAATAGAAAAGAATAAGAAATTTAAAAATTTTGCCGATAGAAGATATAACAATTGTAATTTGTAAAGTTCTTATAATTAAATTTTTATTAAAGAGAACTTTTGTTAGTATAAAATATTTTTAAAGGAATTATTTATGGCGATTAAAGTATTTGTAACAGATAACTTTGAAAAGTTAAGTAAGGTTGCGGCAGAAATCGTAAAAGAACATATTATCCAAGGATTACAAGACAAGGGTGAATATGTTTTAGGGCTTGCTACAGGAAATTCACCAACGGGTCTTTATAAAGAACTTGCTCAAATGGCAAACGCTAAAAAATTCGATAGCAGTAGGGTTCGCAGTTTTAATCTCGATGAATATATTGGTCTTCCGGGAGAAAATGTTCAACAACGCACGATACATCCACAAAGTTATTGCTACTTCATGATTAAAGAGTTCTTTGGGCTTCTTAACAGTAAATTTATTGAAACAACTTTACCTTACGCTTGTTTAATTGATCAAAAAAAACTTATGCAAGAACTATCATCCCATCCTGAAGATTGGACCGAATTAGGAACTGATTCAGGAAAATCAATTGTCATTAAAGAAAGCGCGTCTTCAGAATACTTAAATTGGATTCGTGAAACAATTTTAGATGGATATGCCCAAAAAATTGAAAAATCTGGCGGAATTGATTTACAAGTTATAGGAGTTGGTGAATGTGGTCATGTTGCATTTCATGAATCAGGAATACCCTTTGAAGGAAGTAAAGTTATGTTAATAAAACTTGATAAAAATACAGTTACTAATGCGGTAATCGATGGACAATTTACCTCAGAAAATGAATGTCCTCGTTATGCTATCAGTATGGGTGCTGAGCTAGTATATAAGGCGAAAACAGTGGTGTTATTAGCTAACGGAGAGCGAAAAACTAAATCAATTACTGAATCATTACTAAATGAACCTACTCCAGATGTTCCAATATCTTATGGTCAGATATATTCGGAAAAAGCTGGCAATTTAATTTATATTTTGGATAAAATTGCTGGTCGAGAACTCCTTGCTAACAAAACTAAGCTTGAACAAAAAGGAATGGAAATAGAAATTAGAAACAGTTAACTTCAAATAAAAAAATAAATGTTCACAAAAGCTTTATATTAAATTTAATTTCTTCATTTTTTCTTCTGCTATTTTATTCATTTCAATTGATTGATTTATATCGACACTAGATTCACCAGAAATTCTTAAATATGGGCTTGTTCCTGAACGCCTTATTAAAATCCATCCATTATCGTAATCGAATCTACAACCGTCCATTTTATTAATAGATTTTAATTTTTTTCCCATAGAATCGAAGCTCTCTTTCATCTCAATAATAATTTTTTGGTTTATTTCATCAGTAAAGGGAATATCTTTTACAAGCTGAAATTGCTTACGGTAATAGGGATATTCTGGAATTTCTTTCAATAATTCTATTAGTCTTTTTCCTGTTTTGACCATCATTTGCAATACTATTCCGATTGTGACTATTGAATCTGGTCCATAATGGAAGCTGGGCCAAATATAAGTACCTGAGGTTTCTCCACCCAAAAATCCCCCATTCTCATGCAAAGCTTGAGCTACTTGGATATCTCCGACTTCAGTTCTTAAAATCTCGCAACCTAGTGGTTGTAACACATTCTCAATTAAACTAGATGAGTTTACAGGAGTTGATACTTTCATATCGTTCATAGAAATGTTTTTTCTATTATTTTGGATATAGTATTTTGCCAGGAGCGCTAATAACCTAATTGGATCGACAATTTCACCAGTTTCATCTAAAAAAATAACTCTATCAGCATCCCCATCTAGTGCTATTCCAATATCTTCTTGTGTTGATATTTTCAAAAATTTGGAAATCTGAATTAAATTTTTTTCACTAGGTTCTGAATTTCTTCCAGGGAATTTACCATCCATTTGTGCATTGATTGTAATAATATTTACATTATACTCACTTAATAGCCTTGGGACGATTTCACATCCCGCTCCGTTTCCGGGGTCAACTATAACATTAAGGCTACTCCCATCAAATATTATACGATTCGTTATATCTGAAATGTGTTTATCGTTAATATCATTAATTGGAGTAACTTTTCCAATTTGATCCCATTTGATATCAAGAAAACACTTCTCGTCATATAATCGCGAAATTTCTTCTTCTTGTTCGTGAGAATAACCTATACCTGAAGGATTCCAAAATTTTAATCCAATATATTCGGGAGTATTATGAGATGCGGTAATCATAACTCCAGCATTCCCATCTAAAAATCGTAGAGACTTTGCTAATGTGGGTGTGGTTACAATTCCTAATGTTTTCACATTACATCCCGTACTTATAATCCCCGAAATTAATGAATATTCTATTGGTAAAGCAGAAGTTCTAATATCCTTCCCGATAACTACGATACCTTCACCTTTTAAATATGTACCCAAAGACAATCCCACATCTAAAGCCATTTGTGGTGTAAACATGAGTTCTGTCGTGCTATAATTTTGGAACACCATTCTTATGCCTGAAGTACCAAATATATTTGATGTCATATTTTTCATCTTTGCTGTAAAAATTATCTAATTATATAGATTATTTTTTAATTTTAAATTTTATGAAGCATTTTTTTCAAATTTTAAGTATCCATTAAAATCAAAATTCAAATGGTTATATCTTAATTTTTATAGAGGGATTTTTATTAAGAGTTAAAATTATGAATCTAATATTAAAGATATTAAGAAAGTTTTATTATTTTAAATTTTATCTTGATAATTTTCATACTTAAACATAACCACCCAATTAATTAATAATCTGCAAATAATTTCGTTTTACTGCAATTTACAATAAAAAAGTATTAATTCTTATTCTCCTAATATTTAATTAAGAATTATGGTTCTATCAATAATTTTTACTTAATGTAAATTTTCGGTGTTTCTTGATGATATTTCAAGGGTTGTTAAACATTTCTAGCTTATACTTAGACAATGAGGATTCTCTGTTTAACAGCCTAGACCAATTTTTTCATGAAAAGATTAATATTATCATCGAAATAAAGGGATTAAGTATCGATGATCTAGATAATTCCTTTCCTCAACTTTTAGAAATGATCAAAACTGAATTACTGAAAATGGGATTTAAAGGAGAAGAATTAGAGAACGCCTTTTTGGATCCTTTTATTAACCTTAATCAAACTGAAATTGGAACTTTCACTTCAATTCATCGATTATATGATCTAAAATTAGCTCCAATAATTTACGAGGTTTTTTTAGAGAAAATTATTGATTATTTAGTCGACATTAATGATGTGAACCAATTTATGCTAAATTTGAAGTCAGCTAACTTCTTGAGCTTAGAATTTATCGTAGAATTAAGAAACTTAAAAGATTTAATAAATAAATATCCCGAAAAGAAAGAGCATTTAAAAAAGTATCTTCAAATACAAGATAATCTTGAAAAGAAATTAGAAATAAATAAAAAAAATATTGAGCTTTTGGAGGAACTATTAGAGCCAAAAGAAAAATTACAACTCCTCTACTTAATCTATCGACTCATTAGCTTTTTCCACTTAGAAAAAAAATTTGATTTCAATAACATAAAAAACTACCTTTCGAACAATTTGGATGAATGGCTAATTACTATACCCTTAGTTACATTGAGAAATCCAGATCTTTATTATTGTGGGTTGTACTTAGCGGAACAGTTAAAATTAAAATTAGATAAAAAAAAGGTTAAAGATTTTTTATTGAATTTGTACGAAGAAGGGATCGACGAATTTGAAGCCCCTTTAATGCAAGCTACTGATGGAGTATATTATCTTTTAAAATCGACGCAATATATGAAGCTCTGGCTTACAAATGAACAGCTTTATAAGTTAATTGAGTCAGATCCAAGGTTCTTTGAATCTACATATTTAAAGACCCTAGAAACATCTCAATTAGTTGTTATTTTGAAAATTTATAGCTTTACTCATATAAGAAATGTCGATGAAAATATATATGCAATATTAGAAGAATTGGAGCAACGGATAACTCCTGAGGGAATTAAACAATTTAGAGACGGTTTTGTATCATCAGAAGCGACATATTATGTTGTTTTTTGTAGTTATATGAGAAATTCATTAGAGAAATTGAAAGAATTCGAATTATTGGAGACCATTATGTCAAGAATCTATAGAAACTTAGAACTTCTTGAATTCTCGGAAGATACCAATTTTGATCTAATATCTGAATTAATTTACTCATTTGAAAATTTAAAATTATTTAATTGCATTGAAACGCCAGAAATGATTCTTAAAATGGCTGAATATTTATTTCCTCCTGAAGTTGTCGAGAAATTATCATCAACTTCTGAATTAGGTAGGACTCAAGCAAGATTTCGTCATTTGAAAGTTAATCGAATTACTGGAGAAACTTATTATTAAAAAATAGTATCAATGCTCATTAGGATAAGAATTGAAAATTTCTGTTTTTTGAAAGTAGAAATTTTAATTTATCTCTTATCATTTAATTAGATAATAATACTAGAATGGGTTTAATGATTACATGAAATTTGACGAATTCGAATTGATTTATAAGAATGATCGTATTGAGATTAAAAATAAAGCTAAGATCTTTTCTGAATTAACAGAAATAATAGGTAAACAGAATGTTTCTACCGAACCTATTGATATTTTAGCGTATACCAAGGATTGTTCGCTCATCGCTTTTAATTGGACGATTCAAGGTAAAATAGCGGGTTTACCGGATATTATTACATGGCCAGAAACTGTTGAGCAGATATCTGAAATTTTAATATATGCAAACAAAGAAAAAATACCTGTTATACCGTACGCTGAAGGATCTGGCGTTGTAGGAGGAGCTATTCCAATACGCGGTGGAATTATTATAGACATGAAGAAATTTAACAAAATCTTAGAGATAAACGACAAAGACTTAACTGTTACAGCTCAAACTGGAATAAATGGCATGAATTTAGAGAGATTTTTAAACGATAAAGGTTACACTTGCGGTCACATACCGCAATCCCTTTATACGTCTTCATTGGGAGGTTGGATAGCTCATAGAGCAGCGGGACAATTCTCAACAAAATACGGTAAAATCGAAGATATTATTATGGGTATGGAAATCGTTTTACCTCTAGGAGATATTATAAAGTTTAAACCAATTGCCAGAGCATCAACAGGACCTCAATTTGACAAACTTTTTATCGGGGGAGAAGGTACGATGGGAATAGTAACAAAAGCGACGCTAAAAATTTGGCCTTACCCTGAAAAGAGAACGCTCATATCTTATGCGTTTCCTACTTTTGAGGATTCGTTAGAAGCTACGAGACAAATATTAAGGCAACAAATTTATCCCGCAGTTATACGAATTTACGATGCTGATGAAACATCCAGACATTTTGGTCATATAGAAAAAGTTAAAGACAAGGTTATGGTTGTATTTGTTTGTGAAGGTATTGGAAGACTCGTCGATCTTGAAGAACAAATTACAAAAGAGACGTGCGAGAAGAATAATGGCATTGAATGTGGCGAAGAACCAGTTGAACACTGGTTTGAAACTAGATTTAAAGTAACAGAAACATCATCAACTCCAACCTTTCAAATGGTTTTCGATACCATTGAAATTGGATTTTTATGGGATAAAGCGGCAGACATGTATCATTCTGTAATAGAAGCCACAAAAAAAGTGAAAGGTATTGTATTGATAACTGCCCATATATCACACTTTTATCCTAATGGAGTAGGATTTTATTTTACTTTTGCTGGAGTTCCTCCAAAAGAAAAAAGCGATCTTGAATTTTACCAAGAAGTGTGGCATACGGTTATTAAAACGGTAGAGGATTATGGTGGATCGTTTGGGCACCATCACGGTGTTGGAATCAATAGATCTAAGTGGATGCAGGTAGAATGGGGAAAATCTTTTGATACTTTAAAAAATATTAAGAAACTACTTGACCCCAATAATATTTTAAATCCAGGGAAAGTTTATGAAAATCCTTGGAAAGAAAGAGGTGAGAATTAAATGAGTGAGATTTTAGAGAAATATAAATGGATGGGTCCAATCATTCAAAAAATGGATCGTGAGACTAAAAAAGTATTTATGAAAAGTTTTCGAATGCGTGATAAGAACTTTTTTCCTGAAGGGGATCATAAAGCGGATGTTAAGAACTTAGTAAATTGTATGCTTTGTCCAAACATGTGTAGGTTCGATTGTGGAACACTTCAAGCGTCTCAGAAAGAAACAATGAGTCCAGCCTATAAAGCAAGAATAGGGTATTATCTAACAATTGGAAAAATAGATTATAATGATTCTGAGTTTGTAAATTTGATGTATAAATGCACGAATGAGGAAAGTTGTAAAGTATGGTGCCCATTTGGATTTTCAGTCGTATCTCTACTTGAGACTGTACGAGATGATATTAATGCGAAGGGTTACATGCCAGATTTTTGTAAGGAACAAATCAAGAAGTTAAAAGAATCTAATACAATCGAAGGATACAACATCTACGAAACTTATAAAGAAAATGGGATAGAGAATATCGAATCTGATGGTAATGATGATGTGTTTTATTACATTGGATGTGAATCAATGAAATTCCCAGAAGTTATAAAAGCTAATATAAATATATTGAAAAAAGCAGGAATTAAATTCGCGACTAATCTTGACAGTAAAGTTTGTTGTGGAGGTCCTTCATTTAATATAAGAGATCTTAACACGGCAAAAGATTTTGCTGAAAAAAATAAGAGCTTAATTGAATCAACGGGTGCTGAAATTATCGTCTCAGACTGTCCTGGATGTGTATTAACGCTTACTAAGAGATATGAAAGTGTTGGTATAAAAATTGATAAAAAAATAATTCACATTGTCGAATATATTAAAAAATTGTTAGACAAAGGAAAAATCGAGCCAACAAAAAATATACAGGATGATTTGAAAAAAGTAACGATTCACGATCCCTGTCTTATTGCTAGAAATATGAACGATACTTCGTCTATTAGAGACATTCTCGGTAAGATTCCAGGTTTGGAATTGGTAGAACCAACATATAATAAAGAATACGTACATTGTTGTGGTTGGAGTGGTACAGCTCATTGGGCCGATAAAGATTTAGCTATTAAAGAAGCAACGATACGGGTTAGTGAATTAAAGGAAACAGGTGCGAATGTTTTTATCTCAGCTTGTCCATTGTGTGAACTGGGTTTGGATTATGGACTAAATGAAGAAGAAAAAGAAAAGATAAAAATAATGGATGTATCTGAATTATTAATTAAAAGTCTTTAGAGTGTGATTATATGAATGATTTAATGTGTGTATTTGATGTGGGTACCACCGGAGCAAGAACTATAATCTTTGATATTACTGGGAAAGTAATTGTAAAAGCTTATGAGGAGTATCAAATCCCTAAACAGCCTGTTGGTATTTCGGAGCAGGATCCTCAGATTTGGTGGTCAGCAATAAAAAATACTTGTAATAGAGTTGTGAGAAGTGGAAAATTTAATCCAGCAGATGTAGTCGGAATCTCAGCAGCGTTTGCTCGGGGTACAGTAACATTATTAGATAAAAATGACGAAATTCTCCACCCAGCACTGACTTGGATGGATGAACGTGAATTAACTGATGCTAAGGGATTTAAGGATGAACTAATTTGGAGAAATTCAATTCCAAAGTTATTATGGTTAAAAACAAATAAACCAGAATTATTTAATAAAGCTGCTAAAATAATTTGCCCAGATTCATATATTTATATGAAGTTATGTGAAAAATATGTAACAGACCCTACTAACGGGATATATGGCATATTGAATTTAGAGTCCTTAAAATGGGATGAAAAGCTTGCTGAAGCATTTGAATTACCAATAAATTTATGGCCTAAACTACATACTCCTGGTGAGATTATTGGTGAATTAACAATAAATGCTGCTGCTGATCTTGGATTGAAACATCATACAAATATTGTTTTAGGTGGAGGTGATCAACAATGCGCAGCTTTAGGACTTGGAGTAATTTCGAAAGGACAGTCAAAAGTAACAACTGGAACAGGAACATTCGTAGATTATGTCATTGATGAGCCTAAAAGAGTTGTAGGAGATATTCCTATTTTTACCTATCCACATGTAATTAAAGGAAAGTGGGTCTTAGAAGGCGTTATGCCCGGAACCGGTACAATGTTTCAAACCTATGCTAAAAATTTCTCTCAATTATTATTGAAAGAATGTGAGGAGAAGAATCTTAGCATTTATGATATACTAACAAGAGAAGCCGAAAATGCACCTCCTGGAAGCAATGGATTATTATTCATTCCTCTTTATATCTTTCGTAAGGGGACTATTCATGGTTTGGGATGGCACCATGATAGAACCCATTTTGCTCGAGCAATTATGGAGAGTGCTGCTTTATCCGCTCAAATGTACTTAACTTTAATTGAAGGGTTTGGTGGAATAAGAACTGAGGAATTAAAATCAGATGGTGGGGCAATGAATAGTAGCTTTTGGGCACAAATATTTGCAGATGTCGTCAATAAAAAAATACTTATACCAGAAAATAAGGATGGTGCAGCATTAGGAGCAGCAATCTTAGGTTTTTGTGGGTGTGGAAAATATAGTAATGTTTCTGATGCCATTAATCAAATGGTTCGATTCATTGATGAAAAAAATCCAATTAAAGAAAATGTTAAGATTTATAAGAAACTTACTCGCATTTTTATGCCTACGGTTCTTGAAACTAAGGATAAAAAGCGGGTAACAAAGGATTTATAACAATTTTTTAATTCATTTTAATTCTATTTTTTTTTAGCTTAGATGTTTATAATTCGTTATATATAGTTATTTCAGTTTCCAACCTAAATTTATAAAAAACACTCTAAAAATATTAAAAACCTAATAAGTTAAATTTTAATCATTATTAGGAGAATTGAAAAAAATTCATTAACCCAAGTTTTTAAACAAGCTAATTATTAAATATTTTCAAAACAACTCCGATTTATTGAATTTCTTTCAATATCGAAAACTATTTTTGGAAACCATTAATTTTAAAAATCATAATTCAAAAATAGAATCAAATAACCATGCCCTTCTTTAAAAACCAAGAAGGTTATAACCTGTATTACGAAGATATTAACGGTGAGAGTAAGGATCAAACAGAAGGCACTATAATCCTACTTCATGGTTTCGCCTCTTCAGCTTCATTTTTTAAAGGGCAAATTAAATTGTTAAGAAATAATTATCGGATTATAGCCTTTGATGCGTTAGGGCATGGAAAAAGCGATCATACCGTAAAACTTAATCTTTCAAAAAACCTTAGATATGATATAATTCGAGATCTTGAGGATCTCTTGGTTTACCTAAATGTTAACGAAAAGTATGGAATTATTGGTCACTCTCTTGTAGGAGGTATGATTGGACAATTAATTAGTATTGCTCATCCCAAAGATGTCAATTTTCTAATCTTGCTTAATTCGGGTTATATAATGATCGATAATGTTATAAGAAACATTTTTTACAATTTACTTCCGTATTTTATCCGTATGAATTTTTTAGAGGTTGTTGCTAATTCGGTTGAGGATATTTTGGATAAAATTATCCCGTATATTTTAACATCATTGTCTGATTCTCTAAATGGAATGAAATTAACTAAAGATGAATTATACATGCTCATCGAGGACCAGATCTTTTCTATGATTAATGAAATTAATGTGTATGACCCTTCTGGAATTGAGTGCCCTACTTTGATTATCGCTGGGAGATTAGATAATTTTGCTCCGGAACAAATGTCAGAGGAACTCCACAAAAAAATTCGTAATTCTAGGTTAGAAATTTTAGATATGGCGGGTCACTTCGCACCTGCTCAACGTAAGGATGTAATTAATGAGTTAATATGTGATTTTATTAAAACACTTGGTTAATATATCTTAACGGACTACTATTATAAGTGTTTGTTGCGTATTTATGAATTCCAAACTCGAAGATAATAATACTACAATCTCTTATTTCAAAGAAGAAATCGAACGCTTTGTTAAAGAGCGTAGATGGACGAAATTTCATAATCCTAAGAATTTAATTCAAGCTATTGGTATTGAAGTGTCTGAATTGTCCGAAATATTTTTATTTAAAGACCTTTCACTTAATACAATACATAACGACAAAGACCTTTTCGAAAATATTTCTGATGAGATCGCCGATGTTTTTATATATCTTGTTAGCCTTTTAAATAGCTTAAATGTAGATTTGACGAGTGCTTTCATAAGAAAAATGAAAAAAAATGAAGACAGATATAATTTAGAAGAATTTGGTGACGGTTCGTACCGTAAACTCTAGAAACACGATATTTTAGTTTATTCTTAGATTAACAAATCTCCAATAGAAATGATAAAAAGTATTTTTATGCCAGTTCATCTTTTTTATAACCATGACGTCAGGAGAATTAGATGATATTATTAGAAATCAATTTGACAAAACTTTAGAAAGTACGAATTTTGAATCATTGGGGAGATTCTATAAGGGAAAAGTACGAGATAATTATATAAAAAACGATATAAGAATAATTATAGCTACAGACCGGTTATCAGCTTTTGATCGCGTTATTACAACAATTCCGTTTAAAGGTCAAATGCTAAATCAAATTTCATCTTTCTGGTTCGAAAAAACTAAAAATATAGTAAAAAATCATATTATTGATATTCCAGATCCAAATGTCTCCATTGTTCATCAATGTAATATGATTCCTGTAGAAATGATTGTAAGGGCTTACATAACTGGATCTGCATGGCGTAGTTATACTAAAGGAGAATCTACTTCAGGAATTATTTTACCTAAAGGATTACAAAAAAATCAGAAATTAGACAATTTTATTTTGACACCTTCCACAAAAGCGGAGAGTGGGCACGACATATATATTTCCAGAGAAAAAATTATAGAAGATAAATTAGTAGATGAAGAAGTATATTCGCAAATGGAAAAAGCATCTCTAAAGCTATTTAAATTTGCCCAAAATTACTGCCTTAAAAATGACTTAATATTAGTAGATACGAAATACGAATTTGGAATAAAGGATGGAGAATTATTAGTAATTGATGAGATTCATACTCAAGATTCTTCTAGATTTTGGATTGCGGATAGTTATAACGAAAGATTTGAAAGTGGTGAAGACCCCGAAATTCTGGATAAAGAGATTTTCAGAAGTTGGTTAATGGACACATATCCGGATATTTTCCCAAATATCACCCTAGATCAAGATATACCTCCTATAGCTCCTGAGATTAAAGTAGAACTTGCCAAAAGATATATGAAAAGTTATCAAAAAATCACAGGAAATGAATTTAAAGCAGAAGTATCAGATGTAAAGAAGAGAATCGTAGAGAATCTGAAAAAAGCTAATTATTTGTAACTCCTAGGAAAAGATTTATATAAGATTTTTCTGTATTTTTTTTATAATGTTTGCTTTTATTTTACTAATTGGTGTATTTGGATTATTTATGACAAGTTTTATTGTATTAATTATAGATATGCTTTCTCCAAAAAGAAACAATAATCGTCCTTCCGACGAAAAATTACTAAAACTTGGTAAATACAGCTTTTTGTTTAATCTCTTTGCCCTATTACTTTTAGTGTTTGTAAGCTTTATGTATACATATTAATTTACTTCTCAAGGAAATATTATAAATTTTAATAGATTGAAAAAATCCCATTTTTGTCGCATTTCATAGAAGAAAATTATTTATTAATTAATAAGAACTATTAAAATTATAATTCAACTTTTTTTATAAATGGATCAAATGGAATTTATAATTGAAATTTCTCTTGAGAATAAGCCTGCTGCTCGTGATCCTGTCGCTGAAACCATAAAAAGAGATTTGCTCGCAAAAAAAGGATACGATAATGTGTCTAAAGTTCGTTCTGGTCAATATTTAAGAATCATTATAAAGGCGATTAATGAAGAAGATGCCAAAGTAATTGTTACAAACATGTGTAACGATTTAAGAATATTTAATCCAGTCACACAGAACTTAAACATCATAAATGTGAAGAAATTATGACAATTAAGATTGCTGTCATTCAATTTCCGGGAGCTAATTGCGATTTAGATGCAGTTCATGTCTTAAGGAATGTTGTAGGTGTTGATACCAGTTTAGTTTGGCATAACCACTTTAAAGAAGCTGACTTTGACGGTGTAATTTTACCAGGAGGATTCAGTTTTGGCGATTATTTAAGAGCGGGAATAATAGCAGCCCATAGCCCCGCGTTAGATGAAGCAAGAATAATGTTGAAGGACGGTAGACCCATTCTTGGTATATGTAATGGTTTTCAGATCTTAATCGAAGCGGAATTTCTTCCTGGAGCTTTATTGCAAAACGAAACTTTAAAGTTTGTTTGCAAATGGGTAAATATTAAAGTAATAAATGATCGAACTGCCTTTACTCATAGAATGAAGAAAGATGATGTCCTTGCAATTCCCATTGCTCACGGAGAAGGAAGATATTACACTGACAACTTAAAGGAGTTAGAAGAAAACGATCAAATAGTATTTAAATATTCAACTGAGGACGGTAGATTCAAATCAGAAGCGAACCCGAACGGTTCTTTAGAAAGTATCGCAGGAATCTGTAATATTGAGCAAAACTGTGTGGGATTAATGCCACACCCTGAACGCGCATCTGAATCGATACTTAGTCCTAAACAGACTACTCATGGTAGGATTTTTTTTGAGTCAATGATTGAATTTATAAAACGGAGGTTAACTTAATGACGAAAGTAAAATTAAACGGAGAAGAAGTAAGCGTTGAAATGACAAGGGATGAATTCGAAAAGGTTAAGGAGCTTTTAAATAGAGATCCTACGATAACAGAACTGGGAGGGTTTGATGTGATGTGGAGCGAACATTGTTCGTATAAGTCTTCTCGTCCGAGACTTAAACTGTTTGAAGATGCTGAGGCGAATTACGACTATGTGTTAGCAGGTCCCGGAGAAGATGCGGGCGTAATTGATATAGGGGATGGATACGCATTAGCATTTCGTATTGAATCTCACAATCATCCATCAGCAATAGAACCCTATCATGGTGCTGCTACAGGGATTGGTGGAATTATCCGTGATGTTCTATGTATGGGCGTTCGACCAATTGCCCTGCTCGATCCCTTGAGGTTTGGCCGTCTAGCGGGTAATTCACACTCTCAATGGTTATTTAAATATGTAGTTAAAGGAATTGCTGATTATGGTAACTGTACTGGCATTCCTACGATTGGTGGTGAAGTTGAATTTGACGATAGTTTTAAACATAATTGTTTAGTCAATGTCGCATGCATAGGTTTAGGCACAATAGAAGATTTTAAACACGCACCAAGTAGAGCATATAACCCTGGTGATTATATCATCTTAATGGGAGGTTCTACAGGGAGAGATGGAATTCATGGAGTAACTTTTGCTTCTCGAACTCTCACTGAAATGTCCGAAGCTGATAGACCCGCAGTACAAATTGGTGATCCTTTTACTAAAAAGATGATAATCGAAGCTACTTTAGAAGCTGTGAAAACTGGATTTGTAAGAGGTTTAAAAGATTTAGGAGGAGGAGGTCTCACTTGCGCAACTAGTGAATTGACTGGAGATGGTAATACTGGAGCAAAAATAAATCTAAGAGAAGTTTTTACAGCAGAACCAGGTATGACTTCATACGAAATAATGCTGTCTGAATCTCAAGAACGAATGGCATTTATTGTGAAACCAGAAGGATTAGAAACTGTTCTTAATGTGTTTAGAAAGTATGAAATGGCTTTCGCAGTAATAGGGAAAACGGACGATTCAAAAGTATTGAAAATTTTTGATGGAGAGAAACTTGTAGTAAATATCCCTGCAAAAGCACTTTCTGAATCTCCAACATTTAAAAGGAAAGAAAAGCGACCTGAGTATTTAGATCAATTACTCGCTCAACCTACTCCCAAACCAAACAAACAAATCGGAGAAATAATAGAAATATTGATTGCTTCCGAAAATATTTGTAGTAAAGAATGGATTTATCGCCAATATGATCACGAAGTCGGTGTAAGATCAGTGGTAAAATGTGGAAATGGAGATTCGGGAGTGTTAAGAGTAATAGGAACAAATAAATTTATAGCTTCGAGTGTAGGCGTAAATTCTAAACATTGTTATCTAGACCCTTACGAAGGAGCTAAAGGAGGACTAGTAGAAGTATGCGGAAATGTCATTGCTAATGGAGCGAAACCCATGGCGATGGTTAATTGCTGTAACTTTGGCAATCCAGAGATACCGGAATCGTTCTGGTATTTTTCTCAAGCTGTAGAAGGAATGAACGATTTTTGTAGATCTTTAAAAATACCGATAGTAGGAGGGAATGTTTCTTTTTATAACGAGGATGAAGTTACTAAAACGGCAATCAAAGCGACACCTCAGATTATGATTGTTGGATTAATTGATGGTTATAACAACATAATCACATTACCCTTTAAAACGGCAGGAAATGACATCCTTATTCTTGGTGAAACAGAGGCTGAACTTGGCGGTTCAGAATATCATTCGGTGATACATAGACTTGAAGGTGGGATTCCCCCTAAAGTTGATGAGGATAAGATACGAGCTAGATGGAATTTCATATCAGCATTATACGATAGAAATTTAATTAAGGCGAACCACGATGTAAATAAAGGGGGCTTTATTGTAACTATTGCTGAAATGTGCTTTAAGAACAAGCTAGGAGCGCATTTAGATTTGAGTAGCTACAATGCTAATGGTTTAAGAGATGATGAGTTGCTTTTTAGTGAAACCGTTGGCAGATTCGTTTTAGAAACTGAATCGACAAGGTTAAATGAGATTATGCTTCTCGCGACTAAATTTAGAATTAAAGTAACAAAATTAGGGGTTATACTCAATCAGCCAAAGATCATAATAAAAGGTTTGGAAAATCAAGATATATCTCTAGATATTGACAAATTAAAGGATTTATACGATTCAACAATACCTAATCTTATGGAAATGTAAAGCAAAATATGTCTATTTCAATGAAATTCTAATTGAACCTGAACCTTTTTTTTGTTGAAATACCATAGGGCGTTGATATTTGTCCTAATATCACGAACTTGAAAAAAAAATAATCGAAATTTAGATATATTCGAAGTTCTTCCTATTTATTAAGAAAATATATATTGTTTTAGGAAAAATTATGAGAGCTCGAGCATGTATTAAATGTAAGCAATATGTGATAATCCATGCTAATAATCCTTTAAATCAGAATATAATAGAGGATTTTGAGAGAAAGCATCACTTACATACTTTAATTACCATAAATCTTGAAGAAATAAAGGATGAATATCAAATAACAAAAAACAACGGGTCAAAAGATTCTTCCGACGAAACTAATAATTCTAAAGATACTTTTTAAAAATTATATTAGATTTTTAAAAACGATCATCTGATTTTAAAATTTATTCAATTTTAGGAGCAAAAATTATTTTATAATAGCTCAGTTAAAGAACTAAAAGAATCTATAACTTTATGTGGGATAATACTTCCTTCTGATGAATTGAAGAATTGCCCTTTACCCGTTTTTACAAGGATTCCTCTAAGATTAGCATTTTGAGCACCTAAAATATCTGTTTCAATATCGTCCCCGACAACAATTATATCATCAGCGGATAAATTGAGTTTTTTTAAAGCTTGAAGAAAATACTCTTTAGAGGGTTTACCAAAAATCATAGGTTCAACATTAGCAGCATTTGCTATCATACGGACAAAAGATCCGGTATCAATAACAGGCTCTCCAAAAACATCAAGATAATATTTATTACCTTGTGTCCCAAGTAATATAGCGTTGTGCTTTATAACATGTTTAAAAGCTTCGTTGAGCCTGTTAACATCCCAATTGTCCCGGAAATCACCAACAATAACGTAATCTGGAACTTCTGATCCTTTAACATGATGAAATTCTTGAAATTCTTCTTTAACTTCTTCTGTTGTCACTAAATACAATTTTGCTTGTGTTTTATCTGCAAGGAATTCTTTTAAAGCAATAATTGGAGTAAATATCTCCTCCTCTTTTACTTTAAAGCCATATTCTATGAGCGATTTGTATACATTTTTTGGGGTTTTACTATCGGTGTTAGTAAAAAATAGCAATTTTATACCTTTTTCACGCAGAATTTCAACAGCTTCGATGGTTCCTAGAACTGGAGCACATTTGAAATAGAGAGTTCCATCGATATCTGATAAAATACCCTTAAATGTCATCAATTAATTTCACCTATCAATATTTAAAGATATTGAAATTAAATAAAAGTTCTTAAATAATTATTAAAAGAGAGGGAAAAAAAGAAGGTATATAGGTGTAATTTCAAACTTTTCAAGTAATAGTAGAGGAGCGGATAATTTCTAACTTTTTTTGTTTAGAAGTCTTTAAATCATCACCTACTAACTTAGTATATTGTGGGAATTAAATCCCATGTAATTAGTATAACTGTGTCTATATAAATTTATCGTTCGAATTATATAAATTTCAGAAAACGTTACCAAATACTTTATATGTACCTCCCATATCTAGAAATACTAAACAATAATGATAATAATGTATAAATTCTTGAACGTTTTAAAATTAAATTTGCTTTTATAATTACGAATTTAACATTTATTCAATTCTCGATTATACATATAGAAAACCCATTTTATTAGTGCATATAAATATATTTATAATATTATAGCCAAATAAATTATAATGAAAATTGCGATTGATATTGACGGTGTCTTATTAGATATCATTATTACATATTGTGAAATTTTTAATAGGAGATATGGAACTAACTACAAAAAGAATGATGTTATCAAGTGGGATTTTTTTAACGATTGGAATATTGATGAAGAAACAGGTTTCAAAATATTTTATGAAATCTATGCAGATTCTCGAAACGTTCCTTTTATTGATGATGATGCTCCGAAAATCATGAAAAGATTAAATGAACTCTATGATGTTGACATCGTTTCAGCGCGATTACCTGAATATCGTTCTTCAATCGTGGAAAAATTAAATTTTCATAATGTGAGAGAAGGAATTCAGTATATTGAACTAATTTTGTTACATCATAAACCTTACGATGTTAAATTGAAGCAAAATTACGATATTTATGTTGATGATAACCCAAACTTGGTTGAACCGATTAAAAAGTTGGAAAGTAGGACGCTATTACTTTTTGACCAACCTTGGAACCAAAACTCAGTGTGCGAAGATAATGTTCATAGGGTTTATAATTGGGAGGAAGTAGAAAAAAAAATCTTTGATTTATAAGGTATGATTATAATCAATTAAAATCGTCTACCCTTTAGCGTAGGTATCAAGAGCATAGAATTGGTCTAAATGTTGCGTAACTTCTTTCCCATACTCCATTTTTAAATTTGATTCACTTTCTCTTTCAGTTAGATTAACGAGATCAAAGATTTTACTAGGGAAACTTGAATGCTTTGGTACAATGATATGATTCGCTCCAAGTTTTATTCCCTCATTTATAAGATATACCGCGGTATCGATGTTTTTAGATATAACAGGTCCTAATCTTGAACTTGAGATGAGAGCAAAACCTTCTTTATCAACTACAATTAGGATCGAGCCGTGATTAATTTTTAGTTGTAAAAATTCGGATCTGTCAAAACCTATCGTATTTTTATCAATTAATGCAGCCCAATTAGGAAAAATATAAGTACGATTAATTTTTTTATTAGTTTTTTGTAAGCTTAATGGCTTATTTGGCAAATTGTAAACACTAGTAACATATTTACTTTGAAACCCAAATTTATGATATATTGGTTCACCTAATTCTGAAGCATATAACATGAAAGTTTTACAACCTTTCAATTTGCCTATTTTTACTAAATTATTAAATATAGAAGTACCTAATCCTTGGCGCCTAAATTCTGAAAGAACTGCCATATATCCAATAGAACAAACATCCCCGAAAAAAAATATGCCCCCTAATCCGATAATTTTACCATTCTCCTCAGCAACTTGGAACTTTGCAATATTTACATCTATTAAACTTGTTAGCAACTTTTCTTGGTTTTTAAGATCGGGGGGAATCGCACGATTAAAAGATCTGTAAAGAACTGTTAGAGATTCATTGAGCTCACTCGCCTCTGGTTCTCTAATTAGAAAAGGTGGCATTATATCCTAATAAAAATAGCGAATAATGAAATATAAAAATTATTTTTATTATTTTTTATAAGTTTATATCAGAAAACATGAAATAAAGAAAATAAAGTCATGAATCTCTAATTTATTTTTGATTTTCATATATTTTGCTTTAAAAGTAAAATAAGTATATGAGCGGGATTTTATATCCATTTTAGTTATTATAGTAAGATTTTTTTTTTATAATGCTGCTAAAATGCGACTTCGTTTTTCGATATATTTATTAAGGTGTTTTTTCTTATATATAATATATATGAAATCGAATATATCGATTTCGATATATAGGTGAAAATTAAAAAATGTTTTTTGGCAAACGATTTAGCGGTCACGAAGGTGGGATATTCTCTGGTTTAGATATTCTAGTACTTTCAATAATTGAAAACTACGACGGTATCTCTGGATATGATCTCGCTAGAAGCATCAACGAAAAATTCAACAAACTTTGGCATGCTTCCCCTGGTACAATTTATCCTTTACTAAACAGATTAGCTAAGAGAGGCTTTATTGAAATGGAAGTATTAATCAAAAACAATCGAAATATCAAATTGTATCGAATAACAGAGTCAGGACAAAAACGATTAAAGGAAGTTCTTAAGAATAATTTAGAGCCAAGCATAAATACTCTTGGAGAATATCTTAGAACGATAGTGCAGACTTGGATTCCAAACGAAGATAGCATAACTAGTATGATGTCTTGCTTTCCTTATCACCGAGAGCATTCACATAGAATCATAGATGAGGAAGATTATTCTATAACGAACATTGAACGCGTAAAAAGAATATTAGGTGAATTGAATTTTTCTAAAAGCAGGATATCTAAAAGAATGGATCATATCGATAAGAGAATCTCTCATTTTGAAGTATTATTAAGCGATTTGAAAAGTAAGCGAGAAGAGAATACAAAAACGATAGAAGTTGTCGACGATGACGAATATGAGGATTCCAAAAAATCTTAATTTTCACCAAAAAAAAATTAAAAAAATTAAAGAAAAGAGGTAAAATGTAATGTGTGATGACAAACATTATGGACCAAGGCAAACACATGGTTCTATGCCATTTAATCCAAGGGACATGCATGGTTGTATGCCATTTAATCCAAGGGACATAGCAAAAATGAAACGAATGGCTCACCAGTTTATGGGAGGTTTCATGGGTGATTATATTCACCACAATCTGGAAGATCTAGGAAGTGAATATTTAATAACAGTGCCATTACCCGGTCGTACTAAAGATGATGTTACCGTATCTCTTATTAATAAACATCTGAACATTAAAGCAAATAAGCCAAAAGTGCCTGAACATGAAAGAACCACCAAAGAACCTAAAAAACAAGGATTTCCATTTATGTTTAAAGGTTTTAGGTTTATAGATGTAAACATGGATGTTCCACTTCCTGCTGATGCTGATGAAAATAAGATAATATCTAAAATGACAAACGGTCTTTTAAGGGTTATAATCGGAAAGAAGCCTGCTAAACCCATAGATATTAGTGAAGAACCAAATAATTAGAGCATAAATTTAAATTGAAAAGGCGGAGCACTTTAGAATTTATTACTTATCGACTCGGAGAGAGTTCTAAAGTATTAGTATAACTCTAAAGCACTCCAATTATTAATATTTTTTTTCTTTTTTATTCTTGTTTAATATTTTATAACTTAATTTTGCACTGTTTTTTAGCAGTTATTTTATTTATTTAAATCGTTTGTAATATTTTTGGTTGATTTTTACTTAAAATTTATAATTTTAAAAGTTTAACTATAACTAAATAAATCAAATTTACTCATAGAAATTATGAATGAACAAAAAAGTAAAAAAACCAAAGCACATCCAATTAATTATGTCCTCTTAGCAGTATCCTTTATCGTTTTCGGAAGCCTTGGAATAGTATTTATAACCCAAATGGAAATCCAACCCGGATGGGTATGGGAAGAAATTAAAGATGAAAATTCCATGGAACTGTTTGTCATAACTGCTGACGACCTCAATAAAGATGGTTTCAACGATGCTATTGCTTATACTGATATTACGCGGCAAGATTCTGAGAATATAGGGAATCCAAATGACTTAACTAATTATGGAAAAATATGTGGAATAAATGGCTTGAATGGACTTAAGTTATGGGAACAGAGCTATAATAATCCGGTAAAGAGGGTGATTGAGCTTTCGGATATAAATGGTGATGGAATAAAGGATTATCTCGCTGATGTTGCCTCAGTAACTCCAGAGTGGGTAAGACCTCAACCTTTAGATAATCCTCGACCAGCAATAATTTTAGATGCATATACCAATATTATTATTTCGGGTAATAACGGTTCTGACATTCCTATTTTAACAGGGGACCTTCGAAGTTTTACGAATTTTTTTATACACGATGCGATTTACCTAGACGAAAGTAAAGCAGATCTTGTATTTATTGAGTGCAAATCAAAACCTAATGAAACAAATGAATTTTTTTATAATATTTCCTGCTATTTCGTAAATGGAACTCAATATGATACATTCAACATAGATTTTACTTGGATTGAAGAAAAATCTATAATCCCTGCATTAGATTTATTTCCCTACGGTTCTAAAGATGAGTTGCTCTTTATAGATAAAGATTCAATAATATTATTCAATACCAGTATTTCTAACTTCATGAATCCAATTTACAACGAAACAGTTATCGGATATAATGCTGATTATACTTATATTGAAGATTTAAATGGAGACGATATTTTTGAGATAGCTTTAATGACAGGGCAAGGGAATGTAACAATAATTAGCGGTATTGATGGTAGTATAATTCGGATGTTTAATATGCCTAGTGAATGGGAACATTTTGATATTAATCAACTCGGTTCTGACGAGAGCGATATGGAAGCATACATTTTGATTAATTGTGATAATTATGATTCAAGCGATAGCCTTATGATAATATATGCTGTCACCGAGACTTCTGAAGATATTTATTGGACATTATCTGCTCTTTCATCTGAAGATACAAGGAAGGCATACAGCTTAGGGGAAGATATGGATGGAGATAGCTTAGATGAAATTATTCTCCCTGAAGAAATTCACCTTGATTATGCCACTGCAGAAGTTCGTCGTTTTAGTATAGTCAGCACACCAGATAGTAGCGTTCTTAGTATTATAAATAGCGAATATAATGTTAATAGTATGTTTCCACTCCAAGATTTAAACGGTGATGGTAAAGGTGATTATATTTTTTCAACCTACGGAGGAGTAGCTGCGTTTGCTTCTTCAAAACCAGTTAGTATATGGCAGTCTCCACATTTCTCTTTTGGGATTCCCCTTTTTGCGATTCTTATTGCTCTATTATGCGTAGGAATATTATTAGTAATACTAAAGGGTAGGAAGATAAGTTTAAGTAGAGGCGGCGTTAAGGAACATAAACTTACGGTCGCTGTAAATGCACTCGCTATAACTCTAATTTCCGTCACTTTCTTGTTGTTTCTAATACAACTAAATATCTTCAATAAAACGCTGATACCCAATCAAAATATGACACAGATTATCGTCAGTTTTCTAGTAGTAATTATAACATGGTATGGCGCTTTACCCTTAACCGCAGCGTTATACAATAGGTTTGCCCCTAGATTCGCATATACCTTTGTAAAACTACGATCACTATTTTTTAAGATATCCAAAAGTTATAATACCGATATTTTAGTACTTGACATGGAGGATCGGAAAGAAATTGGGACGGTAATCCAAATGAAAAGGATTCTTCTCCCTTTACTCCTCTCAATTGCAATTGGTTTCTATACATACGGAGCTCTTACTCCTATTCTTGACTATCCTCAAGATTTTGAAGTTTTTGGGTCGACCGAATTTTTTCAATTTATGAACGGTTATATGCTTTGTTGCATTTTTCCAATGATTTTGACTTTTTTAGTATTTTCGTTTTTTATTTCCGGAAATTTTCTATTAGATGACGCTGGAGTAGTCTATTTTCGTCAATCTAAAAAATACCGCCAACCAGGAGATATAGAACCGATAAGTATATGGGCTCAATCACTCGTAAAAGGTATGGCAGGTCTTTCTGCGATAGTGACATTAATAGGTTTCTTAACAACAGTGGATCTTTCAGGATTCTTTGCTGATGGTAGTAATGGAGTGAGTTTGATATTTGGAGTCCTAGTAATCATAGTTTTCTTCGCCGGGATCCCATTTTTAACCGCTTTTTCATATATATTATTAGCGGGAGAAATAATGGAATTTTCAATGGACTTTAACATCCAGAAATTATATACATTGATGGAAAAAAAAGGATACAATACAAAACTTCGCGATATAACCAATCTTTACCCCGATGGAAAACCTGGCTCACTCGAATCTAAAATAGAGGATTGAAGCTAATAGAACCCTTTTTTTATTTTTTTTTTAGTTGGTTATTAATTATCTTAATATTAATAAATTAGCTGAATTTAGTAAGAAATAATCGATAATATATTGAAAAAAAATAAAGCAATAAAAAAAATAGTTTTAGAATTATCTTTTATGTTTCTTATTTCTAATAACAACATAAACAATTAGTACAACGAAGCTAGCTGATACTATTACTAGAATTAAATAAAATAGCCACTCTGAATTGGAACTGGTTATCTGATAGATAATTGTATTACTTATGTCTTTTACCGTGAATGAGGCCATAATCCCTTTATCTCCATAGAATATTTCGACAGTGTAATTCGTTAAACCATAACGCTCAATTATAAGTGTAGATCCACTTACCGAAGCATTTTCACATCCAAGTTCAGCAATTAGAGATTCCAAGTAATTACTATGTGGTTCTGCGATTGCTAGTCCCTTTAATGCAAGGTGCCAAAGAAAATCATCTGCGCTTATATTTGGAAAGCTATAGGGCGAGAATTTAAAGATATTATTGTTAAGATCCTCAGCGAGGTTATTATAATCGTTCAGCATTGATTTAAAATCTAAAGGATTCTGAAAGATTATGATTCTGTCTGAATAACTCGGATTCTCCTCATAGTCATTACTCGTATAATTCCATACAGCACGTAATCCGTACCATAAGTTATACTTATTTGTATAGTTAGCATTGATCGTAGTTTCGTTGTATTCCTGTAATTTCATTATGTTCAAGAGTGTCAGGATTTCTCCAAAACTAAAGTACTCCGGCATAAATATTGATGTAAGAACATCGTATGTATCCCATGTGTTAACTGTCCATCCTTTTAGAGTTGTTTTGCTTTTTGCATTTGTGATATTTGCCTCTCCTTCAAACCAATCGCTCGGTGTTAAGGTGGAATCAACAGTGGTTTTCCAATCAGCGCTATTATAAAGATTTACTACGAAATCATCAGTTCCCTTTGCTAAAGTGTGTTGATACGTTGAGCTAGCTACTATCGATGTAGATAGAATTCCAATAAGAAATAGGCTAAGTATAGTTAAACTCAATATGCTTGTTCTAGTTTTACTTTTAATTATCCTCATTTTACAATTGCCTCCTTTTGAATAATAATGCTGCTAATACAAAAAATGCTACGATATACACAAGTAATAATGTTGTTCCCATAAAGATACTAGGTGTTGCCCAAGAGCCAAATGTAAAATGGCCCCCAAAACCACCAGGACCCATTCCACCAAATGAAAATTCGACATATCTTGGATCTGGAAATGGATTCTCGAGTACTGAAGTAATTAGTTTTCCTAGATATGCCAAAGAGTATAGAGGTTCAAATGTATCAGCAAATACTAGTGTAACAATCTGATCAGCTATATTAAATCCCATAAGAAGTATTATCAAAGTTATAATGATTGTTATGTTTACATTTTTCATAAAAGAACTAAATAGGGTAACAAAGCTACTTAGAGCAATTACGTATAGTATGGCAAAACCATATGAATAGAAGATTCGAATATTAATTGGTCCACCATAATATAGAAACCCAAGAAACCCAAGAATTAAATAGTATACCGTAACAATGAATATCACAAGAATTAGATTTCCAAGATATTTCCCTAGTATCAATTTATATTTATTTATTTTTGGAAAAACTATAAAGCCTGTTTTTTTATCAAATTCAGAACAAATTATTCCCGAAAAAAATAAACACGCCGCAAATAAGGTTATGAACGAGATAAAACTTAAACCGCCACTAAAGAACTCTGCTTGTGTATCTGACAAAAGATAGCCTGGGAACAGCTGCAGTATATAGCCTAATAAAATTGCAATTAGAATTGCAACAACCGTAAAGAAGTATAACTTTTTTGTCTGCGTTTTCATTTCAAAGACTATTGTGTGATATATTGGTGTTATTCCAATAAGAGATTCATTTTCATTACTCATTTTTAAAATCATCTCCGTTTAATTTATTTGATCCTTCTGGTGTATCACCTATTACCATTTGTGAATAGACTCTTTCTAGTTGAGTTGTTTTTGGTTGAGTAAATGATACTACTGTGAAATCTGACTCGAATTCCTTAACTAAAATTTTTAATATTTCGCCTTTAGATACGGTCTTTCCATCAAAATACAGTTTCAATCCTTGATGTTCTGAATGATACTGTATAGGAATCTTTGATATTTTTGGATCTAAATTCTGATCCAAATAAGGATTAAGTTTTTCAACCATTCGATTAAGTAAAGGAGCTAATTTCTCAGCATCAAGTGGTTTTAGTAGTAGGCAATTTATCTCGCTTGTTTTTAAGGTAAGTGCTAGGTTTTCAACAGTATCGAATCCTATTATTTTACCAAAATTTATTAATGCTATTTTATCACACACTTCAGAAATTTCGTAGAGCATGTGTGAAGCTACAAAGATAGTTTTTCCCAATGATTGAAGTTCTCTGATATATCTACGTATTTCTATTCTCGCAAGTGGGTCTAATCCCGTTTGTGGCTCGTCTAATATTATTATCTCCGGATCGTGTAAGATTGCTTGAATGATTCCTAACTTTTGCGTCATACCCTTAGAATAGTTCCTAACCTTTTCATACTTCCATTCTGATAGTTTAAAGAGCTCTAAAAGTTCATCGATTCTATTTTCTATTTTATCTTTTGGATATCTCTGAATTTTTGCAAAGTACTTGAGTAATTGATACGCTGTCATATTGTAAAAATTAGGTATATCGATTAAGAAGCCAATCTGGCTAACTGTACTTGATACATGTTGCAAGTCCCTTAATTCGCTATGGTTCGTCCTAATTAATATTTTCCCTGAATCTGGTCTGAGAATTTTTGCAATCATCTTGATTGTTGTCGTTTTTCCAGCGCCATTAGGACCTACCAGTCCGATAGTTTCTCCTCTACATACCTC
>Ga0315553_10000378_pt1 | contig 40153 bp, 40 predicted proteins | sample SalMarSW160140MG_FD_203099 | JGI IMG/M metagenome (GOLD analysis project Ga0315553, IMG submission 203099) | Salt marsh sediment microbial communities from the Plum Island Ecosystem LTER, Massachusetts, United States - Salt Marsh Sediment SW1601-40 ... | reverse complement strand
GGTGTTCTGGAGCACATCTTGCAGGTCCCACGTGCGGGCCAAAGATGTACCCATCTCCTGGAGTGCCACGAGTTGTCTGTTGGCTGCTTCGAGATCTGTGGAGTGCTGAGTGATCTCCTCGTATAGCTGCGCGTTGCGCATCGCCACTGTTAGCTGATCCGCGATGGCCTGCATGGACATGAGGTCGGTGAGGTCGAAGGCGTTCAGTTCAGCGGATTGGATGTCCAGGGTAGCGATCACTTTCTCACTTAGACTGATGGGCACGACCATTTCCGATTGGGTGAGGGGCATGTCGGGGAAACCTTCAAGGTATCGAGGCTCGCGGCTGACGTCGTTGACCACGATGGCTCTCCTCTGCTTGACCGCCCAACCGATGAGACCCTCTCCCATGCTTTGACGGTACCCGGGCACGTGCATGTGTTCGGCACGGCCAGACTCTGCTCGTTGGACCATCTCGTCTGTGTTCTCATTCGACAGAAGTATCGACACGAAGTCGTAGTTGAATCCTTCCCGTATGGCTACCGCAGTCTCCCGGAGCAGCGTTTCCAGATCAAGGCTTGAGGTAGCACGCCGGCCAACCTCGTTGATGACGGTAAGTTGCAGCGCCCGGCGCCTCTGGCATGCGTAGAGGCGCGCGTTCTCGATAGCCATCGCCACCTGGCGTCCAATAGTGGTCGCCAGATCCACTTGCTGGGTGCTGAATTGCCGTCCTGCCATCGTGTAGTCGAGGGCCATGAGGCCGATGATCTCCTCTCCGGTGACCAGCGGCACAAGAAGCAGGCTGGCGACACCGAAAGGCTCGGTCCATCTCTTCGGTAAGCGCGAAGTCGATCGCTCATCAAGGACTACTGTCCTACCCTTCCCGACCACCTCTGCCACGTCGGGGAGGTCATCCACCTCCTCGTCCAGGGTCTCTTCCCTGAAAATCCTCCACAGTTCGGCGTCCCTGGCGCCGGAGGCCATCTGAGACATCATGGGCATGAGCCTCTTCTTCTGCTGATCGAGGAGCAGGATGCTGCAGCGCTCGACGTTGCAGATCTGTGCCGTCTTCTGAGCAACTAGCTTCAGCACCGGGACGAAATCCAAGGTGGATCCAATGGCTTGCCCTATTTCGTTGAGGGCAGCCAGCTCGTTGAGGCGATCTTCTTTCTCTTCGAATAGCTTGGCACTCTCGATGCCTGCTGCTATCTGGCGCGCCACGAAGCCGAGGGACTGCAAGTCGTCGGATGCAAAGTGGCTTTGGTCCTTGCTCAGCAAGGTAATGGTGCCTACTACTCGGCCGTTGGATGGTAGCGGCAGGCAGATTAGCGAGCCGAATTCTTCGACCCCCAACGGACCGGAACGAACCGACGCGTCGGCCGAGGATTGGCTCGTGAGAACTGCCTGGCCTGTCTGTGCCACGCGTCCGGGCGCTTGTTCTCCCAGGGTCAGTATAGGAGAGGTCTTCACGTACTGTGCTGAGAGCCCACGGTGAGCGCGGAGTTCGAGTGTTCCGTCGCTTTCTCCCAGTATGTGGATCGCGCCCTTGTCGGCACGCGAGAGCTCAAGGGACTCATCAAGAGCGGTGTGCAGCAGGGCGCCCAGCTTGAACACGCCACTGATGGCAGAGGCCACCGCACTGAGTTCCTCAAGGTTCCTGATGGGGTGGCTTCTGCGACGGGCCGATTGAACTGTGTCAATCCCGCGAGCCTTCATGCCCTCTCACCTTTGTGGAGACTCTTCACGACAGAGAACCGCCAACATGGTCCGCCCCGTGAGCAGTAGCGCCTCGCAGTCGCAGATCCGGCGACTCGCTTGACGGCGACGGCAGCGAGGATGATGCCCACAGGTGCTCTGTCGAGCATTGTTCCTCGATTGTGATTCACTGTGCGACGCGCCGAAGGCTTCGCTCGGTGCTCGGGACGTAGGGCCAACGTTGGGGTCCCTTGGCGCCATGTGGCTATTCCCGAGCGCCGAGCAGATGTTCGACCTTCTCGCGCAGATCCTGTATCTTCAACGGTTTGCCAAGGCAATCATCCGCGCCGGCGTGCAGCACTCTTTGGATGTTCTCCTCGGTGGCAAACCCAGTCACGGCCAGGATCTTCACGTGGGCAGTTGTCGGATCTGTCTTCACCCTTGTGCAGACCTCGAAGCCGTCCATGCCAGGGAGCATGATGTCCAGGATGATGAGATCGGGCTTGAAGGCGACGACTTGCTGGCCCGCGTCGAAGCCGTCGGTGGCCGTAGCAAGCTCGTACGTGCCCATCAGGCGCAGGGCGCTCTCAATGAAGGTGACCACCGTTGGCTCGTCATCCACAATCAGGATCCGCTTCCTGCTGTGGCTCTTCCCGAAGAACCCGTCATCCACGAACATCCCGTGCTGCATGAGGAAGTACCGGAAGTCGTTACGCAGGACACGATAATGCCCGCCCGGTGTGGTGAAGACGGGGAGCTTACCGGAATCGATCCATTTCAGAACAGCAGCGTTGGTGACCTCGCAGTAGTCGGCGATGTCACCTGTGGTCAGAAACCTGTGCCGCCTCATCTGTTGCCTCTTCGTTGGCGACCGCGTGGCCGCTCTTGGTGTTGTTGGCATTGTTGGCATTTCTCCTCTAGTCTACTGTCGTTGACTGCCGTCTGCAATAGGAAATAGGTACCCCTTCCCTCGCGAGCCGATGTGTGGTAGAATGCGGTGAGATCGAGAACTGGGAGGCAGCATGTCGACAATGATGATCTGGAGCACGGGCCTGGCGGACTCTATGGCTCTCACTTCTTCCGTTGGGTCCGGAGTCATCGGTGCACTCCGGCGCCTGCCCGGTGCGGGGACGGACCTCGACTTGTCCTTGGTTGCGGCTTGTCTCGCCTTCTTGGTTCCCGCGGGACTGACTATGATCGCCACCTCGGCCTCCAAGAGGGAAGCAGCCGCCTCTGTCGCGGCGGTGGGTCTGATCGCTGTGGCTCTGGGTGTCGTCGTCTATGGTGTGGTGGGCTTTGGCCTACAGTTCGGTGGACTGGGGCTGGTTTCCGACCTCGAGGGCGCGCGAGACCTACGCTCGGAGTGGTCTCCTGTGGACAGGGTGTGGGGTCCGGGCTGGGGTATCATTGGTCTGGATGGTTTCCTTGTGATCCGCGACTCGCCGGAAACGGGACTCCTGAGTGCGTTTCTGTACTACGCGGCTCTGGCTGCCACGGCGCTGTGCATTCCCATGCTTGCCTTGGCGAGGCGTCTCAGGTTTCTGGCTCTTCTGGGGCTGGGCCTGGTCTTCGCCGTTCTCGTGTATCCCGTCTATGGCAACTGGGTTTGGGGAGGTGGCTACCTCTCGCAGTTGGGCACGACCATCGGTTTGGGGCACGGGTTCGTGGATTTTGCAGGCGCGGGCACGCTCCACACTCTGGGCGGGTTCTTCGCTCTGGCGGCGATTCTTGCCTTCGGGGCGAGGGTCCGAACGGTGAAGGTCGTGACCGAGCCTCCTCCCGTGCACTTCCCGGTTCTTGGTCTGCTGGGGGCATTTCTGCTGCTGCTGGGGTGGTTTGGCCTAGTGGTGGGTAGTCCCCTGGTATCTGGCAACGTGTCCTATGTGCGGATACTGCTCAATGTTCTCCTCGCTGGGTGCAGCGGCATTCTGGTGAGCTCGTTCTACGTGTGGTTCGTCCGTGGCGGTCCGGACCTGCTGATGGTCTCCAGGGGTCTGGTGGCCTCTCTGGTAGCCGTCAGCGGTTCGTGTGCCTTCGTGCCTGCCTGGGCTGCTCTGGCCATCGGGTCGATAGCGGGGCTTCTGCTTCCTCTGAGCATCTACCTGTTCGACGTGAGGCTGGGACTTGACGACCACACCTCCGCGGTGGCCATGCACGGCATATCGGGCTTGTGGGGCTTGATAGCCGTTGGGATATTCGCGGATGGCAGCAGTGGTGCTGGATGGAACGGAGTCGGAGTCACACAGTATCTCGGCATCGACGGGCAGGGGGTGTCCGGACTGCTCGTGGGGTCGGGCTTCCAGGCTGACTGGCCGGGGCAGCTATACGCACAGGTGACGGGCATCGTCGCTCTCTTGCTGTTGGCCGTCGGTGTCTCGTGGCTGATCCTCTACGTAACGCAAAGCCTGTCGCGCAAGACGGAAACGCTGAGGTCCGGCATGCGACAACCGGGGGACGAGAGTAGTCCTGGTGGGCGAAGCGACAGCGGCTGAGGTTCCTAGACCTCTCGTTCCTGGTCGATTTGCAGTAGAGCCTTCACCTCGGCATCCGAAGTCTGGTCGAACATGTTGTAGAAGGCCCCGACCGCCCAGAAGATCTCAGGGGCGTGCAAGCAGACGAGCTTGTCCACTTCTTGTCTGAGGGTCTCAATGCTATCCCGTGGTCCAACGGGAACAGCCAAGACCAACTCACTGGGATCCTGGGCCTTGATCGCCCTGATGGTGACCAGTGTCGTGGCACCAGTGGCTACACCATCATCAACGAGGATGACGATCTTCCCCGCCAACTGGGGGCTTGGGCGGTCCCCACGGTACTCAGACAACCGCCTGCTGATCTCGTCCTTCTGTCGTCTCGATTCCTCTTCGATATAGTCCTGTTCCACACCGAGCCGCCTCACCAACTGTTGGTCGATGATCAGTGTGCCATCGCTGGCCACAGCTCCGATGGCAAGCTCGGGATTGTGTGGCGCTCCGATCTTGCGCGTGATATAGACATCGATAGGTGCTCCAAGGGCCTTGGCGATCTCGTGGCCAACAACGACTCCGCCTCGGGGGATGCCCAGCACGATCAAGTTGGAGCTGCCCTCGAATGATGCCAACTCCCTAGCCAAGGCCTGCCCGGCCTCACGCCGGTCCTGGAAAAGCATGCTGGCCTCCCTTCTCTATTCTATGGCCAACGCCAGTGCCTTCTGCACGGCTTCGGCGGGGTCACTGCAGTGGTCTATGGCCCGAGCGTTCTCCCAGCCATCCTTGGCCAGTTGCCAGGAGCCCAGACCGACCACAGGGATTCCCTGTTTCAGAGCGTGGGCAATCTCGGACAACGTGCCGTATCCTCCACTTATGGCAACCACCGACTGGGAGGAACTGACCACGATCACGTTGCGGGCCTCCCCCATGCCAGTGACAATCGGGATGTCGATGTAGCGGTTAGCGTCTTGCCGTCTACGTCCGGGCAAGATGCCGATGGTCAGACCGCCTGCGCTCTTGGCTCCGCGGCAGGCCGCCTCCATCACTCCGCCGAGTCCTCCACAGACGACGGCGGCTCCCTTCTCCGCCAGCAGGCGTCCGGTCTCCTCCGCCAGGCGGGCGGTAGCGGCGGAGCAAGACCCATCTCCGATCACGGCCACGATGGTCATTCGCCCTCCAGATGTGCGACCGCCAAACGAGAATACCGGGCCCCTGCGGGAGACAGTTCGCTCTTTATCAGGCTGACTTGGCGCACCTCCATCCCGCCCAGAGGCTCGATGCTGCACGTGCTGACTAGAGTGCCCAGTCTGCGGCGATCCCCATCGCCGATGTGCCGGGCCACTCGTCCTAGTGTGAGATGGGGTGTGTACTTCCGCTTCTCTGGCGGATAGCCAAGGCGTGAGAGTCGAGCCTGGATGCTAGCTTGAAGCTCGGCCAGGGCACTGGTATCGCCTTCGACCCCAACCCACAGGACGCTTGGGCGACTGGCGGAAGGAAAGCAACCCAGTCCGGCGAAGCCGAGGTTGAAAGGGGCAACGTCTCGGCTGCCGTCGGTCATGGCCAGCGAGACCTCCTTCACTCTATCCGCCGGTACGTCACCCAGGAACTGGAGGGTCAGATGTATGCCCTCCGGCTTCACCCAGCGAACCCGGTCTGCGGCGCCCTTTTCCTTCAGGAACTCCTGGATCATGCTGAGCTTGGCCCTTAGTTGGTCGCTGAGCTCTATGGCCACGAAGCTTCGTATCTGGTCCATTCTGCACCAAGTCAGATTATAGCACACCAGTCCGCATGGCTTCAACCGAGCGTGCGAGATGCCCCAGACTGCCTATCCCCCGTGGTTCGCCAGTATCTCTCACCATACTGGTGGTCTGGACTCACGGTCAGCGCGAAGTCTCGCACCCGTTGAGCCATCATCTCCTCGCCGTCGAACAGGGTGCCTGTTGGGAGTGGTAGGCGGCGATGGTCTTGACCTTTGTCTGCAAGCACTCTTCGCTGAGTGGCTGCACCTTTGCCTTCCACGCTCTCGGAGTGATCGTGTGCAGGGCCTTCGTGAGATCTCCTGGGCGTTCCACATAGGGGTAGTCTTCGTAGAAAACAACCGAACCAGAAGAGTTCTCCAGAGCCAGCGCCGCGTCTCTGACAGACTGGTGATCAACGTGATTCCCGGCTGCCAGTGGCGCGAACAGCGTGGTGCCCTCAGCCGCGTGGATACTGGCCACGTCCGATGCGATCTGAGCAACCAGACCCGCCTCCGAGGGACGCGGAGCGCCAAACAGCTCTTCATCAGCGACGTAGAGCAAGGAGTCGCCGCCCGCTCGGTAGATGGCATCGAGGTATCCCAGATGAAGGCAATCGGCCCCCAACAGGCGCATAGCCGTCTCGTCCTCTTGGCGGCGCATGCCTACTGGGTTCCAGGGGTTGCCCCAGCGCTCGTGGAGTCCTGCGGCGAGAGGGGACAGTGCCGACAGTGGAGGTAGGTCGGCGAAGATAGTGACTACCAGCACCGGTCTCCCGCTCAGAGCCTGGGAGCAGATCAACCCCCCGCACGATAGGGCAGCGTCATCGAGATGTGGAAAGAGGAAGACGGTCCTTCTTCTCACGTGGTGATCTCCTGGAGGCAAGAGTATCATAGGTTCCGCTCTGAGTCCACAAGCAAGGTACAAGGCATCTAGCGCTCAGACAGACGGTCACCATCGTGGCAAGAGCCAAGGGCAAGCCCGCACTGGGGCAGGTTGGAGAGGAACGTCGCAGGCGGCGTCCCTGCATGCCATCGCAGCCTGAAGTCTTCTCAACGTGCCCTCGATGAGTCTGGGGACACGAGAACTGCCGCTGGGCCTCTGCTGAATGGGCCGCAGACTGTGTTCAAGAAGGCTCGGGCGGCGCTGGAACCGCACAAGTGCTGTCCAAAGCAGGTGCGACAGGCTTCTTTCGGATCCCGGTCCAACATGCTTGACATTCTCGCGAACTGTGGTAAGATAACCCCCAAAACCGTGGAGGCTTTGGGAAAAGTGAAGAGGATGTGGTTTGCGCTTCTTGTTCTAGTTTGCCTGATGGTTGCAGCGTGTAGTGCGCCCGAGGTTCCCACTGCGGCTGAGGGGATCCCGTCGCCTCGGCCCAGGGGCACGGATACCCCAACCCCAGCCAACGACGAAGAAGCCATTATGCAGTTGCTAGGTGCTGAAGCGGAAGGTGTCGTATCTCAGGACGTAGACCGGTTGATGGAGATCTGGGACCAGGATGGTGTGGTGACGGACGCCAATCACACGCCGGACAACTCTGCGGATGATCGCGTATGGGAAGGGATCGCCGCCATTCGAGAGCGTTACATAGACGAAATTTTCCCCTCCGCGCCTAGCTCAGTTACGCATCCTGACGTGGAGCTTACCATCGAGGGCGATACGGCTACAGCGCTGACCACAAGCACGATCGGCATAGATCACGCACCGGCGGGTGACCGCTGGACGTTCGCCAGAGTAGATGGCAGGTGGTCGATCACCAGCTTGACCTTCAATCTCGAAGCTCAGTAGACGCGGCGTGCAGCAAACTGTGGGCTTCCTGATGCTCCGATGGCGGTGGGGGACGCGATGTTCCCGACCGTCTCTTTTACCCCAGGATATGCTTCACATGGAAGGAGGCGTGCAGTGGGTGGACTGGACACGATCATCAAGGTCGCTCGAGGTGAGGAGCCGGCGGAGCTCGTGCTGAGGAATGCTCGCCTCGTCAACGTGCTTTCTGGAGAGGTTCATCAGGCCGATGTGGCCGTTGCTGACACCAGAGTGGTGGGGCTTGGGGCCTATGAGGCCAAGGAAGTGGTGGACCTCGAGGGTGCTTACCTTTGCCCTGGGCTGATAGATGGTCACGTCCACATCGAGAGCTCCATGCTGCGTATCCCCGAGTTCGCGCGAGTCGTCGTTCCTCGTGGGACGACAACCGTCATCGCCGATCCGCACGAAATAGCCAACGTCTTGGGTCTGGACGGCATTCTGTACATGATGGAGTCGAGCAAGGGGAGCCCTCTGGTAGTCTACTTCACCTTGCCCTCCTGCGTCCCATCCAGCGAACTGGAGACGGCGGGTTCGAGATTGATGTCCTACGACATGTCGCCGCTGCTGCGCGAAGACTGGGTCGTGGGGGTGGGGGAGATGATGAACTACCCGGGGGTCCTGGACAGGACCGAGGACGTCTTGGCCAGGATAGCTATCGCTGACGGGAAGCGAGTGGACGGTCACGCACCTCGATTGACCGGAAAGGATCTGAACGCGTACATTGCGGCTGGAATCGCCTCTGACCACGAGAGCAGCACTCTCGAAGAGGCGCGGGAGAAGCTACAGCGGGGGATGTATGTCATGATCCGTGAGGGCAGCGTGGCCAAGAACATGGAGGACTTGTTGCCGCTTGTCACTCCAGAGAACGCGCATCGCTGCATGTTGGTGAGCGACGACAACGGCCCGGCCCAGTTGCTGGAGCACGGTCACATGGATCACATAGTAAGGAAAGCCATAGGGTTGGGATTGAAGCCCGTGCTGGCGATCCAGATGGCTACCGTCAACGCTGCTGAGTACTTCGGGCTTCGCGGAGTGGGTGCCGTTGCACCTGGGTATCGTGCTGACCTGGTGGTGTTCGAGGACCTCGACCATTTTGAGGTCAAGCAGGTCTACAGGGGCGGTCGTCTGGTGGCGGAGAATGGGGAAATGCTGGCCATGGGTGGCGAGAGTCGGCCAGTGCCCCTCAGAGGTACCGTCAACGTCGCTTGGATAGAGCTGGAGCATTTCCGCATCGAAGCACAAGGAAGACGAGCCAGGGTCATAGAACTGACCCCTGATCAATTGGTCACCAAGCAAGGAGTGCACGAGATCAAGACCGTTGATGGTCTGGCTGTCCCTGATCTGGAACGGGACATCCTGAAGCTGGCCGTGATCGAGAGGCACCTCGCTTCAGGCAACACCGGTCTGGGCTTCGTGAAGGGCTTTGGACTGAAGCGAGGGGCTCTGGCGTCATCCGTGGCCCACGATTCTCACAACATCATTGTGGTGGGCACCAACGATGAGGATATGATGACCGCCGCAGTGCAGATCGTGAAGATGCAGGGGGGGCTTGTGGTGGCGTCCGGAGGTCAGGTGCTGGCTACTGTACGTCTGCCCATCGCCGGTCTGATGTCTGAGAAGTCGGCGAAGGAAGTGAGTGCGGAGATGGAGGCCGTGGAGGGGGCCGCTAGGGACATCGGTTGCACTGTGCCCACACCCTTTATGGCCATGTCCTTCCTGGCCTTGCCAGTCATACCTGCACTGAAGCTAACCGACAAAGGATTGGTGGATGTGAAGGACTTCGCGTTGGTGCCCCTGTTCGTGGATGGTGGGTGAGGGGTGGTGTGTAGCCTTCGCCTCAGGCATAGCCGCGCCGCCAGCGGATTCCGCAGCATCGGAAGAAAGGCGCGGCTACGGTGGTTCCAGGCCGTGCCTGTCGAGCAGCGTAACGTTGCCGAGGATGTCCGTGGTAGGCCCATCGGCCACGATTCTACCACCGTCGAGGACAACTGTACGGGTGGCCAATTCGTCCACGAGCCGCATGTCGTGAGTCGCTACCAGCAGGGTCTGTGGTAGTAACTCGAGTAGACGGATCAGCGCTCTCCTGGATCGGGGGTCCAACTCTCCGGAAGGTTCGTCCAGTGCCAAGATGGCGGGTTGCATAGCCAGCACGGTGGCAATGGCGATGCGCTTCTTCTCCCCGAGACTGAGATGGTGGGGCATACGTTCCTCGAACCCCTCCATGCCCACTTGAGCCAGGGCCCAGGCCACGCGTCGGCGCACCTCCCCTTCGTCGAGATCCATGTGCAGCGGGCCGAAGGCGACGTCTTCGAAGACGGTGGGGGAGAAAAGCTGATCGTCGGGGTGCTGAAAAACCAACCCCACCTGACTACGTATCAAGCCGAGGTTGCCGTCGCCGATGGGCATGCCCATGACCTTGATCTCACCGTGACCTCGGAGAATCCCGTTGAGATGCAGGAGCAGGGTCGATTTTCCAGCACCATTGGGCCCCACCAGCGCTACCTTCTCCCCTTCCCGTATCGTCAGACTGATGTTGTCTAGTGCCTTCCTGCCGTCGGGGTAGCTGAAACTGAGCCCGTCCAACTGGACCATAGGGCGCTGCTCTTGCTGTATCCTCTCTTGTGCCATCTTCAATCGCGTATCCAACACGGTGATACGTGCCCGCCCTCGCTGCACCTGGCAGCTAACTCAGTACCAAGACCGCTGCCAGGAAGACGAAGAAGGCCCCGATGGTCAGTGCATCTAAGGGGCCCAGCTCCTGGATGCGCAGAGTACGGACCTCGCCGTCAAAGCCCCGCGATAGCATGGCTGCATAGATGCGCTCGCTTCTCTCGTAGCTGCGTATAAACAGCGACCCGATCATGCCGCCGAGGACCCTCGCTCGCCAGCGGATGCTTCCTGCGGGTTTCCCTCCAGGGTTGGCGCTGCGCGCCTCCCTAGCGCGAAACAGGCGCAGCGCTTCGTCGGCGATGACGAAGATGTAGCGGTACATGAAAGAGATCACAGAAACGATGACCTTCGGTACCCGCAGCCACCTCGTCGCGGCAACCAGGCTCGGGAAAGTGGTGGTTGTCACCAGCAATGTAGCTGCCATCACAGAGAGCCAGGACTTGATCAGAATGCTGACGAAGGCGACTGTACCTTCGCTGGTGACCGATAGGCTCCAGTCCCCCAGTCTCAGACTCGCCAGGGGCGTGCCGTCGATTGTGAAGATGAGTGTCAACGCGGCCAGAGCGAAGGGGATGGCGACCAAGGACCTTTTGAGAATGAGCTTGGGCTGGACGCGGGACAGTGCTCCGACAACGGCCACATACAGCAGACAGCTCAGGTACGAAACCCAGGCTCCCCGAGGTAGGGCGGTGACAGCCACGATCACGGCCAGCGTGATCACGAGTTTCACCCTCGGATCCTGACGATGTATGAGGCTGTCTTCATCCTGGTAGAGATCCAGAACCTGGATGTGGCTCAAGAAGATCCTCTCGATGGCGGCGGACACGCCCTCAGGGTGGGGGAGCCTGTGCGCCTTCTCCCTGGGAGGTGAGGCGAGGTGCTCCTAGTGGGTTTGGTCGGCTGGCAGTCTTCTCCTCAGAGCGTAGCCTGCGCCAAGGCCCAGGCCGAAGACGATGACTACACCTACCATTCCTGCAAGAATCGTGGCCAGGGATTCACTCTGGACTCCTGGCAGGACGTAGTCGGGAATGATTTCGTAGGGCGGATCCTTCCCCAGATCCAGGAATCCGTGATCCTCAGCCACTCTCTCGAGCCCGTCTGGCCAGGATGAGGCCAGAGGAGAGATGAAGGTGACCGCCAGTGCGATAAGCACACCAACTCCCGCTATCCACCAAGTCCTGTTCTTCATCTGTGTCCTCCCTAGTTTGCCGTTGGCCGGGATTGAACGAGGTCGCGCCTGGTGGCGGTGATGAACGCCAGCGCGGCAACCGTGACCAGGCCCTCGCCCACGCCGATGAGGGCGTGGACGCCTCCCATGGCCGGCAGCGCAACCATCAGTGGTGAAGAGCCCGACAGGGCAAGCTGGATCGCGCAGACTAGGGAAGCCACGAAGACTGAGCACCACGCAGCGACGAAGGCGCTCCCCAGGTTCACCCAGGCCCTATCTCCCAGGATTCTCTGTGCGGCGACATACACGTAGTAGCCGACGAGGCTGGCGATCACCGCCATGTTGAGGATATTGGCGCCCATCGCCACCAGCCCGCCGTCCTGGAAGAGCAATGCTTGAACGGCGACCACGCTGGTCATGACGAGCATGCCAGCCCAGGGTCCCAGGAGGATGGCTGCCAGAGCGCCTCCAATAAGGTGTCCCGATGTGCCGCCGGCGACTGGGAAGTTGAGCATCTGGGCTGCAAAGATGAAGGCGGCCATTACGCCCATCAGAGGCACCTGTCTCTCTCCAAGCTGCTGGTTGGTCTGGCGGACGGCGTAGGCGAGGGCCGCGATGGACAACATCCAGGCTACTCCGGCGACCAAGAGGGACAGGAATCCGTCTGGGATGTGCATGGCCTTCGGTATCAGAACCGGTATAAGCCACGCAGTGCTCAAGATGATCATCATTCTCTCCTTTCCTACTCAGCCGCGCCTATCGCGCGGTTGGGGTCACGTGTATGCTTCTGCGCCACACGAACCAATGCCGTGCTCGTCACCGTAGGCCGGGTACCGGCATCTCGTCGGACGGTCAGACAGCGTCTTTGCACTTGCTACATATACCGAAGATGGCCAGGTGCTCTATCTCGGGGTGGAAGTCGTATGTCTCGTCTATGGATCGTCTCAACGGATCCAGAAAGGAGTTCTCCACGTCCAGGATCTTGCCGCACTCTGTACAAATGAGGTGATGGTGCAGTCCCTTACTGAGCAGTTCATATTGGGCATGGCCCCGTCCCAGGTCCGTCTCGCTCACAAGGTGTAAGGTCTTGAGCAGATCCAGTGTACGGTAGACAGTAGAGATATCGAGATACGGGTATTCTGCGCGAACAGTCTCCAGGATCTCTTCTGCACTGATATGGCCGTCGTTATCGGCTATCGCTTCGAGGATCATCATACGCTGGGGTGTGAGACGATAGCCTATCTGCTGCAGTGCCTCGACTACTTTGTGGTGGTGGGTCATGGCCTCTCCCGTGTGTACATGAGAGTATACCATAAGTGCTATCATTTGTCAAGTGCAATCTTGTTGCACAAACAAGACCTTCTCGTCTCCAGGGAGGGGTCCCGAGTCGGTTAGAGGGGTTGAGATGGTCCTGCCGCTGGGTTTGCCCGGTGGGATGGCAGAGGGACGGATGGAGTATGGGTTAGGTTGTCGCCTCGAGCCTGTCGAGCTCCGCGGCTATGAGCTTGGTCGCCTCGACGAGCTTGGGCGCCGCTTCGAAAACGGCGACGCCTTGCATGTCGGCCTCGATGGCCTCCGGACTGTAGGGCAGGAGTCCCAGGATCGGGAGATCGGGGCTGTGCTGGCGGAGAAACTCCCCATCTCTCTCGTCGCGGGCGCCGTTGCCGATCAAATACAGATCCGTGATGCCGATGTCCTGTGCCAGGCGCTTGATCAGTTCGGCCGTCTGAAGGCTTCGACGTCCGGGTTCGACCACGATGAGGAAGGCATCGACGGCTTGTGCGGTGGCTCGCCCCAGATGCTCGACGCCCGCCTCCATGTCCATGATCACCACTTCGGAGGATTCGTCCAGAAGAAGGTGGGTGACCAGTGTCTTGACGAGGACGCTCTCGGGGCAGATACAACCGCTGCCCCCTTTCTTGACGGTGCCCAACTGTAGGAGTCTGATCCCACCATACTCCGCGCTGAAGCGCTCTGGGATGTCGTCGACGCGGGGGTTCATCTTGAACCACCCTCCGACACCTCCGGGTTTGGCTCCGGTACGCTCCTGGATCAGTTCCTCCATGTCTGCGATAGGCGTGATCTGAGCTACCATCTCCGGAGGGAAGCCCAGGGCCCAGGCCAGGTTGGGCGAGGGGTCGGCATCGATGACGATGACTCTACGTCCTTGCTGAGTATAGGTGTGGGCCAGCAGGCTGGTGACCGTCGTCTTGCCCACGCCGCCTTTTCCGGTTACCGCTATCTTGGACACGATGCCTCCTTGTTCTGGTGGAATCAGGGAAACGCCCGCGGGACGTCAGAGCAAGCCATCGAGGGAATCGAATGCGGCTTCCACTGCTTGGCGGGCAGGCGATTCCTGTGGGAGTTGGACGAGAGGACGTCCCACTACGTCATATTCTGCCACCAAGGGGTCCATCGGGATCAACCCGGCGAGCTTCAATCCCTTCTCATTGATGAACTTGCTCAGCTCGGGGGGAAGAGTTGGCTCCCCGTCGGAACCTGTGAGCACCCGGTTGAGGATCAGGCGGGTGTTGCTCACTTGAGTCTTCAGTTCGTCTATGAGTTGGGTGACCCTCTCCGCGGTCTTCAGGCCTCGCATGGTAGGGTCAGAAACGATGAGGAGCAGGTCCACGTTCTGAGTGGTGCGCCGGCTCAGATGCTCGAGGCCGGCCTCATTGTCTATGACCACATAGTTGTATGATTTCGATATGCGGTCTATGCAAAGCCGAAGCATGTTGTTCGCGGCGCAGTAACAGCCTGGACCTTCCGGTCGGCCCATCGCCAGAAGGTCGTAGCCTTGCTCCTCAGTGATCGCCTGGTTGACCCTGAGCTCTAGGTATTCGGGCTTACTGATGCCGCTAGCGAAAGTCCCTGTACTGACTTGCTCGGAGGTGTCCTCGCGGATGTCGCCAACTGTCTCCTCGACTGTTGTTCCGAGTGTGAGGTCGAGGTTTGTGCTGGGGTCGGCATCTATCGCTAGCACCGGACCACGTCCTACGTCCACCAAATAACTGACGAGCAGGGCCGACACCAGGGTCTTGCCGGTGCCACCCTTCCCCGCGACTGCTACGGTTTTGGCCATCGTACCCTCGTGTTTGGCTGATTGATTCTATGCACGCTCCTCACGCACGACTGGTGCGTACGCCGAGGGTTGGTGGAGGCTGTTTCGTCAGTCATCGTCGAGGATCGTGAAGTTGCTGGTTATCTCCGCCACACCGGAGAGAGTGACGCCGACGGAACAGTACTTCTCCTCAGAGAGATGGATGGCTCTCTGTACCGCGTTCTCTGACAAGTTGGAGCCACGCAGTGTGTAGTGGGTGTTGATTCTCCGGAACGTCCACGGGGGATTGGGGTCTTGCTCGGCAGTCAATTCAATCTCAAGACCAGTCACTTCTTGGCGGCGCTTCTTGAGGATAGAGACCACATCCACACCGCTGCACCCGCCCAGTGCTACGAGCAGCATCTCAGAGGGCTTCATGCCCGTGGCGTTGTCTTCGTCCTGAGTGGACATCACGACGCTGTGTTTGGTGCTGTCGGTACCGACGAATTCTCCCTTTCCAACCCACTTGATCGTCGCTCGAGCCACTATCTCCTCCACTGCCCCAGTCGGCGTGCCACAACGCTTATGCCAGATCGGGTCACCTAGTAGGAATAGAGTACTATTGACTAAGTCGCCGCGTGCCTGCTACAATGATGGTAAGGAAACCTTTCCTCCTTATGTTTCCTCCTTAAGTGAGAGACGAGGCGCCGGAACCTCGTCTCTCTTTCTGCGAGTAGGCACGATCGCTGCTGCTGTGCATGGAAACACTCTGGTTGCTCTCTTACTCATGCAGACCGCCCACCCGGTCTGCGGCGCAGCCATCCGCTCGGTACATCCTCAGCGATCCATCCCTCTGTTGGCATTGGTGAAGTCTCAGGTCCGACGCCTCGCGTGGCGAGCGAGCTGGGCTGCCAACGCCTTCTGGCTCCTCAACGCGACTCTTGGTTGCGGTTAGTTGCCCTCTCAGAAGTCCAACGTGACGAGCGCTCCGTGATTCCGATGGCCATGCGGACGCAGTCGTGCAAGTGCTCGACGTGTTCTATTCTGTCTTGTAGACGACGTCCCCTGGACGAGCCTTCTGATCGAGCATGAGCGCGATCTCTTGACCGGCTTGGCCCTCCTCGATCGGCTGGTGCTCCACCTGCATGGAGTCCACCGTCTGGCTGAAATCGCGTTCTCCTCCCAAGATGTGGATCTCATCTCCCAACTGTACGGGAGCGGTCAGTTCGATGACAGCTACCCCTATCTTCGAGAAGTAGTTGGTAATCCTCCCGATCTCCTTCTCCGCCATTGCCAGATACCTCCCTTCGCTCAGTCTCCCGCATCACTTCTCATTGGAGAACCCGATAGACGCCGGATGGTAGAGGGATCGCGTGGCCGCTCTGACCACTGCCTCGGCGGGGGCGGTCATCGTGTCCCGGACCGTGAAGTCTGGACGGCGCGATCGCTGGCCTTCGCCCCGTTCCCCGGACGTCGCACGGTCATGGTGTGCCGAGATCCTCAATGTCAACGTCTATGTACTTGTCCCCTTCTTCGATGAGCATGATGGGAATGCCGTCTCGTATGGGGTATTTGCGGCGGCACTCCTTATTGGTGCATACCAGCCAGGCGTCCTTCTCCAGTTCTACCTTGGTCTTGCAGGCAGGGCAGGCCAGAATGGCCAGCAAATCCTCACCGATCATGGCAGTGTCTCCTCTCCGCGCCTCCGCGTGGTGATTGGCCATAGTATACCATAGGCTCGGGGCAACCTCAAGGCTGGCAGGCACAGCGTCAGGTGGGGGATCTTGCTGACGACGGTGGCGAAAAGGAGCGACGATGGGATCGGCCGTAGCGAGGCTCGGGTGAAGCCACGTCCGCGCCGACGCGAAGGCAGCCGCAGGGCGGGCGGCACCGCAGCATCGATGATTGATGAGGAGGCGCGGGGCGATCTACGTTGGGTTTGCGTGACGCCTGCCTATGTGATATGATATGGTGGATATACGGAGAACGCACGCCCTCCGACCGAGCGGGGGGTGCCTGGTCTCGCCGTCCGTTGCGAAGGCCGGGTTCCTGCTTGGGATGAAGAGGGCGGAAGTCCAAAACAATGAAGGAGCGCGAGAATGGCAGTAGTAGGGATGAAGGAATTGCTGGAGGCAGGTGTGCATTTTGGGCATCGCATCAAGCGATGGCATCCCAAGATGCGATCCTATATCTTCACCGAGCGAAACGGTATCCACATCATTGATATCCAGCAGACGATAGAGAGGCTACAGATCGTCACCGAGCTGATCACTGAGGACATCAGCAGAGGTGGAATGCTGCTGTTTGTGGGAACCAAGAAACAAGCACAGGAGAACATCGCTGAGGCGGCCGCGAGATGCGCCATGCCTTGCGTCAATGAGCGTTGGCTTGGAGGCACGCTTACCAACTTCCGCACCATCCGTCGGCGTATTGACTACCTGATCGACCTGGAGCAGAGGTTCGAGCGGGGCGAGTTCGAGGGGCTGACGAAAAAGGAAGTCCTGGGCCTGGAACGCCAGATGGCCAAGCTCCACCGGAGGTTGGGCGGCATCAAGAGCATGGATCGCCTGCCCAGCTTGGTCTTCATCACGGACGTTAGGCGGGAGCAGATTGCCGTGAAGGAGGCGAATAAGCTGGGTATCCCGATCATCGCCATGGTGGACACCAATTGCGATCCGACGCCCATCGACTATGTGGTGCCTGCCAACGATGATGCTATCCGGTCCATCAAGTTGATCTCCAACAAGCTCGCTGATGCCGTCATCGAGGGACGGCAGATCAGAGCTGCCATCCTCGCCGAGGAAGAGGAAGACGTAGTCGAGCCGGCGGAGGAGTGGGAAGAGTATGAGAAGGAAGCGGAGGTGCCGGTAGCTGCCGAGGAGTTCACTGCCGGGGACGAAGGGGCCGTGGAAGATGAAGTAGCCACGAGCGAGACGGAGGTGACTCCAGAAGAGCTGGAGGGCGTCGGAGCTGACGACGTTGACGGGTCTGCACCGGCATCGGACGATGATGAAACGAAATCAGCCGCTGGCATTGTGAATAGCGAACAGACGGGCGAGGGAGCATAGATGGCTATCACTGTTGACATGGTGAAGATTCTCCGGGAGCGAACGGGGGCGGGGGTTCTCGATTGCAGGAATGCTCTGGAAGAGGTGGATGGCGACTTCGACGAAGCAGCAAAGTTGCTCAAGAAGAGGGGGTTGGCGGTCGCAGCCAAGAAGGCGGAGCGTGAGGCTAACGAGGGACTCGTGGAGGCGTACATCCACGGTGGGGGGAAGCTCGGCGTACTGGTGGAGTTGAACTGCGAGACTGATTTCGTGGCACGGACGGAAGACTTCCAGGAACTTGCCCACGACATAGCCATGCAGGTGGCCGGTGCTGGCGCCAAGTACTTGACGCCGGAGGACATTCCCCGGGACGTCCTAGAGCGGGAGAGGCAGCGGCAGTTCGAAGAGATAGGGGCTGGCAAGTCGGAAGAGATCGTGCAGAAGATCCTGGACGGCAGACTGAGGAAGTACTATCAGGAAGTGTGCCTCCTCGAGCAGCCTTTCATCAAGGACGAGGAGACGACCGTCCGCGACTTGATGACGAGCAAGATCGCCAAGCTGGGCGAGAACATCAAGGTGCGGCGATTCGCACGATTCGAGCTCGGTGCAGAGTAGGCGCCTGGCACGTGGTGAGCAGTCCTTCATCGCCGGCCTGACGTTGAGGATCGGGCGGCTGCGGGGAGAGGATACCGGGCCCAACGGATAGGCCCTCGTAGAGAACGCTGTGAGCGAGTGCAAACCGAAGTACAAGAGGATACTGCTCAAGCTAGGGGGCGAATCGCTTGCCGGTCCAGATGGCTATGGAATAGGTGCCCAGAGCCTGAGAGACGTTGCGTCGGTAATCCAGGCCGTGAGGGATTGCGGCGTGCAGATGGCCGTCGTGATCGGGGCCGGTAATATATGGCGTGGTAAGAATGGCATAGCCGAGGGCATGGATAGGTCCACGGCCGATCACATGGGCATGTTGGCCACCGTGATGAACTCCTTGGCGCTACACGATGCCCTCGAGAACATGGGAGTCACAACGCGGGTTCAGACGGCCATTGAGATGCGCGCTGTGGCCGAGCCGTACATCAGGCTACGAGCTATCCGCCACCTCGAGAAGGGCCGCGTGGTGATCATGGGCGCCGGTACGGGAAACCCCTACTTCACGACGGACACGGCGGCGGCACTGAGAGCGATGGAAGTCGACGCCGAGGTGTTGATCAAGGCCACCAAGGTTGACGCCGTGTACGACGTGGACCCGCAAGTGCACGTCGACGCAAGGAAGCTGGAGCGGCTGACCTATCTGGAGGCGCTGGAGCTGAGAGTGGGGGTGATGGACGCTACGGCCATCTCCCTATGTATGGACAACAACATGCCCATCATCGTCATCAATCTTTGGGTGCCGGACACTCTGCTGAGAGTCGTTCGTGGAGAGAGTCTCGGCACCTTGGTGTCCGCTGGCTGACAATCATTGACTGCGAGGATGGAGGACCCGTATGATTGAAGACGTGCTGAAGGAAACGGCGGATCGGATGAAGAAGAGCGTCGAGGCTCTGGACAACGATCTCGTCAATATCAGGACTGGAAGGGCATCACCGGTGCTCGTCGAACGTCTTCAGGTTGAATACTATGGAACAAACGTTCCGCTCAATCAGTTGTCCACCATTTCGGTTCCTGAACCACGGCTCCTGGTCATTCGCCCTTTCGATCCGTCGTCGCTGCCTCAGATCGAGAAGGCCATTCTCAAGTCTGAACTGGGCTTGACCCCGGCGAATGACGGAAAGGTTATCCGCCTGTCCATTCCGCGGCTGACGGAGGAGCGTCGCCTCGACTTGGTCAAGATGGTGCAGAACAGGGTTGAAGAGGCGAGAGTGGCCGTGCGCAACTGTAGGCGCGATGGGTTGCAGGATCTGCGGGATCTCGAGAAAGAGAAACTCATCTCAGAGGATGACTACTACCGTGGCAAGGACAGGATGCAGGAACTGACGGACCAGTATGTGGAAGAGACAGACGAGCTCGGAGCAGCCAAGGAAAAGCAGATCATGGAAGTATAGGGTGAGAAATGGATCCCGGCGATTCACTGTCATCCATACCCTATCACATAGGCATTATTATGGACGGAAACGGCCGATGGGCCCAGGAGCATGGTCTTCCACGCTTGGAGGGCCATCGTGCTGGCACTGACAACCTTCGGCGGGTCTTGGAGGCCTGCGGTGAGTATGGGATCAAGATCGTCACCATCTACGCTTTCTCCACCGAGAACTGGCAGCGCCCCCTCGACGAAGTCAAGGGATTGATGGGGATCCTGGAGAGAGTCATGGAGAAAGAGGTTGAGAATCTGCACCGGGAAGGCGTTAGACTGCGTCACGTCGGTGAGATGCAAGGGCTCTCCGACAAGCTTCGAAGGGCTGTGCTCGATGCCATCGAGTTGACGAAGGACAACGAAGGCCTTACTCTCAATGTGGCCTTCAACTACGGCGGCCGCGCTGAGATAGTGCGGGGGGCGAGAAGGCTCCTGGAGGACGACGTAGATCCCGGCAGTGTGGACGAAGAGCTTTTCGGTAGGTATCTCTACACTGCCGGCATGCCAGATCCGGATCTGATCATCCGCACCGGCGGGGAGATGAGGCTGAGCAATTTTCTCATCTGGCAGTCCGCCTACGCCGAGTACTACTCCACGCCCACGTATTGGCCAGACTTCGACAAGGAGGAACTCGCCAAGGCGTTGCAGGCCTACGCTCAGCGGGATAGGCGCTTTGGTAGGCTGAAGGTGTAGATTGTCCGTTCTCCGCCGACGCATGGCAAGTGGTCTCGCATACGGGCTCGTCAGCCTCCTGGTGGTATTCCTCGGTGGGGCCCCGTTCCTGGGAGCAGTGCTTGCGATGGCCATCTTGGCCGGGCACGAGTACCAGCGGATGATCGCTCATGCTGGATACCGGCCTCTCCACGTTCTGCAACTGGGGCTGACAGCGTTCTTGGTGCTTGGGACCGCGTACCTTGACCCAGATGCTCTTCTCGGCGTCCTGGGCCTCATCTTCGTCGCTTCGCTCTCCTGGCAGTTGACTCGGATGGGCAAGAGCGGTCAGCCCTTTGTGGATTGGGCACTGACTCTGGCGGGCGGGTTGTACGTGGGTTGGCTTTCCGCTCACTTCGTGATGCTAAGAGGCTTACCCGACGGTATAGGTTGGATGCTCTTGGCGCTGGCAGCCACTTGGAGTTGTGACAGCTTCGCCTATCTGATCGGCAGGGGGTGGGGAAGACGTAGCTTCTTTGCCAGCGTGAGCCCGCACAAGACGTGGGAGGGTGCACTGGCAGGCTGGGTGGGAGCGACACTGGTGGTGCTGGTTGGGGGGCTTGCGCTGCGTCTGTCCGTCGCTCAGGCGCTGGCTCTCGGGGTGGCTGCGTCACTGGCTGCCATCTGTGGTGACCTGGTGGAGTCGATGATCAAACGGCAGATGGGGGTCAAGGACTCAGGGGGATTGGTGCCTGGACACGGTGGGATACTGGACCGCGTGGATAGTCTGCTTTTCGCAGTGGTCATCGTGTACTATTTCGTTACGCTCGTGCTGGGCAGGTAACATGCCATTGCTCTCCGCCGTTGGAGGCGAAGGACACAGCGGCGCGGATGACGATCAGGGAGGTCTGGCGCAGGAGGCATGGAGCGGCTGATGGGTGGAGTCACTCTGACTGGCGTCCTTTCGCTGGGCAATCTGATACTCTCGGCCACCAACGTCATCGTGGCCTTCTCGCTGCTGGTATACATCCTGAGCCACAACGTGAGCAGCGCCGTGGCTCGAGCGTTCTGCGCCTTGCTGGCGTTCGTGACCATCGTCCACGCGGCCGACGTAGTGCTCATCAACGTTGATGAGCCGACGACCAGCTTCATGTGGCTCAAGTTCCAGTGGCTGGGAATAGCCTTCATACCGGCCGCGTATCTCCACTTCTCCGATGCGCTGCTGAGGATCACGAACTCCTTCTCTCGCTTCCGCCGGGCGTTGGTGGGGGGCACCTACCTCTTCGGCACGGCCCTGGTCTTCCTCACGGTCTTCACGCCGTTGCTGGTGAGAGACGGTGTGGATACCTCGTGGGCTGTGTACTTCCAGGCCGGGCCGCTGTTCTGGATCTTCTCTGTCTACTTCTTCCTGGTCACGGCCATGGGTGTGCTGAACATCGAGCGGGCGAGGCGGCGGACGGTCACTTCGACGTCGAGTCGGCGGATGACTTACCTGGCGGTCTCCTTCGCTGCCCCGGCTCTTGGTGCCTTCCCTTATATGCTGCTGGCAAGTCTGCCCAACCACTTTGCCCCCAACCTACTGTTGTTCATCACCCTGGTGGGCAATCTGGGCATCGCCCTGATGACCGTGGTCCTGGCCTATAGCGTGGCTTTCTACGGAGCTTTGACGCCGGACAGAGTGGTCAAGCGGAGCCTGGTCAACTACCTGTTGCGCGGTCCTTTCGTGGGCATCTGCCTACTCGCCCTGATGCTGGTGGTTCCCAGGGTAGAGAGCATTCTTGGCTTGCCGCGCGACACCGTGCTCGTCTTTTCGGTGGTGGTGGGCATGGTCTTGCTCCAAGTGCTGATCAGTGCCCTGACGCCGTTCATCGACCTCTTGATCTATCGCCGCGATAGCGCCGAGATAACTTGGATTCGCGAGCTGGACACGCGGCTACTCACCACTACGGACCTCTCTCAGCTTCTGGAGAACATCCTGGCAGCGTTCTGCGATTTGGTTCGAGCCGGTAGCGGCTTCGTGGTTACCAAGCGGGCAGGCGCGCCTCAGGCACAGGCTGTGTGTGGCCCGCGAGGGGACGTAGTGCGGTTCGTGCGTGAGCACGATCTGGAGGATCTGGCTCGAGTCTTGGCAGGGGGTGACGGAGAACAGCAGTCCGAGCGGGTGGATGAGATGTTCTCCGAGCAGGGTGGGTACTGGCTGCTTCCACTGCGTAGTCGCTCACGGGAGGAGATACTGGGCATTCTCGGCGTAAGGGCACCTTTGCATCATGCGGAACTCACGGAGAGGGAGAACGAGATTGCCCGCACGTTGGTGGATCAGGCATCGCTGGCCCTGGAGGACTGGCAGTTGCAGCGGGGCATCTTCACGCTACTTTGGGAACTCACCCCGGAGATCGAGTCCATACAGCGCTGGCAAAGCCATCCGCGCTACGTGGGGTCTCCCATGCTGGATCCCATTGACCACAGCCCTGTGCACGCGCCGGATTTCCCCAAAGTGGTGAAGGAGGCGCTGAGCCACTACTGGGGAGGGCCGGGTTTGACCGAGAGCCCGTTGCTGAGAATGAAGATCGTGAGGAAGTATGCACGGGAGAGCGGACAGGTTCCGACGAAGGCGCTGCGCTCCGTGCTCTACAGGGCGATCGAGGCCCTCAAGCCTCCGGAAGGGCAAAGGACGCTCACGACCAAGGAGTGGATTCTCTACAATATCCTGGAGATGAAATTCATCAAGGGTCTGCGGATTACTCAGATAGCAGCCCGGCTGTCCATGAGCGAGTCTGACCTGTACAGGAAGCAGAGGGCGGCCATAGATGCTGTGGCGAAGGTATTGGCCAGTATGGAGGATGACAGCTAGGTGTCTCGCGTAGCCTTGCGAGAGGGCGATATCACCCAGGTGGAGACGGATGCCATCGTCAACGCGGCCAACAGCGGACTCTGGATGGGCGCGGGGGTGGCTGGGGCCATCAAGCGGGCTGGCGGGAAGGGCATAGAGGACGATGCTGTCCGGCAAGGTCCCGTCGCGGTGGGGGAGGCGGTGGTCACGAGCGCAGGGACCCTGAAGGCCCGTTATGTGATTCATGCGGCCGTCATGGGCACCGACCTGGTGACGGACGCTGGGAAGATAGAGAGGGCCACCAGGAACAGTCTGCTCCGTGCAGAAGAGTTGAGCATCGCGAGTGTGGCCTTTCCTGCTCTGGGGACGGGTGTTGGTGGTTTCCCTTATGATGAGGCGGCCAGGATCATGATCAAGGCGACGAGGCGGCACCTCGCCGGGGACAGTTGTTTGGAGGAGGTGCTCTTCGTGCTCTATGACCACGAGGCGTTCAAGGCCTTCCAGAGGCACGTGGAGGTGCAGAACCCTTCCTCGTAGGGTGTCAGGGGAGGCTGTCGGGCCCCAGCCAGATGGTCATTCCTTGCTGTAGTGACTGTACCTAGCGCTCTTGCACGGGCTTCTTGACGAGTCTCTAGCATTGGGGTATGATGACCGCGGTGCGGAAAACGAGCAAAGGTGAGGAGGCCGCCCGATGAGTAAGAACCTATGGCTAGCCGGTGTCCTGCTGCTTATGTTGGCACTGGTGGTTGGACTAGGAGGCTGCGAAAGGGCGAAGCCTGCGCCCACAGCGCCCCCCCCTCAGAACACGGCTTCTGAGAGTCCAACAACCGCCGCGACCTCACCTCTGGAGACGGCACAGACAGGGACCCCAGCAGCGTCTCCGGAAGCATCGGCTTCGATCGCTGAGGAACCGACAACCGAGGAGACGCCCGCGGCAGAAACGCTTGAGTCGACGCCCACGCAAGCGCCAGCCACGGTGCCTGCCGGAGAGGTGGAGCACGTTGTTGCCTGGGGAGAGACGATCGAGATCATTGCCAGCCACTACGGAGTCAGTGCCGAGGACATAGTGGCGGCCAACAATCTGACGAATCCCGATCTCATCAGAGCGGGAGACGTGCTGATCATCCCTGGTGTGGAGGCTCCTTCTGAAGAACCTGGCGTGCACATCGTGCGCCAGGGCGAGACGCTGCAATCCATCGCCAGCACGTATGGTACCACCGTTGACGCTCTGGCGAGAGCCAATGGCATAGTGAACACCAACTACATCTGGGTGGGACAGCGACTCACTATACCAGGGGCCACCACGAGCCAACCTAGCGGGCAGACCTACGTAGTGCAGGTGGGGGATACCCTATCGTCTATCGCAGTACAGTTCGGCACTACGGCCTACGCTATCGCCTATGCTAACAACCTGCCCAACGTCAACGTCATCTATGTAGGGCAGACTTTGCTCATCCCCTAGTGGTGTGAGCGGCGGGAAGTAGCTGCGATAGAGATGGGTTGCGCCACCGCTGGCGGTCAGACCGGTTACCTCTCGTGCCGTGGCGCACTGGCTTGGAGCGCACCGAGCGTGCATCCCCAGCAGAGCCAAGAAGTAGAGGATGAGTGTCGGCTCGTGGTCTGCGAGCCGGCCCGTTACGTTTGGGAGACGAGTTTGAGCGAGGAACTGGTATCAAGTCGCCGTGTGTACGATGGTAGGGTTGTCAGCCTACGCGTCGACCGCGTGCGTCTGCCCAGCGGCAGGGTGACCGAGAGGGAGATAGTCGAGCACGGGGGCGCGGTGGGCATCGTGGCCCTGGACGAGGATGGGCAAGTGTTGCTCGTCAGGCAGTTTCGCTCTGCGTTGGGCACGATGCTCTTGGAGATCCCAGCGGGCACTCTCGGAGAGGGTGAGGATGTGCGGGAGTGCGCGTTCAGGGAGTTGCAGGAGGAGACGGGCTACTCGGCCACCCACATGGAGGAACTCTACGTCTTCTGCTCGTCCCCCGGCTTCTCGAACGAGCGTATCTGGCTGTTCCTGGCGACGGGCTTGAGTCAGGGTGCACAGCAGCCAGAGACCGATGAGATCATCGAGGTGGTCAAGATTCCTCTGGATAGAGCGTTGGAGATGGTGGCGGCGGGTGAGATCTGTGATGGCAAAAGCATTCTGGGGCTGATTGCTGGTCACGCCAGGCTGTCTCGCACCTAGTCTGGGATCCGTGGCTGGGCGGGACCAGGCGACAACGAAGGTTGGGAAAGGAGACCGGTGAGTATGGAACCCACAGATCGCAGGTACACAGATGCCCATGAGTGGGCCAAGCTTGATGAGGGGCTTGTAGCCGTGGGCATCACCAACTATGCCCAGGAGCAACTGGGTGACATAGTCTACGTAGAGTTGCCCCAGCCTGGGGACACTGTGGAAAAGGCGGGATCATTCGGCATCGTGGAGTCGGTGAAAGCCGCGTCTGACCTGTTTGCGCCCCTGGGAGGAGAGGTGGTGGCCGTCAACGAGGAACTGGTGGACAGGCCGGAGCTAGTGAATGAGGATCCGTACGAAGCCGGATGGATGCTCAAGGTGCAGCCTGAGGATGAGGCGCAACTCGAAAACCTGATGACTGCGGAGGACTACGAGGCTCACTTGAAGAGTCTAGAGCAGTAATCATGAGTTCGTACATTCCAAATACCGAGGCTGATCGGACGAAGATGCAACAGGCTATGGGGCTTAGCTCCGTGGACGAGCTATTCGGCGTGATTCCCGCAGAGAAGCGATACCCCGCACTGGAGTTGCCGTCCCCCCTCTCAGAGATCGAGGTCAGAAGACTGCTGGCCGATCTCGCCGAGAGAAACGCCGATCTCGAGCACTATGCGAGCTTTCTTGGCGCAGGGTCCTATCATCACTTCGTCCCCTCGGTAGTGGATTCTGTCATTAGTCGAGGCGAGTTCTACACTGCCTACACGCCGTACCAGCCGGAAGTCAGTCAGGGTACGTTGACGGCTATCTACGAGTTCCAGACGATGGTCTGCGCGCTGATGGGCATGGATGTGGCCAACGCTTCCATGTACGATGGGGCCAGCGCTCTGGCAGAGGCTGGCCTGATGGCTGCTCGGGTCACGCGGCGACACAAGATCGTCGTTGCTTCGACAATCCATCCGAGGTACCGTCAGGTGCTGAGGACCTATACCCAGGGTATGGGTATGGAGATAATGGAGGCTGGGAGAGCTGATGATGGGACCGTGGACGGTTCCGAGGTGGAGAGGCTGCTGGATGACGCCACCGCCGCGCTGATAGTCCAGCACCCCAACTTCCTGGGGTGTATGGAGGATCTCGAGCCTCTGAGCGAGCTAGCGCACGCAGTGGGTGCCCTCCTGGTGGTCTGTGCCGATCCCATAGCCTTGGGGCTGTTCAGAGCGCCGGGCGACTGTGGAGCGGACATCGTCGTAGGGGAGGGGCAGTGTCTGGGCAGTCCTCCTAGCTATGGAGGTCCCTACGTGGGGTTGTTTGCATGCCGGCAGAAGTACGTTCGACAGATGCCGGGCCGGCTGGTGGGCGCGGCCACGGACGCCCAAGGACGTCGGGGGTTTGTGCTTACCATGCAGCCGCGCGAGCAGCACATCCGCCGCGAGAAGGCAACGTCCAACATATGTTCCAACGAGGCCCTCGTCGCGCTGGCGGCATGCACGTACCTGGCGGTTTTGGGCAAGCAGGGCTTGCGCAAGGCGGCAGAGCTATGCTATCACAAGGCACACTACGCTGCGCAGGGGATAGCTGCCTTGCCTGGCTACGAGAGACTCTTCGGTGTCTTCTTCAAGGAGTTCGCGATCCGTACGCCGGTGCCGGCAGCTCGAGTGAACGAGCTGCTGTGGAAACGGGGTATCATCGGTGGCTATGAACTGGCGAAGGATTGTCCTGACTTGGCTGAGTGTCTTCTCTTCTGCGTGACCGAGATGCATACCAGAGCGCAGATCGACCGCCTGGTGGAGGCCTTGGAGGAGATCGGGAAGCAGGGATGACGGTGCCATTGCTCTTCGAGTTGAGTTCTCCAGGCCGCGTGGGCTGCCGATTGCCTGAGCTCGACGTGCCCGAGGCTATGTTGCCCGAGAGTTTGCTGCGCGACCAGTTGCCGCTGCCTGAACTGACAGAGCGGGAGGTCGTTCAACACTTCACCCTTCTGTCCCAGCTCAACTACAGCGTGGACACGGGGTTCTATCCTCTTGGGTCGTGCACGATGAAGTACAATCCCAAGATGCACGAAGAGGTGGCCCGCTATAGAGGTTTTGCCCAGATTCACCCCTGGCAGGACGAATCGACGGTCCAGGGGGCTCTGCGATTGATGTATGAACTACAGGAGCAGTTGGCGGAGATCACCGGCCTGCCTGCGATCAGCCTTCAGCCTGTCGCCGGTGCGCACGGAGAACTCACGGGTATGCTCATCATCCGCGCCTTCCACCTCGAGCGGGGGGAAGAGGGCAGGAACGTGGTGTTGGTGCCGGATTCTGCCCATGGGACCAACCCGGCGACTGCTGCGATGTGCGGATACGAGGTGGTGACCGTTCCTTCAGACGAGCGCGGCAACATCGATGTGCAGGAGCTGGATAGGGTTGCCGATGAGACCGTGGCGGGGTTGATGCTCACCAATCCCAATACCTTGGGGCTCTTTGACGAACACATCTTGGAGGTGGCGGATATCCTACACCGGGTTGGAGGGCTGATCTACTGCGACGGTGCAAACATGAACGCCTTGCTAGGCATTGCCAAGCCGGGTGATCTGGGCACCGATGTCTTGCACCTGAACCTCCACAAGACGTTCAGCACGCCACACGGGGGGGGAGGGCCGGGCGGCGGCGGGACGGCGGTGACGGAGGATCTGAGGCCGTTTCTCCCGGTGCCCATGGTCGCCAGTCGGCGCACGATCGGTACCGAGGGCGAGAGCGCAGAGTACTATCTCGACTACGAGCGTCCCCTGTCCATTGGTCCCGTCAGTGGGTTCTATGGCAACTTCGGTGTGATGGTGAAGGCCTACGCTTATCTTCGCTCGCTGGGCCAAGACGGGCTCCGCGAGGTGAGCGAGAACGCAGTCCTCAACGCGAACTACCTGCTGCACGGGCTCAAGGGCTACTATGATCTTCCCTATGACCGTCCCTGCTTGCACGAATGCGTCTTCTCAGGCAAAGCTCAAGCCAAGCTTGGCGTTCACACCATCGACATCGCCAAGAGGCTCATCGATCTGGGCTTTCACCCTCCTACGGTGTATTTCCCGCTCATCGTTGATGAAGCGTTGATGATAGAGCCCACGGAAACGGAGAGCCTCGAGACACTGGATTCATTCGTGGCAGCCATGCGCCAGATCGCGGAGGAAGCGAAAACGGAGCCGGAACAGGTGCGCGGCGCCCCACGGACGACACCGGTGGGCAGGCTCGACGAGGTGGCGGCAGCACGGAAACCTGATCTCAAGTGGCAAGGATAGCACTGGGGGGCGTGTGAACCTTGTGGGGTGTTTTGCGGTGTGAGTGTGTAGAAGGGGACGCCTCATGCTTGATGATGCAGAGCTCGTGCCCAGGATCCAGAAGGGTGACCTGGATGCCTTCGAGGCTTTGTACCACAAGTACAAGAGCGAGCTGTACAGAACAGCGCTAGCCATCACCAGGGATCTCGGCACTGCGGAGGAGCTGCTTCAGGACTGCTTCCTCCGAGCCTACGATCACATCGACAGCGTTGATGGCTGCTCCTCTCTGAGGCCGTGGCTTCATCGTATCATCGTGAACTTGAGCTACAACTGGGCTGCGAAAAAACGGCTGCGGCTCGTCTCCCTGGAAGACGCCTTCGAGCGCCTGCTGTCGCTTCCGCGTAGCTCGCCGGAGCGGGCGCTTGAAAGGGAGGAGGTCTTGCAGGTGCTAGACGACGCGATCAGGTCTCTAAGCATGCCCAAACGTGTTGTGGTCGTTCTGTTCTACCTCCAGGGCTTCAGCCTAGTCGAGATTTCCTACGTTCTAGATTGCCCCGTGGGAACGGTCAAGTCACGCCTCCACAATGCTCGGGGGATTCTGAAGCGAAGACTGATCGCTGATTCACGGATATCTCGGGAAGCGGCCTACGAACTGCTGTCGTCGTGAGCTGGGACCGACATACTACGAGGTGCATGATGGACGACAACAGGAGAGATGAACTGGACGTGCTGGTGGAGAGGGCCCTGAAGGACTGGGCCTCCGAGAAAGCGCCTCCGAATCGGGTTTGGGACAACATAAGGTTCGGCCTTCAGGAGCGGGTCGAGCGGAGCCAGTCGAGACCAGATCGCGTGCGCCAGTGGTGGTCCGACGCGTGGTTGTGGGGGGCTGAGGTGCTCGCATCCGCGAGGATGATTGTGACACCCTCGCTATATTCCGGTGATCATGCATGGCCAGAACGTATCTTACTGATCGGGCCGTCTTCTGCCTCCCTGCGGTTGTTCATTCATCACTGATGTTGGAACGTTCTTCAGGCGTTGACTGGTAGGTGACATATCCTCAGTTGGCTCGTGGCCCTCGATCCGCGCCCTTGCCGGGTGGTGTCTCCCGTGTCCCTATCCAGGTTGGCCGTATCGACACGTGAACGACGTCGGTCGACGGGGTCTGGATGGACCATAACCGGCGGGAGAGAACGGTGAGCACCGGTTCGCTTCTAGAGGTCAAGGATCTCAGAACCCGGTTTCACACTCCCGACGGAATAGTCTGCGCTGTGAATGGGGTCTCCTTCTCGATGGACGAGGGGGAGACCCTTGGCATAGTCGGGGAAAGTGGGTGCGGCAAGAGCGTGACCGCGCTCTCCATCGTGCGTCTGGTACAAGAGCCCCCTGGGGAGATCACAAGCGGCCAAGTGCTCTTTCAGGGGCGCGATCTGCTCTCCGTTGGGACCCAGGAGATGAGCGAGATACGAGGTGCCAAGATAGGGGTAGTGTTTCAAGACCCCATGACATCCCTGAATCCAGTACTGACGATAGGGAAGCAGATAGCCGAGTCACTCGAGCTTCATCTGGACTTGAGTCCCGAGGGAGTGAAGAAGAGGACTATTGATCTCTTGCGCCTGGTGGGTATCCCAGAGGCGCAGGACCGAGTGAATGACTATCCGCATCACTTCAGCGGAGGGATGAGACAGAGAGCCATGATCGCGATGGCTCTTTCGTGCGACCCCTATCTGCTCATCGCTGATGAGCCAACCACAGCTTTGGACGTGACGATCCAGGCTCAGATAATAGATCTGGTGAAAAGGTTGAAGCAGGAAAGGGGGCTGGGGGTCCTCTGGATCACGCACGACCTTGGCATCATCGCTGGATTGGCGGACCGTGTGCTGGTGATGTATGCGGGGCACATAGTCGAAGCTGCAGAGGTCAAGGCCTTATACGGGGATCCTCGCCATCCATATACACTGGGGTTGCTAGCTTCTGTACCGCGGTTGGATGATGATGGGAGAAGCCCGTTGACGCCCATAGTCGGCACACCACCCGACCTACTGGATCTGTCGGGCGGATGCCCCTTCTTCCCGCGTTGCTCCTACTCCACCCAGCGTTGTGCGCACACCATGCCTGAGCCTCGGAAGGTAGGCGATGGTCATACTGTAGCCTGCTGGGTTGACGTGCCTCGGATGCCCATGATGGATGGGAGTGAGGAGAGGACTTCGGAATGGTCGCGGGACGCGGCCTAGAAAGGGCCCCTGAGAGGGTGTGGACCACGGCCGCCGGGCATAGACGAGAGCGCATTCAGAGCGATCGAGCCGCCGGGTCCTCCGTTGGTGCAGCCTGTTCGCGGTGCGGCCGGTGGCTGCTCTCGGTCCGATTCCTTGCACTCTGCGGCGTAACTTGACAAGACGCGGTCGATTGGATATATTTCACTCCGTTGAAGGCACGCCGCCCCTACTCCAAGGGTTCGTCTGGCGAATCGGGCACCTCTCGCGGGGGATGGGGTGGTAGACTGGCGAGGAGGCAAACAAAGTGGCTTTGCTTGAAGTGTGCAATCTCAAGACACGGTTCTATACCGACGACGGTGTTGTGCAGGCCGTGAATGGAGTGTCCTGGGACGTGACCGAGGGAGAGACTCTGAGCATCGTAGGAGAGAGCGGGTGCGGTAAGAGTGTCAGCGTACTCTCCATCCTACGTCTGATCCCGCAGCCTCCGGGCAAGATTGAGGCCGGCGAGGTCATGTTCGAAGGCCAGGACATGATGCAGTTGAGCGACGACAAGATGCGCTCCATCAGGGGCAACAAGATCGCCATGGTCTTCCAGGACCCCATGACCTCCCTGAACCCCGTTCTCACGATCAATTCTCAGATCAGTGAGGCGCTGATGCTGCACCTGCGTATGAACAAGAAGGAGGCCCGGGAGCGGACAGCAGAGTTGCTGAAGCTGGTGCAGATTCCTCAGGCCGAAGACCGACTCGATGACTATCCACATCAGTTCAGTGGTGGCATGAGACAGAGAGCCATGATCGCGATGGCCCTTTCCTGCAATCCTCAGATCTTGATCGCCGATGAGCCTACCACTGCCCTCGACGTGACCATCCAGGCCCAGATCATCGAGCTTGTGAAGGAGCTGAGGGATGAGATCGGCATGGCTATCATCTGGATTACCCACGACTTGGGCATAGTAGCGGGGATAGCGGACAGGGTGGCGGTCATGTATGCCGGCTTCATCATCGAGTCGGCCGACGTGAAGGACTTGTACGCCGATCCGCGTCATCCATATACCCTGGGACTCCTGGGCTCGGTACCTCGGTTGGACATGCACAAGAAGGAGAAGTTGACTCCCATTTACGGGTTGCCGCCGGACCTCATCGATCTGCCGACTGGTTGTCCATTTGCCCCTCGTTGTGATTATCGCATTGACCGCTGCGCGGAGCGGCCGGAGCTGCGAAGCGTGGCGCCCCGACACGAGGTGGCATGTTGGGTTGATATCAGTGAAGAGAGGAAGCGATAATGGCTGGCGAGAACAACGTATTGCTCGAAGTCAACAACCTGAAGATGTACTTCCCCATCAAGCGTGGAGTCTTCCAGAGGCGCGTCGGCGATATCAAGGCCGTTGACGACGTGAGTTTCTTCATTCGTCGCGGAGAGACCTTTGGCCTCGTGGGTGAGAGCGGGTGCGGGAAGACCACAGCGGGGCGCTGCATTCTCCAGCTATACCGTCCCACGGCTGGAGAGGTTATGTTCGAGGGGCAAAACCTGGTCGAGATGAAGGGGCAGAAGCTCCGTTCCATGCGGCGCGAGATGCAGATGATCTTCCAGGATCCCTATGCCTCGCTTAATCCCCGCATGACTGTGGGTAGCATCATCGGCGAACCACTCGAGGTGCACGGAATCGCCAAGGGCAAGCAGAAGCGAGAACGCGTGCAAGAACTGCTTCGGGTTGTGGGGCTCAACCCCTACTTCGTCAATCGCTATCCTCACGAGTTCAGCGGCGGCCAACGACAAAGAATCGGTGTGGCCAGGGCTCTGGCCCTGAACCCCAGCTTCATCGTTGCGGACGAGCCGATTTCAGCTTTGGACGTTTCCATTCAGGCGCAGATCATCAACATGCTGGAGGATCTACAGGCCGAGTTGGGGCTGACTTTCTTGTTCATCGCTCACGACCTCAGCGTGGTGCGGCACATCAGCAATCGCATAGCAGTCATGTATCTCGGCAAGATATTCGAGATTGCAGATCGCGCTGAACTCTACGACAACCCGCTGCAACCCTACACTCAGTCGCTACTGTCCGCTGTTCCTATCCCCGACCCGGTCGTGGAGGAGACCAGAAAGCGCATTATCCTCGTCGGCGACGTACCCAGCCCTGCGAACCCTCCTGTGGGCTGCAACTTCGTGACCAGGTGTCCGGTCAAGATGGATGTCTGTGAGGAGAAGGAGCCCGAATTCAAGGAGGTGTCGCACGACCACTGGGTGGCTTGCTGGCGAGTGAATTGAAGGAAAAGTGAACCCGAGGGGCACGAGACCGGTGTAGTATAGGGGGAGTTCAGGCGCCGAGTTGCGCCCGAGTCGTCCTGTGCTGTCGAGCGCATACCGGAAAGGACCATGACTTGATCTCGTACGTGCTCCGACGGTTACTGGTGCTGCCGGCGATCATACTCCTCGTCACCCTTATCCTCTTCTCCCTCATGTGGCAACTGCCGGTAGAGGTCCGCGCAAGGATCTACGTACCGACCACCAACAGGTTCCTCCTGCCCGACGAAGAAGCCGAGCTCGTTGAGAGAGCCATTCGCCTCCACGGTCTGGACCAGCCGTGGCCGGTCCAATACCTCAACTGGGTGCGTCTACTAGCTAGAGGCAACTGGGGCTACTCTCCCTACTGGCAGCAGCCGGTGCTGGAGGGCTTGCTCCAGCGCACACCAGCCACAGGGGAACTGGTATTGGCTTCCATGGTGCCCTGCGTTGCACTGTCTCTCACCTTGGGGAACATGGCGGCACGATATCGCAGCAGGTTCCCGGATCACCTTATCCGCGCCGCCACGTTCCTGGGCTGGGCGTTTCCATCCTTCATCCTGGGCCTGGTTCTGATGAACGTGTTCTACGCTTGGCTGCAATGGTTTCCCCCTGGACGTCTCAGCGTGTGGGCTGGCGCTATCCTTCACTCCGACCAGTTCCACAGCTACACCGGGATGTATACTGTGGACGCCTTGCTCAATCTGGACCTCAGGGTATTCTGGGATGCTATCAGGCATCTCGTTCTCCCGGCCGTCAGTCTAGCTCTTGCCGAGTGGGCCCTCTTGACCAGGATCATGCGCTCCTCGATGCTGGATGTGCTTCGGTGTGACTACGTGACCACTGCGAGAAGCAAGGGGGCCCCCGAGAGACAGGTGTTCAGTCGCCACGTGCGGCGTAACGCACTGTTGCCGGTCGTTTCCACTGGGGGGGTGGCCGTTTCGATGCTTATGAGCGGTGTTGTCGTCGTCGAGAGCGTCTTCAACATCAACGGTGTTGGGCGAGCTGCCGCAGAAGCCATGGCTGGCACCGACATCCCAGTGGCGGTGGGCTTCGCCGTATTCACCTGTGTGGTGACGGTCACGGCTAGCCTGGTCGCGGATGTGCTGTACGCTGTGGTGGACCCTCGAGTCAGGCTCTACTAGAGAGGACATCCCCGGCTAATGGCGAGAGTTGAGAGCGGCCACCACGAAGAACTCCGTAAGTGTTTGGCCCAGTTGGATCTCTATCAGCACTCCTTGAGGCTCGTGGGCCAGAAGCTGGTAGCAGATGCCGGGACGTCAACCACCGTCGTGTCGGACACACTGTATGAGAAGTCACTGCAACTGGGTGAAGACTGCTCGACGACCCTTCGCCGTCTGAAAGATCGTCTGGATGCGGAAGACCTCCGCCAGTGCGAATCGACTTTGGAGCGAGTGGATCAGGCGCTGAGCCGTGCGGGTCTGGCGAGAGAACACACGCTGCTCGTGGTCAATGTCTGGCGTGTGGTCGAGGCGGTGGAGCAGTTCCTGGGCATGGTCGCCGTGAGATACGGGTACACTACCCTATCTGACAGAATGACGGTGGTAGAGGAGGAGGCTGTCAAGGCGGGGGGTGTTCCGTTCGCTCCGAGCCTTGGATGGCGTGTGCAGGCCACGGGGGCAGGGAGGGAGGCGCTCAGGCCGGTGTCTATCCCTGCCTGGCGCGCCATTCCTCGGTGGCGCGCGAGAAGGTTGCTGAACCCTGGATTGTTGCTGGGGATAGTCATAGTACTGAGCTTCGTGGCCGTGGCCATCGCAGCGCCAATCATCGCACCTCCCGAGGGAGAAGACCCTTATACCATGCCCAGGTCCAGTTACCGAGTGGAGCCTGAGCCACCGCGTGCAGGGCACCCGCTGGGCACCACTGAGCAGAGTTTTGACGTGTTCTACGGGTTGGTGTGGGGCAGCCACATAGCCTTCCGCATAGGACTCTCCGTGACTGCGGCCAGGCTCGTCATTGGTCTGGCCGTAGGGCTCGTCTCCGGCTACTACGGTGGGTGGCTGGACGCTGTGATCATGAGAGTCACAGATGCTTTTCTGGCCTTCCCCATCGTGCCCGCTACGTTGGTCATGCTGGCCTTCTTTGGCCCCCTGGGGCTGGCAAGTCTTGCGGCTGGGAGTGGCGTCGATGCGATTATCGTGGTTTCACTCGTCCTTTTTGGCTGGATGCAGTATGCTCGCCTCGTGCGTGGAAATGTGTTGGCCGAGAGGTCCAAACAGTACGTAGAGGCGGCGGTGACCCTGGGGGCGCGTGGCCGACACATCATTCTGCGGCACATTCTGCCCAACATTCCGCAAGGGCTTTTTGTGCTGGCCGCCTCCGACGTCGGTGCCATGGTGGTACTAGGCGCCGTGTTCACATTCCTGGGCCTCTCAGGGCGTCGGGGGTTGGCTGATTGGGGGTGGATGCTCAACACGGGTCGCAACTGGATCATTGGCACGCCCTCCAACGCCTTCCAGTACTGGTACGCTTACCTCCCACCCATAGCGGCGATCATACTCTTCTCCGTGGGTTGGAGTCTCATCGGCGATGGATTGCGAGATGTCCTCGATCCCAGGGTGTAGCGCCCGCGTCGAGGAGGCCACCGGTGATGGCGCGAGGCTAGTCCCAAGCTCGAAGAGAGCGCACCGGGCAGGAGAGCCCACGGTGGAGGTGAGCCGCGCGGCCATCTATGCGGAGGCCAAGCTTCTGAGGATGCTGGCGCGTCGGAGTGCCCAGTCTAGAGCACCGGGATGTCCAGGCAACGAAAGACAGTGACCAGACTACAGACTCGAGAAGGCAAGCTATCATTCTTTCTGCTCATGCTGATGTTGCTCAGCATCACGTGGAGCATTGAACTGGCTGGCTGGGTCGAGGGACTGTATGTGGTCGAATGGTCTGCACTCTGCGGGCTCTTTCTGGGTTTTCTCATGACGAGACTTGATTGGCCCAGAGCGGTGAGTCACCTGACCAGCGTACTGCTCGGTGCGTTGGTAGCAGTGGCCGTGGTAGGCAGGTTCAGTGCTCCGAGCGTGGGCTGGCGAGATGGCGTGAGCGTGGTAGCGTACCACTTCGACGCGTGGCTCAGAGTGTTGCTGTCGGCTCGATCCGGCGCGGACTCCGTTACGTTCGTACTCCTAATGACCCTTGTGGGTTGGTGGATAGGATACGTGTGTGCGTGGATGGTGTTTGGGGCGCACCGCGTGTGGCAGGCACTGGCCGTCAGCGGAGGAGCCATGTTGCTGGTGGCGTACGGTAGTCCACCTGAGGTCGCTCCCTTCTTCGTGCTGTTCATCTTCTGCGCGTTGCTGCTGGCAGTGCGCCTCTACGTGTACACTCAGGAGGAGTCCTGGGACAGGCGTCCTGCCCGCTACGACCGTGATATCACCCTGCATTTCCTGCGTGACGGCGGTTTGCTGGTATTGGCGCTTCTGCTCGTCGTATGGGTCGTTCCCCTACTGTCGTCGAGCTCGGCTTTGTCAGACCTGTGGCTGAGCATTGAAGGGCCGTGGCAAGCAGCGGGGGATGAGTGGAACCGCCTCTTCTCTGGCGTCCTCGGGTACTCACGGGGCTACGAGAACGTGCCTTTTGGTCAGCGGCTGGCCCTCGGCGGACCCATCGATCTCGGGGAGGAGATTGTGATGTGGGTGGAGACGGAGGGTGCCCGGTACTGGAGGGGCATGGTGTACGAGCGCTACACCGGCAGAGGGTGGGAGAGCACAGATAACGAGACCGTGGTGGTCCCCGCGGGACGCGATCTGCCATTGGAGGATCGATATGAGATGCATCGGCTGGTCGAGCAGACCGTCGTGCCCAGTCTGTCAGGCGTGGCGCAGGTATTCCAGGTTGGGCAGCCGTTGATCATCAACCTGCCGACCGAGATCCGATACACGCTGGCGGATGCCGGTGCCAGCGGGACAGAAGATCCCTGGGCTGGAACCGCCTCGATCTCTCTGGTCAAGACTCGGGTGCCAGTCAGCGTTGAAAGACCCTACGTTGTGTTCTCTTCGACTTCCGTCGCCGATGTGGCGAGCCTCAGGGAAGCGGGTGGTGTTTATCCAGAATGGATCGGCGAGCGTTATCTTCAGCTTCCGCCAACCTTGCCTCAGCGCGTGAGGGATCTCGCGGAGGAGATAGCATCTCCCCACGAGAGCGCTTACGATAAGTCGGTGGCCATTCAGGACTACCTGCGGCGCACGATAGGGTATCGCGAGGATGTGCAGGCTCCTCCGGAGGGGCGAGACTCCGTTGACTATTTGCTCTTCGACAGTCAAGCGGGTTACTGCAACTACTACGCTTCGGCCATGGTGGTGATGGCGCGCTCTGTCGGCGTGCCAGCGCGGCTTGCCGTGGGATACGCAGGGGGCGAGCTGGATACCGACAGAGGGTGGTACGCAGTGCGCCAGCGCGACACTCACGCCTGGGTGGAGGTCTACTTCCCAGCCTACGGCTGGGTTGAGTTCGAGCCCACAGCGAACGAGGCAACGATCGTGCGGCCCGAAGGGGGCCCGGATGAAGCCTCAGAGGCAACGGGTGGAGAAACTGACTCGCAGCTAGAGCGTGACCTGGAAAGACTCAGGGGTGAGGAGGATGCAGTTCTAGGCGAAGGGTCAATGCCAGGTTTCACATCCAGGCGATCTTTCTCTCCCTGGCTTGCTGTCTTGGGCGCAGCAGCGTGCGGTGGCCTGGGCGTTGGTGCCTACTGGTACGCTAGATGGGGGAAGTCTGGGCCGACTTCCGAGATTGGAAGAGTATACGGGCGGATGTGCACATACGCCCGCCTCCTGGGAGTGACAGGGCACGTACACCACACGCCATACGAGTATGCGGCCCTCGTGGCGCAGCGACTACCCGGGTCTGCGCCGCAGGTGGGGCAAATCGCAGATCTCTTCGTGCGCGACCAATTCGCCCAAAGGGCAGTCAGCCCGGCAGACGAGCAGACCGCGAAGCAGGCGTGGGGGATTCTGCGGCCGTCCATGTTCAGGGCCCTGTTGCGGAGACTTCCCGAGTTGGTGAGATCCAGAGTGCATCGCCCATGGCGACTCACGCGATAGCGAGGGGTGCGCAAGGACTTGGCAGGCAATACGGCAGGTGCTAGCTCTAGCGGGGGCTTCTCTCGTGCTCTGAGAGCAGAGCTCAGACGCTGGTTGCCGTGGCTGATCATCGCCCTACTAGGGCTGGGCCCGCTATTCCTCTGTGCGTTGGTCGGGCCTGCGGAAGTGGGGGCTGGTCTTGGGCAGAAGGCAGCTCCTGACTGGAGTCGGGCTATGCCAGTCGGGTCCGATTTCTACGGCACCGACAGCGGTGCACCCCTTGTGGTTGATCAGGATCGACGGGTGCACCTGGTGTGGACTCTACGCCATAGCGCTCAGGATTACGACCTGCGCTACCTTCGGCTTGACGAAGAGGGGATGGCGGAGGAGGAGCACGGCCTGAATCTATCTCTCTTCCAACCCAGAAAGCTGCGGCTGGTGATGGACGAAAACGCGCGGATACATGCTTTCGTCCTGGCTTCCCCCGTGCAGGGTGATTATTCGAATCTGTATCACCTCGTTCTGACGGCGGATGGCCGTCTGGATAGTGGGCCGGACCTATTGTCATCGGGCCTGGACAACTGCTTCGAATACGATGTGGCGACGACGTCGTCGGGCATGATGCACGCATTCTGGACAGAGGGGACTGGTGCAGAGCGGGATCTGTACTATCTGTCCCTTGCGCCGGGAGTCGGTGCGTCCACCACGCCTCGAGTCGTGGCCCGTGGTGTTGCCCATCCTGTCGCTGCCGTCGGGCCCAACGACGCTCTACATCTGCTGTGGGAGGAGCCCGGCCGCAACGAGGATACAGCAGAGCTGTATCTTGCGGTGGTCACAGATGAGATCACCGAGTCTGTGTCAGGGCCGAAACTGCTGGATCTGCCCACGGGCAGCCGGTTCTTCAGGACAGGTCCGATTCTGGCCTTCGATCAGCTTTTTGGGTATCTGGTCTGGACGGTGGAATACCGGAGGGATCTGACGGCGCCGGCTATCTCGGAAGGCTGGTACGCCAGCTTCAGTCTCGGCTCTCCGTCAGACGTGTCCGCAAGGGCATTGCACTTGCCCGTGGAGGAGAAGCCGGACTATGTGGCGTACGATTCGCCACTCAGGTCGGAGTATCTTGTGCGCTCGATGGGGGACGAGGAGTACGGGAGTGAACGCCTGACGTATCCTTCGGCTCTGGGAGGACATCAGGAGGCTATGGTGACCTGCGGGATGACCATGTTGCGTGGGGTGTCCCTCGAGCACCAGATAGTCAACCTGATCTTCCGCGATGGAGGACTGCTGGGGTATCAGGTGGCCTGTAACACCACGCACTGGTCCAGGCTGTCCAACGTGGTGGCCGACCGAGATGGTGACCTGCATCTGAGCTGGGTGGAGGGATTGGAACCAGGACCAGGTGCTGTGTACTATGCTACTACCGTGCAGCAGATCAGGCAACGCGTTGATGGGCTGACGAGGGATGATGTTCTGTTCGCTGTTCTGAACACTACGTTCAGCGCCGTGGCGGGTGTGGCGGCCATACCTTTCGCCATACTGTGGGTCTTACCTTCCCTGGTGTGGGCGCTGATCGCGGGCCGCTTCCTGGGCGACAGAATGCAAGGCGCTACGGGCTATGCCGCGTTTGCCGTGACGATGTGTATCTACCAGGCCAGCAAGCTGTACTTCAGCCCTTCGTTGCTGGATTACGTGCCATTCTCTGTTTCCATCCCGTTCTTGTCGGCGGGGCTGTATACGTCCCTGAGAGTCGTGGTGCCAGTGGGCATTCTGGCTGCGTCCACAGTCGCTGCGCTGTACGCCATGATCCGGGCCGAGAGCAGGAGCCTGCTGGCGCTATCCCTGGTGTTCATCCTGATAGATGCTTTCTTGACCTTGATAATCTATGGCCCAGGTCTGGCTCTTGGCGGGTAGGCGGCGTGGTCTGGCAACGTCCCGCGGCTCGGTCTCAGTGGTGCGAAATCAAGCGCGGGGTCAAAGCCTCCATCGCGATACCGCGCCGAGCTGGGTTGCCTGGGGCAACTTGACAGCGCTCAAGTGCCGTGC
>Ga0315553_10000377_pt1 | contig 40185 bp, 36 predicted proteins | sample SalMarSW160140MG_FD_203099 | JGI IMG/M metagenome (GOLD analysis project Ga0315553, IMG submission 203099) | Salt marsh sediment microbial communities from the Plum Island Ecosystem LTER, Massachusetts, United States - Salt Marsh Sediment SW1601-40 ... | reverse complement strand
TCGTCTTCACCGCGCCCGGGAGCGGCGTGATCATGATTCCGCCCGTCTCGGTCTGCCACCAGGTGTCGACGATCGGGCAGCGCTTGCCGCCGATCACGCGGTGGTACCAGATCCACGCCTCGGGATTAATCGGCTCTCCCACCGTTCCGAGCAGGCGCAGCGAGGAGAGGTCGTGCTTCTTCGGATGTTCGTCGCCTAGGCGGATGAACGTGCGGATCGCCGTCGGCGCCGTGTAGAAGATCGTGACGCGGTGGCGCTCGATGATGTCCCAGAACCGGTCGGGCGCCGGGTGGGTAGGCACGCCCTCGTACATGAACGTGGTCGCGCCGTTGGCGAGGATGCCGTACACGACGTAGGAGTGGCCGGTGATCCAGCCGCAGTCGGCGGTACACCAGAAAGTGTCGGAGCCCTTCAGGTCGAAGATCGCCTTCGACGTGGTTGCGACGTGGGTGAGGTAGCCGCCCGTCGTGTGCAGGATCCCCTTCGGCTTCCCGGTCGAGCCGCTGGTGTAGAGCACGAAGAGCGGGTGCTCGGCGTCGAGCTTCGCCGGCTTGCACACCGCCGACGCACTCTCCATCGCGTCGTGCCACCAGACGTCGCGCCCCCCGCGCATCGCCGTGGGTTCGCCGGTGCGACGCACCACCACCACCTTCGCCACGCCCTCGATGCCCTCCAGGGCCTCGTCGACGGCGGGCTTCAGCGGATACGGGGCCCCGCGGCGGTAGCCGCCGTCGGCGGTCACCACCACCTTCGCGCCGACGTCCTCGATGCGTTCGCGCAGCGCCTCGGCGGAGAAGCCACCGAACACCACGCTGTGGGGAGCGCCGATCCGCGTGCACGCGAGCATCGCGATCGGGAGCTCGGGGATCATCGGCATGTAGAGCGCGACCCGGTCACCCTTCGAGACGCCCAGGTCCAGCAGCACGTTCGCGAACCGACACACTTCCGCGTGCAGCTGCCCGAAGGTGAGCGTGCGCACGTCGCCCGGCTCGCCCTCCCAGATGATCGCGGCCTTGTTGCGGCGCCAGGCGTTCTCGCCCTCGAGGTGCCGGTCGAGACAGTTGTAGGAGACGTTGAGCTTGGCGCCGACGAACCACTTCGCGAAGGGCGGCTTCCAGTCGAGCACCTTCTTCCAGGGCGAGAACCAGGAGACGTTCTCCCGCGCCATCGCTGCCCAGAACCGCTGGGGGTCGCGCTCGCCCTGCCGGCGCAGCTCGTTCACGCGCTTGCGCGTCCAGTTGGCCTGCTTCGCGAAGGCGGCGTCGGGCTCGAAGACGCGCTTCTCCTTGAGCAGCGACTCGATGTCGGGCATGGGTATGGCTCCTCCTCGGCCGGCCCCGCCGACCTCTTGCCGCGCAGGCGATCGCCGCTGCGCGCCCCCTAGCGTCCCTCGGCGACGAGCGCCTCGATCTCGTCCGGATCCTTCGGCTGGGAGGCGTTCAGGTTCTCGTGGCCGTCGGTCGTGATCAGCACGTCGTCCTCGATGCGCACGCCGATCCCGCGGAAGCGCGGATCGACCTCGGCATCGGCAGCGACGTAGAGGCCGGGCTCGACGGTGAACACCATTCCCGGCTCGAGCGGGCGCGGCTCGTCTGCCCGTCGGTAGCTGCCGACGTCGTGGACGTCGAGGCCCAGCCAGTGGCTGGTCGAGTGCATGTAGTAGGGCTTGTAGGCCTCGCGCGCGGCGAGCTCGACCGGGTCGCCCTGGAGGAGGCCGAGCGCGACGAGACCGCGGACCAGCTCCGCCACCGCCGTGTCGTGGATCTCCGGCAGCGTCCGACCCGGCTGGCACAGGGCGAGCGCCGCCTCCTGGGCCGCCAGCACCACCTCGTAGAGCGCGCGTCCGGGACCGGTGAAGCGGCCACCGACGGGGTAGGTGCGCGTCACGTCCGAGGCGTAGCCCTCGAGCTCGCAGCCGGCGTCGATCAGCACCAGCTCGTTCTCGCGCAGCTTCTGGTCGTTGCGCACGTAGTGGAGCACGGTGGCGTTCACGCCCGCGCCCACGATCGTCGTGTAGGCGGGACCGCGCGCCCCGCGGTACCGGAATCCGTGCTCGAGCGCCGCCTGGAGCTCGTACTCGAAGGCACCCGGCCAGGCGAGGCGCGCGGCCGCGGCGTGGGCCTCGCGGGTGATCTCGGCGGCACGCCTCATGAGGTCGATCTCGCCCGGGTCCTTGAACATGCGCATCGCGTGGGTGAGGGCCCGCGGATCGAAGATCGCGTCGGCCGGGTCGGCGTTCGCGCGCGAACGCAGGCGCATCTGCTCGAGGGTTCCCGTGATCCGGGCGTCGAGGGCGGCGTCGTGCCCCAGCACGTGGAAGATCCGTCGCGCCCTCCGGATCAGCTCCGGGATCTTCTCCAGCAGCTCGTCGCCCGGATGCGCCTCGTCGGCGCCGAAGTCCTGGACGGCGCCCGCGGTGCCGGGGCGGTACCCGGTCCACGTCTCCATCGCGGGATCGCGGGGCTCGACGAAGAGCGTGTAGGCCGGACCGCCGTCGGTGCGCAGCACGGCCGTGGCACCCGGGTGGTCGAAGCCCGTCAGATACCAGAAGTCGCTGTCCTGGCGGAAGGGGAAGTCGGTGTCGCGCGATCGCGAGACGAGGGTCGCGCCGCGGAAGATCGCGACCGCGTCGGGGCCCATCGCGTCGCGCACGCGCTGGCGGCGTTCGGCGAACACGCGCGGAGGATATCAGAGTGCCGGTGCCGGGCCGGACGATTTTCAGGGTGCATCGGCGCACACGACGGTCACATCTGCGCAGTAGGTGGCGCACAGGCGATCGCCGTGGAGCACCGTGGTGTAGTAGAGGCCGGAGGGGTCGAGGCGCGGCAGCTGGACGCTGCCGACGCTGCCGTCCGGGTGGAGCACGTGCACGATCCCGCTCCAGCGCGAGACCGCGACGCGCCCGTCGTCGGCGGGCTGGATGTCCTGCACGAAGTCCAGCTCCGGCGCGAAGCCCGGGTCGAGCAGCACGCGCTGCGCGGGCGCGTCGGCGGAGGGCGAGACCTCGAGCGCGAGCTGGCGGCCCGCCACCAGCGCCCGGTAGAAGCGGCCGTCGGGACCGCGCGCGGCGAACTGCAGCTCGGGGCTGGCGGGCTGGAGCACCGCGGCACCCGCCAGGTCCAGCCGGTACGCGTCGTGGCGCAGGGGCCGGCCCTCGCCCGGCGCCTCGGGCAGCAGGTCGGTGGTCACCCACAGCGCGCCGCGCGCCTCGTCCCAGGCCGGGGTCTTCGGCGCGACGCGGTAGCCGGCCGGTGGGGGGAGCTGCCATTCGCGAGCGATCCGACCGTCGCGCCGGAAGCCGACGACGTTGCCGTCTCCCGTCTGCGTCCCCGATCCGTAGCGGGTGAGCAGGAGCAGCCCATCGGGCCCGATCCCCAGCTCGTTGGGGGCCGCTCCGAGGTCCAGGCGCCGCACAACGCCGGTCGCCGGGTCCACCGCGCCCGCGCCCTCGTAGAACGTGGTGAAGTACACCTCGCCGCCGTCGGCCAGGACGTCCCAGACACCGGATCGCCCCTCGCCTCGGCCCACGTCCAGCGGGGGGAGCAGCTGCTCGCGGGCGAGATCGAAGCGTCCGACCAGCTGGGGTCCCGGCCGGCGCAGGTCGGCCGTCGGGTCGCCGCCAGCGTGGGCCATGGCCCACCAGAAGGCGGCCTCCCCGAAGTAGAGCACGCCGTCGCCGCCGGGTGCGCCGTACCAGGCGCAGTAGCGCTCGTCGGCACTGGGCGGGTCGGCCGTCGCCACCTCGACACCTCTGGCTTCCGCGACCACCGACACGACTGCGGGCTGTGCGGCCTCCCGCTCCGCGGGGCCCTGGCCCGCGCAGGCGAGGGCCCAGTACGCGGAAAGGAGCGCGGCCAGGCTCCGGCACGACCCCCTGCCGCATCGGGAGGCGCCGCCGCCGTTCGCGGCGGAGCCGGTAAGCGACCGCTGCCATTCGTTTCTCGGCGAGCGCGGACCCGCCTGAAGCGGCCTGCTGCCGTAGGGAGTGCAGCCCGATGATGCATCCCGGGATGCTCGAGGGCGTGCCGCAGCCGCCACGGGAAGCGAGCCCTTCCGGGCACTTGCGGGCCGACGGCCGCCGCGCCGGAGCTGGCACGCTTCGTGCTCCACGGGACCGTCACAGGAAATGGGATTGGTCTGGTGCGGACCGGTCGGACGGAAGCGGGCGCGCACGTTCGGTCGAGTTCGAACCCGAGGGCACTCCCGGGCACGACAGAGGCGCTTTCCCCAGAACGGCACCCCGCCTTCCCGGAGAGAGCCTGGGTCCAGATCAAAACGCCCCTCCGGTCGGAAGGTCCACCGGAGGGGCGTGTCGTTTCCGGGTCCGCTCACCGGCTACGGAGCTTCCGGAGCGGGTCCGGGCTCGCGCCTACCGGCCACCGTCGCCGTGGTCGTCGGCGACGACGGTCAGGACCTCGCCGCCGAACTCGCGCACGAACCAGCGCTTCAGCTCGGGCAGCTCCTCCAGCTCCGACTGCGCGCTGGGTGAGCGCCAAGCGATCGCCTCGAGGGCCGAGTTCGGACACAGCACACCCGGGTCGAGCCCGACCTGCTCGGCGCGGGTCGAGCGCCAGCGCTTGAGCGCGAGCAGGCGCCGGTCGGCGTGGCGATCCATGCGCCGCCGGCCCGTTGGAGCGAGCCGGGGGATCGGTCCGTGGTCGGCCTTCTGTCCCTCGCGGACGGCGTTCAGCACCTCGCGTCCGAGTCGGCGCAGGAGCAGCTCGGTGATGCCCTTGATCTCCGCCAGCTCGGCGAGCTTCTTCGGCCGGCGTTCGGCGATCTCGATCAGCGTGCGGTTGCCCAGCACCTTGAACGGCGGCCGGTCCATCTCCCGCGCGCGCTTGTCGCGAACCAGATAGAGCTCGCGCAGCACCGAGAGCGCCTTCGGGTCGAGCTTTCGCGCACCCTTGATGCGCAGGTAGCCGAGGGCATCGAACTCGCGGTCGGGCCACTTGCGTCGGCACAGCGCCTCGAACTCCTCCACCGCCCAGCGCCGGCGCTTCGCCTCACGCAGCTCGCGCGAGAGCTTCTCCGCCAGCGGGAGCAGGTACAGCACGTCGGCGGCGGCGTAGCTCAGCTGCTGGTCGGTCAGGGGGCGTCGCGACCAGTCCGAGCGCTGCTCGTCCTTGGGCAGGTTCACGTCGAAGTGACGGGCGGCGATGCCCGCCAGCCCCACCGACGGGTAGCCGAGCAGCTGGGCCGAGATCATCGTGTCGAACAGATTCGCGAACTCGAAGGAGCAGTCGCGCTTGAGCACGAAGATGTCGTACTCGGCGGCGTGGAAGATCTTGCGGATCTCCGGCGACGCGAACACCGGCGCCAGCGGCGAGAGCTCCGCCGGACCGCCGAGGGCAAGCGGATCCACCAGGAAGATCTGCCGCTTCGTCCCGATCTGGACCAGGCACGTCTTGTCGAAGTAGTGGTAGAAGCTGTCCGCCTCGGTATCGACGGCGATCACCTTCTCGCCCAGAAGATCCTGCGCCAGGTTGTCGAGATCCCCACGGGTCTCGATCAGCTCGTAGTCCGCCACTCGGTCCCTCAATCTTTCCCGCCGATCGGAATCTTCGTCTCAGCCAGGAGGGGCGCGCTCCAGGGAGGCTCGCATCCCGAGATCGAAGGAGGCGTCGCACACGGGATCTCGCGTCGCGGGAGGACGGGGGCGACGCAAGGACCGCAAGCTAGCCGAGGCCCGTGGCCGGGGAAAGCGGCTGGGGCCGGTTACCCTGCCGCGCCATGTGGTCGGCCGGAGCGGGCTTCTCCACCCGCGAGGATGCGGAGCGGGCGGGCCGCGAGGCGGCCGAGGGGGCGCTCGCCGGGTGCGGGCGGGCCGACGCCGCGCTCCTGTTCGCGGGCCCTGCCCACCGCGGCCATGCCTCCCGCCTGCTCGCCGCGGCGGCGGACGTGCTGGGCACGGCGCGGATCGCCGGCGGGCTGGCCCACGGGGTGATCGGCGTCGGGGCCGAGCGGGAGGGCGGCGCGGGCGTCAGCGTGCTCGCGGTGGCGGGGCTCGAGGTGCGCCCGCTCTGGGTTCCGGAGCTGGCGGGGCACGAGGAGCACGCGGCGGCCGATCTGGCCGAGTGTCTGGACGGCGACCCCCGACCGGAAGACCTGGTCGTGCTGGTCCCCGATCCCGGCGCGCTCCCGCCCCAGGCTCTCCTCGAGAGCCTGGGGCGGGTGACGGGCCCGGCCGGGGTCGTCGGAGCGGGGGCCGGCGATCCGGTCTCCGAGGCGCCGCTGGTCTGGTCCGGGTCCCGGATCGCGCGCGGCGCGCTCGCCGGCCTGGTGCTGCGCGGGGCGGCGGGTCGGCGCATCGGCGTGACCCAGGCGTGCCGTCCGGCGACGGCTCTGCTCAGGGTGACGCGCTGTCAGGGCCCCTGGATCCTCGAGCTGGACGGCCGCCCCGCCCTCGAGGTCTATCGCGAGGTGGCCGGCGCGCCCCTGGCCGACGACCTGCGCCGGGCTGCCGCCTTCGTCCTCGCCGCGCTGCCGCGCGCCGCCACCGATCCGCTCGCCCCCGGCGCCTATCTGGTGCGCAATGTCGCGGGGTTCGCGCCCGAAGCGAACGCGTTCGCAATTCCCGAGTGGGTCGCCAAGGGCGACGCGATCGCCCTGGTCCACCGCGAGCCCGAGACCGCGCGCGCGGATCTGAAGGCGATGCTGGCCGCCCTGGCTGGCGGCAGCCGACCGAAGCTGGGCCTGTACTTCGACTGCTGCGCGCGGGGGGAGGCGTTCTTCGGGGTCGCGGGACTGGAGTCGGCCTACCTCGAGCGCGCTCTCGGGGCGACTCCGCTCGCGGGGATGTTCGGCTCCTGCGAACTCGGCCCGATCGGCGGTCGCACCGAGCTCCTCACCTATACCGGTGTGCTGGCGCTGCTCGATTGACGGCCCCCGTCGCGAGCTCGGCCGACGAACCTTGCGTCCGGCGCAGGGGCTCCTCTACGTTCTACTACTGAGTACAACGTTCCTTATATCGGAACACCCCTCGGAGAGTGCACCCCGTGAACGCCCAGACCAGCATCGAGAAGGCCGTCGACGTGCTCTTCCATCTGCACGCGGCGTCGGCTCCGGTCGGCGTGACGCAGCTCGGACGCGCGCTCGGCCTGCCGAAGTCCAGCGCCCACCGCCTGCTCGCCGCCCTGGGGCGCCGCGGACTGGTTCGCCGCGACGAGCGCGGTCGCTACGAGCCGGGCCTCGGACTGATCGCGCTCGGACTCGGCGCCCAGGCCCGCGAGCCGATCGTCGGCGCCGCCCGCGACGTGCTCGAGAGCGAGTCCCGCGAGCTCGGCGAGACGGTCTTCCTGGTGGCCGAGCGGGAGCGCCAGCTCGTCGTGCTCGACAAGGCCGAGGGGAGCGGCTTCCTGCGCGCCGCGCCGCGCGTGGGATCGGCAGTGCCCGTCCACGCGACGGCCGTCGGCAAGCTGTTCCTGGCCTTCGGCGGGCTGCGTCTCGGGGAGCATCCCCTCGAGCGCTTCACCGCGCGCACGCTCACCCGGACCGCCGATCTCGAGCGCGCGGTGGACCGCGCGCGCTGCGATGGGGCGGCGGTCAGTTGCGAGGAGTGGATCCCCGGTCTCTCGGTGGTGGCGGCGCCGGTGCTCGTGCGCGGCCGGATGGAGGGCTCGCTCGCCCTCGGCGCCGCGACGCCGCACCTGGCCGCCCGCGAGGAGCGCGCGCTCGTCGCGCGCATGCGCGCCGCCGCCGAGCGAGTCGCGGCGCGCCTGGAGGGCCGCAGCGATGGCTAGCCTGCAACCTACGCCCCGCGCCTGGCTCGACGGCCGCGTGATGCCGCTCGAGGACGCGCGGATCCCGATCACCGATCACGGCCTCCTGTACGGCGACGGCGTGTTCGAAGGCATCCGCATCATTGCAGGGCGCGTCTTCCGACTCGACGACCATCTCGATCGCTTCTCCTGCGCGGCGCGCGCGATCGGACTGGAGCTGCCCGGTGGCGTTGCGGCCGCGCGGGCGGCCGTGCTTCAGACCGCACGCGCCTTCGGCGAGCCCGAGGCCTACGTGCGGCTGGTGGCCACGCGAGGCGTCGGCGCCCTCGGCGTCGATCCCGCGACCTGCCCCGCCCCGCGCCTGTTCTGCATCGTCGATCGGATCCGTCTGTACGACGAGGCGAAGCAGCGCGACGGTCTCGATCTGGTGACGGTCAGCGTGCGCCGTCCGCCGGCCGACGTCCTCGATCCCCGCGTCAAGAGCCTCAATTACCTCAACAACGTGCTGGCCAAGCGCGAAGCCCGGCTGCGCGGGGCGGACGAGGCGCTGGTGCTCAACACGCGTGGGGACGTCGCCGAGGCTGCCGTGGCCAACCTCTTCTGCGTGCGCGAGGGCGTGCTGCGAACGCCGCCCCCCACCGACGGCGCGCTCGAGGGGATCACGCGCCGCACCGTGCTCGAGCTGGCCGCCGAGCTGGGCTTCGCCAGCGAGGAGCGGACACTGGGGCGCTTCGATCTCTTCGCCGCCAGCGAGGCCTTCCTCACCGGCAGCGGTGCCGGCCTGGTGCCGGTGCGCAGCCTCGACGGGGAGCGGATCGCGGGACCCGGTCCCGTGTTCGCCGCGATACGGGAGGCCTTTGCGAAGGCCGCCCCGGCACTCGGCGTGCCCTTCGATTAGCATCCGCTCCAACCCCGAGCGAGGTGTACCGTGCGCTGGTCCGAGGCCTTCATCCCCACGCTGCGCGACGACCCCGCCGATGCCGAGGCGGTGAGTCACAAGCTGCTGGTGCGCGCGGGATACGTGCGGCAGCTGATGGCCGGCGCCTACTCGTTGCTTCCGCTCGGTCAGCGGGTGTGCCAGAAGATCACGAGGATCGTGCGCGAGGAGATGGATGCGATCGGCGGGCAGGAGTTCAAGCTGCCCGCGCTGCACCCCGCCGAACTCTGGAAGCGCTCGGGTCGCTGGGAGGCGATGGGCGAGGAGATGTTCCGCCTCGTCGATCGCAAGGGCGCCGACGTCGCCCTGGGAATGACCCACGAAGAGGTGTTCGCCACGCTCGCCGGCGAGCTGCGCAGCTACCGGGAGCTGCCCCAGATCTGGTACCAGATCCAGACCAAGTTCCGCGACGAGCCGCGCCCGAAATCGGGCGTCCTTCGCGTTCGCGAGTTCACGATGAAGGACTCCTACTCCCTCGACGCCGATGCCGGCGGACTCGATCAATCCTTCCAGCGGCACTTCGAGGCCTACCGGAAGATCTTCCGCCGCTGCGGCGTGGAGACGCTCGCGGTGGAGGCGTCTTCGGGCAGCATGGGCGGCAGCGAGTCGATCGAGTTCATGGTGGAGAGCGACGCTGGCGAGGACCTCGTCGCCTCCTGCGCGCGCTGCGGCTACGCCGCCAACGTCGAGAAGGCGACCTCGCGGCTGCCCGAGGCCCACGACGGGCCGGGCCTGCCCGCGCCCGAGAAGTTCCCGACGCCGGGCGTGCGCACGATCGAGGATCTGGCCCGCTTCGAGGGCGGCGCGCCCGCCGACCGCCAGATCAAGACCCTCGTCTACCGGGTCGACGACACGATCGTGCTGGTGCTGCTGCGCGGCGACCACGCCCTCTCCGAGCAGAAGCTCCTCGACCAGGTCGAGGCGAGGGAGCTGCGACCGGCGGGCGAGGCGGAGATCCGGGCGGCGCTCGGCGCCGGACCGGGCAGCCTGGGCGGGGTGGGCGTGGAGGGGATCACGGTGATCGCCGACTTCGCCCTCGACGGCCGACGCGACATGACCACCGGTGCCAACCAGGACGACCACCATCTGCGCGGGGTGGACGTCGAGCGCGACGTGCCCGTGAAGTACTGGCTCGATCTGCGCGAGGTGCGGGACGGCGAGGGCTGCCCGGCGTGCGGGCAGCCGCTGCGCGTGGTGAAGGCGATCGAGGTCGGCCACATCTTCAAGCTGGGAACGCGCTACAGCGAGGCGCTCGGCGCCCAGGTGCAGGGCGAGGACGGCTCCAGCCGCCCGATCGTGATGGGCTCCTACGGCATCGGCATCGAGCGCGGCATGGCCGCCGTCGTCGAGCGGTGCCACGACGAGAACGGGATCGTCTGGCCCGTCTCGGTCGCGCCCTACGAGGTGGTGGTCACGGTGGTGAAGCCGACGGATCCGGCGACGATCGAGGCGGGCGGCCAGGTCTACGACGCGCTGCGCGCGGCGGGGATCGAGGCGCTGCTCGACGACCGCGACGAGCGCCCCGGTGTGAAGTTCAAGGACGCCGACCTGATCGGCATCCCCTACCGCGTGACGATCGGGCCGAAGGGCATCGCCGAGGGCAAGGCGGAGATCGTACGCCGCGCGACCGGCGAGGTGCGCAGCGTGGATCTCCAGAAGGCGGCGGACGCGGTGGTCGAGTCGGTGCTCGAGGAGCGCTCCTTCGCACCGACGGTGTAGCCCGGGAGCAGCCCCGGCCCGCGCTCAGGCGGGGCTTTGCGACTCTGCTTCGCCCATCACCAGCTCGCGGTTCGCGCGGCGCAGGAAGAGCAGACCGATCGCGGCGTTGAAGAAGATGAAGAAGTTGTGCATGACGAGGCCGAAGGCGGACATCTGGGCCTCGTGCTGGGGGAAGAGCACCACCCAGATCGTGATCGCGGCGGCGCGCATCGGCGTGGGCACGGAGGCGGCGAAGAAGATCACGGGCAGCACCCCGAGCATGTCGAGGAAGTCGGTCTCGACGCCGAACAGGCGCAGCGACAGCGTGTAGACGACCACCGCCGCCAGCAACGCCGGGGAACGCAGCGCGGCAACGATCAGGTAGCGCTGCGGGCTCGCCTCGCGGAACGCCTTCAGGATCGGCCGCTCGCGCAGCGCGACTTCGCGAGCGATCGCTCCTCGGAAGTACAGCACCCACAGTCCGAAGAACACCAGCGTCGCGACGCCGAGCCAGGGCACCAGCCGGAACTGTGCCGGCAGGCGCTCGCCCGCGAGGGCGTAGCCGACGTTCGCCCAGAAGGTGAGGTAGAGGAACTCGCAGAACATGATGAACAGCATCGACGAGCCGACTTCCCAACCGGGCACGCCGTGGCGGCGATTCAGATAGAGCGCCATCGCCCCCTTGCCGACCTGCTCGTTCAGGATCGAGAGGATGTAGGCGCTCGCACGGACCGGCAGGATGTCGACCCAGGACACGCGCGCGTTGAACCAGGTGACGACCCGCCACACCACCGTCGAGTCGACGAGGAAGAAGAAGGTGGAGTAGGGGATCATCAGAGCGAGCCAGTGGGTCCAGCTCACGCTGGCGAAGACGCCGAGCAGGTAGGAGAGGGCCGTCTCGCCCTCGCGTGCGGCGGCGGCGGCGATGCGCGTGTAGAGCCACGCGAAGCAGAGCAGCGTCACGCCCCAGGGCAGAGCGCGCTGCCAGAGGGGGGGCGCGGGGCGCGCTGCTTGCCGGGCGGAGGGTCCGCTCACGACGTTCGCACCGCGGCGAACGCCTCGCGCAGGGCGTCGTCGAGGGGAGTCAGCGCGATGCCGAGTCGCGCGCACGCCGGCTCGGGGTCGATCGCGTCGTCGTGCTCGAGCACGCCGAGCATGGCGCGGGTGAGCGGAGGGTCGGCGCTCGCGCGCTCGGCGAGCCAGGCGAAGGCGTTCGCGAGCGCGGGGGGGATGCTCCCGATCTCGGGTCGCGTGCCCAGCACCGCGGCGGCGCGCTCGACCAGCGCCCGGTGCGAGAGGGACTCGGGCCCGGCGAGCTCGAGGACGGCGTCGTCGAGTCCCGGCCGATCCAGCGCCATCGCGAGCGCCTCGACGACGTCGCGCGCGGCGATCGGCTGCTCGAGGCTCGCGCCCCCGCGCACCAGCCGCGTGCGCGGGCCCCGGGCCTGGCGCAGCAGCGCCGAGCAGGCGGCGTCGCCCTCGCCCAGCACCATCGGGACCCGGATCACGACGGCGGGCGTCTTCGCGCGCAGGAGGATCGCCTCGGCGCGCGCACGCGAGGCCAGGCACGCGTTCGGCGACGACTCGTCGGCGCCGAGGATGCCGAGCGCCACGACGCGGCGCAGGCCGGCGCGATCGGCGGCCTCGGCGAGCGCGCGGCACGGTCGCTCGTGGGCGTCGGCGTAGCGGTTGATCCGCGTCTCCTTGAGGACGCCGACCAGGTGAACGGCGACGTCGCAGCCCGCCGCGCGCGCGGCCAGCTGATCCACGTCGGTGTAGGAGACGATTGCGATCTCGGGCCGCGCCGACTCGGGCAGCTCGCGCAGCTGCTGTGCGGCGCGCTCCGACCGGACGAGCGCGCGCACGGGCCGCGGCGCCGGCCCCACCGCCAGCCGACGGCAAAGCCTGCGCCCGAGATGGCCGTTGGCGCCGGTGACGAGGACGAGACGCTCGGACACGTCGGGGCAGCATACAGCACCGCCGCGGCAGCTCCCCGGTTCGATCCCTCAGGTGGACATGATGCCGCGCTGGGGGCTCTGGGTGCCGAGGGTCTCCGCGGAGAGCGGAGCGCCGGCCTCGGCGAGCGCCGCGCGCTGCTGCGGGATCGGCGTGCGCAGCGAGAGCTCTTCGAAGGGTGCGAGCTTCCGGAAGCTCTCCTGGCCCAGAGCGCGCTCCACGAACGCTGCGGTGCGGGGCCAGCGTGCCGCGTCCACGCGGTAGCTGGCGAAGGCGGCGTTGCGGAAGAAGCTCGCGACCGAGACGTCGGCGATGCCGGGTTCCTCGCCGAACAGGAAGCCCGCGGCCGGGAGCTGCGTCTCGAGATAGTCGAGGACGTGGGGAAGCTCGACCTCGAGCGCATGGCGCAGCACTGCCTCGTCGGTCTTCTCGCCCCACACGCGCGGCTTGATCGCCACCTGGTTGAACAGGCGCCAGATCATCACCTCGCCCATCCGGGTATCGGCGAACTCCTCGAGCCAGCGGTCACGGGCGCGCAGCGCCGGGTCGCGCGGAGCCAGCGCCGGCTCCGGATGGCGATCCTCCAGGTACTCGCAGATCACGGTCGAGTCGCACAGCGTGACGCAGTCGTCGCGGTACACCGGCACTCTCCGCAGCGGCGAGAGCGCGGCGAAGCGCTCGTCCCCGAAGAAGGGCACGATCGGATCGATGTCGTAGGGGATCCCCTTCCGCTCGAGCACCACCAGCACCTTGCGCACGTAGGGCGAGATGTAGCTGCCGACGATGTGAACCCGTGCCGTCATCCCGATCCTCCCTCGAGCTCCTTGGTGACGAACAGCGTGGGCGGGCCCCAGGGCCCGAAGCCAAAGCGCCGGTACAGACGCTTCGCGCCGTGATTGGAGTCGCGCACCTCGAGGGTGAGCTTTCCGGCTCCGCGCGCGCGGGCCCGCCGCTCCACCTCCTCCAGCAGCGACCGGCCGATCCCGCGGCCCCGGTGTTCGGGGAGCACCGCGAGATCGTGGACGTTGAGCGCGGTCCGCCCGGCGAAGGTCGAGAAGCCCCAGACACAGACGGCGGCGCCGACCGCCCGGGCTCCGCTCCACGCGAGCAGCGCAAAGGCGGCGGGGTGCGCGGCGAGACCAGGGGCGATCGCGACCCGCGCCTCGGGCGGGATCGGCGCCCCCTGGCCGCCGGGCTCGCGCGCGTAGGCGTCCAGGATCGCGACCAGGGCCTCGGCCTGGTCGGGGTCGGAGAGATCGGCCTCGCGGATGTCGATCAAGATGGCGCTCCGGGCCGCCGCCCGTCCGCGCGGACGCGGAGCTCGCCGCGGGTCCGATCGCAGGCCCGGGCGCGACGGACGTCGTGGTACGGCTGTGCGACGCAGGCGACGGGCGAGGCGCCCAGCAGCGCGACGACCGTCCACGTCACGGCGTCACCTCGTGGAGGAAACGCGCGATGCGCGACAGATAGGCGGCTCCCCCCACCTCCACCGTGTCGTTGTGGCCGGCTCCGGCGATCACCTCGAAGCGCTTCGGGACGCGCGCCGCCTCGTAGAGGGCGCGGCCCAGCGCGAGCGGCACCAGCTCGTCGCGGTCGCCGTGCAAAGAGAGCAGCGGCGCGCGCAGGCGCGGGATGCGAGCCTGCGAATCGAAGCCGCCTCCGACCAGCGACGCGAGTGGGCCGACCATCCGCCGCGCCATGTCGGCGACGTTGGTGAACGTACTCTCGAGCACGACGCCCGCGAGCGGACGATCCTGGGCCAGCTCGACGGCGACGGCTCCACCCAGAGAGCGTCCGAAGACCACGATCCGTTCGGTCGCAAAGCCGCGCTGCGACTCCAGGTGGTCGAGGCCGGCACGGGCGTCGGCGTAGACACCCGCCTCGCTCGGGCGACCCTCCGAGAGCCCGTAGCCCCGGTAGTCGATCAGGAGGACCTCGACGCCGAGACGCGCCAGCAGGTCGGCGCCTACCAGTCGGTGGCTCGCATTGCCGGCGTTGCCGTGCAGGAACAGCAGTGCGCGTCGCTCTCCCGGCGGCGGCGCGCCCGGAACGTAGTAGGCGTGGATGCGGACGCCGTCCTCGGTCTCGAGGAACAGCGACTCGGCAGCGATGCCCAGATCGGTCGGCTCGAAGTCCACGCCGGGCGTCGGCTGGAAGATCACCCGGTCCGCGATCGGCGAGAGCAGAGCCAGAAACAGCCCTCCGGCGACGGCGAGCGCGCCCGCGAGCCGGATCATGTCACACGACGGGCCCAGGCCGCAGCGCCCGCCATCGCCGCGCACCACAGCGCCAGGCTCCCGAAGCCGGCGACCATCCCGAAGCGGTCGCCCGCGCCGCCAGTGAGCCACGGCACGGCGAATCCCCCGAGTGCCCCGGCACCGGCGGCGAGCCCGGCGGCGGTGCCGCGCGCGTCGGGAAAGTGCTGGCCGGTCAGCGAGATCATCACCGGATACACGCTGCCCAGAGCGGCACCGACGGCGAACAGGAAGGCCTCGGGCGGCAGCGATCGCAGAGCCACCCCGAGCCCGAGGATCGCGGTCGCGACGGCGCCCGCGCCGAGCAGCACGCGCGCGTCCAGGTCCCGCCGCACGAGCAGGCCCAGCCGACCGCACAGGAGTCCCAGCCAGAAGGCGCTGATCGCGAGCCGGCCCCGCTCCGCGTCGAGACCGAGCACGTCCCGGGCCCAGGGCACCGCGAAGACCGTCACCGAGGCCTCCACGCCGACGTAGGCGAAGGCGATCGCGGCGAAGGGCAGCAACGCCGAGGTCAGCAGGGGGCCGGAGCGGGCTCCCCCGGATCGGAAGCGGACGGGCGGCGGCAGCGGCACGCAGGCCGCCCAGGCGGCGATCCCGACGTGGAGCCAGCCGGCCGCGACGAAGCTCCCGGTGTAGGCGCCGGTGGCGGCGATCCAGCCGGCGACCGGCGGCGCCGTCATGGCTCCGAGCGTGGCCGCCGCGTGCACGACCAGCATCGCCCGCGCCGCACGCTCCTCGTAGCGCTGCACGACGACGGCGCTGATCAGCGTGTCGTAGAGACCGATCCCGAACCCGGCCAGCGTCGCGTGGGCGAGCCAGCGCGCATAGCTCATGCCCTGCTCGACGCCGAGCAGGGCGACGGCTGCGAGCAGCGCCGAAACCACGAACAGCGGACGCCGGGCGAAGCGATCGAAGAGCGGGCCGGCGGCGACCACTCCCACCCCGAGACCCAGCGCCAGCGCGGAGGCCAGGAGCCCCGACTGCGCCAGGTCCAGTCCCAGCTCCGCCGCCAGACTGGCCTGGTTCGCCCCTACCAGCACGAGCACGGCGCCGAAGGCGAAGAAGGCGCTGAAGCACAGCGGCAGCACCGGCGGAAGCTAGTACATCCCCAGCTCGAGCTTCGCCGCCTCGGACATCATGCCCGGGTTCCAGGGCGGGTCCCAGACGAGGTCGAGAGTCACCGACGACACGCCCTCGACGCCGCGCGCCTTGGATTCCACCTCGGGCGGGAGCTCCTCGGCGGCCGGGCACATCGGCGAGGTGAGCGTCATTCGGATCTCCACGGCGCCGTCCTCGTCGAGCTTCACTTTGTAGATCAGGCCCAGCTCGTAGATGTCGACCGGGATCTCCGGGTCGAAGACGGTCTTCAGCTCCTGCACGATCCGATCGGCCACGGACCGCATCGCGTCGGGGGCCTCGACGATCGCGTCGAAGTCGCTCCGCGGCGGCTCGGCGGGCGAAGCACTCGGCTGCGGGGTCTCGCCGTTCATGGAATCACTCCGTCTCCATCACTCGGTCGACACCTCGCCGCCGTCGGCGAGAGCCGAGCGCAGCGTGTGCCAGCAGAGCGTCGCGCACTTGACGCGCATCGGGAACTCGCGCACGCCGCCGAACACGGCGAGCTTGCCCAGGCCCTCGGCCCGGGGCTCGCTGCGCGGATCCGACGTGACCAGGTCGTGGAACGCCTGGTAGATCTTCTCCGCGTCGGCGGCGCTGCGCCCCTTCAGCGCCTCGGTCATCAGCGAGGCCGAGGCCTTGGAGATCGCGCAGCCCTGGCCCTCGAAGCCCACGTCCTCGATCACGCCGTCCTCGAGCCGGACGTGCACGGAGAGGTGGTCGCCGCACAGCGGGTTCTTGCCTTCTGCGTGACGGTTCGCGCCCTCGGGCACACCGAAGTTCCGCGGCCGTCGGTTGTGGTCGAGGATCACCGACTGGTAGAGCTCGCGCAGCTCACTCATCCCGCGAACACCTCGCGCGCCACGTGCAGGGCGCGTACCAGCGCGTCCACGTCGCTCTCGTCGTTGTAGAGGGCGAGCGAGGCGCGCGCCGTCGCGGGCACTCCGAAGCGATCCATCAACGGCTGGGCGCAGTGGTGCCCGGTGCGGACGGCGACGCCCTCGCGGTCGAGGATCGTGCCGAGGTCGTGGGGGTGCACGTCGTCCATCACCAGCGAGATCACCGCTGCCTTGTGCGACGCGGTTCCCAGGGTGCGCAGGCCGGGCACGGTAGCGAGCTGCGCCTCGGCGTAGGTGAGCAGGTCGCGTTCGTAGGCCGCGATCGCGTCGAGGCCCAGACCCTCGACGTAGTCGATCGCGGCGCCGAGTCCGACGATGCATCCGACGTCGGGCGTTCCCGCCTCGAAGCGCTGGGGGATCCCGGCGAAGGTGGTGCCCTGGATCGTCACCGACTCGATCATCGAGCCGCCGGTGAGGAAGGGGGGCATCTCCTCGAGCAGTTCGGCGCGGCCCCACAGCACGCCCACCCCGGTCGGGCCGAAGAGCTTGTGACCCGAGAAGGTGTAGAAGTCGCAGCCGATCGCGCCCACGTCCACGCGCTGGTGCGGAACCGCCTGGGCGCCGTCGATCACGGTCGGCACGCCGCGCTCCCGACACAGCCTGGAGAGCTCGCGCACCGGGTTCACCGTGCCGAGCACGTTCGAGACATGCGCGAAGGCGGCGATCTTCGTGCGCGGCGAGAGCAGCTTCTCGAACTCCTCCAGGATCAGGACGCCGCGGTCGTCGATCGGCGCCACCCGCAGCCGCGCGCCGCGCTCCTCGCACAGCACCTGCCAGGGCACGAAGTTGGAGTGGTGCTCCATGTGGGTGACGAGCACCTCGTCGCCCGCTTCCAGGTGGTGGCGGCCGTAGCTGTAGGCCAGGAGGTTCAGCGCCTCGGTGGCGTTGCGAACGAAGACGATCTCGCGCCGGTCCGCGGCGCCGAGGAAGGCCGCGACGCGGTCGCGGACCGCCTCGAGCATCTCGGTCGCCTCCAGCGAGAGCTGATAGACGCCCCGGTGCACGTTGGCGTAGTGGCGCAGGTAGAGGTCGCTCATCGCCTCGACGACGGCGCGCGGCTTCTGCGCGCTGGCGGCGCTGTCGAGGAACGCCAGGGGCTTGCCGTGGACCTCGCGCCCGAGGATCGGGAAGTCCTTGCGCACGGCGGCGACGTCGTAGCTCACCCCGTCTCCTCCTGGCGGCGCGCGAGCCGCAGCGCCTCGAGGACCGCGTCGTCGAGCCCCTCGGCGAGCGCCCGCGCCGGCAGGCGCTCGAGCACCTCCAGAGCGAAGGCGCGGGTCAGTAGGTCGCGAGCGCGCTCGTCGGAGAGTGCGCGGGAGCGCAGGTAGAAGAGCGCGTCCTCGTCGAGCTGCCCGATCGTTGAACCGTGGCTGCACTTCACGTCGTCGGCCCAGATCTCGAGCTGGGGCTTGGTGTCGATCTCGGCCTTCGCGCCGAGCAGCAGGTTCGGGTTCGACTGGCTGGCGGAGGTCTTCTGGGCGTCCGGGCGCACGATCACTCGGCCGCGGAACACGCCGCGGGCAGCGCCGCCTAGCACGCCCTTGTAGAGCTCCTGGCTGGTGCAGCGGGGGACCGCGTGGTCCACCTCGGTGTGGTTGTCCAGCACGCAGGAGCCGCTGCCGACGAACAGCCCGTCGAGCACGCACTCGGCGCCTTCCCCGGCGAGCCGCACCGCGGCGTCATTGCGCACCAGACGGCCTCCGAGCGTCAGCGTGTGGGCGTGGAAGCGGCTGTCGCGTTCCTGGCGCACGGCGAGATTCGCCACGTCGAGGTGTCCCCCGTGCTCGCGCTGGAGCAGCACGAAGTGGACGACGGCGCCGGCGCCCACGTGCACCTCGGTGACCGAATTCGTGAGCGCGGGACCCGAGCCCAGGCTCACGTGGTCCTGCACGACCGTCACCTGGCTTCCCGCTTCGGCCACGACGACGACGCGGGGGTGGGTCACTCCGGCCGCGGCGCCGGTCACGCTGGCGAACACGAGGTGCACCGGCTGCTCGCAGACGACGCCGCGCGGCGTGTGCACCACGGCGCCGTCGCTGGCGAAGGCCGCGTTCAGGGCCGCGAAGGGGTGCGCCTTGAGGTCGGCGTAGTGGTCGAGACGCGCCTCCATCTCGCTGGCACCGTCGGCGAACAGGGCGGCGAGACTGTCGCAGCGCGCTCCGCCGGGCAGCCCCGGCGCCGAGGAGAGATCCGGCAGCGCCCGCCCGTTCGCGAAGGCGTAGAGGCTGCAGGCGAACAGCGGCGCAGCCAGCGCCTCGAGGTCGGAGCGGTCGAGCTCGGCGGGCGGGGCCAGCGCGAATTCGTGCGCCGCCAGCGAAGCCAGGCTCGTGTAGCGCCACTCCTCCTCGCGGGTGCTGGGCAGGCCGCGCGCGGCGAAGGCCGCGATCGCGTCGCGCCGGTGCGCGGCGAGCCAGTGGGGCTCCTCGGGTCGCCCGGCCAGGAAGGCGCGATGCGCGGCGAGGAAGCGGTCGCGGGCCGCCTCGAGCGCGCTCATCCCGCCGCCGCTCCCTCGACCCAGCCGTAGCCCTTCTCTTCGAGCTCGAGGGCCAGCTCCTTGCCGCCGCTCTTCACGATCCGCCCGCCCGCCAGGACGTGTACGAAGTCGGGGACGATGTACTCGAGCAGGCGCTGGTAGTGGGTGATCACGAGCATCGAGCGCGCCGGGCTGCGCAGCGCGTTCACGCCGTTCGCCACCACGCGCAACGCGTCGATGTCCAGGCCCGAGTCGGTCTCGTCGAGGACGGCGAGCTTCGGCTCGAGGATGGCCATCTGGAGGATCTCGTTGCGTTTCTTCTCGCCGCCCGAGAAGCCCTCGTTCACCGAGCGCTGCATCAGCTTCTCGTCCATCTCGACGAGCGCCATCTTCTCGCGCGCGATCGCGAGGAAGTCCATCGCGTCGAGCTCGGGCTCGCCTCGGTGGGCCAGGACGGCATTCTTCGCCGCCTTGAGGAAGTACATGTTGGACACGCCCGGAATCTCGACCGGGTACTGGAAGGCGAGGAAGATGCCCTCGCGGGCGCGCTCCTCGGTGGAGAGCTGCGTGAGGTCGCGTCCCTCGAACATCACCCGGCCCCGGGTCACATGCACCGAGGGACGTCCGGCGAGCACGTTGGCCAGGGTGCTCTTCCCCGAGCCGTTCGGGCCCATGATCGCGTGCACCTCGCCCGGACGGATCTCGAGATCCACGCCGCGCAGGATCTCGGCGTCCCCGGCGCTCGCGTGGACGTCCTCGAGCCGCAGCATCACGTCGCTCCCGCCCATCGCTCAGCCCACCGCGCCTTCGAGGCTCACGCCGAGCAGGTTCTGCGCCTCGACGGCGAACTCCATCGGGAGCTCGCGCAGCACTTCCTTGCAGAAGCCGTTCACGATCATCGACACCGCGTCCTCCTCGGAGAGGCCCCGCTGCCTGCAGTAGAAGAGCTGGTCCTCGCCGATCTTGCTCGTCGTGGCCTCGTGCTCGACGGTGGCGGAGGCGTTCTTCACCTCGAGGTAGGGGAAGGTGTGGGCGCCGCACTCGTCGCCGAGCAGCAGCGAATCGCACTGGGAGTAGTTGCGGGCGTTCTCGGCCTTCGGACCGATCCGCACCAGCCCGCGGTAGGACTGCTGGCCGCGCCCCGCGGAGATGCCCTTCGAGATGATCGTGCTCTTCGTGTTCTTCCCGATGTGGAGCATCTTCGTGCCTGTGTCCGCCTGCTGACGGTTGTTCGTCATCGCCACCGAGTAGAACTCGCCCACCGAGTCGTCGCCCTGGAGGATGCAGGAGGGGTACTTCCAGGTGATCGCCGAACCCGTCTCCACCTGGGTCCAGGAGATCTTCGAGCGCTTGCCACGGCAGGCGCCGCGCTTGGTGACGAAGTTGTAGATGCCGCCCTTGCCATCCTTGTCGCCCGGATACCAGTTCTGGACGGTGGAGTACTTGATCTCCGCGTCGTCGAGGGCCACCAGCTCGACGACCGCCGCGTGGAGCTGGTTCTCGTCGCGCATCGGCGCGGTGCAGCCCTCCAGGTAGGACACGTAGGCGCCCTCCTCGGCCACCAGCAGCGTCCGCTCGAACTGGCCCGTACCCGCCGAGTTGATCCGGAAGTAGGTGGAGAGCTCCATCGGGCAGCGCACGCCCTTGGGCACGTAGGCGAAGGATCCGTCGCTGAACACCGCCGAGTTCAGGCAGGCGAAGAAGTTGTCCGAGTAGGGGACCACGGTGCCGAGGTACTGGCGCACCAGCTCCGGGTGCTTCTGGACCGCCTCCGAGAAGGAGCAGAACACGATGCCCAGCTTCTCCAGCTCGCCCTTGAAGGTGGTGGCGACCGACACGCTGTCGAAGACGGCGTCCACCGCCACGCCGGTCAGCCGCTTCTGCTCGCTGAGCGAGATGCCGAGCTTTTCGTAGGTGGCGAGCAGCTCCGGATCCACCTCGTCGAGGCTCTCGAGGTTCTCCCTCGGCCTCGGCGCCGAGTAGTAGATGATGTCCTGGTAGTCGATCTTCGGATAGGTGACCTGGGCCCAGGTGGGCTCCTGCTCGGTCTCCAGCAGCTCGAGGAAGCGGTGCAATGCCTTGAGCCGCCACGCGAGCAGCCACTCGGGCTCCTGCTTCTTGGCCGAGATCAGGCGGACGACGTCCTCGGAGAGTCCGGGCGGGATCGTGTCGGACTCGATGTCGGTGACGAAGCCGTACTGGTACTCGCGGTCCGCGATGCGGCGGAGCTGGTCGTTCTGGTTCTCGAATTCGGTCATGGGGATCGGGTCCCTCTCTGGCGTTCTAGGAGTGACGGGAGCTGTCGAGGCCGGAGGTGTCCACTCCGAGGCTCGCGAGCGGCACGATCACGCCGGGCGCGTCTCCCCGGGCGGCGAGGTCGGCCAGCGTGATGCGCGCGAGCGCGTCGTGCACCGCGCGGTTGATGCGCTGCCAGGGCGAACGCACGTCGCAGCGCGCCTCCTGGACACAGGCGCCCTCGTGGAGGGCGCAGTGGGTCAGGGCGATCGGGCCCTCGAGGGCCTCGATCATCTCCGGCACCGTGATCTCTTCTGCCGGGCGCGCGAGCTGGTAGCCGCCCTTCGCCCCGCGCGAGGACACGAGCAGCCCTTCGCGGGCGAGCGCCTTGAGCAGCTTGCTGACGGCGGGCAGGGGGAGCCGCGTCTCGGCGGCGAGGTCGCGCGCCGCGTGCGGACCCTCCCCGGCACTGGCCAGGTGGGCCATCAGCACGATCCCGTAGTCGGTGAGCCGGCCGAGTCGAATCACGGAGGTCCGCTCCTTGCGAACGCTCACGATAGGGGACTGGTCTGGTCCTGTAAATATCGGACCGCTCCCGTACCCGATCGGCCCGTCCGGCACCGGCGAGAATAATTGAACTAGATCAAATAGTTAGGCTCGAACGAGGGATCCGAGCGGGGCCAGTCCGTCGCGTGGCCAGGACAGGGGCGGGCACTGGAGCTCTCCCGGCGCACAGATCCAGGTCGCCCCCAGCGCGCGCAGCCGGTCCTCGACCCGCGAGGTGTCGTCGCCGAAGCCGGCTCGCGACGCGCCGGCGAGATGCCGGGCGATCGGCGCGAGCGCTGCAAACAGAGCCTCCACGGAGCCCGAGGGGTGGACGCGAAGGAAGCGGTGGAGCGGGGCGGGCCTCGGGCTGGCGTCCTCTTCGCACACGACGGTCCAGCTCGCGTCGGGGGCCGCGCGCAGCGCGACCGGGCGCCCGGCCGCCGCGCGCAGCTCGACTCCCGAGCGTTCGTGCGCCGCGAGCGCTGCGGCGGCGGGGTCGACGGCGCCGCGAGGCAGCCGCCCGCCGATCTCCGCCAGGGCGTCGGCCAGGCTCGCGAACACGCGCTGACAGGACGGTGTGTCGGCCGCGACGTACACCGCCACCGGGGACAGACAGCCGAGCTGATCCCAGAGCGAGGCGTCCAGCGCGATGCCGCGGGCCGCCTCCTCGAGCGCGCGACCTTCGGTCGCCTCCGGACCCAGCAGCGCGACGGACAGACGATGGCCGTGGCGCAGCAGACGCTGCTCGGGGCCCACGCGCGCGGCGACCGCGTCGATCGTCGCGTCCGACCCGGTGGCGACGACGCAGTCCGCGGCGAGGAAGGCGTCCGTGCACGGTCCGTCCGAGCCCGGGAACGACACCACCTCGACGCAGGCCGAAAGGGCGGGATCGATGGCTGCGATCGATCGGGCCGCCAACGGCGCCGTGAGCGGATCGCGGGCCGCGGTCTTGACCAGCACCGGGGAGCGCAGGGCGAGGGGCGCGATCACCGCCAGCAGCGTCGGCATCGGGATCGAGCCGGCGAGCAGCACCGCCGTCGCCTCGTAGCCCGCGGCGAAGTCGCCGCTTCGCCCCAGCTCCCGCTCGGCCAGCGCCCGCAGGGCGTCGCCGCTCCAGGGCGCGAGCGCGCGGGCGAGACCCTGGCGCACCGTCTCGGCGGAGAAGCCGGTGACGCCGGGCAGGCGGTCTTCGAGGGCGCGCCGCTCCGGGCCGAGTGGATCGCGCCAGCGTTCGAGCACGCTCGCGAGGGCGTCGATCACCGAGCGCGCGGGGCGCCGCCGCAGCTCCGCTCCCGCAACGCGCAACGCCGCCAGGCGCGCAGCGACGTCCTCGGGCGTCACGAGCCGGCGTCAGCCAGCAGGGCGTCCGCAGCGACCGAGCAGCCGCGCTCCTCGGCGCCCGCCTCGCGGCCCAGCACGTCGAACCCGTCCTCCAGCGCTCGGCCGAGGTCGGCGGTCTCGAGTGCGCACACGCTCCCGGTGTTGGCGAGGTCGAGGATCGCGATCCGCCCCGTCGCGCCGGGCGCGACCTCCGCGCCGCGACTGGCGTCGAGCAGGCGGACGCGCGTCCAGGGCGGCGCGAGCTTGCGGCGTGGCTCTCGGGGATGCCGGAGCACCGAGTCATAGAACTGGCTGCCGAGCTCGGTCATGCCGTACTGGTTCACGATCCGCTCGGGCGGCACGCCCAGGCGGTCTCCGATCCAGCTGTAGAGCTCCTGGCGCGGCAGGCTGCGCGAGCGGCCCTTGAAGCCCCCCGTCTCCATCACGCGGACGCCCGGGGGCAACGCGAAGCGGAGCGCTCGGCGCTCGAGCTCCTCGAGCAGATGGACGAAGGCGAAGGCGGTTCCGCACAGGGCGACCGTCTGCTCCTCCTCGCGGTACAGCTGGTCGAGCTCGCGGACGGCGCGCTCGGCGTCGAGCGCGCCGTCCGCGACCCAGTGTCCGCTCGTGGACGCGCCCACGGCCTCCACCATCGTGTCGAACATGTGGGAGAGCGAGGAGTCCGGTGCCTCGCGCCGCGACGGCGCCAGCACGCAGAAGCGCGCCTTCGCGCCCGGGGCGAGATCGGGGAGCACGTGGCGTGCGAAGGACGACGCGAGCGACGCCTCGTACACGGCCAGCGTGTCGAGGTGGAGAGCTCCGCGCGCAACGAGCGAGCTGCCACTGGTGTGGAACGCGTGTACCGCGCGCTCGCGGGGGAAGCTGGTGAGCGCGAGCTCCTTGAACGCCCCCGTCGGAACCGTCGGAACGTCCTGCCAGCGCCGGACGTCGCCGGGAGTCCGGCCGCGCTCCCGGCAGAAGCGGCGGTAGGGAGCGCAGCGCTCGAACTGGAATGCGAACAGAGCCAGGGCCAGCTCCTCGAAGCGCGCGTCGTCGCGACGCCAGACCGGCTCCCGCGCCCAGGCGATGACGGTGGCGTCGAGCTGCGCGCGGGCCGGGTCCGCCGTCCCGGCGCTCACCGCAGCAGGTCCGTCAGCCCGTCGAGGGCGGCGAGCAGGACGTCCCGGTCGATCGTGAGCGGAGGCGAGAGGCCGATCACCCGGCCGTCGTCGCCGGAGGGCAGGGCGATCACGCCGCGCGTCAGCAGGGCGGAGACGGTCCGCTGCGCCAGCTCCGGGGCTGCGCACTCGACGCCGATCAACAGACCCCGGCCCCGCACGTCGGTCACCGCCGAGGCGCCGGCGAGCGACCCCCGCAGCCGCGCGAGGGCGACCCCGCCCAGCTCCGCCGCGCGCTCGGCGAGCTTCTCCTCCTCGATCACCGCGATCGAGGCGAGCGCGGCCGCGCAACCCGGTGGGTGGCCGAGGAAGGTCTGGGTGTGGAGCGCCTCTCCCTGGGAAGCCGGCCAGGCGTCCATCACCTCGGCGCGTCCGATGCACGCGGAGATCGGCATGCCCGAGGCGAGGCCCTTTCCCACGCACAGCAGGTCGGGGACGACCGACTCGTGATCGCAGGCGAACCACGCGCCCGTCCGACCGAATCCGGTGTAGACCTCGTCGGCGATCAGCAGCCAACCCCGCGCGTCGCACAGCGCGCGCAGCGCGGCGAGGAATCCCTCGGGCGGAACGCGCTCGCCGCCGCGACCCTGGATCGGCTCCACCAGCACTGCGCCGACCCGCTCCGCGCAGCCCGCCGCGGCGCGCATCACGTCTTCGCAGTCGCCGAAGCGCGCGAAGGCGGTGGCACCGGCCAGCCGCGCCGCGAAGGGGGCGCGGAAGAGCGGGCGGTGCGTGGCGTCCAGGGCGCCGATGCCGAGGCCGTGGTAGGCGCCCTCGAAGGCGACGACGCCGGCGTGTCCCGTGGCGAGCGCCGCCGTCTTGAGCGCGATCTCGACTGCGTCGCTGCCCGAGGAGGCGAGGACGGCACGCGCCGGGCCGCCGCCGGGGAAATGGCGGACCAGCGCCTCGAGCAGCTCCACCTTCACCGCGGCGGGCTGCACGTCGCCCATCCCGTGGAGCAGCGTCGCCGCCTGCTCGGCCACCGCCCGCGCCACGCGCGGATGGGCGTGTCCGGCGTTGGCCACGCCGAAGGCGGCGCCCAGGTCGACGTAGCGATTGCCGTCGACGTCCCAGACGTTGGCCCCGAGGGCGCGCTCCCAGAAGATCGGCGCTTCGCGCGCGAGGCAGGTGACACCCCGGGACTCGACGCGCGCGAGGCGCGCGGCGAGCGCCAGCGAACGCGGGCCGGGGATGGGCGTGCGCAGGGCGGGGTGCTGGTCCGTGGGGGGCGCCACGCCGGCGCAGTGTAGCTGTAAGATCGGTCCGTGACGGCGGAACGCGCCCTGGCACCGGACCGCTATGCGCGCGTCGCCGCGTTGCCGCGCGGCTTCGCCCAATCCTATGTGCGGGCGGGGCGCGGCGGGGAGCCCCTCGTCCTGGTGCACGGCTGGCCCGCGACGGCCCGCATCTGGTGGCGCAACGTCGGCCCGCTCGCCGAGGCCGGCTTCGACGTCGTGGCGCCGGACCTGCGTGGATTCGGCGAGAGCGCGGCGCCATCCGACGGGGATTTCGCCGTCGCCGCCCACAGCGCCGACCTCCACGCCCTGCTGCGCCAGCTCGGGCTCGAGCGCGTGACCCTGGTGGGTGGCGATCTCGGCGCCGCCATCGCCTGCCACTTCTCGCTGCGCTTCCCGGGCTTCGCCCAGCGCCTCGTCCTGCTCGGGCCGCCCTGGGAGCGGACGCCTGACGCGGTCGGCTCGGCCCACCCCGCGACCGCTGCGGCCCGTCGGCGCACCATCGCAGCCTGCTACACGCGCGACACCGGCTGGCGTTCGGGCAGCTACACCGCGGAGGAGCTCGATTTCCACACTGCGCCCTTCGCCGACTCCGAGGCGTTCCGCGCCGGCCTCGCCGCCCGCCGGTGCGCGCGGGATGCCGAGCGACCGGGCGTGTGCGGGGAGAACCCCGTCGAGGCGCTGCTGCTCCAGGGCGCCACCGAGCGCACGGCGCCCGCGGACTCGCAGGCGACCTGGTGGCGCCGCTTCCCGCGCCGCATCGGTCCGTTCCGGATCGCCCGGGGCGGACGCTTCCCCCAATGGGAGGCCGCGGGCGTGGTGAACGGAGCGATCCGTCATCTGTGTCGCCCCGACCCGGCTCGCGTCGGCGATTCGATGGCCTGTGTCGCACTCGGCTCGAACCTGGGCGACCGCGAGTGCCGCCTCGCAGCGGGCTTCGCCGCCCTGCGCGCGCTGCACGGTGTGCGCGAGGTGGTCGCCTCGCGCGTCTACGAGACGGATCCGGTCGGTCCCGGTGACCAGGGCCCGTACCTCAACGCCGTCGCGCGACTGTGGACGAGTCTGTCTGCGCGCGCGCTGCTGGAGGCCCTGCTCGCGATCGAGCGCGCGGAGGGACGCGAGCGCACGGCCGAGCGCAACGCCCCGCGCACCCTCGACCTGGATCTGCTGATCCACGGCCGCACGTGTCTCCAGGAGCCCGATCTCGTCGTCCCGCATCCGCGCATCGCCGAGCGCCCCTTCGTGCTGGAACCGCTGTGCGACGTCGCGCCGGACCTGGAGCTGCCGGGCATCGGGAGAGCGGTCTCCGCGCTCGCCGCCGCCGTCCGCGACCCGGCCGCCGTCCGCGTGCGCGAGCGCTAGAGAGGAGACTCCGCCATGGCCATCGCCGCCGTCAGCATCTCGCCCGTGGGAGCGGGGACCAGCGTCTCGAGGCACGTGGCCGCCGCTCTGGCGGTGGTCCGCGCCCAGGACCGCGTCCGCTACCGCCTCGATCCGATGTTCACCACGCTCGAGGGGGAGATCGAGGACATCTACGCGCTCGTCCACCGGATGCAGGAGGCGGTGTTCTCGGCGGGGGCGGAGCGGGTCTCGACCGTGATCAAGATCGACGACCGGCGGGACCGCGCCGTCCGCATGGAGGACAAGGTCGCCGCCGTGGAGCGCCGGCTCGGACCGGCCGCGAAGTCGGAGGAGCAGCCGTAACCGATCCCGAGCGGCGGAATCAAAACCCCGCTTTCGACCGGGGATTTATGGGAAAAGCCCTCGAGTTCGTGTACGGTCTCTCCGATCCAGAGGGATGTGCCATGCCGTCGAGCCCTCCGCGAATCCGCCGCAATCCCCCCGCCGACAGCGTTCTGGGCGTGCTCGCTACCGGGGAGGCGGAGGGCTGGAGTCCTCAGGAGATCCTTACCTGGGGAATCAAGAATTTTCGCCCGCGGATCGCGCTCTCGTGCTCCTTCGGAGCGCCCGAGGGCCTCGTGCTGCTCGACATGATGCACCGCATCGATCCGGGCTCGCGCGTCTTCGTGCTGGACACAGGCCGGCTGCCCCAGGCCACCCACGACCTGATCGACCGTGTGCGCGAGCGCTACGACAAGCCGATCGAGGTGGTCTTCCCGGACGCCGCGACCGTCTCCGCCCTGGTGCGCGCGCACGGCATGAACCTCTTCTACGAGTCGGTGGAGAAGCGCCAACAGTGCTGCCGGGTGCGCAAGGTCGAGCCGCTCAACGCCTACCTGGGCGAGCTCGACGCCTGGGTGACCGGGCTGCGCCGCGACCAGACGCTCACCCGCGGCGAAACACCGAAGATCCAGCTCGACCACACCCACGGCGGCATCGTGAAGCTGAACCCGATCGCCGATTGGACGCGCGACCAGGTGATGGCCTACGTCCGCGCGCACAACGTCCCCACCAACCGCCTGCACGCCAAGGGCTATCCCTCGGTGGGCTGCGAGCCCTGCTCGCGCGCCGTGCGTCCCGGCGAGGACGCGCGCGCTGGCCGCTGGTGGTGGGAGAATGAGGGCAACCGCGAGTGCGGCATCCACGTCGGCGAGGAGGGCCAGGGATCGGGCATCTGACGAGCCGACGCGAGTTCCTGATCGCGGGCGCCGGTGCGCTGGCCGCCGCCGCGGCGTGGCCGCTCTCGAGCCGGGCCGCCGCCGCGGGGTCCTCGCTGCCCGAGGCGCTGCTCGAGACCAGCCCGTTCGTCTACATCTCGCCGCTGCTCGCCGACGGCCGCGAGAGCACCTGCCACGGCGAAGTGTGGTTCGCCTGGCTCGACGGTGCGGTCGTGATCAACACGGCTCCCACCACCTGGAAGAGCCGCGCGCTGGCCGCGGGGCACGACGAGGCGCGCATCTGGGTGGGTGATCACGGGCGCTGGAAGAAGATGCTCGGCCACAACGAGGCTTTCCGCGCCGCCCCGCACTTCGACGCGCGCGGCGTATCGGTGAAGGGCGACGAGCCGCTGCTCGACCGGCTGCTCGCCGCCTACGAGCGGAAGTATCCGGACGAGATCGGCAGCTGGCGCGATCGGATGCGCGAGGGCTACCGCAACGGGGATCGGCTGCTCCTGCGCTACACGCCCGTCTGAGAGGCGGGCCTCACGCGCGCTCGCGGCGCACGTAGTTGCGGAGACGACCCACGCGCTCGATCTCCACCTCGACGACGTCGCCGTCCTGGAGCCAGCGGGCCGGGCTTCGAGCCGCGCCCACACCGCCGGGCGTCCCGGTCAGGATCACGTCGCCGGGCTCGAGCCGCAGGAGGCGCGAGGCGAAGGCCAGGATCTCCGCGACGGGGAAGTGCATGTCCTTGGTGCGCGCGGACTGCACCTCCTCCCCCGAGAGACGGGTGACGAGCCCGAGGTCCTGCGGGTCGGAGATCTCGTCGGGCGTCACCAGGCACGGGCCCAGCGGTGCGAAGGTGTCGCACGACTTGCCGAGGAAGCGCTGTCCGCGAACGTTCTGGAAGTCGCGGGCGGTGACGTCGTCGGCCACGCAGTAGCCTGCCACGACCGACAGCGCGGCGTCGCGCTCGAGGTTGCGGGCGGACCGCCCGATCACGACCGCCAGCTCACCCTCGTAGTCGGGCTCGCTCACCGCCCCGGGCACGCAGATGTCGTCCTCCGGGCCGATTACTGCCGACGGCGCCTTGAGGAAGAGCACGGGCTCCTGGGGCGGCGCCGCGTCGCCGCGTTCGCGGGCGTGATCGGCGTAGTTGCGCGCCACGCCCACGATCTTTCCCGGTCGCGGCACCGGCGCGTGAAGCCGCACGGCGCTGCGCGGAAGCAACACACCGGCCGCGCGCAGGTCCGGAGCGTCGTAGCGGTCCTGCGACTCGAGCACGAAGTCGAGCGCGCGGCGGGCGGCGGTCAGCGAGCGGGAGCCGTGGGCCAGGAAGGCGAGCGGATCGCAGGGGATCAGGGAGTCCGCCTCGGCCTCCGGTGCGCCCGCGTCACCGAGGGCGAGCTTCACCGCGAGCGCCCGGCCCAGATCGACGATGGTGCCGGCGTCGCGGCCCGCGCCGAGCAACGCGCCGATTCGCCGCGCGCCGCGTCCGATCGGCGCGAAGCCATCGAGTGCGAAGCCGGCGGGGCCCAGCGCCTCGGTTCCCGAGGAGGTCAGCGCGTCCCGCGCGTCGCGAGAGAGTCGCTCAAAGCACACCAGACGCATCGCGTCCTCCCGTGGCCTCCCTGTCCACTCGATCGCCGCTCGAAGTGCCGGCCCGTGCGATCGCCGCGCCGCCCCGGACCTTCGCGGCTCCGGTCTGCTGGGCGAGGCGCTCAAGTTCCCGCCGCGGACTGCCGAAGAACGCCCGGGGAGCGTCCCATCCTATCACCGGGAGATTCCCATGACTTCCCGCATCGCCACGACGAACGTGAACCTGCCGCTGCGGCGGATTGCCACGGCCCTGGGCTGGCTCTGCGTGTTCACCACCCTCGCCCTGCTCTCTCCGGGCGTGGTGCTGACGGCCCAGGGCGAGGAGTCGCCGGAGGCGGGTCCCTCCTGCTCGCCCCAGCAGGGACCCGAGCAGCCCGTCCTGGAGCTGGGGCAGATGATCGAGCAGCTGCGCGCGCGAGCCGCCCAGCTCCCGGGGAACGGGGACGACGATATCGTGGTGCTGAACAACCGCGGCTACTTCTACGGTCCCGACGCGCCCCCGCCGGCACCCGAATCCCAGGCCCCGAGCCGCTAGCGCGCCGCCGCTTTTGACACCGCTGGGGGAAGGGCCGTAGCTTCGGACTCGGTGTCTGGAGCGCTATGAATCCGTCCTCCACGCTGAGGGTGCGCCGAGTCGTAGCCGGTCTCTTTCTCGTCTGGGCGGTGTCGGCGATCGTGCTCTCCCTGGCAACGCTGCGCGCGCCCGGCGACCGCATCTATCACCCCTTCACCCACACCCGGATCGCCACCATCTCGGTGATCCACGAGCTGTCGCCCACCGCGCGGGAGAGCGAGGCCGAGCCCGGCGACCAGATCCTGGCGATGAACGGCCGGCCCTACCACGAGGTGCTGCGCGAGGGGGTCGCGGGCCTCGACCCGGCGCACCCCAACACCTACCTGCTGCAGAAGAAGGACGGGCGCCGGGTGGAGGTGACCCTGGCGCCCGAGCCGATCGCCTGGGCGCAGACGCCGGCGGTCACCGCCCTGCATCTGCTGATGGTGCTGGTGGCCGTGCTCTACCTCGTCACCGGCGGAACCGCCTGGTGGTTGAAGCCCGAGCGCACCGCGGCGTGGACGCTCCTGCTCTTCTGCTGCGCGATGGCCACGCAGCTGGCCACCTTCCCCCAGACGAACCTGATCGCGCTCGGCTGGCCGCGGATGCTGATGAACGTCCCCCTGATCGGGGCCACCACCTTCCATCTCTTCACCACCTACCCGATCGAGCCGGACTGGGTGGTTCGCCGCCGGCGCACCCAGCTCGTGCCCTACGTGATCGCCTTCGGCCTGGCCGCGTTCTCGCTCTCCGAGCGCGTGATCGGTGCGCCCATCGGCCTGGGACTCACGCTGTCGTTCCTGTTCACCCAGTCGCTGGTGGTGGCGTCGCTGGTGATCGCCGGATTCGAGCGTCACCGCCACGGCGACGGGCCCCTGCGCGACCAGGCCGACCTCGTGTTCTGGGCCGCCGTGGTCAGCTTCGCTCCGATCATCCTCTTGGACGTCGGCGAGTGGTTCCTGAAGACGCCGTATCCCTACTACCTCGCGCTGCTGTGGTCGTTCCTGTTCCCGGTGGCCGTCGGCTACGGCATCGTCCGCCGCCAGCTCTTCGAGGTGCGCAACGTCGCGAAGTCCTCCGCCGCCTACGGTGCCGCCACGCTCGCGATCACCGGCGTGTTCGCGTTCCTGATCACCTTCGCCGACGCCGCGGTCTCGCGCCTCAACATCAGCTTCCGCTGGTTCCAGGTGACCTTCCTGTTCTTCGCCATCCTCGCCTTCAACCCGCTGCGGACCCGGCTGCAGATGCTGGTCGACCGCTTCTTCGACCGCGACCGCGAGACCTACCGGGTAGCGGTGCGCGAGATCTCCGAGGCGATGGTTTCGATGCTCTCGCTCTCCGAGATCGCCGATCGGATCCTGCTCGCCCTCACCGACACGATGGGCGTGGAGCGCGCGATGGTGATGATGGTGGACGACGGGGGGAATGTCCTCCGCCCCGCCGCCTCGCGCGGTGAATGGGACGAGGACGCCTTGCGCGCCGAGATCCACTCGGAGCACCCGATCTGGAAGCATCTGTGGATGCGCCGCGAGGATCTGTCCCGCGCCGACTTCGACGACGAGCCCGACGTGGAGCAGCGCGAGGCGTGCCGCGACGTCTTCGACACGCTCGAGGTGGAGCTGCTCGTGCCCATCCTCTACGGCGTGGACCTGCTGGGAGTGATCGCGATCGGTCGCAAGATCTCCGGCGATCGGCTGGTGGGGGACGACCGCACCCTGCTGCGCACGCTCGCCAACCAGAGCTCGATCGCGATCGAGAACGCGAAGGCCTTCGACGAGATCGCCAAGCTCAACGAGACGCTGGAGGCACGGGTCGAGGAGCGCACCGCCGAGCTGCGCGACACCCAGGCGCAGCTGGTGCAGGCGGAGAAGATGAAGAGCCTGGGCCAGCTGGTGGCCGGCGTGGCTCACGAGCTGAACAACCCGATCGGCTTCGTGCACGCCAATCTGCAGCTGCTCGACGAGTACATCCGCAAGCTCTCGGCGGCGCAGGAGAGCGGCGGCGACACCGTGCGGATCCGCGAGGCGATCACGAAGCTGCTCTCCCGTAGCCGCGAGGGCACCGAGCGGGTCAAGAAGATCGTGCAGGACCTGCGCACCTTCTCGCGCATGGACGACGCCGAGCTCCAGGACACCGACCTGCACGAGGAGATCGACCGCACCCTGGGCCTCACCGAGCCCCGCTTCAAGAACGGGGTGGAAGTCGAGCGCGACTACGGCGACATCCCCCGCGTCCGTTGCTACGCGGGCCAGCTGAACCAGGTGTTCCTGAACCTGCTGATGAACTCCTGCGACGCGATGAAGGACCACGGCCACATCCGGATCCGCACCCGACCCGGGCCGCTGGGAGTTCGGATCGAGTTCGCCGACGACGGGCCGGGCATCTCGGAGGAGGTGAAGAGCCGGATCTTCGACCCCTTCTTCACGACCAAGCCGGTCGGCGAGGGCACCGGTCTCGGGCTCTCGCTCTCCCACGGCATCATCGAGCGCCATGGGGGCGCGATCCAGGTGGAGTCGGAGCCCGGGGAGGGGACGACCTTCGTGATCGACCTGCCCCTGGTCGCCGTCGGCGACGCCAACGCCCAGCGAGGCTAGGGTCCGCTCGGATCGCTCCCGACGCCGGGGCTGCTCCCCCGCTCGACCTCGATCTCGAGCTGGCGGTGCACGCCCACCGGGACCACCTCGATGCACAGCGCGTCCGGACCCAGGCTCGTGTGGCCCTCGGCGTCGGTCCGGGGCTCGAGCACGACCAGGCGCGGCTCGTAGCCGGGGCCCTTCACGAAGATCTTGTGGGGCTCGTCCGTGCGCAGGATCAGCTCGTCGGCCTCGGCGGCCTCGAGCAGCCGCCCGTCCACGTACACGTTCACCTGCTCGGGGACGCACTCGATGCGCATGCGCTGGCTCGAGGCGGCGCAGCCCGCCGCGAGAGCGGCCAGCCCGCAGAGTCCGCAGAGCCCGCACAGTCCGACGGCCGTGGATCGCGTCCTGGTTCGCATCGCCTGGCGCTCTTCTCGACACTAGCCCACCCGGTCCGGCGGCGGCGGAGCCTTCGATAGAATGCCCGCGTGGACGAGCCCATCGGCGCCGACGGATTGACCGCAGTGGAGCGCGTCGTCGCGCGCGACGAGATCCGTCAGCTCGCCTACCGATACGCGCTGGCGATCGACTCGCGAGACGTCGACCTGCTCGTCTCGCTCTTCGTTCCCGACGTGCGCGTGGGGCGCGATCGATCCGGGCACCAGGCCCTGCACGAGAGCTGGCTCGAGTCGCTGGGAGCGATCGGGGTGTCGATCCTCTTCGTCGGGAACCACCTGATCGACTTCGAGGATCCCGCGCACGCCATCGGTGGCGTCTACTGCCGCGGGCAGATCCAGGACGGCGAGCGGTGGATCGAGCAGGCGATCCACTATCGGGATCGCTACGAGAAGCGCGACGGCAGCTGGCTCTTCGTGCGGCGCGTGCACCGCCTGTGGTACGGCGTCGAGACCGCCGAGCGACCCCTCGACCAGGCGCCCGCCAACTGGCCCGAGCACCACGCCGGCCGCGGGACCCTGCCCGAGGAGTGGCCCACCTGGGCGGCCTTCTGGAAGCGTTCGGGCGGCGCCTCCGGCGACTGAATGGGGGACGACCGCACCGACATCCTGATCGTCGGGGGCGGCATCGTCGGAACCGCTCTCGCCTGGGCCCTGGCCCGCCGGGGCCTCCGCGAGGTCACCGTCCTCGACCTCGACCTGGCCGGCGTCTACGCCTCCTCGGAGCTGAACGCCGGCGGCGCCCGCGCCACCTGGTGGCAGCCTGTCAACATCGACACCTGTCGCGCGACGCTCGACTTCTTCGACGAGCACGCCGAGGAGTTCGGCTTCCGGCGGCGCGGCTATTTGTGGCTCTACGACGACCCGGACCTGCATCGCCGGGCGCTCGCGAAGCGCGCGATCCAGAACCAGCGCGGACTCGGGGTGGAGTCGCTCACCGCCGCGGACGTGGCCCTGCGCTTCCCGCTCCTCGACCGCGCCCTGGACGAGCTGGTCGGTGCGACCTTCTCGCCGCGCGACGGGCTCGTGAACCCCAACGCCGTGCGCGCCTGGTTCCGCCGCGAGGCCGAGGCCCAGGGCGTCCGTTTCGCCAACCGCCACTACGTCACCGGCGTCGAGACGCGCCGGGTGGCCGGCGCCGGCGGGAGCACGCGCCGCGTCGCGGCCGTGCACGCCACCCAGGTCGAGCGCCGGGGTGCCCTCGCCGACGCCGACCTCGTGCGCGAGGTGCTCACCAGCCACCGCGTGCCGGGGGCGGCGGCGCGCGGCGAGTCGCGCATCGCTTGCGAGGTGATCGTGAACTGCCTCGGCGCGTGGTCGCCGGTCTTCTCGGCGAAGATCGGCATCGGCGACGTGACCGAGCCGGTGCGCCGCCAGATCTGCCTGGTGGGCGTGCACGCCAGCGACCTCGCCGCCGGCGTCGACCTCGCGGCGCTGGGGATGATCGTCGATGCCAGCGATCTCTACTTCCATCCCGAGGGCCCGCACGTGCTCGCCGGCTACTCGATCCCCGACGAGCCGGCCGGGTTCGACTTCGCCTACGACGGCGAAGCCTTCTTCGAGACCTTCGTGTGGCCGCGGCTCGCGCACCGCGCGAGCAGCTTCGAGCGCTGCGGACACGTACGCGGCTGGTCCGGGCTCTACGCCGTCACCCCCGACCGCAGCGGAATCGCGGGGCCGGTGTCGGGCTTCGCCAACCTCTTCGAGGCCCATTCCTTCACCGGCCGCGGCGTGATGCAGTCCTACGCCGTCGGCCTGGCGATGGCCGAGCGCATCGACACGGGTCGCTTCGGCGGGATCGACCTCTCCCCCCTCGACCGCAGCCGCTTCTCCGACCCCACCCGCTGGGTGCGGGAGGAGCTCCACATCTAGCGGCCGGCATCCTGGCGCCCCGACTCGCACCAGCGCTGGATCAGCTCGAGCGTCGCGTCGACGCTCTCGGCGGACAGACGCCGCACGTCGAAGCGGTCGAGCTCGCCTCCGAGCAGAGGCAGCGTGCTCTGCGCGCTGATGCGCAGGGACAGGCGCGTCGCCTCGGGGTCCCGGTCCGCGAGGGTGTAGGTCTCCTCGAAGGCGAAGGAGCCGAGGCGCACGGCGGAGCGCAGCCGCTCGGCGACCACCACCTCCAACGGGTCCTCGCGGCGCGCCACCGTCACCGAGCCCTGACGGCAGCGCCAGCGCGCCGAGCAGCCCGGCTTCGGGTAGTCGGGAATCGGCGCCTCGAGTGCGAGGCGGCGCTCGTCCCACCGGATCAGCTCGTCGGGGGTGACGAGCGCCCGCCAGACCCGAGCCCGCGGGCATCGGATCACCTTCGACATGGCGATGGTGATCAGGCGCTCCCTCCCCCCGCGCCGCAGGATGCACGCGCCGCGTGGCGCGCGCAAGCGACGAGACGGGCCCTGGGACCCCCTAGGAGGAGGCCTCGAGCAGCCTCCGCTCGGAGGCCCGCACACGCGCGCTCAGCACGCGCAGCAGGGAGAAGGCGATCTCCGGCATCTGCAGCACGAGCGCCTTCAGGCTGTCGCCGTCCAAGGCCAGCAGATGCGTCTTCGCGGAGGCGACGACGGTGGCGCTGCGCGGCTCGTTGTCGAGGATCGCCATCTCGCCGAAGTAGCCGCCCGCCTCGATCGTCGAGAGCCGCTTGCTCCTCGCCCCCCCGTAGTCGAGCCACGCCTCGGCCGCTCCTTCGAGGACGCAGTAGAGCTCGCCGGCGGGCTCCCCTTCGCGGACGATCACCTCGCCGGGGAGGAAAGCGCGGTCGCGGGTGAGGCGTTGCACGGCGTCTAGCTGGTCGAGACTCAGGCTCTCGAACAGGGGCACGCGCTTGAGGGCGAGAAGGCGCTCCATCCGCTGGGTCTCCGCCTGGGTAAGATCGCCGTCCCCGCTCAGCGCTGCCACCGCCCGGCGCAGCCACGGGTCGGCGCTGCGCGCGGCGTAGGCGAGCAGGGCGTCGCGGCTCGTCGGTGTCTCCACCGCCGGACCGAGCGCCGCCATGCGCTCGGTGAGCGGACCGCCCTCGTGCATCAGCACCAGCCACCGCGCGGCCTCGCGGTCGCCGAGGTTCGAGAGCACCTCGAGTGCGTCGCCTCGCGCGCGCGACGCGCCGAAGCGCAGCGCGCGCTCCACGCGACGCACGATGCGCGGGCTCTCGAGCCGCTCCAGGGTGCGGAAGGCGATCCGTCGGTGACACAGGGCCGAGTCCGAGGCGGCGGTCTGCAGGAAGCGCTCCGCCAGCGGACCGTGCGCAGGCACGTGTGCCGCGCCGGCGAGGGCCGCCCAGGCGAGGGACACGCGACGCCGCAGCTCCTCTCGCAGCAGCTCCCGGCGGCTCGGCGCGTCCGCCGCGGCCACCGCCTCGAGAGCGGCGCTGGCGACCGGCTCCTCCGGGTCCGCGAGATAGGGCAGGGCCGCCAGGGCCCCCGCCTCGCCGCGAGCGGCGAGGGCCGAGGCGGCCGCCCGCCGCACCGCCAACACCGGATCGCGCAGCGCCCGTGCCAGCCGCTCGCTGTCCACCGCGTCGGGCGTGCCCGCCGCCGCGCGCAGCCCGGCGCAGCGCACCCGCTCGTCGCCGTGGTTCAGCGCGCGGGCGATCGCCGCGGCGGGCACCGGCCCCGCCGCCAGGGTGGTCAGGCGATCGAGGGCGGCTGCTCGGACGGCCGGATCCTCGTCCATGGCGCGGCGCTCGAGCTCGGAGACCAGGTTCGCGCCGGCAACGGTGAGCGCCGCGAGCCGCTCGCCCGGGTCCGCGCTGGCCAGCATGGCGGCCAACCGAACGGTCGCGCGCGAGGAGACCGCGGCGGCCGCCGCGCGCACTCCGGGGTCGGGATCCTCCAGCAGCCGCTCGAGGTCGGGATCGTCCTTCTCCAGCCGACCCTTCGGATGGAGCGCCGCGAGGGCGGCGCCGCGCACCTCGGAGTCGGCGTCGGCCAACGCCCGGCGCAGGGCCGCCTCCGCCTCCGGGCTTCCGCCCAGCATCCGCGCGCACTCCGCGCGCACGCGGGGGTTGACGTGATCGAGCCCCCGCAGCAGCGGCGCGTGGATCCCGCGCTGACCGAGGCTCGGGATCAGCTGGAGCAGCGCGCTCGACACCCGCTCCCCCTCCGTGCGCAGCAGCTCGTCGCACAGGTCCGCGAGACGCTCCGCCTCCCAGCCGCCGATCTCGCTGTCGAGATCGGCCAGCTCGAGGCGCCCGGAGCGGATGCCCTCGATCAGCGTGCGGAGGTAGGCGCGGCGCGCCCCGAGGTTGGCGGCGAGGTAGAGCACGGCGGCGACGGCGCCCATCAGCGCGAGCGCGCGCAGGTTCGGCGTCTCGAGGGCGAGCAGCAACAGCCCGGCGAAGCTCATGCCCGCATACACGACGATTCCCTCGAGGAAGGCCCGAATCCGGCCGCGGAAGCGAGGGGGCAGCGCGTTGAAGACGAGCGTGCGGACGGGCTGGGCGAGCGCGTTGTCCACCAGCTCGCGGTTCGCACGCGCGAACACCGCCGTCGCGAGCACCGGCGACGCGAACAGCGCGGCGAAGCTGGCGAGGGTCAGCACCGGGTGCACCACGTGGGTGGTGGCCACGCCGAAGCGGCGGATCGACCACGGGGTCACCCACAGCTCGAGCGCGATCTCCATCAGGTTCGTGACTGCCAGGTAGACGGCGATGAAGACGGCGAGATCCTTGGGCGCGGGATAGGCCGAGACGAAGACGTCCGAGTAGATGTACTGGGCCACGAACAGCGCCAGCACCATGCCCACCGACGACAGCACCAGCCAGATCCCGAGCCGCGAGGCGCGCAGGCAGGCGATCGCGCCGCGCATGCCCTCGACGCTGGTCTCGTCGGCCTCGTCGAGACCGAGCGGTCCCCAGCGGCGCAGGGGCCGCCGGGCCAGCCACAGCATCCCCGCGGACACACACAGCAGCGCGCCCCACAGCCCGATCGTCGCCATCGGACCGACCGCGCGGGCGGTCAGGGCGCTGGCCACGCCGCCGAGCAGACCCCCGACGCTGGCGCCCACGGTGAACACGGGAAACAGGCGCTTGCTGGTCAGCGTGTCGAAGTAGTCCCCGGAGAAGGTCCAGAAGTGGTTGTTAAAGATCGACTGGGTCAGGTAGAAGGCCGCGATCAGCGCGAAGAGCACCGGCGCGCCGGGCCGCGGGGCGAGCAGCGGAACTGCGATCAGCGCTGCCCCGGCGATCAGGAGCATCTGGGCGAAGAGCGAGTCGTTGCGCGCCGCGCCGACGCGCGCCGCGTAGGCCACCGAGCCCAGCACGGTCACCAGGGAGGCGATCACGAAGGCGAGGGGCAGGCGCCGCGCCGACAGCTCGCCCAGGAACAGCGCCTCGGAGCCGGCCAGCCCGCTCGTCTGGGCGGCGGTCACCAGGGTGAGCAGGCCGGTGAAGAAGACGGCCCGCGTTCGTTCGGACCGGCGGACTGCCGGCAGGAGCAGCCACAATCGCTCGACCGCGTTCTTCATTTCGGGCCACAGCATAGGTGCAAGGAGCCGGAAGGCGCGGCCGCGCGCGCCTCAGGCGCCATCCCGGAACGGCCGATGAGTGGCGAAACGACGGCCCCCGCGCACCCGGTGGCGCCGCACGGAGCCCCCACCGTGTCCAGATCCGTCCCCTCCGCGCCGCGACGCCGCGGGTTCACGCTGGTCGAGCTGATGATCGTGGTCGCCATCATCGGCGTGCTCGCCGGCGTGGCCATCCCCAACTTCCTCCGCTACCAGCTTCGCGCGCGGACCACAGAGAGCCTGACCCACCTGAAGGGCATCGCGACCAGCCAAGATGCCTACTACAGCGAGTTCGGAACCTACGTGAGCGCCTCGTCGCCGGTGCCGTCGACGCCGCCCGGTGCGAGTCGCCTTCCCTGGCCCGCCGGCACGCCCTTCGACGAGATCGGCTGGGCTCCCGAGGGCGGTGTGGTGTTCCAGTACGCCGTGAACGCGGACAGCGCCGGCACCCCCGGTGCGCTCTCGCGCTTCACGGTGGAGACCCGCGCCGACCTCGACGAGGACGGCCTGTTCAGCTTCTTCGCCTACGTGCGCCCGCTCGCCGGCTTCGGCGGGTTGCCCGGCTCGATGCCCGCCACCACCTGCACCGCCGGAGGCGTCTACAGCGCCGGCGGGCCCAACACGTTCAACGCCCCGGGGCCCTGCGACCCGGATTCCGGGCGCAGCCGCTTCTAGCGCTCCCCGGACGACCTCCCGCCTCCGTCGCTAGCGGCCGGCCAGCTCCCGCGCGACGTCGGCCCAGGGCTCGGGATCGCCCGACCAGTGGGCCAGCAGGCTGACGCGGTCGGCCGCGTGTCCGCAGCGCTCGCGCACCCGCTCCGCCACCCGGTCCATCGGCGCGCACACCGCGATCGCCTCCAGCATCTCGTCGCTGACCAGGCTCGTCATCTCGCCCCAGGCTCCGCGCTTCGAGAGGGCGTTCAGCTCGGGCTGGAGGTCGCCCCAGCCGTGCGCGTCGAGCACCCCCTTGTAGGCGGGCGTCGAGCCGTAGAAGGCGATCTGACCCTTGGTGAGGTTGCGCACGCGCAGCGTCTCCTCCTCGTCGGCTCCGCTGGCGACCATGATCTGGAACGAGAGCGCGACGTCCTTGCGGGTGCGACCCGCCTTCGCGATCCCCCGCTCGAGGGCGGGCAGGGTGACCCTCTCCACCGACCGCGCGCTGTGAAAGGGGTGGACGAAGAAGCCGTCGGCCACCTCGCCGGCCACCTCGGTCATGAGCGGTCCGACCCCGGCGAGGAAGATCGGCGGGTTGCCGCAGGGATTCGGGCCAGGGCTGAAGGCCGGCGTCATCAGCGTGTGCCGGTAGAACTCGCCCCGGAAGTCGAGCCGCGCGCCCTCGGCCCAGCAGCGCCAGATCTCCCGGATCGCGA
>Ga0315553_10000376_pt1 | contig 40191 bp, 33 predicted proteins | sample SalMarSW160140MG_FD_203099 | JGI IMG/M metagenome (GOLD analysis project Ga0315553, IMG submission 203099) | Salt marsh sediment microbial communities from the Plum Island Ecosystem LTER, Massachusetts, United States - Salt Marsh Sediment SW1601-40 ... | reverse complement strand
GCACATCGCTCCAGGGAAGTCAACCGCGGGTGGATCGGCGGCGGCTCGGCCCCGGGGCGCTGCGGTCAGAGCGAGCGATAGCGCTCGCGCGCCTGCTCGGGGGAGAGCCGGGCCGCGGCCGCGATCGACGCGAGCGTCTCCGGATCGGCGAGATCCTCCGCCGTGACCCGCTCCTGGAGCGCCAGCGCGTTGCGGTAGCTGTCGGAGCGCACGTCCACACCGCGCACGCGCGACTTGCGCGTCTTCGGATCGATGATCTCCGCGAAGGGCACAGGGACGATCTGCCCCGCCTGGCGCGTGATCAGCACGCTGGTGCCTCCGGCGAGCAGCGTGTCCACCGCCCCGACGCCGAGGTCGCGTGTGTAGTCGCGGTCGAAGGCGGTCGGGTAGCCGCAGCGCAGCTCGTAGCCCACGTCCTTCTCCCCGATCGTCACCTTGACGCCGCGCGAGGCCAGGGAGTCGGCGACGGCGGTCCGCAGCACGCGCGCCAGCGGCACCTCGGCGAGCCGCACGTGACCGTGCTCGTCGCGGGGTGCGTCGGCGAGCAGCGGATCCTCCGGGTCCATCGCCGAGGCGACCCCCTCGGCGATGACGGCCACGCCGTCGGGGCGGCCCGCCGCCAGGCGCTTGACGATCGCGCCCTCGAGGGTCCGCACCACGTCCTCGATCGCGATCGGCGGGTTCGGGAACTCCTCGGGAATCAGCGTGATCGGCGCACCCGCCGACTTGCCGCAGCCGAGCGCCAGGTGACCGGCCGAGCGCCCCATCATCACGATGAAGAACCAGCGGTTGGTGGTCTGCATGTCGACCAGGATCCGCTCGACGACCGTGGTGCCGTGCTCGCGCGCGGTCTCGAAGCCGAAGGTGGGGATGCCCTCGGGCAGCGGCAGGTCGTTGTCGATCGTCTTCGGCACGTGCACCACCTTGACCCGACCGCCCGCCTCCTCGGCCACGCGGCTGGAGGAGGAGGCGGTGTCGTCGCCGCCGATCGTGATCAGATGATCGATGCCCAGGGCATCGAGCGACTTGACGAAGGCCGCGAGGTGCTCGGGCTTCTTCGTGGGGTTGGCGCGCGAGGTGTGGAGGATCGAGCCGCCCAGGAGATGGATGCGGGCGACGGCATCGAGCTCGAGGTCCACCACGCGGCTCGTGTCCCCCTCCATCAGATGGGAGAAGCCGTCGAGGATGCCGATCACCCGGTGGCCGCGGCGCAGCGCCCGCGTGGCGGCGGCGCCGATCACCCCGTTGATCCCCGGCGCCGGTCCGCCGCCCACTGCGATTCCGAACGTGCTCATCGATCCTCCCGTCTGCGATCTCGATTGCCAGCGGCCCGCGCGGCGGGTGAGCCTAGCGGCGCCAGGGGGCCGACCAGCGCGCCGGCGCCGCCGCGCTCACCGCGTCGTGCGCGGAGCCACCCCACAGCTCGTCGACCTCGTCGTGACGCTCGGGAGCCAGGTCGAGCCGGTCGCTCAGACCGAGCTCCCCGAGCACTTCCAGGGTCAGCTCGCGGAACTGGGAATGCACCGCGGTGCCCTTGGCGTGGTGCAGGATCGAGAGCGGCTTGCTGCCGGCCGAGTTCAGGGTCTCCACACGCGGACTGCGCGAGAGCGGCGTCTTGTAGTCGCGCCAGCCGCGGCGGCTCACCTCGTCGCGAAGACGCCGGAAGAGCGTGGGACCGTCGACGCCGCCTACGCGACTGCGTCGATCCACCAGAGTGAACACGACGCGCGCACGCTCCGTGTCGAGGCCCTGCCGCGAGAGCAGCGCGAAGATCTTCTCGGCCTCCTCGAGCGAGGACCAGTCGGCGATCGGGACCAGGATCAGGTCGGCGGCGTGATAGGCGTTCAGGGTCAGCGCCTCGAGATCGCTCTTCGTGTCGAGGATGACGAGGCCCGGCCACTCGGTCTGGGCGATGATCCGGGAGAGGGTGTGCGGGTCGCCGGCGCGCGCCTTGAGCAGCGCCACGTCCGGCGGCGAAGCCACGAAGTGCACGCCGTACTGCCCGAGCTGCGCGGCCTGTGCCAGGCTCCGCTCGGCCCAGGCGTGCTTGAGGTTGGGATCGCCCGGACGGGCGTCGCGCAGGCCGAACATGCGGTCGATCGTGCCCTGATCGTCGAGGCCGACGATCAGCACGGGAAGGTCCTCGCGCAGCGCGCGCGTGTAGATGGCCAGGTTCGTGGCCAGCGTGGTCTTGCCGACGCCGCCCTTGTTGGACGAGACGGTGATCACGGGGCCGCGCGACGGTACGGGGGAAGGCACGACGGCGGGAAATGTACCCTTCGGGTAGCATCGCGTCATGCGAGCGGTGGGCGTGATTCCGGCGCGCTTCGCGGCGCAGCGCTTTCCCGGCAAGCCGCTCGCGGTGATCGCCGGGCGGCCGATGATTCAGCACGTGTGGGACGGAGCGCGCCGGGCGAAGTCGCTGGACCGCGTGGTCGTCGCCACCGACGACGCCCGCATCGCGGAGGCGTGCCGCGGCTTCGGGGCCGAGGTGGCACTCACGCGCAGCGATCACCCGAGCGGCACGGACCGGATCGCCGAAGCGGCGGCCGACCTCGCCTGCGACGTCGTGGTGAACGTGCAGGGGGACGAGCCGCTGATCGAGGGCTTCGTGATCGACGCCGCCGTCGAGGCGCTCGTCGGCGACCCGGGAGCGCCGATGGCCACCGTGGTCCACGGGGCCGATCCCGAAGCCCTGGCCGATCCGAACCGGGTGAAGGTGGTGCTCGACCGCCGCGGCCGCGCCCTCTACTTCTCGCGCAGCCCGATCCCCTTCGTACGGGAGGGGCACCCCGTGCCGCCCTGCTGGCAGCACGTCGGCCTCTACGCCTATCGCCGGGAGTTCCTGGGCGAGCTGACGGCGCTGCCACCGACCCCCGCCGAGCTCGCAGAGGGACTCGAGCAGCTGCGCGCCCTCGAGCACGGTTTCCCGATCCACTGCGCGGTGGTGGAGGGGTGGCGCAGTGTGGCCGTGGACGTGCCCGAGGACCTGGCGCGCGTCGAGGCGGTGCTCGCCCGACGATGAGCGATCCGGTCGACGCCCAGACGGTGCAAGACTGGGGACGGCTCTACTCCAACTGGGGTCGCTGGGGAGACGAGGACGAGCTCGGCACGCTGAACTTCATCACCCCCGAGCGCGTGCTGGCGGCCGCCGCCCTGCCGCGCAGCGGCCGCGTCGTGTCGTGCGCCCTCCCCTTCGACCCGACCGGACTGCCGGCCCAGGCCGGCGCCCACCCGGCCGTCCGCGATCCGGGCGCCGGACCGGCCCCCGGTGGCGCGGCGGGCCCCCGGGGCGCCCACTGGGACGCCCTCGCGCGCGTGGCCTACGACGGTCGCGTCTACAACGACCGCCGGGAGGGCGACCTGCCGGCCCACGGCGCGCGCGCCGCCTCGATCGACCGCCTGTGCGACGGCGTCGTGGGACGCGGCGTGCTGATCGACCTTCCGCGCTTCGTCCATCGGCCCTGGCTCGACGACGGCACCCGGATCCTGCCCCCGGACCTCGACGCCTGCGCCGAGTCCTCGGGAGTGACGATCGAGCCCGGAGACATCCTGCTCGTGCGCACGGGCCGGATCACCCGCTGCTATGCGGAGGGCTCCTGGAACGGCTACGACGGCGGCCCTGCCCCGGGCCTCTCGGTGCGCTGCGCGCGCTGGCTCCACGAGCGCCAGGTGGCGGCCGTCGCCAGCGACACCTGGTGCGTCGAGGTGGTGCCGGCGGAGACGCGGGACTGCACCATGCCCCTCCACCGCATCGCGGTGCGCGACATGGGGCTCCTGTTCGGCGAGAGCTTCCACCTCGATCGCCTGGCCGAGGCCTGCGCCGCGGACGGGAACTACGCCTTCCTCTTCGCCGCGGCCCCGCTACCGGCGGCCGCCGGGCGCGGATCGCCGATCAACCCGATCGCGATCAAGTAGCGGGCCGCCGGGGGCCCCCTCACTGGATCTGGCGGTCCCGACCCGACCACTCCTTCTCGCGCAGCCGGTACTTCTGGATCTTCCCGGTCGAGGTCTTGGGCAGGTCCCCGAACTGCACCGCCTTCGGGCACTTGAAGTGGGCCAGCCGCTCGCGACAGAAATCGACCAGCTCCTGCTCGGCGAGCACCGCGCCAGGCCGCAGCGACACGAAGGCCTTCGGCACCTCCCCCCACTTCGCGTCGGGCATCGCCACGACGGCGCACTCGAGCACATCCGGGTGCTTCACGATCGTGTGCTCCACCTCGATCGTGGAGATGTTCTCGCCGCCGCTGATGATGATGTCCTTCTTGCGATCGCGCAGCTCGATGTAGCCGTCGGGGTGCACCACCCCGAGGTCGCCGGAGTGGAACCAGCCGCCTGCGAAGGCCCGAGCGGTCGCCTCGGGATCCTCGAAGTAGCCCTTCATCACGTTGTTTCCGCGCATCACGACCTCGCCCATCGTCTGGGCGTCGGCGGGCACGTCGCGCATCTCGGCGTCGACCACGCGCACGTGCGTCGCCACGTGATAGGGCACGCCCTGGCGCGCCATCATCGCCGCGCGCTGGACGACCTCGAGCCTCTCCCAGCCCGGCTGGAGCTGGCAGTAGACATGGGGTCCGTAGGTCTCGGTGAGTCCGTAGAGGTGGGTGACCCGGATCCCCAGCTCCTCCATCCGCGCGAGCAGGGTGGGCGAGGGAGGCGAGCCGCCGGTGGCCACGCGGATCGGCGGATCGAAGCGCACGCCCTGCGCCTCGGGAGCCTCGGCGAGCATCAGCAGCACGGTCGGCGCGCCGTTGAAGTGGGTGACCCCCTCCCGCTGGATCAGCCGGACCACCCGCCCCGGGTCGAGGGCGCGCAGCATCACGTGGGCGGCTCCGGCGGCGGTCACGGCCCACGGGAAGCACCAGCCGTTGCAGTGGAAGAGCGGCAGCGTCCACAGATAGACCGAGTCGCGCTCGAGCCCGTGCACGATCACCTCGCCCAGGGCATTGATCGCCGCGCCGCGGTGGGTGTACATGACGCCCTTCGGACGACCGGTGGTGCCCGAGGTGTAGTTGATCGACGTGACGCGATTCTCGTCGTCGACGCCGCCGGTGATCGGGAGCACGGGTGCCCCGTCGAGGAACTCGGCGAAGCTCGGGCCGTCCAGCACCCGATCGTTCCAGCCGGCGACCGGGTCTTCCAGGTTCACGAGCAGGGGTCGCGCGCGCAGGCCCCCGGGAGCGCCGGCCACGCGGGGGGCGAGCTCCGGGTCGGCGAGCACCACCACGGCGCCCGAGTGGTCGAGGATGTAGCCCACCTCGGCGTCGTTCAGGCGCGTGTTGATCGCCACCAGCACGCCGCGCACGAGCAGCACGGCGAAGTGGGCGGCCAGCAGCGCCGGCACGTTGGGAGCGAGCACGGCGACGCGGTCGCCGGGCTCGACGCCCGCGCGCACCAGCGCTCCGGCGAAGCGCCCGACCTGCTCGCCGAACTCCTGCCAGGTCGAACGGGTATCGCCGTAGATCACCGCCGTCTTCTCCGGGAAGACGCGGACCGTGCGCTCGAGGAAGGCCAGGGGCGTGAGCTCGTCGCGCGACACGCTGGAGATCGGATCGCTCATGGGCGCATTCTAACCGCGGGAGCGGCGGCCGAGGCGCGAGAGCGGGGCCTCCGGGAGGCGTCGGGTACACGCGCGGGGCGCCCGGGAGCCGATTCGGACGGGGAAATTCCGCGGCCCGGACCGTCCGCGCCGCGGCAGCACCCGGGCGCGCCCGCGCTGTGTAGAACATCGCCGGCGACCCCCCTGCGCGCTGTGCGGCACATCACATCGGCCTGTGGAAGCGAGCCGGGTCGTCCGATAGCCTGCCGGACCAGGGGGCTTCACTCGTCCCCGAGTCCCGGTCGGCCGAAGTCGGTCGCGTCGGGGCGTCCGGAAAGGGGCGGTAACGGCGACCACCCTGGGAACCGGTCAGGAAGCGGGGTCTGGGCCTCGCTGGGTGTATCCCACGCCGAGACGGAGGTGATTCGGTGAACCAATGTAGTACTACGGCGAGTGAGGTGGCGGCGTCCTAGCGCCACGAGCCGAATCGAAGATCTCGGCAAAGGGGACGCAGGTTCCCAGCGCCACCGCCCCGAGAGCGCGGATGCCGTAGCCGCTCCGAAGGTCGACCGGCCCAGCCGACGACCTGCTCTCGGGGCTCTCTTTTTCCCCCGCCGCCCGCCCGGGCAACGCGCCCGGGCCCCGGGATCTCCCGGAGCCGCGGCTCTTGATTCCCCACCCTCGCATCGGGGACATTCCGCCTGTGAGCGAGCCCGCCCCCGACCCTGCCACCGCCACGCTGCTGGTCTCCTGCCCCGATCAGCGGGGCATCGTCGCCGCTCTCGCCCAGGTGCTCTACGGGCACGGCGCCAACATCCTCGACGCCGACCAGCACACCGACGCGGAGGCCGGCATCTTCTTCCAGCGCATCCGCTTCGACACGGGCGAGCTGCGCACCGACCGCACCACCCTCGAGGCGGCGATCGGCGAGGTCGCCGACCGGATGCGGATGAGCTGGCGCCTCGCCTACGCCGCCCCCCGCAAGCGGGTCGCGATCTTCGTATCGCTCACCGACCACTGCCTCTGGGACCTGCTGCTGCGCCACCGTGCCGGAGAGCTGGCCTGCGACGTCCCGCTGATCGTGAGCAACCACGAGCGGCTCGCCCCGGTGGCGGCCCAGTTCGGCGTGCCCTACCGGGTGTTCCCGATCCAGAAGGACTCGAAGCGCGAGCAGGAGGAGCGCGAGATCGCCCTGCTCGAGAGCGAGTCGATCGACCTGGTCGTCCTCGCCCGCTACATGCAGATCCTCTCCGGCGAGTTCATCGAGCGCTTCCAGCATCGGATCATCAACATCCATCACTCGTTCCTGCCCGCCTTCAGCGGCGGGCGGCCCTACCAGAAGGCCCACGAGCGGGGCGTGAAGCTGATCGGCGCCACCGCTCACTATGCCACCAAGGATCTGGACGAAGGCCCGATCATCGAGCAGGACGTGATCCGCACCACCCACCGCGACTCGATCACCGAGCTGGTGCGCAAGGGCGCCGACGTGGAGCGCAACGTCCTGTCTCGCGCGGTGCGCTGGCACCTCGACGACCGCGTCCTCGTCTACGGCAACAAGACGGTCGTCTTCTCGTGAATCCGCGCGTCGTCGGGCTGTTCATCGCCCTCGCGGTGGGCGTGGCGAGCTGGGTGCTCACCTGCGCCGCCTGGCGCTTCGACCGCGTCGCCGCCGGCTTCCTGCCGCTGGAGCCGCGCGCCTTCGAGCGCTTCACCCTGGTGACGCTGGGAACCGCCGGGCCGGCCCCGGACCCCAACCGCCGCGGCACCGCGATCGCCGCCGGCTCCGGCGAGGACGTGCTGATCGTGGACGCCGGACGAGGCGTCGCCGAGGGGCTCCGCGCGGCGAAGATCCCGGTGAGCCAGCCCGGGACGGTGCTGCTCTCGAGCCTGCTCCCCGAGAACACGGTGGGACTCGACGACCTGCTCGCCGCCGCCTGGCTGGCCGGGCGGCGCACGCCGATCCTGCTGATCGGGCCCGCCGGTACGGCACAGGTTGCGCAGGACGCGGCCGACGCCGTCGGGCCCGGTGCCGTCGCGCGCGCGAAGGCGCTGGGCGAGGACGCGACGGCACCCCGCTTCGAGGTGCTCGAGATCGAGGATGGCTGGACGGGGACGATCGGGGCGATGAACGCGCGCGCCGGAGGGCTCACGGGCGGGCCTCTGCCGGCCTTCGCCTGGCGGCTCGACGCGGGTGGACCCGCCGCCGTGGTGGGCGGCACGGGTTGGGACGGGAAGTCCCTCGAGACCCTGGCCCGCGGCGCCGCCCTGCTCTTCCACGACGCCAACCCCGTCCCGACTCCCGAAGAGGCGCGGAATGCCGGCCTGGACGTCGATCCCGACCGCCTGCGCCGCGAGGCCGCCCTGTTCACCGGCTTCGAGGAGGTGGGCGCGATCGCCCGGCGCGCGGGAGTCCACACGCTGGTGCTGATCCGCATGCGACAGCCCCCCGTCTACGACATCCAGGTCACCTCGCGCGTCGACGACACCTTCGACGGGCGTATCGCCGTCGCCGCCGACGGAGACGAGTTCGTCCCGCGCTAGGTCGGGCAGGGGCCAGCCCGAAGGGCGCGCAGCGAGGCGAAGCCGAGCGAAGCCCGTCGGACTAGACGCTCAGTCCCCCGTCGTCCGACGGCTCGGCGGAGGGCTCCCGCGGAGGCGGCGGGATCAGCCGCTGGGGCGGCCGGTCCTCCGCGTCGCGCTCGCCGAGGAAGCGCCGCCGCTGCTCGCGGTAGTAGTCGTCCTCGGGCCTCTGCGCGATCGCCTCGTCGATCGCCGCGAGGGCGGCCTCCGAGTCTCCGAGCTGGAAGTGCACTTCAGCGAGTGTGTCGAGGATCGCCGATTGCTGCCGGTCCGTCTCCTCGACCGCGCGTTCGGCGAGCTCGAGGGCCGCCTCGAGCAGCGCGTGCGAGGAATTGGGATCCACCGCGATCAGCCACGCCTCGTTGTTCAGCCAGTCCGCGCCGACCCCGGGGAGTCGGCCGACGCGGGCGATGTAGCGCGCCGTGTAGTCGCCGTCGCGGAGCAGCTCGTGGCCCGCCGCGGCGATCGCGGCGACGCCGATCGCGAGCGACGCGCAGGCGACCCCGCGCACCCAGGCCGCGCTCGGTCGGCGTGCCAGACGGGGCCAGGTGAGCGCCACGGCGGCCAGCAGGCCGGCGAGGAAGCCGCCGACGTGGGCCGCGGCGGCGACGAAGGGAAGTAGCGAGAAGAGCGCGGTCGCGGCGAGCGTCCCAAACAGGGCTCCGCGCGGCACCCGCCACCATGCGGGCAGGGCGTCGGCAAAGCGCAGCTCGAGCCAGCACAGGGCGCCGAACAGACCGAGTACGACTCCGGACACGCCCACGACGCGCTCCGAGCTGAAGATCCAGCTCGCTCCCATCGCGCCGAGCGCCGAGAAGCCGATCACGCACACCGTGCGGGCGGTACCGAGCGAGCGTTCCACCAGCGAGCCGACCGCGAGCAGCCCGAACCCGTTGAGGAGCAGGTGGACGAGGTTGGCGTGGAGCAGATTGGCGGTGACGAGCCGCCACCAGTCACCGTCGGCGGTGAGCGGGGAGAGGAACTGGCCCACGCGCTCCACGTTGGGACCGAGCACGAGCTGAAGCGCGTACACCGCCGCGCACAGAGCCAGGAGCCCCCAGGTGGCGTAGAGGCTTCCCGGGGTACGCGCCGTCTCCTCGACCTCGGCCATCCGCGCCAGCTGCTCCCGCCCCCCCGGCTCGCGCGCGATCTGCTCGAGCAGGGCCCGGACCACGTTCTCCGGTCCGTTCTCGTCGACGAAGGAGCGACGGGAGACCATGTAGAGCCCGCGCCGCGTGCCGATCCACAGTGCGCGCGGCGAGGTCGCCAGGTGGGTGAGGTCCGAGTAGGCGGTGAACACCGAGCGCCCGCCCCGCGCCCCGGTCGGGTGGCGGAACCCGGTGACCTCGAGGGTGATCGAACCCGGACGTCCCTTCAGCGAGAACGATGTCATCGCCGGGGAGGGTCCGTTTGCCACGAAAGCAGCGTAGCGAAGGCGAGCCCCTGGCTCCTGCGCGCCTACGAGCGCTTCGGCAACGGAAGCGTCGGAAACACCCGGCTGAAGACCAGGAAGGTGAGCGCGAAGCCGCCGAGGAACCCGAGCGCGATCCCGAACTGGATCGGACCGGCCCAGGCCGAACCGTCCTTCGGGACCAGCGACGGCCACACCAGCGCGTTGCGCTCGAGCCAGAAGCCGAGCAGCACGATCGCGGCAACGCCGCCGAGGATCGCGGGCGTCTTCTTCGGTCGCTGGCCGAGCAACACCCAGAAGGGCGTGACCCAGCAGCCCACCCACGCCACCAGGGCGAGCTTGACGTAGGGCTCGTCGAAGTAGGCCCACACGACGTACCAGCTGTCCTGGAGGAACTGGCTGCCCAGGCGCGCCTGGAAGAACTGGGTCTCCTCGGGGAGGTTGCCGTACCAGATCACGATGTACTGGGCGAAGAAGAGGTACATCCAGAAGATGGAGAAGGCGAAGATCATCTTGCCGAGGTCATGCATCCGCGAGGACGTGATCTCGACGTCCCAGCCGGGTGCGGTTGCGCGCAGGAGCACGCAGACCAGCGCCGTGGCGGCGATTCCCGACAGGAAGCCACCCCACAGGAAGTACCAGCCGAAGATGTTCGAGAACCAGGTGGGATTCAGCGACATCACCTGGTCGTAGGCCACCACGGTGTAGCCGAACGCATAGACGAGACAGATGACCGGCGCGAGCCACTTCATCCGCTGCTGGGACGCCTCCCACTCCGCGGCGTCGCCCTTCCAGTTCGCGGTCCAGCTCTGGAACATCCCCTTCGCCCGGGTCGCGCGGTCGGCGGCGCCAGCCAGCGCGGGGCGGAACGAGGTGCGCAGGAACGTCAGCGTGAGCAGCACGCCGACGAGCAGCACCGCGGTATCGGTGGTGAACACGCGACCGAAGGAGAGCCAGGCCTCCTTGCCCGGCGGTGCGCCGTGGATCCAGTTGGTGTGGATGTACTCGCGGCCGAACCAGTTGTCGACGAGGAACAGGACGAAGGAGATCGGGACCCAGGCCGAGAGCCCCTCGGCGACGTGGCGAATCGGACCCGCCCAACGCGCGCCGATGATCACCAGTGCGCAGGCCAGGCACAGCGCTCCCTGGGACATCGTCCCGAAGTAGAGGAAGTTGACGTGGAAAGCGCGCCAGGCCGTGGCGGGATCGTCGCCGAAGATCCCGGCCAGGAAGGCGACCGCCCCGATGGCGATCAGGATCCCGCACAGTCCGACGAGCGCACCGGGCAGGTCGCGCGGGTTCGCGGCGTAGTTGCTGGTCACTGCCCGATTCCCTTCTGGTCGTTCAGGTAGCGGATGAAGTTCACGATGTCCCAGCGGTCGTCCGAGGGAATGCGCTGGTAGCTCGGCATGCGTCGACGGCCGTAGCGGATCGTCGAGTAGATATGACCGTCGGTGCGGATCTTCGCGATGCTCGCCGGGCCGGCGATCGCGAGGACGCCGCCGAAGGGGCCGCGCAGCGAACTGGTCATGCTCACGGGTCCGTCGCCGAGACCGCCGGCGCCGTGGCAGGTCGAGCAGTAGCGCGTGAAAAGCGCGCGGCCGTTCTCGAGCGAGGCCATCGACATCGGGTGCGGGTTCACCAGCGCGTCCTGGGCGGCGTTGTCGTTGGGATCCATCGCCGGCGGCGCCGGGTCGGCGACCGGGACGGTGCCCTCGGGCGGCACGAACGGCGCGACGCGCCCCTCGAACTCCACGAGCTCGTAGGCCTGGATCGCCTTCTGGCGCTTCATCTGGGGCCACCAGGTGTCGGACCACTGCTCCCAGCAGCCGACCGTGAAGGTGAGCAGCAGAGCCGTCGCGGCAAAGAAACTCCGCGAGATCCGGAGTGCGCGAGCGCTTGCAGGGCTCGCGCAGCGGGGTGAAGCCGAGCGGAGATCGGACGAGCTACGCCTGGACAACGCTCACCTCCGTCGCGTGGTTGTCGCGCATGAGCCCGTCGATCTCCGGCACGTCCCGCTCCTGGCACTCGACCACGAGACCGAACTCCTCGCCCGAGAAGCGCGCGCTGTAGGCGGGGTCGAGCTTGACCCGGGGCAGGCCCGAGACCAGGAACAGCCCGAGCACGGTCAGCACGCCGCCGAAGAGGATCGTGAGCTCGAAGGCGATGATCGTGTAGGGCGGGATCGACGAGAAAGGCTTGCCGCCCAGCATGATCGGCCAGTTGTTGGCCATCCACAGGGTGAGGGCGTAGCCGGTGACGACGCCGAGCAGGCCGCCGATCAGCGTGAACAGACGCACCGGACTCGGCTTCGGGACGACGACGTCGTCCACCTCGGGGAAGGGAGCGGGCGTGTAGGTCTCGATCTTGTCGTAGCCGCGGTCGATCAGCCGGCGCGCAGCGGCGGCGATGTGATCGGGCTCCTCGAAGACAGCCAGCAGAGTCGGCATCAGTGACCCTCCGCGCCGTGCGCCTTGGCGTGGATCTCGAGCTCCTTCACCTCGGCGATCGCCACCACCGGGAAGAGCTTCAGGAAGATCAGGAAGAACTGGCAGAAGAAGCCGAAGCTGCCGGCGACGATGATCAGCTCCGGCCAGCTCGGCGTGTAGATGCCCCAGACCGCCGGATCGTACTCGCGCGACAGGCCACTGATGATGATGACGTAGCGCTCGAACCACATGCCGATGTTGATCAGCACCGAGACCACGAAGAGGGTCGGGACGTGCGTCCTCGCCTTCTTGAACCAGAGGATCTGCGGCACCACGGCATTGCAGATGATCATCGTCCAGGTGGACATCCAGTAGGGCCCGAAGGCGCGCAGCCAGAAGGAAGTCTGCTCGGGCTCCACACCGCTGTACCAGGCGATGAAGTACTCGGCCACGTAGGCGTAGCCGACGATCAGCGAGGTCAGCAGGATGAACCTCGACATGTTCTCGAAGTGGTAGTCGGTGATGTACTCCTCGAGCCCGAAGATCCGCCGCACCGGGATCATCATGGTGAGCACCATGGCGAAGCCCGAGAAGATCGCGCCGGCGACGAAGTAGGGCGCGAAGATCGTGGCGTGCCAGCCGGGCACGATCGCCATGGCGAAGTCCCAGGACACGACGCTGTGCACCGAGAGCACCAGCGGCGTGGCCAGGCCCGAGAGGTGGAGCACGGTGCGGTTGTGCGACTTCCACTGCTTCGAGGTGCCCTGCCACCCCATGGACAGGGTGCCGTAGAGGATCTTCCGCCAGCCCTTCGCGCGATCGCGCGCGATCGCGAGGTCGGGGATCAGGCCGACGAAGAGGAACAGGATCGAGATCGTCGCGTAGGTCGTGATCGCGAAGGTGTCCCAGAGCAGGGGGCTCTTGAAGTTCACCCACAGCGCGCGCTGGTTCGGATAGGGCAGGATGAAGTAGGACTTCCAAATCCGTCCGACGTGGATGCCCAGGAACTGCGCCGCCGTGAGCACGGCGAAGACGGTCATCGCCTCGGCGCTGCGATTGATCGCGTTGCGCCACTTCGCGCGGAACAGGTAGAGGATCGCCGAGATCAGCGTGCCGGCGTGGGCGATACCGACCCAGAACACGAAGGTGACGATGTAGGCGCCCCAGAACACCGGGTGCGCGTAGCCGGCGATCCCCAGGCCCTTGTAGATCTGGTAGATCCAGACGCCGCCGGCGGCGAGCATGAAGAACACGGCGATGTGGAGCAGGACCCAATAGCCGAGCGACGTCCCCTCCATCACGCGGAGCAGGTCGCGGTTGACCTTCGAGTCCTTCTGCACCGGAGCGGGCCGGATCATCGCGGCGACCGATTCGGCGGGCGGCGGAGTCATCCCTCGTGTCCTTCCTCGCGCGCGACCTTCGCCAGATAGGTGATCGCGGGCCTCGTATTGAGCACGTGCAGGGCGTGGTAGGTACGCCCTTCGTTCGCCTTCGCCACGGCGGTGGCGGTGTTGTCCGGCAACTTGAGGTTGTCGAAGGTGATCGCCTGGGTGGGGCAGGTCTGCTGGCAGGCGGTCTTCACCTCACCGGGCGCCAGTACCGGGCGCCCCTCGTCCGCGGCGTTCTGTCGCCCGAGCTGGATCCGCTGCACGCAGAAGGTGCACTTCTCCATCACGCCCTGACCGCGCACCGTGACGTCGGGGTTGAGCCCGAGGGCCATCGGCTCGGGCCAGCCCTCGATCTGGTAGTCGAACCAGTTGAAGCGCCGCACCTTGTAGGGACAGTTGTTCGAGCAGTAGCGGGTTCCGATGCAGCGGTTGTAGATCATGCCGTTCAGACCCGACGGCGTGTGATAGGTGGCGAAGACGGGGCACACCGGCTCGCAGGGGGCCGCGCCGCACTGCTGGCACAGCATCGGCGAGTTGCGTACGTCGACGCTGCCGAGCTTCTCGCTGTTCTGGATTCCCGGTCGGCCGGTCTTGAGCGTCTGCTCGCCGTCGCCTACGTAGCGCTCGATGCGCAGCCAGCTCATCTGGCGGGCGCGCAGCACACCCGGCTCGCCCACGGTGGGGATGTTGTTCTCGACGTAGCAGGCCACCACGCAGGCGCTGCAGCCCGTGCACTTGTCCACGTCGATCGTCATTCCCCAGCGATAGGGATCGTCGGCCGTGGAGTCGTTCACCGGGTCGTAGCGGCGCAGCATCTCGTGCTCCTCGCTGTGACCGGCGGCGGCCGCGGCGGCGGCGCCTTCCTCTCCGTGGCCACCGGGCGCCGGGATTCCGTGGGGCTCCTGCGGCGATTCGTTCGCGGCCCAGGGGCTCTCGCCGCTGGCCAGGGCGACCAGGGAGATGCGCTCGCCGAGCAGCCGTCCGCGCTTGTTGTCGGTGCCCTGGGTGAAGGGCAGGCGCTGGAAGCCGCCCGCCGCGCGAACCTGGGCCCTCGCGGTGAGCCAGGCCCGACTGCCCGACTCGTCGGTCAGCGACGGGAGCAGGTCGTTCACGTTGACGCCGCGCGCCGGACCCGTGAGCGTGCCGGCGGGCGCGAGCGAGGCGTAGGTGCCGACGGTGTGCCCCTGACCGGTGGCGATGGCGATCACGTCGTCGCGGATCCCGCCGCGCGGCCACGCGGGCACCTGGATCTTCCCGTAGGGCGTCTCGACCGCGAGCAGGTCGCCCGTCTTGACCCCGAGCTTCTCGGCCGCCCCGCTGCTGATCTCGGCCCAGGACTGCCAGGCGACCTTGGTGATCGGGTCGGGCGTCTCCTGGAGCAGCGGCAGGTTCGCTCCCCTCCCGTCGCCGAGCAGCGGCGACGGGACGGCGAGCAGGACGAACTCGCCTTCGCCCTCGAGCTGGGGCTCGGCGAACTCGAGCCGGGCCAGTCCCTCGGTGATCGTCCCCGTCGCAGGGGCGACACTGGCGAACACGCCGCCGCGCTGCAGCACCTCGAACCAGTCCGTGTCCTGCCAGGCCGCCTCGACGACCCCCCGGAAGCTGCCTTCCGGCAGCCCCTGCGCGCCCATCGCGCGCGCCGTGTCGAGCAGGGTGTCGCCGAAGGCGCGCGTGTCGAACAGCGGGCGCAGCGTGGGCTGCACGATGCTGCGCACGCCCGGGCGGGGCTCCGCATCGCCCCAGCTCTCGACCGGCGTGTGGTCGGGCAGGACGAGGTGCGCCCGGACCGAGGTCTGGTCGGGGAGCGAGGCCGTCGACACGACGAGCTTCACGTTGGCGAGCGCCTCCCCGAAGCCGGAGTCGCTCGGCAGCGAGTGCACCGGGTCGACGCCGTGCACGATCAGTACTTCGACGTCGCCCGAGCGCATGGCGTCGACGAGCAGGGCGACGTCGCGGTAGCTCGGAGCCGCGCCGGTCGCAGCGGTGAGCCGGACCGTCTTGCCGACCGCGCCGACCGCTGCGTTCAGCACCAGCACCGCGGCAGCCGTGGCGGTGGCGCGCCGGCTGGTCAACGCGACCCCGGGCGGCAGCGCCACCGGCCGCTTCGCCTTCGCGATCGCCGCGCCGAGCCGGCGGATCGTCGCGGCCGGAACGCTGGAGCGCTTCTCGACGGAGGCGGGATCGAAGCCGGAGAGCTGGCGGGCGATCGTGACGGTCGCCTCGGCGAGTCCCCCTCCCGGCACGGCGCCGGCGTCGATCGCAGCGCGCGCGATCCCCAGTGCCACGATGCCCTCGGTGCCCGGCTGCGGAGCCAGCCACTCGTCGGCCGCGCTCGCGGTCGTGTCCTGGCGCGGTCCGACGTACACGAGCCGGGCCTCGCGGCCCTCGGCTCGCGAGGCGTTGCGCGCCGCGGCGAGCTGGCGGGCGTGCTCCACCGGCGAGAGGCCGGTGCCGAGGCTGTCGGAGCCGAAGTCGATCACGAAGTCGGTGTCCGAGAGATCGAAGACCGGGACCGAGGCGACTCCGAACACCGTCTCGCTCGCGTGGCGCAGCGCCTCGGGCGCGAAGGGCTCGTAGGTGACGCGCGTCCCGCCGCCCACCGCGGTGAACCACTGGTCGATCAAGCCGCCGAGAGTCGGGCCGACCGGCGCGGTCAGCAGCGCCACCCGGCCGCTGGCCTTGCCGATCGCCGCGGCGAGCCGCGCCGTCGCGTCGTCCCAGGTGATCGGTGCCAGGGATCCCTCGGCGTCGCGCTCCAGCGGGCGGCGGTAGCGGTCGGGATGATAGGTGCGGGACAGGCTCGCCTGGCCGCGCGCGCACAGGCTCCCGCGGTTGATCGGGTGATCGGGATTGCCCTCGAGCTTGATCGGGCGCCCCTCGCGGGTGCGCACGTGCAATCCGCACCCGACGCCGCACTCCTGACACGTCGAGGCGTACACGACGGGGCGACCCGGGTTGATCTCCTCGGGTTGCACCACGTAGGGAATCAACTTCTCGACCGGGTCCTGCCAGCAGCCCGCGGAAGCCACGCTCGCCCCTGCACCGACCAGCTTCAGGAAATCGCGTCGATCGATCTCGGCCATCCGTCCCCAATTCCGGCGCTCTCGCGCCGCCCCTTCGCCCTCGCTCGCCTAGTAGTGGCAGGCGTAGCAGTCCTGCGTGGCGCCGTTCGCACGGTGGCAATTGATGCACCAACCCATCTCGAGCTTCTTTGCGGGCAGCAGCCAGGGCCACCACACCGTGTCCTCGACCAGCGGTAGCTTGTCGTAGGACTCGACGGCCCCGTGGCACTGCTGACAAGCGAAGCCTGCGCGCACGTGGGCGCGGTGCTGGAACTTCACGTACTCGGGCAGGCGATGGATCTGCACCCACTCGATCGGCTCCTGGTTCGCCCAGTGCTCCTTGAGCACGCGGATCCCTTCGAACTGGTCGTAGCTCGCCGGGAACTGGGAGTGGCAGCCCATGCACAGCTGCACCGAAGGCACGCCCGCCGCGCGGGAGCGGTCGGTCCCGGAGTGACAGTACTGGCAGTCGATCTGGTACAGCCCGGCGTGGTGCTTGTGGCTGAAGGGGATCGGCTGGAGCGGCCCCGGCGTGTCGGGATCCGACGCGGCTGCATAGGACTCACAGGCCTGGCGGGAGGGCCACGGCGTGTCGAATTCCTTCGGGATCTCGATCTGGATGTCCGGATCCGACTCCTGGAGAGCGCGCAGCTCGTGTGCCTCGCAGACGCTGGTGGCGACCCGGACGTCGCCTTCTCCCGCGTTGGCGCGCACCGCAGTCCCGGCTCCGAGTCCGGCGGCGAGCCAAGTCACGGCCGCGGCGCCGATCAGCAAGACGAGGGCGAGGGGTCGCGTCGGTGCGTGATCTCTCATGCGCGAAACTCAGGGCTCCTCTTGGGCGTCTCACACACACCGATCCAGCCGAGAGGCCAGATCCAGCCAGATGCGAACCAGAGTCGATCCTTCGCGGATCCATTCCTCGCGAGCGCTCGGACCGAGCGGCCCTCCGTCGCCTCTCCACCCCGGAACGTCCCGTGCCCGAGCCCCGTCGAAGGGAGACCGGCCGCGGAAAGAACGAACCCCGCGTGCCTCTACCGTCACCCGCGCTTCCGTGAACTTCGGTCTGGGAGGTGCGTGGGTTCGTGTGACGAGGAAGAACGCGCGGGAGGCGTGAAGGTTGGTTGGACCGACGACGCGTCCGACGCGCCGCTCGTGACGCGCGGTGTGATATCCCGTAAGCCTCTTGGCGTCAAGGTGATTTGCGGGAAATCGCGCGGCGACGCGACCCCCTGGACACCCTTCCGCGCAGCGCGCGTCGCGCGCGCGCTGCGTCGGCCACGAACCGCGCGACCGCACGGCGGCTGGACGGCACCGCGAAGATCGGCGAACTTTCGCGCAACCAGCGAGGGCTGCGGATTTGCGAGCGATTTCAGGGCGTTTAGGGTTGGCTCGTGCGCACAGCGGCGCACCCCTGCGCCACCGCGCCCGCTCGGATTCGCGCGTCCTCGTTGCGGGGCCGCTTCGCCCCGCACGGCGCGGCACACCCGTCACCCGAGGATCGTGAGGCCCACGTGATCGACTTCGAGCCGACCGAAGAGCAGGAGCTGATCGCCAGCACGGTGCGTCAGTTCGCCGAGAAGGAGGTCCGCCCCCAGGCTCGCGAGTGCGACGAGTCGGCAAAGCTGCCGTCGGCGACGTTGCAGGCCGCGCACGAGCTCGGTCTGGTCACGAACGCGATCGACGAGAAGTACGGCGGCGGCGGTGAGCGCAGCGCACTGACGGCCGTACTAATCGCCGAGGAGCTGGCGTGGGGCGACCTGGCGATCGCGCTCGCGGCGCTCTCCCCGTCGCTGCTCGCGATCCCCGTGGCCGACTGCGGCAACGAGGAGCAGAAGCAGCGCTGGCTCACTCCCTTGTGCGGCGACAGCTTCGTTCCGGGCGCGCTGGCGCTGGTCGAGCCCCACTTCGCCGCCGACCCGTTCGCTCCGCGTACCAGCGCGCGCGCCGACGGCGGTGATTTCGTGCTCGAAGGCGCGAAGTGCCTGGTGCCGTGGATCGAGGGTGGCGATCGGGTGGTGGTGATCGCCCAGCACGACGGCGCCCTCGACCTGTTCTGCGTGCCGCGCGACGCGCAAGGGCTCACGGCGACGCCGGAACGCAACATGGGCATCCACGGCCTGCCGACGGTGGAGCTCTCGCTCTCGGAAGTGCGCGTGCCGCGCGACGCGGTGCTCGCGGACGGCGGTCCCGACGCGGGGCGCCGCCTGATCCATCGCGGTCGCGTCGCGCTCGCGGCCGCCGCGGTGGGCGTCGCGCGCGCCGCCTTCGAGGTGGCGCGCGACTACGCGAAGCAGCGCGAGGCCTTCGGCGGTCCGATCGCGGCGAAGCAGGCGATCGCCTTCAAGCTCGCCGACATGGCGATCGAGATCGACGGCGCCCGCCTGCTCACCTGGGAGGCCGCCTGGCGTCTCGACCAGGGCCTGGAAGCCGGACGCGAGGCCGCCCTCGCCCACCGCCAGGCCCAGCGCGTCGCGCTCGAGGTGGCAGACGGCGCCGTGCAGGTGTTCGGCGGCCACGGCTACATCCGCGACTACCTGCCCGAGATGCACCTGCGCAACGCGCGCGGCTTCTCCTGCTTCGAAGCGCTGTCCCTCGTCTGAGCGGACCCGGAGGCACCCTTCCATGCCGATCTCCTTCGGGCTCACGCCCAACTCCTTGAACGCGCGCGAGCACTACCACCGGATGGCGACCGAGCACATGCGTCCGCTCTCGCGCAAGTACGACGACCGCGAGCACGAGGTCCCGGTCGAGTGGGTCGACTACTTCTGGAAGGAGGGACGGCGCGGTCCGAAGCGCGTCGACCTCTCCGGACCGGGTGACGGCTTCGTGCAGGTGTGCGTCCAGGCGGAGGAGCTGTGCTGGGGCGACGCCGGCCTCTATCTGCGCATGCCGACGGCGGCGCTCGGAGGCTCGGCGGTGGCGGCGGCGGGAACGCCCGAGCAGAAGGAGCGCTTCCTGGCGCCGTTCCGCGGCGACGGCGCGCCCGTGTGGGGAGCGATGGCGATCACCGAGCCCTCCGCCGGCTCCGACTCCGCGGCGATCCAGACGACCGCCGAGCGGGATGGCGACGACTACGTGCTCAACGGCACCAAGATCTTCTGCACGGCCGGAGAGGGGGCTTCCACCGCCGAGGGCGGCTTCGTCGTCGTGTGGGCCACCGTCGACAAGAGCGCGGGCCGCGGTGGGATCAAGGCCTTCGTGGTGCCCGCGAACACGCCGGGCATGCGACTGGTCGGCTGCGAGAAGAAGCTCGGCATCCGCGCGTCGGACACCGCGACCCTCGTGTTCGAGAACTGCCGCGTTCCCGCGGCGAACCTGCTCGGTCGCGCCGAGGTCAAGAAGCAGGACGCGAAGGGCGCCGGCGACAAGGGCTTCAAGGGGGCGATGGCTACCTTCGACGCCAGCCGACCGATCGTGGCGGCGATGGCCGTCGGCGTCGGCCGCGCGGCGCTGGACTTCGTGCTCGAGGAGCTCGAGCGCCGGGAGATCCCGCTGCGCTACGACGCCAGCCCGCACGTCCAGACGGCGGTCGAGAGCTGTGTCATCGACATGGAGGCCGAGCTCCAGGCGGCCCGGCTGCTCACCTGGCGCGCCGCCGCCATGATGACGCGCGGCAAGCCGAACAACCTCGAGGCGTCGATGGCGAAGGCGAAGGCGGGCCTGGCCGTCACGCGCATCACCCAGAAGGCGGTCGAGATCCTGGGACCGGCGGGCTACTCGAAGAAGCTCCTGGTGGAGAAGTGGATGCGCGACGCCAAGATCAACGACATCTACGAGGGCACGCAGCAGATCAACCAGCTGATCGTCGCCCGCCGCATTCTCGACTACTCGTCGAGCATGCTGCGCTGAACGCAGCTCCCGCCGAGCGCGTACCGCCCCATCGAAACCCGCGAACGACCGGACAGGAGACCCCGATGCCCATCAGCCCCGACCTGCTGGAGATCCTCGTCTGCCCCGAGACCAAGCAGCCCGTCGCGCTCGCCTCGGACGAGGTGCTCGCCCGGCTCAACGCCGAAGTCGACGCCGGCCGACTGCGCAATCGCGGCGGCGAGCCCGTGAAGAGCCGGATCGCCGAGGGCCTCGTCCGCGAGGACGGCAAGGTCCTCTACCCGATCGACGACGGGATTCCGGTGATGCTGATCGAGGAGTCGATCGAGCTCTCCACCTGAAGGCGCATCACTGGGCGAAGTCGCGCCGCTTGAGCTGCCGGACGTACTCGGAGAGCTCGGGATCCGAGGAGACCAGCGCGGAGATCCGCTGCTCGAACTCCGCCGCTTCGGCGCGCAGGGGCTGATCGTCGATCGCGAGGGGGAGCCCGACGGCGATCTTCTGCACCAGGGCCAGGGCCCCACGCGGATTCGGAGCCGCCGTGATGTAGTGGGGCAGTCCCGCCCACAGGCTCAGCACGTGCACGCCGTCGGCGCGCAGCCGCTCACCGAGCACGCCGACGATCCCGGTCGGTCCCTCGTAGTCCGAAGGTGGAACGTCGAGGTCGGCGAGACAGGTCGCGTCGGAGGCGAAGCCCGTCACCCGGACCGGCTGCGAGTAGATGACGTCCGCCACGTACGCGCCGAGCAGCACCACCCGACGGATGCCCAGCTTCGCGACGAGCTGCGCGAACAGGTCGCAGTAGGCGCGCCAGCGGATGTGAGGCTCGACGCCGATCGCGACCACCAGCTCGCGGGAGCCGTCGGCCGCGCCGTAGGAGAAGCGCGTGCAGGGCCACTCGATGGCCCGCGTGCCGAGGACGCCGGCGCGCACGATCGGGCGTCGTACGGTGAAGTCGAGGAACTCCTCGCCGTCGATCTCGGCCAGCGGCACCGCGTGGATCGACTCTTCGACATAGCGCGCGGCGACCGTCGAGGCCTCGCCCGCGTCGTTCCAGCCCTCGAAGGCGGCGACGAGCGTCGCGCCGTCGACCCGCGGCTCGACGAAGAACGTGAGGGGTTCTCTCACCGGACCCAGGGTGGCACGGGAGCGACCCGGATCTCAAGAGGGTGGTGGCAACGCGTTTCCCCCGCGCGCGGCGCCGGGCTAGCGCACCAGGCGATAGCCGTGCCCGCGCACCGAGAGCAGGTGACGGGGGCGCGAAGGATCCGGCTCGATGTAGCGGCGCAGCCGCACGACGAAGCTGTCGACGACGCGGGTGCGCGTGTCCGGGCGCAGGCCCCAGACGCTCTCGAGCAGCTCTCCGCGTGTCACCACCTCGCCGTCGCGCTGGGCGAGCGTGCGCAGGAGACCCATCTCGCGCGTGGTGAGGTGGACCACGCCCTCGGGTGTCTCGAGCTCGAAGCGATCGGGGTGGAGCGTGGCCACCCCGATCCGGATCGGCCCGAGCGGCGTCTCGTCGGCCACGCCGTCCCAGCGGCGCCGACGCAGCAGTCCGCGCGTTCGGGCGAGCAGCTCGTCGAGACGGAAGGGCTTCGTGAGGTAGTCGTCCGCCCCTTCCTCGAGGCCGCGCACGAGATCCTCGTTGGCGTCCTTCGCCGTCAGGATCAGCACGGGCACGTAGTGGCCGGCCGCGCGCGTGCGCCGCAGCACCTCGAAGCCCAAGAGGCCCGGCAGCATCAGGTCGAGGATCACCAGGTCCACGTCGCGCGCCGACGCCGTCAGCAGCTCGGCCGCCGCCAGGCCGTCCGAGGCGATCTCCACCTGGTAGCCCTCGGCCTCCAGGTTGAAGCGCAGCCCCTCGGCGAGGTGCTCCTCGTCCTCCACGACCAGCACGCGCGTCATGAGCGCTCCGGCTGCGTCAGCGTCGGACCGGCCGCGCGCAGCGTCACGACGAAGCGGCTGCCGGCGCCCGAGCCCTTGCTGCGCGCGACCACCCGTCCGCCCTGTCGTCGCACCAGATTGCGGACGATGAACAGACCGAGGCCGAGCCCCGCCGCAGTGCGCTGCACGTCGCGACCGGCGCGGTAGAAGCGTTGGAAGATCTTGCGCAGCTCGCGCGGCGGGATGCCGATGCCGCTGTCTGAGATGACGACTTCCACCCTCTCCTCCCCTCGCTCGGCCACGCGGACGTGAATGGCGACCGGGTCGTCGGAGTACTTAACCGCGTTCTCGAGCAGGTTGCGGAACACCACCGCCAGCTCGGCGCGGTTGCCGCGCACGCTCGCCGGCGCGCTGGCGTGGAGCTGGACGGCGGAGGCGGGCAGGTCGTGACGGGCGCGCATCTCCCCGATGCACTCCTCGAGCAGGTCGAGCAGCGGAACGTGCTCATGGGGCGGCCTGCGCCGGTGCTCCTCCGAGCGCGCCGCGAGCAGCACCTGCTCGACCGTGTGAGCGAGGCGCTCGACGTCGAGGTGCATGCGGGCGAGGAACTCCTTGCGCCGCTGCGGATCCGGGTCGTGGCGGTCGAGCGTCTCGAGGTAGAGACGCAGCGAGGCGAGGGGCGTGCGCATCTCGTGGGTGACTGCATCGAGGAAGGCGCGCTGGCGCTGATTGAGGCGCATCTCCCGCACCAGCCAGGCCGACAACGCCACCAGCCCTGCGAGCACCAGTGCGAAGAACACGGTTCCCAGCACCAGCATCATCCAGTCGCGGGTGGACAGCCCCTGGGTGAGCGACTCCGGGTCGTCGAGCACCAGGATCTGCCAGCCCACGGCGAGGGTCACGACCAGGATCGCGAGGCCGATGCCGAGGGCGAGGGGTATGCCGACCGATCGGCGCACGAGTTCGCCTCCTCCGGGCCCCGGTAGGGTAGTACCGCGCGGCGCCCTGTCCTACCCGGCCGGTGCGACCGACCGGGAGCCCGGCGCGCGCCGCCCCCTCTCCTCCGGCGGGGGGCCGGGGGCGGACATCACGGCTTCGGGGAGACCTTCTTCTTCCCGGGCTTCTTCGCCGCGGGCTTCTTCTTCGGGACGGTCTTCTTCTTCTTCGCCGTCTTCTTCTTCGCGCGCGGGGCCTTCTTCGGCGCCGCGCCCTCTCCGGCCGCGGCCGGCTTCTCCGCCGCCTCGCCGTCCTCGCCCGCCCGCTTGCGCGGCGGGAACTCGAAGCCGTGGCGGCCGTTGTCCTTGAGCACGAGCGTCGCCGAGAAGGGGCGCCCGAAACGCGAGGTGAAGTCGGTGAGCAGCTCGGTCTTCCCCTCGCGCAGGTAGTACTCCGCCTCGTCGCGGGTGATCTCCCGCTTGCACACGGTGCGCGGCAGCACGAAACCGCAGCTCTGGGCCTGGCCCTCCTCCTTGAGGCGCTTGCGCTCCTCCTTGTCGAGCTCGGCCTCCTTCAGCTTGCGCTCACAGACGAAGAGCGTGGGCGACTCGACGATCGAGCAGTCCTCCTCGAACGGGCAGCGTCCGAGCGGCTCCGGATTCACGTCGTACTCGGGCGTGTCACTGGACGACTCGTCGTTCCAGCCCGCCGAGGTCACCGAGAGCTTCCACTCGTCGCGGTCGACGTGGATCACCCCCCGGTAGGTGCGCCCGTTGCGCGCCGTGAAGCCGTCGATCTCGCCGCTGGTGCCGTCGGCGAGCAGCGCGCGCAGGGTGCGCTTGTCGAGGTAGCGACCGGAGATGTCCTTCCAGAAGCGCAGCGGGCAGTCTTCCTCGCGCGGGGGCTCCTCCCGGCAGCGGTAGAACCAGGCCATCTCGATCACCGGCCGCCCGCAGTTCGGACAGGGTCCGAAGGTCTCCTGGTCGTCGTAGAGCTCGTCGTAGCCGAAGGTCTTCGCGCGGTCGACGATCTCGACGGTGTAGTCCGTGATCTCACCCATGAAGTCGCGCGCGGTACGGCGACCCCGCTCGACGTCGAGCAGATGGGACTCGAGCTCGCCGGTCAGCTCGGGCGAAGTCAGGCGATCGATGTGGATGCGGCGCAGCGTGTCGATCATCCGGATGCCCTTGACCGTGGGGCGCAGCGCCTTGCCGAGGCGGACCACGTAGCCCTTGGCGATCAGGTTCTCGATGATGTCGGCGCGTGTCGCGGGAGTGCCGATGCCCTTCTCGTGGAGCACCGCGGCGACCTCCTCGTCGTCGATCTGCTGGCCCGCGTTCTCCATCAGCGACAGCAGCCGCGCCTCGGTGATCCGCGGCGGCGGTTTCGTCTGCTCCTCCCGGCTCTGGGACTCGAGGGTCCGGACCGCGACGTCCCTCGCCTCCTCCGCGCCGGGCACGAGAGCCGGCAGCGACGTCTCCTCCTCCTCGCCCGTATCGGGCAGCACGGCCCGCCAGCCCGGCACCTTCAGACTGCGGGCGCGGCTGCGGAAGCTCCCGCCGCCCACCACCGAGACGCGCTCGACGCGCTCCCACTGGGCGGGAGGATGGAAGGCGCCCAGGAAGCGGCGCGTCACGAGGTCGAACAGGCGCTTGTCGTCGCCCGTCAGCGGGTCGCGCGGCAGCGCTCCGGTGGGGACGATCGCGAAGTGGTCGCTGATGCCCCCGTCGTCGAAGATGCGCGCCTCGTTCTCGAGACCTCGCTCGCGCAGGCGCGCCGCCGCGGCGGCGAAGTCGGCGAAGCCCTCGTCGCGGCGGCGGATCTCCGCGAAGGAGGCCAGGGTCGCGTCGACCGTCGCGCGGTAGTCCTGGGGCAGGCACTTCGAGCTGGTGCGCGGGTAGGTGAGGATCTTGTGCCGCTCGTAGCAGCGCTGCGCCGCCGAGAGGGTTCGCCGCGCCGACCAGGAGAAGCGGCGGTTCGCCTCGCGCTGGAGGCTGGTGAGGTCGAAGAGCGGGGGCGCCGACTCGCGCGAGGGCTTGCGCGTCTCGCTGGCCAGGGCGGTCCCGCCGCCGGTGGCCGCGACGATCGCGGCGGCGCGCTCCCCGTCGAAGATGCGGTCGTCCTTGCGCTCGGTGTCGTCGTCGACCGCGAAGGACGGATCGAACCAGGTGCCCTCGTAACGGTTGCCCTGGTGCTCGAAGGTGGCCGTGACGCGCCAGTAGGCGCGGGGCACGTGGGCCAGTACCTCGAACTCCTTGTCCACCAGCATCGCCAGGGTCGGCGTCTGGACGCGGCCCGCCGACCAGGAGGTCTTCTCCTTGCGGCTCTTCAGGCGCTTGGTCAGGGCGCGCGTCGCGTTCATGCCGATCAGCCAGTCCGACTGGGCGCGGCAGGCCGCCGCGTCGGCCAGGCCGCGCAGCTCCTCGCCCGGGCGCAGGCGCGCGAAGCCGGTGCGGATCGCCTCGTCGGTCATCGACTGGAGCCACAGGCGGCGGACCGGCTGGTGGGCGTCGAGGTTGTCGACGATCTCGCGAAAGATCAGCTCGCCCTCGCGGCCCGCGTCGCACGCGTTGACGATCGTGTCGACGTCGCTTCGCGCGATCAGGCGCTTGATCGTGCGCAGGCGATCGCTCTGCCCCTTCTTCGCCTTGTAGCGGAACGTCTCGGGCAGGATCGGCAGGACGTCCAGGGTCCAGCGCTTGTACTTCTCGTCGACCTCTTCCGGGGGGAGCAGCTCGTAGAGGTGGCCGACGGCGAAGGTCACCACGAAGTCGTCGTTCTCGAAGTAGCCGTCTTCCTCGCGGAAACCGCCGAGCACGGCGGTGATGTCGCGAGCGACGCTCGGCTTCTCGGTGATGACCAGGGCCTTCGCCATGGCGGTTGACTTCCTCTCGTTCTGGTCGGGTGCGGCGTCCCTTCCTGCTGCGCGCGCGAGGTCGGCTCGCGCCGATCCCGCCCTTCCCCGGACGCCACCGCGCTCGCGCGCGGCATCGCTCCGATTCTGTTTCCCTCGGGGCCGACGGCGTCCACGGCGCGGAGCCCTTCGGAGTAGCCCAAGCACCCGGACCCTGACAACCGTCTCCCCTGGGGGCCAGCCCCGGGACGCGCGAGAACCCCCGAGAGCCCCGCCTCGGCGAAACCCGGGAGGAGCTGGAGGGGCGGGCCCGGATCCGCCGGCGGCTCAGGCGCCGGGGATCAGGGCGTTCGGCACCGGCATCAGGTTCCAGGTAAAGATAGGGCGGTCGTCGGGACGCACGTAGATGACCTCGCGTGCGAGCTTCTCGCCGTCCCAGACGTAGCGGCGAACCTCCTTGTTCCGATCGCTTGCCACGTAGAGCTCGTCGACGCCGTCGCCGTCGAGGTCGGTGAGGATCGCCGCGTGCTCGAACCCCGCCGAGTCCTTGTCGATCAGCTCCAGGGTCCACTCCCCCTTCGGGTCCTCTCCCGGCCGCAGCAGCCACAGGCCGCTGCTGAAGGTCGCGGCGACCAGCTCCTTGCGGCCGTCGCCGTCCACGTCGCCGGCGGTGAGGAAGCGGGTCTGGCGGTCCTGGATCGTCGCCACCAGGCGCCCCTCGGTGGGCTTCGTGTCGGCGTCGTAGCGCCGGATCTCCACCGGGTGCACCAGCTCCTTGAACTCCCCGACCTGGCCCTCGACCACGACGTAGAGCTCGTCGGTGCCGTCGCCATCCACGTCGTCGACCAGGATCTCCTTGGCATGGCGGTCACCGAGGTCCGCGACGACCGTGCGCCCCTCGCCCGCCGCGGGCACGTAGCGCACCACCTTTCCCGGCTGCGGAGTGCCGTCGAAGCGATTGGGCTCGCTGGGCGTCGCGTACACCTCGAGCTGACCGTCACCGTTCAGGTCGCCGATCTCGACTTCGTGGACGATCGTGTCGGGCTGGTGGTCGAGCTCGACGACGGAGAAGCCCTCGGGCGAGGGCCGCAGCACGGCCACGACGCCCTGGTCGTGGGTGGCAACGGCGATATCCGCGCTGCCGTCGCCGTAGAGATCGGCCACCTCGGCGTCTCGCATGCGGCTCCACTTCCCGCCGAAGTCCTTCTGCCAGATCGTCTCGCCCTCGAGAGCGCTGCCGTCCTTCGTCCAGGTCTTCACGATCGCGGCGGTGCCCCCGAGCGTGAGCAGGCGCGGACCCTCGGAGCCCTCGTAGAGCATCGCCTTGTGGAAGACGTTGCTGTCCGGGTCCTCGAGGGCGGAGGTGTGCCAGGCGCCCTTGGAGCGGTAGAGGAACTCCAGGCGCGCCGGGCCGGGCTCGGACTTGCCGGCGACGTCGACGAACTGGGCGAGCGCCAGCACGATGCCCGAGGGCAGCGTGTCGGGTGTGGCGGGCGCGTGGGCAACCTCGGCCGCCGCCTGGGGCTCGGCGGTGGCGGGCGGCGCCTCGGCCGACCCGCTCTTCGTCTCGCCCGATCCGCAGGCCCCCGCGGCGAGGGCGAGGGCCCCGATCCCGATCGCGTGCCGAATCTTCATGCGCGTCCCCCTGACGGCTCGAGAGGGCCGCTTGTCTAGCAAAAGGCGACTCCCGAGGCCCTGTGGTATGGAACCGCCGGTGAGCGGAAAGGGCCGGGAACCCCTGCAGCCCCCGCGCGGCACGCGCGACTTCTACCCCGAGGACTATCGCTTCCGGGAGTGGCTGTTCGGGCACTTCCGCGCCGTCGCGGAGTCCTTCGGCTTCGAGGGCGTGGACGCGCCGGTGCTCGAGTACGAGGAGCTGTTCACCCGCAAGGCGGGCGAGGAGATCGTCGGCCAGCTCTATCACTTCGAGCTGCACGGCCGCCGCTACGCGCTGCGCGGGGAGTTCACGCCCTCGCTGGCGCGGATGGTGATGGCCCGCGCGGGCGGCACGCGCTGGCCCCTGCGCTGGTACGCGATCCCCCAGTGCTGGCGCTACGAGCGCATGACGCGCGGCCGCCGTCGCGAGCACTACCAGTGGAACATGGACATCTGGGGCGAGCCCGGCGTCACCGCCGAGGCCGAGCTGATCGCGGCCGTCTTCGCCCTGACCGACCGCCTCGGCCTGGCGCCGGGCGCGGTGCGGGTGGGCATCAGCAGCCGCGCCCTGCTCGAGGAGACGCTGCGCGCCGGCGTGCTGCGCGACCGACCCGACGTCTTCCCGGCCCTGTGCGTCGCGATCGACAAGATCGACAAGGTCGGCGCCGATGCGGTCGTCGAGCAGCTCTGCGATCCGAAGGGGCCGATCGGGCTCGCCGCCGCCGACGCCCGTTCGGTGGTCGACTGGCTGGCGGTGCGCGACATCGAGACGGCCGCCGGCGACCTGCCCGCCGATTCTCCGGCCCGCCGGGACCTGCTGCGCCTGTTCGAGCTGCTCGACGCCTACGGCCTCTCGGATCGGATCGCCTTCGACGCCTCGATCGTGCGCGGCCTCGCCTACTACACGGGTGTCGTCTTCGAGGCCTTCGACGCGGGGCGGAAGCTGCGCGCGATCTGCGGCGGCGGTCGCTACGACCGACTGCTCGAGGCGTTGGGCGGACCTGCGGTCCCGGCCGCCGGGTTCGGCTTCGGAGACGCGGTGATCGAGGCGCTGCTGGAGGACGAGGGCCTGAAGCCCGCCTGCCCGCGCCAGCTGGACGCGGTCGTGTTCCCCTTCGGCGAGGCCGAGCGCCCGGCCGCGATCCGCCTCGCCCAGCGGCTGCGAGCGGCGGGCACCTCGGTCGAGCTGGCGCTGGGCGACGCGAAGCTCAAGCGCGCGCTGGCCGATGCCGATCGCGCGGGAGCGCGCCGCATCTACCTGATCGGACCCGACGAGCTCGCCCGCGGCGTCGCGCTGGTGCGCGATCTGGCGAGCGGCGAGCAACACAACGAGCCCCTCGAGCCGGCCTAGGAGACGGCCGGCGGAGCCGCGCGGCGGCGGGCCGAAGATTCCTCGCGCACCGGCCCGGTTTTGTTCCTACACTCAGCGCCCGAAATCCAGGCCGCCCCCATCCGAAGAGAGCTGCCATGCACGGCTGGACCTATCGCGACAGTCTCGAGCTCTACAACCTGGAGGCCTGGGGAGCCGGCTTCTTCACGGTCAACGAGCGCGGCCGGGTCGAGGTACGGCCCCAGGGCCCGGGCAGCCCGGGCATCGACCTGCTCGAGCTGGTGTGCGACCTCGAGCAGCGCGGGCTGCGCGCTCCGCTGCTGATCCGCTTCTCCGACATCCTGGCGACCCGGGTGCAGGGCCTGGCCCGGGCCTTCGAGAACGCGATGCGCGAGTACGGCTACAAGGGAGCCTATCGCGGCGTGTATCCGATCAAGGTCAATCAGCAGCGCCACGTGGTCGAGGAGATCGTCCAGTTCGGCGCGGAGCAGCGCGTGGGCCTCGAGGCGGGAAGCAAGCCCGAGCTGCTGGTGGCCTTGGCCCTGCTGGACACTCCCGAGGCGCTGATCATCTGCAACGGGTACAAGGACCGCGCCTACGTCGAGACCGCCCTGCTCGCCCAGCGCCTGGGCCGCACCCCGATCATCGTCGTGGACCGGTTCCACGAGATCGACCTGCTGATCAAGGCCGCTCGGGAGCTGGGCATCCGGCCGCACATCGGCGTGCGGGCGCGGCTCACCGCGCGCGGCGCCGGGAAGTGGGTGGACTCGACCGGCGACCGCTCGAAGTTCGGGCTCTCGGCCCTCGAGATCGTGGAGGCGGTGGAGCGCCTGCGCAGCGAGGACATGCTCGACTGCCTGGAGCTGCTGCACTTCCACATCGGTTCCCAGATCACCGCGATTCGCGCGCACAAGGAGGCGCTCGCCGAGGCGAGCCGCATCTTCGTCGGCCTGCACGAGCTGGGCGCGCGGCCGCGCGTGCTCGACGTGGGCGGCGGACTCGGGGTCGACTACGACGGCTCCCGCACCAACTTCCACTCGTCGAAGAACTACTCCACCCAGGAGTACGCGAACGACGTGGTGGCGGTGATCCAGGAGGCGTGCGACGCGGCGCGGGTGCCCCATCCCGACATCGTCACCGAGGCCGGGCGCGCGATGGTGGCCCACCACTCGGTGCTGGTCTTCGACGTGCTGGGCGTCTCCGAGGTGGCCTCCAACCAGCAGCCGCCCCAGGTCACCGACGACGATCCGCGAGTCGTGCAGAATCTCGCCGAGGTGCTGGAGACGATCACGAAGAAGAACCTCCAGGAGGCCTATCACGACGCGCTCCAGATCAAGGAGGAGGCCGCGACGCTGTTCTCGCTGGGCTACCTCGACCTGCGCGCCCGGGCACGGGTAGAGCGGCTGTTCTACTGCTGCTGCGCGCGCATCCTGCGCACGGTACGCGACCTGGAGGACGTCCCGGAGGACCTCGAGCCGCTCGAGAAGGCGATGGCCGACACCTACTACGCCAATCTCTCGGTGTTCCAGAGCATGCCCGACCACTGGGCGGTGAAGCAGCTGTTCCCGATCCTGCCGATCCACCGGCTGGACGAGAAGCCCACTCACCGCGGCATCTTCGTCGACCTCACCTGCGACAGCGACGGCAAGATCGACCAGTTCATCGACCCCCACGACGTCAAGGACGTGCTCGAGCTCCACCCCTGGACCGGGGCGCCCTACTACATCGGCGCGTTCCTGGTCGGCGCCTACCAGGAGATCCTGGGCGATCTGCACAACCTGTTCGGCGACACCGACGCCGTGCACGTCCGGCTCTCCGAGGAGGGCGGCTACACGGTCGAGCACGTCGTCGAGGGCGACGCGGTGTACAGCGTGCTCTCCTACGTCCAGTACGACCGCCGGGCGCTCGTGGAGAAGGTGCGCAGGACGATCGAGCAGGCGCTGCGCCGCGGCGAGATGACCTCCGAGGAGAGCGCCCGGCTCGTGAAGCGCTACGAGCAGGGCCTCCAGGAGTACACCTACCTCTCGCGCGACGAGTAGCCGGTGGCGGCGAGCCGCTCGTCGCGACGCCGGTCGCTGCGCATCGTCTCCTGGAACGTGAACGGTCTGCGCGCCTGTGCGGGACGCGGCTTCGCGGAGTGGCTGGCCGGCTCGCGGGCGGAGATCGTTGGGGTGCAGGAGGTGCGCGCCCTGCCCGACCAATTGCCCGAGGACGTGCGCGCGCCGCGCTGCTGGCACACCCACTTCTCCGCCGCCCAGCGGCTCGGCTACAGCGGCGTCGGACTCTTCTCCCGACGCGCTCCCGACGCCGTCGAGACCTCCCTGGGCGAGGCACGCTTCGACGTCGAGGGACGGCTCCAGATCGCGCGCTTCGGACGGCTCGTCGTCGTGAACGGCTACTTCCCGAAGGGCAGCGGCAACGAGCGCGACAACTCGCGGGTCCCGTTCAAGCTGGCCTTCTACCGCAAGCTCTTCGCCCGGGTGGAGCGCCTGCGTCGTGGGGGCCGTCGCGTCCTGGTGATGGGCGACCTCAACACCGCCCACCGCGAGATCGACCTCGCCCGCCCGAAGCAGAACACGAAGAACAGCGGCTTCCTGCCCGAGGAGCGCGCCGAGCTGGACCGCTGGCTGGAGGCGGGCTGGACCGACACCTTCCGCGCCTTCGAGCCCGGCGCCGGGCACTACACCTGGTGGAGTCAGCGGTTCGGGATGCGCGCGAAGAACGTCGGCTGGCGGATCGACTACGTGCTCGCCTCCCCCGCGGCGATGAAGTTCGTGCGCGGCGCCTTCATCTGGCCCCAGGTCCAGGGCTCCGACCACGTCCCCGTCGGCGTCGAGGTGGATCCGGCGATCCTCGGCTAGGAGGCCGACTCGGGAGTCGGCCGACGCGGCAGCGAGGCGAAGGCGGGCTCCTGCCGGGCTAGCCCCCGCTATCGCGGCAGATACGGGTGCACCTCCCGCTCGAAGAGCGCCAGCATCTCCTCCGCGTAGGCGGGTTCGATGCCGGAGAGCAGCGGGTTCAGGTAGAGCACGCTGTGGGAGCCGAGGCGCTCGGCGAGAGCGAGCGCCTGCTCCGGCGTGAGCACCTGATAGGCGGGGCTCTGGCGCACCGTGTCGGCGGTCAGCTGCTTCGCGTAGGGACCCGAGGGTCGTCCATACGCCTCGATCGTCCACTCGCTGTAGGAGCGCAGCTGGTGCAGCGCGTGGGGCAGCAGGCGCTGCCAGGCCTTCTCCGGCTCCTTCGCGATCCACAGGAAGATCGGGCCCTGGAGCGGATAGGTCCCGGGATCGGACTTGCCGAGGGCGAGACACTCCTCCCGGTAGGGGGGCCAGAGCTTCGGCTCCAGCGGCGGGAACCAGCCGTCGGCGATGCGCGCGGCGCGGCGCGCCGCCGCGGCCGTGGCGCCGCCGAGCAGGATCGGCGGCGGCGGATCGGGCCGGGGCGTGACGACGCAGCGCCGCCCCTGCCAGGTGAAGGGCTCTCCCGTCCAGGCGAGGCGCAGCAGCTCGATCGTCTCGCCGACGACGCGCCAGCGGTCCTCGAGGCGGCGCCCGAAGGTCTCGAACTCGCTCGGTCGGTAGCCGCCGCCGAGACCGAGCACCAGACGCCCGTTCGTCGCGAGCTGGAGGACCGCGGCGTCCTCGGCCAGCTTGATCGGATCGTACAGGGGCGCCAGCACGACGGAGGTGCGCAGCAGGATCCGCTTCGAGCGCGCCGCCATCGCGGCGGCCAGCACGAGCGGCGAGGGGTTGTAGCCGTCCGGCGAGCCGTGGTGCTCGCCGAGGCCGACCGCGTCGAAGCCGAGCGCGTCGGCCCAGGACACCTGGTCGAGGGCGGCGGCGTAGAGCTCGCGGGCCGGCGCGCCGAAGGCGGGGGCGCGCATGTCGTAGCTGATCACGAGCTCCATCCGAGGCTCCTCACGCGACCGCGGGTATCGTACACGCCCGCGCCCGGACCGGGCGCGCGCCCGAGGAGCCGATCATGAACACCGTCGCCGTCGAGCACCCGCGCCCGGAGGTGGCGATCCTGCGCCTGGATCGCCCGACGTCGCTGAACGCCCTGTCCTGGGAGCTGGTCGAGGATCTGCACGCCGCCCTCGACGCGATCGACCGCGACAACCGCTGCCGCGTCGTGGTACTGACCGGCGCCGGGCGCGGCTTCTGCGCCGGCCTCGACCTGCGCGACCAGGGCAACCCGGGCGCGGTCGTCGAGGGGTTGTCGAGCGGTCCGCGCGCCGGGCTCCTGGCCCAGAACCGGATCGCCAGCCTGATCCCCCACATGCGGCGCATCCAGCAGCCGCTCATCGCCGCGATCAACGGCCCCGCCTACGGCGGCGGCCTGGCCCTCGCTCTCGGCTGCGACATCCGGATCGCCGCGCGCTCGGCGAAGCTGTGCGTGCAGTTCATCCGCGTGGGCGTCTCGGGCTGCGACATCGGCACCAGCTACCTGCTGCCGCGGCTGATCGGCGCCTCTCGCGCCCACGACCTGATCCTCTCGGCGCGCGTCGTCGACGCCGAGGAGGCGGAGCGCTACGGGGTCGTCACGCGCGTGGTGCCCGACGAGGAGATCCTGCCCGCCGCCCTCACCCTGGCCGACGAGCTGTGCGACTTCACGCCCTTCGGCGTCTTCGCGACCAAGCAGGTGATGTGGGCGAACCTCGACATCCCCAACCTCGAGGCCGCGATCCAGCTCGAGAACCGCAACCAGATCATGGCGGGGTCCTCCGGCGAGACCGAGGAGGCCGCGCGCGCCTTCTTCGAGAAGCGCAAGCCGCGCTGGAGCGAGGGATCGCCCTGATGGCCTCCGCGCGGCTTCGCCTGGCGGCGCGTCGGCCGACGCTCGAGTCGGCCTCCTGGCCCGGCTGCGGCATCCTCCCGGGCCTTCCCCCACCACGGAGACCACCATGCACCCGCGTTTCCTTCCCCGCCTGCTGCTCGCGATCGCAGGGCTCGCCCTCGTGGCGGCACCCTTCGTCCGCTGCACCCAGGAGACCCAGAACGAGATCGGCCGCAGCGTCCGCAACTGGACCGGCAACGACGGCATCCTCGAGATCTACGCGGGCGACAAGCTGGTCAAGCGCTTCATGAAGATCGACAAGCTCAGCACGGCGCTCGGGACGAAGGACGGGCTGCCGCGCCCCTACCGCTTCGGCTACGGGGTGCTCGACGCCGACCTCGACGGCAAGCCCGATCCGGGGGCGAAGCAGATCTACTTCGAGTTCAGCGACTACTCGACACCCTACGTTTTCTACGAGAACCCGAGCTAGACGGGGCCCCGCCCAGCCTGCGCACCGGTGCGTGGCGGAAGCAGCCGACGAGGTGGTCGTTCACCATGCCGGTCGCCTGCATGTGGGCGTAGCAGATCGTCGGGCCCACGAACTTGAAGCCGCGCGCGATCAGATCCTTCGACAGCGCCTGGGACTCGGACGTCGCCGCCGGCACCTGGGCGAGCTCGCGCCAGCGGTTCTGGATCGGCTTCCCGCCGACGAAGCGCCAGACGTAGCGGTCGAAGCTCCCGAACTCCTCCTGTACGGCGAGGAAGGCGCGGGCGTTGCCGACCGCCGCCTCGACCTTCTGGCGGTTGCGCACGATCCCCGGATCGCGCAGCAGGCGCTCCACGCTGCGCGCGTTGAAGCGCGCCACGGCCTGCGGATCGAAGTCGGCGAAGGCCTTGCGGTAGCTCTCGCGCTTGCGCAGAACCGTGATCCAGGAGAGACCCGCCTGGGCAGACTCGAGCACCAGGAACTCGAACAGCCGGCAGTCGTCGTGCAGCGGAACCCCCCACTCCTCGTCGTGGTAGGCGACATAGATCGGCTCCTCGCCCACCCAGCCGCAGCGCTTCACGGGACCTCCATGCGCGCTCGTGCGCGCGCCACGAGGCGGGTCACGCTCTCCTCCCGGGTGAGCTCGCCGAGACGGGCCGCCGCCACCCAGCGCAGCGCGGTGGACTCCCCGCTGCGCCGCAGCGCGGGGGTGCCCCGCACCGCCAACGCATAGCGGAGGTCGTAGTGGAGATGGTCGGGCTCGGCGCCGCGCGCCGGAATCGTGTGGATGTCGACGTCCACCGGCGCGCCGCCGGCCAGGCCGGCGAGGGGCTCCAGCGCCTCGACGATCCCCGACTCTTCGCGCACCTCCCGCACCGCGCTCGCAAGGGGCCCGGGGTCGTCCTCCTCCACGTGACCGCCCGGCTGGAGCCAGCGCCCGAGCTTCGCGTGGTGGAGCAGCAGGACGTGCTCGCCGTCCCCGCCGAGCACGCAGGCGGAGCAGGTGAGGTGGCCGGGCTCGAACTGGGAGCGCGAGAGGGGCGCGGGCGTGTCCTCGAGAAGGGCGCGAAAGCGCTCCACCGTGGCCGCCTCCCCGGGATGCTCGCGGGCGAAGCGCGAGAGCTCGCTCAGGGCGTCGGCGGGCTTCATCGCCTCACACGTCGAGGGCGAGGCGCTCGCGCAGGAAGCGGGCGACGTGGTCGGCGATCAGCGCGGGGCGCTCCAGCAGCCCGAAGTGGGTGGCGTCGGGCACGAGCACCAGCTCCGCGCGCGGCATACGTTCGACCATGCGCTGCGCCAGCCGGGCGGGCGTCAGTGCGTCGCGGCCGCCGGCGACGATCAGCGTCGGCGTGTGGATCCCGGGCAGGAGATCGCTGGCGTCGTGCTCGAAGAGCCCGGCGAAGGTCTCGGCGTAGGCGGCGAAGTCGAGCTGCGTCCACTCGCGCGCCACCTCCCGGAACGCGTCGACGTCGATCCCGGCCTCCATCAGGCCGAGGCGTCGGCACAGGATCGTGAAGCCCCGGGCCACGCCCGGAGCATCCACGAGCCGTGGGCCCACCTCGGCGAGACCGCGCTCCACCCGGCGCAGCAGTGCCAGCACCGCGGGCGCGGCGCGCGCGCTCCAGCGGGAATCGAAGGCCGTCTCCAGCGGTCGGCCGCTGGTACCGTGGAGGCCGACCAGGGCGCGCGGCACCGCCGCGTGCTGGCGGTGCAGCTCCAGGCCGAGCTGGACGCCCATGCTCCAGCCGACCAGCACCGGCGCCTCGACGTCGGCGTGCTCGAGCAGCGCCACCAGGTCCTCGACGTGGTGGTCCATCCGGAAGGCGTCGCGACGGGCGGGCCCGCCGCTGGCGTAGAGGCCCCGGTAGTCCCAGCCTACGATCCGGAAGCGGGGCGCGAAGCGCTCGACGAGCGGCCGCCAGATGCCGAAGCCCCCGCCCAGTCCGGAGAGGAAGAGCAGCGTCGGCCCGTCGCGGCGGCCGGCCTCGTACCAGGCCAGGCGCGTGCCGTCGCCGGAGCGGAACCGCCGCCGGCGGACCGTTCCCAGATCCCTTCCGCCGCTCGCGCGTCCCACCCTCTCCTCCTGGCCCAGGCGGCAGGATACGGCGCGCCTACCCCCGCCGCCGCTCCCGGAACTCCGCGTAGTCCACCAGGGCGCGCAGGGCGCGCACTGCGCGGTGGGCGCTCGCATAGCACAGGCGCCCCTCCTCGCGAACGCCGAGGGGCCCGCTGTTGCCGTAGTCGCGGTCGCAGTTCACCAGCTCGGTGGCCGTGAGCACGGGCACGCCGTGGCGCTCGCTGGCCTCACGCGCCGCCTGGGCGTAGCGACGGTCCTGGCGCCGGTGGAACTCGACGATGCGCTCGAGCCCGTAGTCGGGATAGAAGGGTCCGCTCGCCAGCACCTGGGCGCTGGCGGCCTGGATGCCGATGCCGAGGTGGATCACCGCGTCCACCTCGGGGTGGGCGCAGACGAGATCGAGCACCTCGGGGATGGTGTCGCGCGTCTCGCCCCCGGCGAGGTCGATCGGATTGCTGCGACTCCAGCGCGCCGGGACCATCTCGTCGATCTTCTCGCGGATCGCGTCGGGCAGCGCGATCAGCTCGAGGCCGGCGGCGGCGCAGGCGTCGGCCGCGAGCACGCCCCACCCTCCGGCGGTGGTGAACACCACGACGCGCCGGCCGCGCGGCAGGGGCTGGGTGGCGAAGGTGGCCGCCCACTCGTAGGCCTCCTCCACGCTGGGCGCGCGCAGGGCGCCGTGCTGACGGCACACCCCGTCGAAGACGCGGTCGTCGCTGGCGAGGGAGCCCGTGTGGCTGGCCGCGGCACGCTTGCCCTCGGCGGCGACGCCGCCCTTGACCAGCACCAGGGGCTTGCGCGCGGTGAAGGCGGCGACCGCGTCGAGGAAGCGCGGACCGTCGGCCACGCCCTCGAGATAGGCCAGGGCGACGGCGGTCTCCGGATCGGCGCCGAAGTAATCGAGGTAGTCGGCGAGCGCCGTCTGGGCGGAGTTGCCGCAGGAGATCGCCTTGCTGATCCCCACCCCCGAGGCGACCGCGTAGTTCAGGAAGGAGGAGACGAGGTTGCCGCTCTGGCTCGCCACCGAGATGCGGCCCGGCGGCGGATAGGGCGCGACGATCTGCGCGCACATCGAGGCGGGCGTCGAGATCACGCCCTGCCCGTTCGGGCCGGCCATCACGATGCCCAGGGCGTTCGCCGTCGCCACCAGCTCGCGCTCGAGCGCGCGGCCCTGCTCCCCCGCCTCGCCGTAGCCGCCGCTGGCGATGAAGGCCGCGCGCACGCCCTTCTTCGCGCACGCGCGCAGGAGATCGATGTTCGCCGCGTTCGGCGTACACACGAACACGAGGTCCGCGGCGCCCTCGGGGATCTCGTCCACGCTGCGGAAGGTGGGCGCGCCGAGCACGTCGGCGCCGTCGCGGTTGATCGGGAACAGCTCACCCCGGTAGCCGAACCGGCGCAGAGTGTGGAGCGTCACGAAGCCGAACTTGCCCGGGTGCGTAGAGGCACCCGCCACCACGATGCCGCGCGGGTGGAACAGCGGGCGGAAGCGCTCGAGCACCTCCGCGTCCGAGGGGCGCGGAGCCGGGGCGGGCGGCAGCACCGCCGCGGGGTCGAGCTCGACCAGGGCGTCGACGGCGACCGGGACGCCCGCGGACACGATCAGCGGATTCAGGTCGACCGACGCCACGTCGGGCCGCTGCTCGGCCAGACGCGACAGGGCGAGCAGGACGCGCGCGAGCGCGTCGCGGTCGACGGCGGGCTCGCCGCGGAAGGGCTCGAGCAGCGCGCGCATCGCCAGGCGCTCGGGGAGCGCGCGCGCCTCGGCGGCGTCGAGCGGCACCGCCGCGAACACCACGTCCGACAGCACCTCCGCCAGGATGCCGCCCACGCCCAGCATCACGCACGGGCCGAACTGGGGATCGCGGACCAGGCCGGCGATCAGCTCGCGCGCGCCGCGCACCTGCTCGGCCACCAGCAGGCCCACGTCGCCGTCCTCGGGACGCGCGCGGGAGAGCAGGTCGCCCGCCGCCCGCGCCACGGCGGCGCCGTCGGCCAGGCCGACGCGGACGAGTCCGCGCTCGGTCTTGTGGGCGATCGCATCTCCGCACAGCTTGAGCACCACGGGAAAGCCGATCTCGGCGGCCGCGGCGCGCGCCTCGTCGGCGGTCCGGACCAGCCGCTCGGCGGCCAGCGGTACGCCGAGCTCGGCGAGCAGCGCCTTCGACGCGTGCTCGGAGAGGGTGCGCGTGTTCGAGGGGGCCGCCATCGGACCGCGCAGAGTACGCGACGCGCGGGCGCTCAGCATCCGCGGAGACGCGTTCCTGAAGGAATTCCTCGGCGCGACCGATGAGCCCCTGGGGTATGCTGGGCTGGCCCCGCTCCCCCCGATGTCCGCCCACCGAGTCCGCGAACGAGAGGGGGGAAACCGTGGCCACGACGAGCTTCCTGGATCTGCTCGAGGGCCTGTTCTCGAACGTCGTCGTCCGGACGCTCGATTCGCTGATCTTCTGGGACGTCGCCTTCTGGACCGACTCGGTCCAGCTGCCGCTGGTCGTGGTGTGGCTGATCTTCGGGGCCACCTTCTTCACGCTGCGCTTCCAGTTCGTGAACTTCCGCGCCTTCCGCCACGCGATCGACTGCGTGCGCGGCCGCTACGCGCACGCCGACGACAGCGGCGAGATCACGCACTTCCAGGCGCTCTCGGCCGCGCTCTCGGCCACGGTCGGGCTCGGGAACATCGCCGGCGTCGCGTTCGCGGTGGGCACCGGCGGACCGGGCGCCGTGTTCTGGATGGTGCTGGCCGGCTTCCTCGGCATGAGCTCGAAGTTCACCGAGTGCACGCTCGGCCAGAAGTACCGGGTGACGCGGGAGGACGGTCACGTCTCGGGCGGCCCGATGCACTACCTGCGCGACGGCCTGGCGGAGCTGGGCTGGGTGCGGCTCGGCCGCTGGCTCGGCGTGATCTTCGCCGTGATGTGCATCGGAGGCAGCTTCGGCGGCGGCAACATGTACCAGAGCAACCAGTCCTACCTCCAGGTGTCGACGGCGTTCCCGATCCTCGCCGGCGACGGCGGGAAGATGCTCTTTGGCGTGGTGCTCGCGATCGTCGTCGGCCTGGTGATCATCGGGGGCATCCGCCGGATCGGCGAGGTGGCGGGCGCCCTGGTGCCGTTCATGTGCATCACCTACGTGGTGTGCGGGATGGTGATCCTGGCGCTGCACTGGCGCGCGATCCCCTCCGGTCTCGCGCACATCGTGTCGGAGGCCTTCTCGCTGCGGGCCGGGCTCGGAGGCGCGATCGGGGTCCTGATCCAGGGCTTCCGCCGCGCCGCCTTCAGCAACGAGGCCGGCTGCGGATCGGCGGCGATCGTGCACTCGGCGGCGCGCACGCCGGAGCCGGTGCGCGAGGGCATCGTGGCGCTGCTCGAGCCCTTCGTGGACACCATCATCGTGTGCACGATGACGGGGCTGGTGATCGTGGTGACCGGCGCCTACGCGGAGCCCGAGGCGGGGTCGGGCATCCAGATGACCTCGTGGGCCTTCGCGACGGTCTTCCCCTGGTTCCCCTGGCTGCTCTCCTTCACCGCGGTGCTGTTCGCCTTCAGCACCATGATCTCCTGGAGCTACTACGGGGAGCAGGTCTGGGCGAAGCTCTTCGGCGTTCGCTCGATCCTGGTGTTCAAGGCCGTGTTCCTGCTCTTCGTCGTGCTCGGCGCGCGCTTCGAGGCCAAGGCCGTGACCGACTTCGGCGACATGATGATCCTCGGCATGGCGTTCCCCAACCTGCTGGGAGCGCTGATGCTCTCGGGTGTCGTCAAGCGCGAGCTCGATAGCTACCTCGCCCGCCTGCGCGCCGGCGAGTTCCCGCGCACGCGCTGAGAGGCGAAAGCGGCCGAAGGCCGCGCGCAGCGAGGCGCAGCCGAGCGAAGTACGACGGGAAAGCGGCCGAAGGCCGCGCGCAGCGAGGCGCAGCCGAGCGAAGTACGACTATTCGGCCACCTGGATCTGCTG
>Ga0315553_10000375_pt1 | contig 40229 bp, 34 predicted proteins | sample SalMarSW160140MG_FD_203099 | JGI IMG/M metagenome (GOLD analysis project Ga0315553, IMG submission 203099) | Salt marsh sediment microbial communities from the Plum Island Ecosystem LTER, Massachusetts, United States - Salt Marsh Sediment SW1601-40 ... | reverse complement strand
TCCGGTGGCGGCGCCTGTGAAGGCACCGACCAGAAAGGCCGGATTTGTTGTCGAAGAGATCGGCGTGGATGAGGTCGTCGAGCCCGGTGAGGTCATTCCTACGGAGGAAGCGGAGGAGCTGGAGGAGGCCGAGGAGGTAGCCGAGGCGGAGGAGCTGGAGGAAGCCGAGGCGGAAGAGCTGGAGGAAGCCGAGGCGGAAGAGCTGGAGGAGGCGGAGGCGGAAGAGCTGGAGGAAGCCGAGGCGGAGGAGCTGGAGGAGGCCGAAGTCGGCGCGGAAGCGCAGGAACCCATTTTCCTCGAAGGGGAGGAACAGGAAGTCGTTGAAGAATTGGAAGGTGTGAAAGAAATCGTTCCCCTTCCTCCCCTGCCGCAGGAACAGCTTGAAGAGCTTCCTACAGCGGAGGCGGAACAGCCCGAGGGCCCTGCGCCGCCCGTGCAGACCGCAGCAGCCGCTGCCAGGCAGCCGCAAGCTGAGGCGGTGGAAGCGGGCGCCGGAGTAGAGGTCGAAGAACTCCAAGTAGCCGAGGATGAAACTGCTCCCCTTGAATCAATCTTGAGTGCCGGGGAAGACCTGGTCATGGAAACCATGCCCGGTCAGGAGCAAGCCAAGCGGCTAAGCCCGGAGGAGATCGAAAAGATCCAGCAAGCCGACGAAAAAAAACAGATAGAGGATCTTCTCGCTTCAAAAACCATCCGAGTCTATTCACTACAAGCCATCGAAGCCATCATCATGGAACAGAGATCAAGTGTCGTCATGGAGGATGGCGTCTATCGTATAAAAGAGGAGATCGTTACCGCAGCAGAGGGCAAATCCCGTCACCGCGGCCTGCTGGCCCTGGCCGAGGCATCTCTGTCGGAGCCGGTCAAGGCGGCGGGCGGTTTGGAATCCGGTATCGGAGCTTTGCTCGGAGACGAGGCAATTCTAGACCTGGAGACCGAGATCGGACAGATCCGCGAGCGAAGCACGGAGATGGACTACGCGGTTTTGAAAAAATCGAAGAATATTCACTTCTTCGAGGATGGATTGGACTACGATGAGTACCTCAAGAGCTTTCGGGGTGGAAGATCGGAGACCGACAGATTGCGTTCCCTGGTGGAGCTGTCGGGGAAACTCAAAGCCGTGAATGCCGCGATTTTCAGCAAGGATAAGGGCAAATACGACCTGGTATTGAAAGTCGGACTCAACGATCCGGGATTTGAGGTGTATTTCACTCCGGAGGAGCCGTTTATCGACGTGTTTGTCAAACCACGCCAGACTGTCTACATAGGTGAGAACGTTGAAAAGATCAAAGGCCTGTCGAAAAAACTGCATCCAGAGGATCTCAAGTACATGCAGGCGGCGCTTATCTTTCCTGCCGTGTTTCGCGGTCACGAGTCTTTCATACTGTTAGGCCTTCCCGTGAAGTGGGACCTGGATATCGAGGACGTCATCACTAGATTGGACATCTTCTAGGTCTCTAAAGGCGCCCTGGCGGCTCCCTCAGGGATTCTGAAGTGCATAAATTCTTGACAAAGCACTGACTATAAAGGTACATTATGCGAAAGGAACCGTAGGATTGCGGTATGGGTTGACAACTGAGATGGAGGAATATTATGCGCCTAGCGTTGTTCGTAATTATTCCTCTCATCGGTTTGATTCTAGGTTGGGTTATCCGGTGGCTTTATGCCAGATTTCAACTGTCTTCATCGGAGCAAAAAGCAGATAGAGTCATTCAGGAAGCACAAAAAGAAGCCGAGGCGAAAAAACGCGAAGCTTTACTGGAAGCCAAAGACAAGATAATTAGGGAAAGGAATCAGCTTGAGCGGGAAACGAGAGAGAGAAGAGTTGAACTGCAGCGCCTGGAAAGGCGCCTCATGCAGAAGGAAGAAAACCTAGAAAAACGGCTTGAGACCGTAGAAAATCAAGAACGATCGATAGCAAACCGAGAGAGAGGATTGCTCGATAGGGAGAAGGACCTCGATCGCGAGCAGGAGAAGTGGACTAAGGAGCTGGAGCGGATTTCCGGTTTGACCGCCGCAGAAGCCAGGAAACTGCTCATCCAGAGCCTGGAAAATGAAGCCCTGCACGAGGCCCAGGCCAAGATCAATCTGATTGAGCAGGAAGCCCAGATCACCGCGGAGCGAAAAGCCCGCGACATTGTCGTTTCGACAATTCAGCGTATCGCCACCGATGTAAGTTCCGAGGTAACCGTGTCTACGGTCAGCCTGCCGAACGACGAAATGAAGGGCAGAATAATCGGGAGGGAAGGCAGGAACATACGGACCCTGGAGACCCTTACGGGGGTAGACGTAATCATAGACGACACTCCCGAAGCCGTGGTTATTTCCTGTTTCGATCCGATTCGCAAAGAGATCGCCCGGGTGTCCCTGGAACGTCTGATCTCCGACGGCCGGATACACCCAGCCCGGATCGAAGAAATCGTCCAGAAAGTGACAAAAGAGGTCAGCCAGACGATCTACGAGGAGGGGGAGAAGGTCCTCTTCGAATTGGGCATCCATAACATGACCCCTGAGGGAGTCCGGGCCTTGGGGCGACTGCACTTTCGCACCAGCTACGGGCAGAACGTCCTTGCCCATGCAAAAGAAGTCGCCCTGGTCGCAGGCGCCCTGGCCTCGGAGGTCGGGGCCGACGTGGAGATCTGCAAGCGTGGCGCCCTGTTGCATGACATCGGCAAGGGGGTGGAAACCGACGGAGACGGCAACCACGCGGAAGTCGGGATGGAGCTGGCTCGCAAGATCGGGGAAGATCCGAAGGTGGTGAATGCCATCGGCGCGCATCACAACGACGTCGAACCTTCGAGCCTGGAGGCGGTGGTGGTGCAGATAGCCGACGCGATATCGGCTTCCAGACCGGGAGCGCGACGGGAAACCCTGGACAACTACCTCAAGCGTCTGGAAAACCTGGAAAGGATCGCGGAAGGATTCCAGGGAGTGGACAAGGCGTACGCGATCCAGGCCGGAAGGGAAGTTCGGATCATGGTGAACAACGACGAGGTCAATGATGACGGGGCCAAGAGCCTGGCGAAGAACATAGCCAAAAAGATAGAATCAGAGCTGAAGTACCCGGGCAGGATCAAGGTCACGATCATCCGCGAAACCCGAATCGTCGAATACGCCCGTTAGCCGCATTTGGGCTGGCGCTCTGGATAGGAAGAGAGAGGAACAATAGACGCAGTCAAGGTCCTGGTAATCGGTGATATCGTCGGTCAACCGGGCTGTCGTGCCGTTTTCACCAGTCTGCAGAGTCTCCTTAAAGAAACCCGGGCGGATTTCGTTATTGCGAACGGGGAAAATGCCTCCGAGGGATTGGGAATCACTCCGGAGGTGGCGGAGGGGCTGTTCAAGTCGGGGATCGACATAATCACCTCCGGAAATCACATCTGGCAACGCAAGGAGATCATCCCCCTGTTGGAGCGGGACAACCGCATCCTCAGACCGGAGAACTATCCCACCGGTGTCCCGGGCGGCGGCTTGAGCCTGATCACCAAGAAACAGGTTCCCGTGGCGATCGTAAACCTCCAGGGACGGGTCAGCATGTACAGTATCCGCTGTCCCTTCAAAGTCGGGGAAAGGCTGATTCGTCAGCTTGGAAACAAAACCAAGGTGATCGTGGTTGACTTCCACGCCGAGCTTCCGGAGGAGAAGGAAGCCTTGGCCCTGCATCTGGACGGGAAAGTCAGCGCCGTGGTGGGGACCCATACCCACGTGCAAACCGCCGATGAGAAGATACTCCCCGGCGGTACGGCGTACATCACCGACACCGGGATGACCGGACCGGCAGGAGGTGTCATCGGGATGAAGCGAGACATCTCAATCAAACGTAGCCTGATGCAGATCCCCTACAAGATGGAGGTGGAAGACTCCGCGGCCGTTGTCATGGGTGTGCTGTTGACCATCGCCGTAGATAACGGCAAAGCTCTGTCGATAGAGAGGATACGGCGCGACCTGCCGGATCTGGGCGCCTGAAGATAATTGATGAAAACCTCTTCCCTGCTGGATCTGCTCTGCACCCGGGACTGCCTTCTGAGCAGGCAGGAGCATTTCGCCCGGATCCTCTGCGGTGAGATCTTTGTCGAGGGGGAGTGTGTAAGGAACCCGCAGCAGCCGGTGGCTCCAGGGGCATCGGTCGAATACAGGCCTCGCAGGCGATACGTTTCCAGAGGCGGGGAGAAACTAGCCGGCGTTCTGGACAGGTGGCAAATCTCCGTCCGGGGCCTGAGCTTCATCGACGCCGGAGCATCGACCGGAGGATTCAGCGATAGTCTGCTCCAACGCGGGGCTTCCCGGGTTATCGCCATTGAAGCGGGAGGAAATCAGCTGGACTACCGCCTGCGCAGCGACCCCCGGGTGCATGTCTTGGAGAACACCAACATTATGGATGTGCAGATCCTTCCCTTCGAACCCGAAGCCGCGGTGGCGGATCTGTCCCTGAGGTCTTTGCGTAAAGCGGCCTGGCACATCCTGAACCTGGTATCGGACAAATGGCTGATCGCCCTGGTCAAGCCCCAGTACGAGTGGCAGGGACCGCCAGCGGATTTCGACGGTGTGGTTACGGGCAGACCTGCTTTGCCCGGGATTCTGAAGGAACTCCTGCAGGATCTGCAGAGGGAAGGAGCCTTCGTCTCCAGAATTGCAGCATCTCAGCTGCCCGGCAAGAAGGGCAACCGGGAGTTTTTCTGTCTGCTGACCGCCGTCCGGCCCGAGGGCGGAGGAGATCTTGAAAGCATGATCGCTCAGGCGGTCGAGCAGCTTTACTGAAAGGACTGCCTGCTTAGGGGTTTTTCGATCGCCACGCCCTCCGGTCCCAGGTATCTGGTGACCTCACCTTCCACCAGGATCTGGACGGTTTTTACCGTGGGAAACTCGGTGGCGGTGTAGACTACCTGTTTGAGCTCCGCGATCATCCCCTCCTTCCCGAGAGAGTTGAAGCGAAACGCTTCGTTGACGTCGATGTAGGCCGTGCTTCCCTTGATGTACACGGAGTTGATGCGCGTTTGCGGTGAAATCAGGGAGATCAATCCCTGGTTGACTTCGGCCGTGGTTGGTCCCTGCAGAAGAGCCCCCAGGGTGGCGGTCAGGGGAGCGTCCACATACTCCACCGCCCTGATGACCCCCTTCATGTTGATCTGTCCGTCCTCGCTTACCGAGATAAAAAACAGTCGGGATTGGCGGGTCTTCGCCGGGGCTTGTTCCCCTTTTTCGGGGAGCGCCTCTGCGGCAGGCTCCTTCTGGACCGTGATAACGATCTCCTGCGGTTGCGCCTCGGGCGCCTCAGGTGGAGGAGATTTTTCCTGCTCTCCCTCCTGCGGCGGTTCCGCTTCCAGGGGGGCAACCACCACTTCGGCGGGCTCCTCCGCCCGCTTCTCGAACAGCCTGGTGAAGCCTGTTTTTTCCAAAACCTCCTGGACCCGCCCCCGGTTGAAGAGAAAGACCACCAGGACCAGGAGAACCAGTGCGATGTAGAACAAACAGCCCAGGGTGCGTTTTTTTTTGGCCATGCTTCTATCCTCTTCATCGGCATACCGAAGGCGTGGTTTGACACCCGAAGGTGTGGATTGATTTGACAGTGCTAGAAAAAGCTCTTATAGTAACCTCGAAATGAAGGTCGTCGAAGGGATCATGGTATCACCGGGAATTGCGATCGGACCGGCCTATCTGCAAGCCCCGGACAGCCTCACCGTTCCTTCCTACGATATCTCACCGGGTCAAATACCCTATGAGATCGAGCGTTTCCAGACCGCCCGGGCGAAGGCGGTGCAGGATATCGAGGTCCTGTTGCAGAGGGGAACGCCGAAGCTCGCTGAGATGGAGAGGAAGCTGCTCAATTCCCATCTTTTAATGCTGAACGATCCCCAGTTCCATGAAGAAGTAACCCGGAATCTCAAAGAACGCAAAAAGAACGTGGAGTGCGTGCTCCGGGAAGTGGAGGAATCTCTGGCCGAGAAGCTCGAATCCAGCGAGGATGAATACCTGCAGGAGCGAAGTCTGGATATTCGGGATATTTCCAACCGCCTGCTTTCTCACCTCCTGTATCGCAAACGCCGATCCCTCATGGAAATCGACAAGGAATGCATTCTGGTAGCCCACAATCTTCTGCCCTCCGACATCATTTCGATGAATCGGGAGAAGATCGTGGGTATTGCCACGGATTTCGGCGGCAAGACATCCCATGTCGCCATCCTGGCCCGGGCCTTCGAAATCCCCGCGGTCCTCGGACTCTCGGAAGTTACGGCATTCGTCCGCAACGAAGCACGGATCATCCTGGACGGCAACCGGGGCCTTGTGATCGTCGATCCGGATGAAGCCACGCTGAAGGACTACGTCACCAGCAGGAAGGCCTGGCAGCAGCACGAACTGAAGCTGCTCAACTTGAATGAGCTGCGCGCGGAAACCAGGGATGGGAAGCTCGTTCAACTGGAATCCAACATCGAGGTACCCGACGAAATCAACTCGGTCCTGGCCCACGGTGCCGACGGAATCGGCCTGTTCCGTTCGGAGTTTCTCTACATCGTACCGCGGAAGTTTCCCGATGAGGAGGAGCAGCTTCAGGCCTACAATCGGATCCTGGAGGGGATGAAGCCCAGAAGTGTGACCATCCGTACCCTGGACCTGGGAGGTGACAAGGTCATCCCCGGTGTAGTACCGGGGGGAGAGTCGAACCCGATTCTCGGCTGGCGGGCGGTACGCTTTTGCCTGTCCAAGCCGCAGGTGTTTAAATCCCAGCTCAGAGCGCTTCTCAGAGCGTCGGTGCACGGGAACCTGAAGATCATGTTCCCGATGATTTCGGGAATCGAAGAGCTGGAGATCACGCTCGGGATCCTCGAGGAGGCGAAGGAAGAACTACGCCGGTTAGGGCAACCCTTCGATGAAAACATACCGGTCGGGATCATGATCGAGGTTCCTTCGGCGGCGTTCACCTCCGACATCCTGGCCAGGAAGGTGAGCTTTTTTTCCATCGGTACGAACGATCTGATCCAGTACATGATCGCCGTGGACCGGGAAAACGAAAGAATCGCCTATCTGTACGAGCCCTTTCACCCGGGGGTGCTCCGGCTCATCCAGATGGTTGTCGACAGTGCTCATAACAACGGCATACCCGTGGGGATGTGCGGGGAGATGGCCGGAGATCCCTACGCGGCGGTCATCCTGCTGGGCTTGGGTCTTGACGAGTACAGCATGAGTGCCATCGGGATCCCGATGATCAAGAGGATCATCCGCTCAGTGACCATTGCCGAGGCCGAGGAACTGGTGGGAACGATCATGGAGATGAAGTCCTCCCAAGAAATCGATGGGTACGTACGGACCTGGATGGAGGAACGCTTTGATTTCATCTCTCAATACTGAAGCTAAGATCTTCCAGGTCGCCATACTGGGCAGAGCCAACGTCGGCAAATCAACCCTGTTCAACCGCCTCTTGGGAAAACACAGAGCCATCACCCACGCAACCCCCGGGGTAACCCGAGATGGCGTGGAAGGGCGGATCCGCATCAAGGATCTGGAGGTGACCCTGCTGGACACCGGAGGCTACAGCCGGGATCAGGGGATCATCGAGAAGCGAATCGCGGACAAGGTGACCATGATCGCCGATGGATGTGATTTGATCCTCCTCCTGGTCGAGGCGGGGGGACTGAGCGCTGAAGATCTCGATTTTCTGGAGAGGCTACGGCGTTATGAGGAGAAGCTGATCCTGGTCGTGAACAAGGTAGACGGGGAAAATCAGGCCTTGAACGTGGGAGAGTTCTACACTCTGGGTTTTCAACATCTGATCCCGGTATCGGCGGCTCACGGCAGAAACATAGAGGCCCTGGAGGAGGGTATCTACGAGGAGGCAGAACGCAGCGGCTATACGGGTGCGGATAGGCCGGAAACGAGCCGGGAAAAGAGGATCCGGCTGACCATTTTAGGCAAGCCGAATACCGGCAAATCCACGCTGCTCAACAAATTCCTCCGGACCGAAAAGTCCCTGGTGACGGAGATCCCCGGTACGACCCGGGATCCCGTGGAAGGTCAGTTCCACTACCGCGGGCATGAGCTGGAGGTTGTGGATACTGCCGGGATCCGCCGCAAGAGCAAGGTCAGGGAGGCAGTGGAGTACTACTCGGTAAACCGCTCCATTAAGAGTATCGAGGAAGCGGATGTGGTACTACTGGTGATAGACGCTGTGGAGGGCATCAGCGACCAGGACAAAAAAATCGCCTCTCTGGCGGCTCGCAAGGGCAGAGGCATCATCCTGGTGCTGAACAAGTGGGACAGGTTTGCGGATGAGGAGGAAGGCGGCGAGGCCAAGCGTCGCTGGCGGGAGGTGCGGGATCGGACATGCTTTTTGTTTCCAACCCTGGGTTTTGCGCCGATCTTGAGGATCTCCGCGCTATCCGGATGGGGAACCGGCCGGCTGCTTGAAGCGGTGCTGGCCATCTTCGGGCAGCTGAACCGTAAGGTCGCCACCCCCAGACTTAACCAACTGCTGAAGACCTGGGTCGGCGAGTATGCTCTGCCTGTCCGTGGGCGCAACGTGAAGATCCGCTACGCCACTCAAACCGGGGTGAACCCTGTCCGTTTTCTGTTTTTTGTGAACAACCTGAAAGGCTATCCGAAACGGTACAATCAGTACCTGATCGGCAGAATCCGCAGGGATTTGGGCTTTGACAAGGTTCCCCTGTTCATCGAGGTTCGGGAATCTTGACCCGTGTTTACAGATGAGCAAGCAATACACGATCGGAGAGGTCAGTCAGCTCCTCGGGGTCAAACAACATGTGATCCGCTATTGGGAGGAGGAGGTACCCTTCATTGCCCCCAAGAAGAGTAAATCAGGCCGGCGGGTATATACGGATCGGGAGCTGCAGTTGCTGCTGCGCCTGAAGCACCTGCTGTATGAGAAGCGTTATACGATCGAGGGCGCCCGGGAGAGGATCTGGAAGGAAACTGGCTCCACCCGGGCGGATCTCACGGCCCGGATTGCCGCGGTGCGCAGCGACCTGCTTTCAGTTTGGGAAAAACTCAAGGGCAGCAAGGAACGCAAATGAACCAGGAGAACGGTCTCGTCGAGCGGTGGAAGCGGCGAGGCCAGGGCCACCTGTTCGCCTACTGGGACAAGCGGCCAGAGGAAAAAAAGCGCGCCCTCCTGAACGATCTCGAGGCTCTGGATATCGAGGTGTACGAACTGTTGCAGCGGAAGCTCAAAACCCAGTCGAGCGACGGCGGCCGGCTGTGTATCGAACCGGTGGCCCATATTCCCGAGGCGCAGTGGCGGCGCGACGCGGAGGCTCAAGCCAGAGGGAAGGATCTGCTGGCTGCGGGCCGGGTCGCTATTTGTACCGTTGCGGGAGGGCAGGGTTCGCGGCTCGGCTTCGACGGGCCGAAGGGTTGCTTTCCTATATCACCGATCAGGCAAGCCACCCTCTTCCAGATATTTGCTGAAAAAGTCCTGGCAGCCCGACGCCACTATGATCGCCCACTGTACTGGTACATCATGACCAGCCCTTTGAACCTTGGGCCGACCCGTGGTTTCTTCGAATCCAACGGCTACTTCGGACTTCAAGAGGCGGAAGTCCTGTTTTTCACACAGGGCCTGTTCCCCAGCCTCACCGGGGAGGGGAAGCTTCTGCTGGCCGAGGAGGGAGGACTGTTTCAGAATCCGAACGGACACGGCGGCACGATCTGCGCCTTGAAGGACTCGGGGTGTTTGGATCACATGACCCGGGAGGGCGTGGATGAGCTGTACTATTTTCAGGTGGACAATCCGCTGGTGCGGATCCCGGATCCCCCGTTTCTCGGTCTGCACTCGCTGAAAGGCTCCCGTATGTCCACCAAGGTGATAGAGAAAGCCTACCCGGAGGAAAAGATAGGCGTCATCGGAACCATAGCCGGAAAACCGGGGGTGATCGAGTATTCCGATATCGGCGAGGAGAATCAGAAAGCCCGGGATGAACAGGGCAACCTCCTGTACTCTCACGGATCGATAGCCATTCACATTTTCAACACCGGGTTCCTGCGCTCCCACTCGGGGAGGCTCCCCCTGCACGTAGCCGAGAAAAAGATACGGACCTGGATCCCGAACGATCGCGGCGGAACTGTGGAGGAGCGGCAGGGGATCAAGTTCGAGATGTTCATCTTCGACGCTTTGGCCGATGCGGCGGATCCCCTGTTCTTCGAAACAACCCGGGAAGAGGAATTCGCCCCCTTGAAGAACAAAACGGGCCGGGATTCCATCGAGACCTGCCGCCAGGGAATGATGAACCTTTACGCCCGCTGGTTGCTGGCTAACGGCGTCTCGGTTCCGATGCGGGAGGGGAAGCCCGTTCATCGGATAGAGATCAGTCCGTCCTTCGCCTGGGACGCGGAGTCCCTCGGGGAATCACTAATATGTAGGCTCCCTTATACCGTAAATAGAATTGATGAGGATACACTGCTCCTTTAGCCTTCTGCTGATAGCCCTGACCGTCTCCGTATACCCGCAAGCCACCGAAGGAAAGAAACCCAATGCCGCAACCCGGGTGTCCGTCTCCGTGGCGGAAAATGACGAGACCAGAGGGAAGCTCGCAGAGCTGTTCTATGCGCCCACCGCGGCTCTGGCGGCGGGGCAGCAGCGCTTCTTCGAGCAACAATCCACCGGAACCCGGGTGAAGTTCGAAACACGCCGTCAAAACGGGCATCTGTACTATCTATTTGAAAACGAGGAGGATTCCTCTTTTGCCATCCCCGGCCGGGGGAATTACGTCATTAAGCGCGAGCTGGAAAGCGGTCGTTTCGTACAGATCAAGGTCTTTTTCCGTAGCGATCCGGGGTGCTTCGTCCGCCTGTTCCCCCGGGGTCACAGAACCTCGATGGATGTGTATCTCTTCGGAATCGAGGTAGCCCGGGGAGTTCTGCTGTCCGTCGACTTCATAGCACTGCTTACAGAACCCTTCGCGAAGGTGATTAATCTTTCCAAAGCGACGGTTCAATGGCAGCGGCTCCTGTACAGGCGCGTGGGTCCGCTGGACGAGCTTGCCTTCACCCATGTCGAAAATATCCGGCGACGGCTGCCCCGGCTGTCGGATCGGGATGACGGAGCCATGGATGCGGATCGAAGATACGTGTTCATAGAGAGCGGGGACCCCCAGGGAGGGTCGGGGGGATTGAACTGCTCCGGTTTCGCCAAATGGATCAGCGACGGATTTTACTACGGGCTCACGGGGCGGTATCTGGCGATTGAGCCGCTCAAGGAGAAGCACCTCGACCATCGGGGGAATCGCTGGAGTTTGAGGTTCGAAGACGAAAGGGACCCGTATTTCGGATTGGATTGGTCCAGAAACCTGGCCATGTCTCTCTGGCAGGCTCAGGGTTATGTGACGCTGAGCCCGGAAGCTTTCGACGTGCGCCACGTTGAGTACCTGGTCTACCGGGAGGACGTGGGCTTCCCCGTGGAGAATCTCGAGCTGCTGATGTTCCTCGAGGCAGCGGCAAACCCGGGACATTTTTACATCGGCTCGTTGAACCGGGAGTACGGCTCAGAGCCAGTTCTGCGCCAGCATTTCCACATGGTCGTGCTCTTTCCCTACTTTACCCCCTCCGGCAGCCTGCGGGTCGCGGTGTTCGACAGGACTAGGGAGGCGACCCTGGAAGGGACGATCGATCGCTACTCCGGCTCATATATCCATCTGGTCCGCCTGCCGATCGGGGATTCGTTCCAGCCGCCAATGCCCGAAGACTGAAGCTTCCCGTTCATGAACTGAGCCGCTTCCATTTCGATCGTCCTTCAACTAAAATTTTGCGTACAACAACCTAACTGACTCCATTATTTCACGCAGTTCGCTCTTTAATCGGTCGCACAGGTGATCGTGCCCAAGGAGGCGAATGTGCGCAAGCTGCTGATATGAAGATAGAAGCGCGAAGTACATCCGTCGTCCTGTTGGTTTTCCTCTTCTGCTGTCAGATCCACGGGCTGTACGCCCAAGCCTTGGACCCGAAACCAACACTGTATGTATGGAACCTGAAGGCGGAAACGACACATTGTATGAATTGCAGTTGGATCTCACAGGGGCCTGTGGAAACGATTTGCTTTCAAGCTATCGCGAGGGGGGGTATAGTGGCTATGGGTTGGTTCGGATTCTTGAATCCCAAGCCGGAAGCGGTGGTTGAGCGGTACAATCAAGCACTTAAAAACAATTGACAACCCGGGGTCAGGAGGCTATGATTAGGGTAACTGAGCTTACACTGCGCGACCAGTGAGAAGATGCCAGGCCTTTAAAACGGTCTGAAGGGGAGGGGAACGATGATTTTCTCATTCGGTAATCTGCTTTCTATCGTCATAGTACTGATAATCCTCATTATTTACAGACAAATCGACAGAAACAACCGATCTCTCGAGAAGGTGAAGCGCTTCTCCGACAGGATGAAGGGTGAGCTGGCCAAATCCGTCGAAGAGAAGACTTCAGAGATGAAGAATCTCGCGATAGAGCTGCAGGTGAACATGAAGGCGGGGAAGGAAGTTCTCAAGCGCGTTCGGGATGTAGAGGATGGTCTGCACGAGCGCGCGGAGGGGCTCGAGGAGATTCGCAAGAAGATCGAAGGTTACGACCATGCTCTTGAGGAGCTGGTCGGCATGACGGCGCGGGTGGATGAGAACCTCAAGCGCATTCAGGCGGAGAGCCTGTTCGTCGACAAAGTCGGTAAGCGGATAACCGGTGCCTCGGAGAAATTGAAGAATATCGAGCAGGAAATCTCCCAGGTGGGGGATAAGTTCCGCCAGGAGAACCACAGAGCTCTGCAGAGCCTGCGGGATGAGATAACCAAGAGCACCGAGCAGCGCATCCGGGAGATGGCTTCAAACGTCCAGGGTTCGGAGAAAAAGGTCAAGGATTTCAGCGTCTATGTGACCCGACTCGAATCCAGGACCGAACAGATGCAGAGCCAGGTGCTGACTGGTCTGGAGAAGAGCATCGAACAGTTCGAGCTGGATGCCAAGGCCAGGCGAAGCGGGCTGCTCAACCAGTACGTGGCCTCCTTGAACAAGCTGCTGTCCGACGCCGACGCCAAGGGAAAGGCATTGAAGAACCGCTACACTGAGTCATTGAGTTCCTTTGAGAAACAGCTTGCCCAGACCGTCAAGCGCGGAGAGGCTCTGGAGGGGAAGGTCTTCGAAAATATCAAGGCGATGATTGCCAAGGATTCCCAGGCGGTGAGCACACAGAGGGAGGCCTTGCGGAAGAAGGTCGATGAGATGGCCTCCTTCAGGCAGCAGGTCGGCGGTCAGATCAGCGCGCTGTTGAAAGAAAGCGACAAGTTGAAGGAGGAGAGTCTGCAGACCATCGCTGCCGCCGCGCAGCAGATGCAGGTATCCGCCCTCCAGAGCATCGAGGACAGGCTGGAAGAGTATGAGAAGGACGTCGACTACAAGTTCCAGAAGCTGGAGGCGGCCAACCTGGATATCGAGGGCATGGAGAAGAATCTCCAGGCGTCGATCCGGAAAACCGATGAGAAGGTGCGGGCGGAGTTCGCCCAGTTTGTGAATGGGTTCGACGAAGAGCGCAAGGCGGAACGGCACAAGGTCCAGGAGGAGTTCTCCCGACTGGAGAGTGGCATGGCGGAGCTGGAACAGGGCCTGACCGAGCTCAAATCCAAGGCCTACGAAAACGTTTCCGCCCAACTGCAGGTTTTCGAGGATGAATTCTTCAAAGGTCTGGGAGATCGCACCGCTTCTATGGAGCAAAAGATAGAAACCTGGCGGGGCGAGATCGAGGCCAGAATGAAGGAAGTGGCGGCAGCCCAGATCGAGGAGCGGCAGAGATTGGAGCAGCGTTTCAGCGAAGAGCTGAAAAACGAGCTGGAAAAGGCCAAGCAGGAGAGTTTCAGGGACATGCGGCAGCTGGAGGCCAAGGTCGTTGCCTTTGAGAGCACGATCACCGAACGGGTGGATGGTGGTGAGCAGTACATCGAGGGGTTCAAGAGCTCCCTGGATGAGCAGCTGGAGAAGGCCCGGAAAGCTGCGCACAGCAGCCTTAGAAAGCAGATCAAGGAGCTGCAGGATTCCATGGATGCGTCGGTGCAAAGCCACAGCCATCAGATCGAGGAACGGCTGCGAGGGATGGAAGTTTCCGTGAATCAGAGCAGAAGTGATATCCAGGAGATCGTCGATTCGACAAACGGTGAGATCGCGTCCTGGCAGGCCCGCGTAAATCAGGCTCTCAAGGGATATGAACTCGAGTTCACCGAGAAGTATTCGGGGCTCAGGCAGGAGAGCGAAAATCAGATCGCCAGGGTTCGTGAGGATTTCGATTCCCAGGCTGAGGATCTGATCAGCTCGACGAACACTGAAAGGTTGCAGTTGAAGGAGGAGTTCAAGGATATCAAGGAAAGAGTCGATGAGCTGGAAGCCGGGCTGATGGAGAAGAGCGAGTCCGCCCTGAGCGCATTCCAGCGGCAGATGGAGGCCTTCCAGCTCGAGTTGAACCAGCGGACAAAGGATCTGCAGGTGGAGACGGACAACCGTATGCGGGATCTCAAACAGCGTATGGCCGATATGAAGGATAAAACCGAATCTCAGGCGCAATCGCTGTTCGGGAAGATCGAAGAGGGGTATCAATTGCTCACGATCAACCTGAACGAGTTGGACAAACGGGTCAAAGGGTTCGTCAGCCAGACCAAGATTTTTGAGCGGGCCGATCAGCTCAAGGCGCAGCTGGAGAGCGGTATCGATGCGATGAAGAGGGATATGGAAAAGCTTCAGCTGCAGCGAAAAGAGGTGGAAGAACTCTCCTCCCAGGTAGGAACCGCGAAAAAGGCAGTCGATGAAATCGGGGGAAAGCTGAAAACCCTGCTGGCCGAGCGCGGCCGCGTGGAGGACATGGATTCGGATTTCAAGAAACTGCTCAATATCTCCAAGGAACTGGACAACAGAATCGAAACCGTTTATTCCAGTCAGGATGCCCTTCAGGAAATACAGGCCAGGATACGGGAGTTGGAGGACCTCGAGAGGATCACCGCAGGCCGCTTTGAACGTCTGGAGAAGAAAAACACCATAATCGAAGCGACCACCGCCGGAGTAGACAAGAACTTCGAAACCCTCGATCAGCTGGAGAAAGAGCTGAAAGGGGTGAGCAAGGACCTTCAGGGGCTTGTCGGAAGCTTCAAAGAGCTGAAAGGACAAGCCTCGGAGTTGAACGCGGGCCGGGAGAAATCTGAATACGTGATCGAAAAGATCAAGGATCTCGATTCGATTCTAGGGGAGCTGGAGAAACGGATGGAGAAATTGGAAACGGCTCGGGAATGGCTGGCAAAAACCGAAACTCGTTTCGAAACGGTAGGCAAGCAGGCCCAGGAACAAGTGCGCCTGCTGGAAAGCATATTGAAGGCCGACAACAAACAGTCCAAACTGGGTGAAGGGGCACCACCGATGGACAAGCGGGAGACAGTGATCAAGCTTGCCCATCTGGGCTGGACACCTACTGAGATCGCCAGAACTACCAAGCTCAGCCGAGGTGAGGTGGAGCTGATCATGGAGCTGGCTCCGAAAAAATAACACTCCCCATCGACAAACTGGTGCGCAATCTCCCTTTCTGTATTATCTTTGTCGTAGGCCATGAGCTTTGTTCCTGACAGTATCTTCATCCACCTTCTCGTTTTGGCGGGGACCTTCCTGATCATCTACAAAGCCGCCGGCTTCCTGGTCGACGGGGCGGTGGGGATTGCCTATAAGCTGAACGTACCCAAGATCGTGATCGGGGTGGTCCTGGTGGGTTTCGGCACAACCGCTCCGGAGTTTACCGTATCGGTGCTCTCCGCGATCCGGGGTTTTCCCGAAATCGCTTTGGGAAACGCCGTGGGATCGGTCATCGTCGACGACACGCTGGCTCTGGGACTGGGGATCATAGCCGCGCCGGTGGCTATCCGGGTGCAACGGCGCTCTCTGCGTCTGTTCGGCTTGTTCCTGATCGGGATCGACGTGCTTGCCTTCCTCTTGAGCCTGAACGGGATCATCAGTCGTTGGGAGGGGCTGCTTCTTTTGGGCATCCTGGCGGCTTATTTGGGATACGTCGTTCATACCGAGAACAGAAAACGAAAGGTGGCGCCTTCAGTCAACGAGGAGCTGGCCGAGCACATCAAAGTGGGCTGCATCGGTCTGCAGGCCCTGCGCTTCCTGATCGGTCTGGCCGGGGTGATCCTGGCCAGCGAGCTGCTGATAGATTCGGCTGTGTTCGTGGCCAAATACTTCGGAGCATCCGAAGCCGTGATCGGTCTTACCCTGGTTGCAATCGGCACATCCATTCCCGAGATCGTGACCTGCGTGGTAGCCGGACGCCGGGGCCATGGGGATCTGGCTCTTGGTGATATTGTCGGAGCGGATATTCTCAACGTCCTCTGGATCATCGGAGCCGCCTCCGTCGCCAATCCGATCCAGGTCGAAAGACGGGTGATTTTCTTCGCCTTTCCCTGGATGCTCGGCGTCGTCCTGCTGATGCTCTCCCTTGCCCGCTGGCGCTACTCGCTGCAGCGCTGGAAAGGTTTCGTGCTTGCTGTGGTTTACCTGCTATATATAACTATTTCTATAATAAGATTTTACGTTCCCTGATCTTAATAGCCGGGATTGACCTTATAAAAAAGACTTGACTGCTCGATAAGGGGGTTATTATTTTTACCTGGAGTAAGCTCGAACAAGTCTCAAAAGCGTATAGGTGCTTGAATCAGACAATGTTAGTGGGCGAAAAATATATCGTAGAACAGAGTGGGGTAGGATGTCCGATCAGGAAGTGAAAGCGCATCAGGAAAAATCCGAAAAGCCGGATAAAAAACAGAAAAAGCAGGAGAGCACCGTCCAGGCAGCTCGAACCGCCCCGGAAGAGGATCTGCTGGAGCGCATACGAGCGCTGGAACAGGAAGTCAAGGAATCGCAGGATCAACTGTTGCGAAAAGCGGCGGAGTTCGAGAATTCCCGCAAACGCCTCGCCCGGGAAAAAGAGGAGAGCATCAAGTATGCCAATGCCGCCCTTCTCAGCGATGTAGTTCCGATCATAGATGATTTTGAGAGGGCCATCCAGTCGGCGGCTGATTCGAAGGATTTCGATGCATTCCATACAGGGGTGTCGATGATCGAAAAGCAGATGGTCAGCATGCTCGAGCGGAATTGGGGGTTGAAGCGCTTTTCGGCCAACGGAGAGCCTTTCGATCCCGAGAAGCACGAAGCAATCGCCGTGGAGGAGACGGATCAGCACGACAGTGAGGTCGTGCTGGAGGACTATCAGAAGGGCTATCTTCTCCATGACAGAGTCTTGAGACCGGCAAAAGTTAAAGTCGCCAGACCTATAGCGCCTGAAGGATTGAGCGGCGGTGACGACGAACAGAACAAGGAGTAGTAGATGGGCAAAATAATCGGTATCGATCTTGGAACCACGAATTCATGTGTTGCCGTAATGGAGGGTGGAGAACCCACGGTGATCCAAAACTCGGAAGGGCAGAGGACCACTCCGTCGATCGTCGCCTTTACCTCCAAAGGCGAGCGGCTTGTCGGGCAGCCTGCGAAGAACCAGATGATCACGAATCCTGAGAATACCGTTTATTCCATCAAACGGTTTATGGGGCGCCGCTTCGCCGAAGTGCCGGAGGAGATAAAGATGGTTCCCTACTCGGTGGCCGACATCGGCAACGGTGTTTCCATCGATATCCAGAGCAAGAAATACACGCCCCCGGAGATATCGGCGGCGATTCTGCAGAAGATGAAAAAAACCGCGGAGGACTATCTGGGTGAAACCGTCACTGATGCGGTGATCACCGTTCCCGCCTACTTCAACGACGCTCAGCGTCAGGCGACCAAAGACGCCGGGCGCATCGCCGGCCTGGAGGTAAAGCGTATCGTAAATGAGCCGACCGCTGCTTCCCTGGCCTATGGCCTGGACAAGGGGGACAAGGAACAGCGCATTGCCGTATACGATCTGGGCGGCGGGACTTTCGATATCTCGATTCTCGAGCTCGGTGAAGGGGTGTTCGAGGTCAAATCGACCAACGGAGACACCCATCTTGGAGGAGATAATTTAGATCATCGGATCATCGATTGGCTGGTGGACAACTTCAAGAAAGATTACGGGATCGATCTTGCCCAGGACAGGATGGCGCTGCAGCGCCTCAGGGACGCCGCGGAGAAGGCCAAGATCGAATTGTCCAGCACCCAGTCCACGGATATCAACCTTCCCTTTATCACCGCCGATTCCTCGGGACCCAAGCATATGCAGTACACCCTGACCCGAGCAAAGTTCGAGCAGATGATCGAGGATCTGGTACAGAAGACGAAGGGACCCTGTCAGCAGGCGATGAACGACGCCGGGGCGAAACCTGCGGATATCGACGAGGTCATTCTGGTAGGTGGTTCGACCCGGATCCCGGCGGTACAGAAGCTGGTGAAGGAACTGTTTGAGAAAGAACCCCACAAGGGGGTGAATCCCGATGAGGTGGTCGCGGTCGGTGCGGCCATCCAGGGTGGTATCCTGGGCGGGGAGGTGAAAAATGTCCTTCTCCTGGATGTCACCCCCCTGTCTCTGGGTATCGAGACGCTGGGTGCGGTGTTTACCAGGCTCATCGAACGTAATACCACGATCCCAACCCGTAAGAGTCAGATTTTCTCCACAGCGGCGGACAACCAGACCGCCGTGTCGATCCACGTCCTCCAGGGAGAACGGGAGATGGCTTCCCAGAACCGGACCCTGGGCCGTTTTGATCTGGTGGGCATCCCCCCCGCTCCCCGCGGAGTACCCCAGATCGAGGTAACCTTCGATATCGATGCCAACGGGATCGTACACGTGTCGGCCAAGGACCTGGGTACGGGCAAAGAGCAGAAGATCCGCATCGAGAGCTCTTCGGGGCTTTCCGACGACGAGATCAAGCGTATGGTCAAAGAAGCGGAGGCTCATGCCCAGGAAGACAAGCAGGAACGGGAGAAGGCTGAAACGCGGAATGAGGCGGACAATCTGATCTACACGTCCGAAAAATCTCTCCGGGATTACGGAGAGAAGATCAGCGAAGATGACCGGAAGAACATAGAGTCGGCAGTCGCCGACCTGCGTAAAGTCATGGACTCCGATCAGCTGGAGGAGATCAAAGCCAAGATCGAAGCCCTCAAACAGGCTGCCTACAAACTCGCTGAAGAGGTGTACAAGAGCACGGCCTCCCAGGCCGGGGGAGCCGATGCCGGGGGTGCCTCTGGCGAAACAGCGGGGCAGGAAGCCGGTGCCTCCGATTCCTCCGGCAGCGCAGCCGGGGCCGGGGAATCCGGGGAAACCGTCGAAGATGCAGATTATGAAGTCGTCGACGACGAGAATCCGAAGAATGAATAAGAGCCTGTAGGAGTGGCTAAACGAGATTACTACGAGGTGCTCGGCGTCGCCAAGGGCTCTTCCAAGGACGAGATCAAGAAGGCCTATAGGCGCCTGGCCGTCCAATTCCACCCCGATCGGAATCCCGGTGACAAACACGCCGAGGAAAAGTTCAAGGAAGCAACGGAGGCCTACGAGGTTCTGGCGGATGAGAGCAAGCGCCAGACCTACGACCAGTTCGGTTTTGCCGGGCTGGAAGGCATGGGTTTTGGAGCCCACGACTTCTCCTCGGTGTTTCGGGATTTTGAGGATATATTCGACGGCTTCAACTTCACGAACTTCTTCGATTCCTTTTTCGGGGGGGGACGGTCCCGCTCCCGCCGGGGCGCTGGCCGCGCCTCGGCCCGCCGCGGAGCCGACCTCCGTTACGAGCTGGAAATACCCTTCGCCGACGCCGTATTCGGAAAGAAAGAGGAGATCACCTTCAGCCGCAATGAGAGCTGCCAGGAGTGCAAGGGAAGCGGTGCCGACAAGGGCAGCGGCAAGAAGGTCTGTCCCACCTGCGGCGGCGCCGGGCAGGTGCGGCGCAGTTCCGGTTTCTTCTCCATCGCCACGACCTGTCCATCTTGCAACGGGGAGGGGGAAATCATCGAGAAGCCCTGCGCGGCCTGCGCAGGCAGAGGCCTGGTCACCCGAAAGCGCACGATAAAGGTCACCATCCCGGCAGGGATCGAAACCAGCAAGCGTATCAGCATCCCGGGTCAGGGGGACGGGGGCATAAACAGCGGGCCACCGGGAGATCTGTACGTCTACATCCGGGTTCTCCCCCACGAATACTTCGAGAGAAACGGCAACGATCTGTACTGCGTCATTCCCATATCCGTCAGCCAAGCCGCCCTGGGAGCCGATATCCAGGTGACGACCCTGGAAAACTCCAGAAAGGTAAAGGTAAAGATCCCGCCGGGGACGCAGAACGGAAAGCTGCTGCGTCTGAAGTCTGAGGGGGTTCCGTTTCTGCGCAGCCCCGACCGCCGGGGAGATCTGTATATCAAGATTCTCGTGGAGATTCCTACCAAGGTTACCGGCAGAGCGCGCACGCTGCTGCAGGAGTTGGGTTCTCTAACCGGTGAACACTCCGATCCCAAACCCGTGCGATTGTCAGATCTGTAGTAAGCGATTAGTATAATCCCCAGCAAAACTCAAGATGATTTGGTTCAGGGCTGCCCTGGTGGCACTCCTGCTCTTCGAGCTGGTTCTGCTGGCTATACGCCTTCCCCTCACGCCGAGCAAGGTGGAATTGCTCTGCTTTTCAGGATTGTTGATCCTGGTGATCGCCGCGGGCTTTGTGCCTGATTCCACGGCAGCTCTCGGACTAGCCTCACTGCTGATTCTCTGGACCCTGGGAATGTATGCCCGTTACCTCAATGCAGAACGCAGAGCGTGGGTCTGGCATGGGGGAGTCGGCGTTGCTCTCTCGATATTCCTGTTCGTGCGCCTGATTGATGTGGCGGAAACCCTGCCCTTTTACCTGTTGTACGCCTTTCTGTTCGTCGTGCTTGCACTCTATCCACTTGTTCTGTTTTGGGGAATCTGCGGGGCAAATCCCCACCCTCTGCTGTACCTGTATCTGACCTCCGTAGCGATGCAGCTTGCTGCGCTGCTGTACGATTACCTGTCCTACGGCAGCGGGCTCCCCGTGTTGCGGCTGCGTGTGTTCTCGGGCTTGCTGTACGCCGGGATCTGCGGGCTGCTGCTCTCCCAGGAGGCCTATCTACAGGGCAGAGGTTGGCAGGGCCTGCACATCCGCCTGGGTGAACAGCAGAGGAGGCTGCGGGAGGCTCACACACGACTGATCCAGACCGAAAACACGGTGATGCTCCAGGATCGGCTGATCATAACCGGTATTCTGACGGCAGGCGCGGCCCACGAGTTCAAGAATACCCTGTCCCTCATCCAGACCAGCGCTGCCTACGCCGCGCGTGCAGAGCAGGAGGTAGCCGCTCGGCAGGCCCTGAAGCTCATCACCCAGCAGGCCAGGGCGGGTCAAAAAGCCGTAACCGAGCTTCTCGATCAGCTGCTGAAGCGAGGCAGGGAGGAAGCCGGCAGGGTCGATCTCAAAACCGATCTCGATTTGCTGCTGCGGATGATGCGAAGCGGCTGCAGGCGGGAGGGAATCCAGCTTGGCATCGATATCCCCGATACAATGGGAGTGACTTTCCGGCGGGGCGAACTGGAGCAGGTTCTCGTGAACCTGGTACGAAACGCCATGGACAGTGTAAGATCTCAGGCGGGCGGTTCGGAGAGAAAGGTTATGATTCGTGCCCGTCCCGTCGAGGGCCAGGGAATGATCGAGGTCATCGACTCCGGCGCCGGCGTACCGCCGGAGCTTCAGAACCGGATCTTCGAGCTGGCGGTTTCTGGAACGCAATCCACAGGCCTGGGCCTGTTTCTGGCCAAGGCTCTGGTAGAGCGCAATAACGGGACGCTGGCCTGCATTCCGACAGACCGGGGTGCCTGTTTTCGCCTGCTCTTGCCCGCTGGTTGAGATTGCCTATTCGATGGTGTAGAAGTGAAGATGATGGTTCTGGTGATCAATCCGGGTTCCACATCGACAAAACTCGCTCTGTACTCCGGTGCAAACGAGCTGTTCAACCAGCGGATCGTTCACAACGCGGCGGAACTGAATCGTTTCCCCTCGGTTCTCGATCAACTCGAGTTTCGTAAGCAGGTGATCCTCGGTTTGCTGGGCAGCATTCGTGAGTTCCGGCCGGAGGCCTTACGCGCCGTCATCGGTCGCGGCGGCCTGCTCCACCCGCTGGGGGGGGGAGTGTATCGGGTCAATGAAGCGATGAAGAGGGACCTGCGCAGCGCCCGCTACGGTGCACATGCATCGAATCTCGGTGCGCTTCTGGCCGATCTGTTGGCAAGGGAGTACAGGGTCGAGGGCTTGATCGCCGATCCGGTTGTGGTGGATGAGATGGGGCCTCTGGCCCGCTACACGGGACTGCCGGAGATATCGAGGAAGTCGATTTTTCACGCGCTGAACCAGAAAGCAACGGCCAAAAAAGCGGCCGCCGAACTGGGCAGGGCATACGCTGATTGCAACCTCATCATAGCGCATCTGGGCGGCGGTACCTCCGTGGCGATTCATCAGGGAGGCAGGATCACCGACGTAAACAACGCCCTGGACGGGGACGGACCTTTCTCCGTGGAGCGCGCCGGCCAGCTCCCCTCCGGGGATTGGCTGCGCTACGTGTTGTCCAACAGCGAAGACCCGCAGAGACTGCAGAAGAAGCTGACAGGCAGAGGTGGGATCGTCGCCCACCTGGGTAGCAACGATCTCCAGTTGATCGAGGAGGTGATCGACACTCATCTGGCGAAACGGCCGCACCCTTCGAATATGGACGGAGCCAGATGTTTGGAGGTCATCCGGGCCATGTGCTACCAGGTGGCCAAAGAGATCTGTGCTTTGGCTGCGGTGGTCGGCGGGCGGGTCGACGCTGTAGTGCTGACAGGGGGGCTGGCGCGGGACCGGAGGATCGTGCAGGAGATACATGAGAGAGTGGGTTTCCTTGGATCGTTTATGGTTTTTCCGGGTGAGAACGAGATGGAGGCTCTGGCCCTGGCTGCCCAGGGGGCTTTGGCGGGAAGCGAACAGATCCGGGAGTACGTGGAAGCCGGCTCCCGGACGGAGTGATACTGACCCAACAGAGAGGAAGACTACGATGTATTCTGCCAGTCGAAAATCTTGTTATTTTTATATGATTTTGGACCGTTATCATAGTATGAAGTCGGTTTTCATCGTCATCCTCTGCCTGGGCGCAGGTATTCTCTACGCCTCCCCGGGAAACGCCGTGGATTCGAACAGTGACGGCAAGGCCGATCAGTGGTACGAAGTGTCCGCCGGTCACATCGAAAAGGTCAGTATGGACCGCAATTTCGATACGGTCATCGACTACAATGTCGAATACGATCTTGGGCATCGGAAACTCTACGAAGAGTTGGATTTCAATTATGACGGGCAGATGGATGACTTCTATTATTTCGAGGAAGGCAAGCTGATCCGTCAGGAGATCGACTCGAACTTCGACGGAACCGTCGATATTTGGGTGTATCTGGACGGGATGTACATTGTCAAATATGAGGTGGACAGCGATTTCGACGGCGCCATCGATCTGGTAAAAGACTACCAACAATAGCATGGTCATCTGCGGATTCCACGCCGTAGAGGAGAGCCTGCGTTCGGGCGCCCCGGGCTCTCTGCTGATATCCAGAAGCGATTCCCGAGTGGAGGCTCTCAAAGATCTTGCCAGAGATCGGGGGGTGGAGGTCCGGCCGGTTTCGGTAAAGGAGTTGAACAGGATCTGCGGGCATGATCGCCATCAGGGAGTTGTGCTGCTTTCAGAAAGATCCCCCCTTTTGGTGAAGAAGAGCCTGCAGGATACCTTGGCTGCGATTGACGGATCCTCTCCGCTGATTCTGCTGCTCGATGAGCTCAACGACCCCCACAACCTGGGAGCGATCCTGCGTTCGGCGGACCAGCTGGCCGTGGATCTCGTGGTGACGACGATCCACCGCAGCGTTTCCCAGACCCCCGTCGTTATCAGGGCATCCGCAGGGGCAAGCCGCTACGTGCCGTTGCTCGCGGTAGCCAACCTGGTACAGGCCTTGGAAACATTCAAGCGCTATGGGTACTGGATCTACGGTGCGGATGTGGCCGGGAAGAGCCTGGCGGCGCAGCACTTCGACGGCCCGGTAGCGCTGGTGATGGGGGGAGAAAGGCGAGGATTACGGCGGTTGGTGAAGAACAGATGCGATTTTCTGGTTCGCATCCCTGCCCGGGGTCGGGTGGATTCGTTCAATGTTTCCGTGGCAGCCGGAATTCTTCTCTATGAAGTGCGCCGGCAGCAGGATTTCCCGGGCTTCGACTAACTGCTCTCGGCCATCGTCAGTTGCTTGATCGTCGTGAAGTTCTTCATGATCTTGGTGAAGAGGTAGAGGTTGTTGTGGCCGTAGGAGACTCGAGCCAGGTATTCCTGCGATTTCGTTCCCGACAGGCTCTTTATATTACTCACCTGCACCGGGGTCTTGAGTCTGGCATCATTGAGGATTTCCAGCAGAATGACGCAGAGGTTGTAGAAGGAGTTTGCCCCCTCTTCAACCAGATTTCTCGACTCCTTCTCTATCGTTTCCAGAACTGTGGCGACCATATTCAGCACGGGCTTGCCCTGATCCAGCAACTCGATGTACTTCGGTAGTTTCTTGACCGACCGAGTACTGGAGCCCTGAAGTTCCTCTTCAAAAAGGCTGATCTTGCCCTCCATCCCCTCGCACTGGAAGTAGGTGTTCGTGAACATGTTTTGGAAGATCCTGTTTTCGAACTTCCCCTCCACGATCAGACGTTTCAAAGGTTCCTTCAACTCTCTGTGGAAATGAACGCGGATGTAGTTCTTCAGGATCCTCAGCGGCCGGATATGGAGAAAGCTGTCGAAATCCCGTTCCTGCAGGGCCTGGTCGATATCTTCTCTGTAGCCCTCGACCTGCTCCGGTTGCCCGTTGGGGAACAGCCGATTCAGATCCTCCCTAACGGCCAGCTCCCGAATCTGTTGCTGGATCCGTTCCCTGCTGCGCTGATAGTTGATCCGGAGGCGGTTCCTGTGAGCCTCCAAGAATGAGCTCTCCTCCTGGAGAGATTGAGGAACGAACTGCGGGTCTCTCTGGATCAAGCGGAGCAGGATCAGGATGGTTTGGGAGCCGAGATTTTCAGACAGCAGGTTCCGGAGCCGAAGCAGCACTTTCTTCAGCCGGGCTCTGGCTTCCTCCGCCCGTTCTCTGGACAGACGTTCCAACAGAAAACCGATGTTACTCTCCACGCTGTCAGAGTAGTCAAACCCGGCCAGGACGAAGTAGAAATCCAGCAGATCCTGAAGCATCTCCTCCCCGTTGGCGGGTTGGAAGGTCGCCGGATCGGCGCTGTCCAGGGATTTCAAAGCAGGATCAAAGAGGCGCAGCATCGGCAGAAAGTCGTGCTGACAGAGGTTGTTGAGTCTGTACATCACCGTGTAGGAGTTGTCGAAGCCGTGAAACTCGGCGGCATCCAGCCCCTGGAGCAGCTGTTCGATTTCACCGCTGATTTTTCCCAGCTCCTCTTCCGGATCCGCAGAATCGAAGACCCTCTTCTTCATGGAGGGGTAGGAAAAAGAGGAGTACAGATTCTGCAGCTTCTCGGGGAGCCTGGCCGTAACCAGATAATCCCTGTATCTCTGGGCCAATTTCGGGTCGGGATTGTCGATCGTTTTTTCGAAAACCTCCCGGAGGGGACGCAGCACGTGAGCCAGTTGCAATACCGAGACGGCAAAGCCGGGAAGGATCTGTCCGCTGATGCGGCGGTAATACAGGGGGCAAGACTTCCTTAACTCTTCATTCAGAGAGCGCAGGCGGCGTCGCTTCTCCGTTTCCTCCGGATTGCGGGTGAAAATAGAGAAAATTATATCTTGTAGATACTCTAAAAAACCGGCCACGTCGGGATCTATTATACCCTGAAACGGCGCTGCCTTAAAACTATCTGTCCGCAGAAATCTGTGAAACCAGATCCAGGTAATCCCGGACCCGCTCCGCCCGCACGGCTCGGGCCCGCAGCTCGGACCCTCCCCGTATACCCTTGCTGTAGTAGCAGAAGTGCTTTCTCATTTCTCTGCAGGCTCTGGCCTCTCCCTTGAACGCGACCGCCACCTCCAGCTGCTGCAGGACGGTTTCTAGACGCAACCGGGCCGTCGCTGCCGGCCCCGGATCACTGCCTGCCAGCAATTCTTTCGTGGCCGTGAAGATGAAGGGGTTTCCCAGGGCGCCCCGGGCAAACATGAGACCGTCGCAGCCGCTCTCTCGGAAAACCTTCAGAGCATCCTCCGGGCTAAACAGATCTCCGGAACCGATCACGGGGACGCTGCAGTGGGTTTTCAGCTCTTTCAGTTCGGGAACTCGTGCGCGGCCGGAGAAACCCTGGGAGCGGGTTCTGGAGTGCAGGCAGACCATGGCCGCTCCGCTGCGCTCAGCCGCTTGGGCACAGTACAGGTAGTTGATGCTGCTCTGATCCCAACCGCTTCTCAGCTTCACGGTCACCGGGCTGTCAGTTTCACCCCGCATCGCCTCCACGATGGCAGCGATCTTCTCCGGTGTTCGCAGCAGAGCGGCTCCGCTACCGCTCTTCAGGACCTTCGCTACCGAGCAGCCGCAGTTCAGATCGTAGAGATCGGGCCGGTAGCGGGAAAGCTTTCGTATGGCTTTGGCTGCGCTTCGAGGTTCGGAGGCAAACATCTGAACGGCGAACAAGCTCTCATTGTTGGCACGCTGCAGCAGTTCCAGGGTCTTGGCGTTGTCCCTGACAATACCCTCGGCGGAAACCATCTCCGTGTAGCAGAGGTCGGCACCCCACCGGAGGCAGACCGACCGAAAGGCCGCATCGGTGTATCCGGCCAGGGGCGCCAGGAAGAGGTTACCCGGGATCGTGAGTCCGGGAAGATCTATTGCCTTGAGAAAGGATATCAGCTGATCTCCGATCAGTCCCCGATTTTAAAGAAGTCGATACTGTTCCGGAAGATGGTTTCCGCAAACTCCTCCACCGGCATCTCTCTCATTTCGGCTATGAAAGCCGCCGTTTCCTTGAGGTAGGAGGGTTTGTTTCGTTTTCCTCTATAGGCGGCTGGGACCATGAAGGGAGACTCGCTCTCGATGAGCATCCGCTCCAGGGGCATCTGTTTGGCAGTTTCGTGAAGGTTTCTGGCGTTGCGGTAGGTGACGTTTCCCGCAAAGGAGATGTACAGGTTCAGTTCCAGGGCGCGCTCGGCGTAGGCGAAATCTTCCGAGTAGCAGTGCAGAATGCCCCCCCGGTTGGGCAGCCGTTCCTTCAGGATCTCCAGGACGTCGCTGCCGGCCTCCCGATTGTGTATGATCACCGGAAGATCGAGTTTTTGGGCAAGGTCCAGCTGGCGGATGAACAGCTCCACCTGGGAATCCCGGTCTCCGAATTTGTGGTAGTAGTCCAGACCGATCTCACCGACCGCCACCACTCGATCCCGTCTGCTGCCCTCGCTGATGCTGGCTTCCCAGTCATCCCCGGGATGGGAGACTTCGGAGGGAGATACGCCGATGCAGTGATAGATGTGATCCTCGGTTTTCAGGTTCTCGTATACCTGATAGAAATCCCGAAGATTGTTGCAGATGCTCACTATACCGGCAACGTCTTCCTGCTTTGCTTCCTGAACGACCATCAACTGTTCGATCGGATCTTCGGTTATAAGACCAATATGTGCGTGTGAATCGAAGAGTCGCATATCTCCCCACTTTTGCTTAAATTCTCTTGAGGTTGCCCGGATTGCCGGACCGCCGGTACGCAGGACCACCGGAGCGCCCGAGCGCCGTTACACCGCTACCTCGGACTACCCCTTCAAAGGTTTGTGCGGCGTATGTTCCAGAATCTGAGAATAGCACGTAGAGGCGAAGTGAGTCAATAATGATTCGTCTCAAAAAGTGATTTGACAAACAGAAGGGCACATGGTAGTGTTTAGGCAATTGTACCCGATCGAGATAACCCGTTCACAAAACATACACAACAGGTCGATGATAGAGAGGGGAGATTTCGGTGTCACCGGCACATCAATATAAAAAACTGGAAAACGAGATCGTGGACAGCCTGGGCAAGAGGCTGCGGATCTTTTGGCAGAGGTTTCTATCCTTCTTCAAGAAGGTCCATCAAAAGGGAAAACAACGCTTTACCGTGATGTTTATCCCGCACTCGGAAAAGAGGATCTTCAACTTTCAGATATCCGTTTTTACCCTGATCTTCGTCGTTTTCCTGCTGTCCGTGCTGCTGATCGGCTTCATCGGCATGACCACCCATTTCACGACGACGAATGATCAGTTTATCAAGGTGTCCGACAGTCTCAATGCCAGCGAAGCCTCCCTGGAGAGTTTCAAGGATGAGATTGTCGAGCTACGCAGAGTCGTCAAGGACTTCACGGGCCGCATGGAAGGGGTATTGACGGAGATTGGAACCGACGGTACGAAGAACTATCTCGAGCAGGGTGTGGGCGGCGATCTGTCTTCTCTGGTCAGCCTGGAGGATGTGGAGTACGGAAATCTGAGGGATCTGAGTGATCTCATAAGTCTGCGCACCTATCTCGAAAATGCCGTGGAGCCGCTCGGAGAGATACACCAGGTCCTCGAGGCTCAACGGGAGCTCCTGGTCGACATACCGACCCTCTGGCCCTTGAAGGGTGTTCATGGAAATATCACCAACCGGTTCGGCCCGGCAAAACATCCCTTTACCGGGGGCTGGTACCTGCACAAGGGTATTGATATCGCCTGGGGATACGGTGTGCCGATCGTAGTTACAGCCAACGGAAAGGTGCAGAAAATCGACAATGACCCCATGGGCTTGGGCTGGTATATCGTGGTGCGCCATAACTATGGATTCCACACCCGCTACGGTCATCTGGACAGGATTATCGTGCAGAAAGGGCAAGAGGTCCGGCGGGGACAGATCATCGGCTACATGGGAAGCTCCGGACTGTCCACCGGTCCCCATCTGCACTACGAAGTGTGGATAGGTACCCAGGTCGTCGATCCGGAGCAGTTCTTGAGCATCCGCAGTCCACTGATAAAAAAATCCGTCACCTCAGGAAAATAGGGAACCTTCATGAGTGACGTCCAAATTCCCGGTGGACCGTACATCAATTCGATTATCGGCGAAGGGACCCGCTTCAACGGTGAGTTCGATCTCAACGGGCTGTTGCGGATAGACGGGGATTTCTGCGGCACCGTCCGGACGGAGGGCAAGGTCCTGGTGGGTAAAAACGGCCGGGCGGAATGCACGGTATACGCCGGAACCGTGGTCGTGGGCGGCGTTCTACAGGGGAACATCTTTGCCAATGAGAAGGTGGTGATCCTTTCCACGGGGATCGTTTTGGGGAATATACACAGCCCGCGCTTCATCGTCGAGGAGGGAGTGATTTTTAACGGTTCGGCCAAGATCGTTCAGCCGGAGGCCGTATCCGAGCCGGAAAAAACTCCCGTTGAAGAGGCTGAACCGGAATCCTATGCCCCGAGTGACGACAGTACCCCTGAGAAGCGTCCTGTCGCGGTTTCCGGAACAAGTGACAGCCGGAGTGCCACCGGATAGCGCTCCAGCCGACAGCCGGGCACTGCTAAGGCAGGCCAATTTCGGTTGCTTATGGCGAGGCTAATAGATTCGTGAGGCGAGGCTATGGATAGAATCGAGTCTCTTGACGGCTCTTACCTTTCGGGACGCTCCAGACGAAAGAAGGACAAATCTACAAAAAAATTGAAGGGTCAAAGTTTTGCCTCGGTGGTCGAGCAAAGTGCTGAGGAGAAATCACCGCTGTTCGACGTGGAGGATCAGGGCGAACACAGGGAGAATCTGGAGGAGCTGCTCGATGAGGTTCATCAGAGCGGGGACATGCTGGCGGACAGTCAGAGTCTGGCGCATATCAAACGATATCGTCAGGCTGTAAGTGCATTCCTCGCCTACATCGTCAACAATATGCTCACCGTGGAGGAGCAGACCTCCGGGGGAAACATACTGCGGCGTAAACGGTTCACCCAGCTGAAAGTTATAGACAATAAATTGGAGTCCCTGGTTCAAGCGGTGCTTCGCAACCAGGGCAAACAGCTCGATGTGTTGGAGAGGATCAACGAGATTCGAGGTTTGCTGATCGACTTGATTACCTGATACCGGGAGAGGGTAGATATGGAGGAGCAGCGAGAGGGTGCCAATAACGCCCTCTATCACGTGAAAATACTGCATTCCAGCGCGACCGAAGTGTACAGCCAGGACGGGAGCCTGGATTTGAGCGTTGGTGATCTGGTCCTGGTTCCCACCCGCTATGGGCTCGAATTGGGTCGGATAAAAGGCACCGTAACGCGGGACGACAACAGAGAGCAGCAGATCTGCAGAAAGGCCACTGAGGCGGATTGCGAGCGCTACGAACTGCAAAAAGAGAAGGAGGCCGACGCGTTCCGGGCCTGCAAAGAAAAAATCCTGGAGCATGATCTGGACATGAAACTCGTCAGTGCTCACTACTGTATCGACGAGAAAAAGATACTGTTTTACTTCACGGCGGAAAACCGGGTGGATTTCAGACAGCTGGTGAAGGACCTGGTCAGTGTTTTCAAGACCAGGATCGAGTTGCGCCAGATCGGCGTGAGGGATGAGGCCCGCGTTCTGGGCGGGATGGGGGTCTGCGGCCGCACCTTCTGTTGCCACGGGGTAACCGACAAGCTGCGGGCCGTATCCATAAAAATGGCCAAGGAGCAGAATCTTACCCTCAACTCGATGAAGATCAGCGGTCCCTGCGGCCGACTTCTCTGCTGTCTGGCCTACGAGTACGATACCTACAGGGAATGCAGAAAGGCTCTGCCGTCGGAAGGCACCCGGATCAAAACAGGGGGAGGGGCGCTCAAGGTTGTCGATATAAACATCTTCAACCGCCAGGCCAAACTGGAAGCCGAAGACGGCAGCACCCTGCTGCTGCCATTTGACAAGCTGCTCCACGATCCAAAACGCGGTCAGTGGGGGATTCAGGAGGACTGAGGGGGGATCGTCTCATCGCCGGGGGGCAGGAAGTGCAGCAGCTGCCGCAGATCGCTGATCGTGTACAGCGGGTCGGGTTCCTCTGAGGGGTATTCGCTGCCGGAGGGTGCATACCAACAGGTGTCCAGTCCGGCAGCGCTACCGCCTCGGATGTCGGAACTCGGGCTGTCTCCCACACAGAGAATACGTTCTTTCCCGCACCGCAGTTTTTCGATCGCTAAAGCGAAGATCGCCGGATCAGGCTTGGCCAAGCCTACTTCCGCCGATATGAGGATATCCCTGAAATACCTGCCGATCCCGGAGCGGTTGATACGTCGCCGCTGGACGCTGGCGATTCCATTGGATAGAAGCAGCAGGGGGACTTTGGAGGACATCGACTGCAGAACCGGCAGGGCGTGGGCCAGGAGATAGCCCTTTTCACTCAGGGTTTCGATATATCGCTCCCCGATTTTTGCCGGGTCCGGGGCCTGAGTGTGGCACGGCGGAAGGGGGAGGCCGGAGATCAGGCGCCGAAATCGCTCGATCCGCAGCTCCTCCTGGTCGATCAATCCCCGCTCGAAGAGCTTCCACAGCTCGTCGTTTATACGGTGGTATCGTGAAAAGGTATCCCGGGGGAAGCTCTCATAGCCGTTGGCCAGCAGAGCCTCCCGGAGGGCGGCTCGTTCGGCCCTGTTGAAATCGAAAAGCGTGTTGTCGGCATCCAGAATGAAGGCCTGGTAGTGCTTCGGCGGATTTGATTTTACCTGCCTTTTTTTTGACATTGGGGCTTGACCTTTTCCGCAAATTGAGTAAATTTCACTTGATTTTTCGATACGAAGTGTATCCGGTTTCTCAACCGATAATCAACGTAAACTTCGTAACCCATTGTTTGCGGCTCTGAGAGGCTGTGTTGACATCACAGCGGGCATGGCAATTTCCATTCTGTCAGGGTAGGGGATTGCGGTCTGAACGCCCGTATCGATTGAAAACTTGGAGATCAAGGAGGAGGAATCATTATGGCAGAGATTAGCAAAAACGCTCGGGTCAACGTGGTGACGCAGCAGTTCTTCTGCGCCTGCGGCGGGGAGGTCAAGATGAAATCGGTGTTTGCCAAAGGCAAGCTGAAAAATATGGCCACCTGCAACAAGTGCAACCGCAGCGAGCGAAGACCTAGCGACTTCAAATAGAATCACGTATCAGAAAAGTCGTTGCTGATGCCACGAACAGCCCACCCGGCTGCCTGCCGGGTGGGCTGTTGTATTTTGTACGACCGGCATGATGCCGAATTTGGCGCACAAAAAACAGTACCAGTCGGTGATCCACCATCACGGTGATGCTGAGCTGAAGCCGGCGTATGGTTTTTACGTGCCGGCCGCAGCCGGCCAAAATCCCCGGGTTCTCACCTCCGCCAACTTTTGTCCGCACATCCCGTCCGATGTTCCGAACGTAATTGTATACCCGGCAGATGTTTACCTAACGTCGGGGGTAAGCGGCTTGCGACGGGGGTGGAGGCACTTCGGGGGAAGGCCCGACCTAATAAAAATATACAGGGTATAGAATTACACACAGCTGTCACATGGCACGGGGTTTGCTTCTCCATCATGGTAGAGAACCGAGGGGAGGAGTATTCGAAATGAGAAGCAAAAGCGTACGAATCCTGTTCCTGAAACTGGCCCTGGGGGCACTTTGCCTGCTGGGCGCGGCGGTGTTCATGACTGGGTGCAAGTCCCTGTTTCTGCACAAAGGCTATCCGGATTACGACGGCAGTATCGTTGGACTTCCGCTGCATGCCCCGGTCAGGGTCCTGCGGGACGTCAACGGCATCCCTCATATATATGCCCGGGACCGACATGACCTGATGGTCGCTCAGGGCTATGTGCACGCCCAGGACCGTTTGTGGCAGATGGAGACGCTACGGCGGGTCGCCACGGGCACCCTGGCTGAGATCGCCGGCGAGGGAAGGGTGGATCTGGACTACTGCTGCCGTCTGCTGGGATTCCCGGAGCTGCGGCAGCGCGCGGCCGCAGACCTGCCTGCGGAGGAGACCGCCCTGCTGCAGGCGTATGTCGACGGTATCAACGCATACATCCGAGAGCGGGGGGAGGACCTGCCGCTGGAGTTCCGCTCCGCCGAGTTCGTCCCCGACCCGTGGCAGGTGGAAGATGTCTTCAGCTTCATCACCCTGAACTCCTGGATGTTCCGGGAAAACTACCGCGCAGAGCTGTTTGCCCTCGCCGCCAGGCAGAATGTGGAGCTCCAGGAGTGGAAGGATATCTTTCCGAGCCACCGGCAGGCGAATCTCCCCGATGACGCCTACTTCGAAGAGCTGCGCGGCTTGAAGGTCGGAGCGGTCCAGCCCGCAGCTTTGTCTTTCTTCCAGGCCCTGCCCGAGGCCCTGCCGCCGGCCGGCGGCACCAACAGCTGGGTCACCGCCAGGGGACCCGGCGGCAAGCCCCTGCTGGCCAACGACACCCATGTCGGGATCTCGTTGCCGGGCACCTGGTACCTGTGTCACCTCAAAGCTCCGGGAGTGGACATCATCGGCGCGTCTGCGGCGGGGGTTCCAGGGGTGATTGCGGGCCACACCGACGAAGTCGCCTGGGGCCTCGCCATCCTGCCCATCGACTTCGTGGACCTGTTCGTGGTTCGGGTCGATCCCGCGGATCCCACCCGCTACCAGGTGGGCGAGCGAACTCTGAGCATGGAGCGCGAGGAGATGGTCATATCGGTCAAGGAGAACGAGCCGACCACGCGGGTGGCCTACCGCACGATCTACGGCCCGGTTATCACGGAGCTGGAGCCCGGGGTCGAAGCGGCGGTGGCACTGCACTGGTACGGGACCCTGCCGGAAGGAGAGCTGGATGACCGCACCGTCTCCACAATCCTGCGGTTCATGGATTGTCACAGTGTCGAAGATGTGATGCGTGCGGTCGATACGGTTAAACTGGTCGGCCTGAACTTCCTGGCCGCGGATGTGCGGGGCAACATCGGATGGCAGTCCGCCGGCGCGGTGCCCGTCCGCCGGGGGTATTCGGGCAGGCTCCCGGCCGACGGGTCTTCAGGAACCATGGGATGGGATGGCTTTCTGCCCTTCGCGCAGATGCCCTGGTCCTACAACCCGCCTGAGGGATTCATCGTCAACTGTAACGACCGCGTAGTCGGCGACGCTGACCCCAACCCGATCTCCAACAGCTGGAGCGCCCCCTACCGCCACGACCGGGTGATGTCCCTGCTAAAGGACATGGGGGAGCCGACGGTGGATGGCTTTCGCAAGATGCAGATGGACGTGTACTCCCCGCAAGCCGAAACCCTTCTGCCCAAGCTGCGGGACTATACCTTCCGGGACCCCGGGGCCATGGAGGCGATCTCACTTCTCGAGGGCTGGGACCGTCAGGTGGCTGCGGACAGCTGCGGGGCGGCGGTGTACGAGGTGTTTCTGGCCCAGCTGGTGCGGGCCCTTCTGGAGGATGAGGCGGGCGGGAACCTGTTCTACTACTACCATATCCCCTTCAAGCAGTACCTGATCCAGGACGTGATCCTGGATCGTCCGCAGTCCGGGCTCTGGGACCGGAAGGACACCCCCCAGAAAGAAGGACCGCAGGAAATACTGGAGAAGGCCCTGGCGGCCACCATTGAGTTCCTCGAAAGCGAGCTGGGGGACAACCGGCGAGGCTGGTCCTGGGGCCGCTTGCACGCGATCGAGTGGCGCCACGCCGGCGCAACCAGTTGGTTCAAGCGGATGCTTCTGAATGCGGGCCCGTACCCGGTGGGCGGAGATGCCACCACCTTGAACGCCAACACGCCGGTCGTGGCCAACGGCGAGTATCGGCCGGTCCACATCCCTGCGCTGCGCATGGTCGCACCGCTCGCTGACCTGGACCGGATGCAGATTCTGGCCACCATCGGCCAGTCGGGGCAGCCCGGTCACCGCCACTACGACGACATGGTCCGGCCCTGGCTCGAAGGGGAGCTGTTCCACCTGCCCTACCGGGACGCGACGGTCGCAGGGACGGTGGACTCCGAGCTGAAACTCAGCCCGTAGAGGTCAGTGGGTTCCGTGGGCGCTCGGGCTTTTCGTCCACGGAGCCGTCCCGCCGTGATGCGGCGGACAAGTCTTGGATATTGGGGAGGATGAGAAAAATGAAGATCCTTCTTATAACCCCGTGTATCAAAAAGTACCTGCTCAAACCGGGTAAGAAGTCCAAGGAGGTCAAGCTCTTTCGCTTCTCCATGCTGAGCGTGCTGACTGTGGCGGCCTGCACGCCAAAGGAGCATGAAGTTAAAATTGTCGACGAACACATAGAAGCCGTGGACTTCGAGGACGATGCGGATGTGGTCGGTATCTCCTTCATGACCGCCCACGCGCCTAGAGCTTATCAGTTGGGGGAGGAGTTCAGGAAAAGAGGCAAAACCGTGGTCTTCGGCGGATTTCATTCGACTTTCATGACCGCGGAGGCTCTACAGCATTGTGATGCGGTGGTCACGGGAGAAGCGGAGAATACCTGGCCCCGGGTGCTCCGGGATATCGAAAACAACCGTCTGCAACGAGTCTACCAATCCGGCCAATCCGTCGACCTGTGCACTCTCCAGGCTATTCCAAGGCATCTGCTGAAGAAAAGCGGTTACATTACGATCAATGCGGTTCAAGTGTCCCGTGGGTGCAAGAATGCTTGCGAGTTTTGCTCCGTCAGTTCGTTCTATAGAAAAAAACAGAGATTTCGTCCGATAGACCGGGTGGTGGAAGAGCTGAAGAACATTTCGGGTAAGTTCGTGCTGTTCGTAGACGACAACATCACCGGAGACGCGGAGTACGCGAAGAAGCTGTTCAGGGCAATGATCCCTCTGGGGAAGAAGTGGATCTCCCAGGCCAGCCTGAGGATCGCCGACGACGAGGAGCTGGTGAAACTGGCGGCCAGATCCGGCTGCTGCGGCCTATTCGTGGGGCTCGAATCCATCGACTCGAGGAGCCTGGAGGAGGTTGAAAAGGGCTTCAACAGAACCGAACGCTACGGGGAGTCCATCAAGAAACTGCAGGACGCCGGCATTGGGATCGAAACGGGGATCATATTCGGTTTCGATCATGATGAGGTGCCGGTATTCGAAAGGACCCTGGATTTCCTTCTGAAAAACAATATCGATGCTATCCAGGTGTCGGCCCTCACGCCGCTTCCCGGGACCGCGCTCTATGAAAAAATGGTGAGAGAAAAGCGCATCATCGATTACCGCTGGGAGCATTACGACTACAGGCACGTTGTGTTCAGGCCCCGAAATATGACGCCCGAGCAGCTTCAGAACGGGGTCGATTGGATCATCGGGGAGTTCTACTCGGCCGGGAATATCGCCAGGAGGGTGTTTACCAATTTCTCCAAGCCCAACCTGTTTCGCAACCTCTTCGTCACGCTGCCTATCAATATCGGCTACCATCGGGATGCCAGGCGGTGGGGCATTCGTGGAGAGCTGCCGACAGCCGTGTGACTATCGAGATGAGCCTAGGAAAGCAGCTCGAGCCACTGGCGATTCGCAGGCGTGTCCAGCAGGATGTAGTCAGTGTCCGTGCAGACGCAGACAACGGTCCCGGACAGGACATTCAGAACCGGGTTGGAATGCATTGCTTCCAATCTTCCCAACACCTCCGCCGGCGGAAGGGACTTGCGGATCCATGACCGAGCAGTAGCGGAGTTGACGATAGCGGCCCGGCGAATGTTCTTGCGCTCCATCCGAACACTTTCGCTCAGCTCCTCTCCTCCTCTCCTGGTAAAGAGGGTTTCGAGGATCGATTTGCGGCTCTTCTTGGCGTACTCGTACACCAGGAAGCTGTCCGAAGCGTAGAGTATCCCAAAGGTGTCCGGGATACCCCGGTAGTAGGAATGGGAGATGGATCGTATGTGGATCGGCTCTCCCAACTCCTCCGCTTTCCTGCTCCAATACTCCTCTAATTCTCGATCTTTCTCCATTGTTCCACCTGTTTCGATATTTCAGCATGACTGCGGTCAAGAATATCCTTGATCTTGCTCCGCTGCCCTGTAACCGGGTACAGTGACAGCAGTTTCACCCGGTAGATGCAGTCGCGCAGATTCGCGGTCAAACCTCGAACATCGGCTATTCGATAACCCCCGTCCACGGCAACCGAAACGACGGGCATTGCGGTTTCATCCAGGATCGTCCGTACCGCCGCTGAGTGAAAGGATCTTACTTTACCGGTGCGGGAACGGGTGCCCTCCGGAAACACCACCGGACAAACGCCCTCCCGGGAATAGCGGGCCAGCTTCACCAACTCCCTGCGTGCTGCGCTGAACTCCCCTCGCCTGCTGATCAGGGCGTGCTTTCCTCTGCGCAACGCTATAGACACGGCGGGAAATCCACGCCTGAGTTCCCGCTTGGCCACGAAGCCCACCGTGTTCCGGGAAAAAACGTACGCCAATATGGGAATGTCGGCCAGACTCTGGTGATTGCTGAGGATCATGAATTGGGCTGGTAAGCTCTTAGCCAGGGCATCCTCGACGATGAGCCGAAATCCTGCGTAGAGTTTTGCGGCCGCCAGTACGTAGCGAGCTCCCTGAACCTGGGCTCTATTGAAACGCTGATAGCACCGTTTGCCGTGCAGGCAGTAGGAGATCCTGAGGCGGATGTCCCAGACCAGAAAAATAAAAACCAGGCACATAAGTGTGATAATGATCCCCATGAGTACTTCACGAAGAGTAGCATGGATTTTTCAATTGTGAAAAGCTGTATTATTGACTATAGTCCAGTCAACCATGATTCAAGAGATCCTTTTGTACATCTGTGCGGCCTTCGCGGCCAGCATCATAGCCGTTCATCTCGCCTGCCTGGTAGGTGTGCTCCGTAACCGACTGGGGGATGCCCTGGGTAGAACCGGCAACTCCTCTGCGTTGCCCTTTACTGTGTCTGTGATCGTGGTGGCCAAGGATGAGGAAGAGAATCTGCCTCCTCTGTTCGCCTCCCTCGAAGCCCAGAGCGTCCAGGGTTTCCAGATCATTCTGGTAAGCGACCGCTCTCAGGATGGAACTCTGGGTCTGATGAAGGCCTTTGCCGAGAAACACGGTTCCCGGGTGAAGGTGCTGGAGAACACCGAGGGGGTGGACAATCTGGGTCCGAAACAGTTTGTCCTGGACATTGCCACGGCCGCAGCGGTGGGTGAGATCCTCGTGTTCACGGATGCCGATTGCACGGTGCCTCGCCAATGGGTGGAGAAGATGCAGCCGTACTTTCACGATCCCCGGGTTGGAGTGGTGTTCGGCCAGATCTCATTGAGGAAAGAGAAGGGCTTTTTCAGTAACTTTCAGGGTTTCGACCAGCCCCTCATCCATCAGTACAACTCCGCAACCGCGGGACTTGGTATGCCCGGCAGCTGTTTCGGCAACAATCTGGTTGCCCGCAGGGCGGTGATCGATCAGATCGGCGGCTTTCGCAGTCTGGGTTACACTCTGACCGAAGATGCGGCCCTGGCCACCGCTTCGGCCAAGAGCGGGTGGAAGGTCAGGGTCTCGACCCGTACCGATACGATGATCCAGACAAGGGCCCAGGGGAGCTGGCGGGATTTCATTAATCAGCACCTACGCTGGAACGGCGGAGCCTTCTATCACGAAGATTTCCTTACCCGTTTAGCCTACCGCTTCATCACCCTGTATCTGATCACCAGCGTACTTGTCATACCGGTAGCCGTTTTCCTGCCCTTTTTGTTCGTACTACCCGCCGCTTCATTTATCAGCGTCGGCCTGATGGCTCTTATTGGGGGGATCCTCTACCGTCCGGACAAGAGCTGGTACCTGCTTCGCCTGATACCCTACACCTGTTTTTTTCTCCTCTTCTACGCCTTCGTTACGCTCTTGAGTATCTTTCAAGTACCGCCGCGCTGGAAGGGCAAGCGTTGGCAACCTGCCCACCACCAGTGATCCGGCTGAACATCCCCGGTTTCACTTCTCCAGCCAGGGCTGGACACGATCGGCGAACTGGTTCGGGTGTAAAACCTCGACTCCCCGGGGATCCTCGAGCCACCGTTGCTGTACGTATCCCCAGGAGGCCAGGCAGCCTGTAATCCGGGGATCCCGAGTCGAGGCCGGGGCCAGATGATCTATCTGATCATCAATGAACAGGGCCCTTTGGCTTCCTTGTGACGCCAGGGTTCGCAGGATGGTGGTTTTCTTCTCTTTGGCTTCACAACTCAAAACCCGGTTCGGGTCCATGGAGATGCCCTTGGAAGTTAGGATTTCGATGATGAACTCCGCCTTCTTTGTAGAGAGTATGTACAGGGATTGGGAAGATACCCATTTTTTGAGGCAGGGGACGGTGTGGGGATACAACCTGTTCAGACCGATCCAATATTTCCGGTCTCTCATCAGGAAATCCCGTCTCCCGGCGTAGAAGGACTCCCTGGAGCGGGTGATCCAAAGCTCGTCCCGTTTTGCCAACCTGTCATCGAACTCTTGCTGCGATCGGATGGTCGAGCCGGAAGCGATAAGCTCTTGAATGAGGATGAAATCTTCTCCCGCGCGCACGAACGGTCTCAGCCTGGCAAAATCCCGGAGCAGGGTGACGGGCATCACGGAGGGTTCCTCTTTACCCCGCAAGAGGTGGTATCCCCTCCAGGAGCTGATCAGGGTTTCCAGAAGGGAATCGCAGATCACCCCGTCAAAATCGAGAAATACCAATCCTTCCATAATACCAAATTATCCGTTTTCCGTAGGACATCGCAATCGTCCTCTTACCTTGAATTGATGATTGCGTTTTCCGTAGGACATCGCAATCGTCCTCTTACCTTGAATTGATGATTGCGTTTTCCGTAGGACATCGCAATCGTCCTCTTACCTTGAATTGATGATTGCGATAGAATCGTGATCGTGCGACATCTGCTTATCATCAATGTCCTGTTATTGATTCTCTCAGGTTGCACCTCCACCATCCGAGGTTCCGAGCTCTCGTTGGAGTACTACAACCTGGGAAATGCATACTACGATCTGGCCGACTACGACAAGTCTATTCTCTACTATCAGAAAGCGATCAGTATCGATAGTGAAAACAAAAAGGCCTATTTCAATCTGGCCATGGCCCTTATTACCGCCGGAAGGGCCGCAGAGGCTCAAAGCGTATTAGAAGAACTGATCGTCCAGGATCCGAACAACCAGAATCTTCAGGAAGTGCTGGCTTTTTCCTACTCCGCCCAGGGGGACAACCTCCGGGCGATTCAGATCTACCGCCGGATTCTGGAAGCAACACCGGCGAACAACAAGATCCGCTACAACCTCGGGATGCTCCTCTGGAAAGAAGAGCAGAGAGAGGCAGCCCTGGATGCCTTCTCCACAATCCTGGAGAATAATCCGGAGGACCTGGAAGCTCTGTATAAT